>Ga0209483_1000100_pt1 | contig 85201 bp, 81 predicted proteins | sample NGEPerA_FD_184508 | JGI IMG/M metagenome (GOLD analysis project Ga0209483, IMG submission 184508) | Arctic peat soil microbial communities from the Barrow Environmental Observatory site, Barrow, Alaska, USA - NGEE PermafrostL2-A... | ecosystem: Environmental > Terrestrial > Soil > Wetlands >... | reverse complement strand
ATTCGGTCATCAGCGGCTGCACCGAGACGCAGTTCGATTTAACGCCGCAATCGCCGCAGCCTTCGCAGACCAGATCGTTGATCACGACGCGCTTGTCGGGATCTGGGAAGGTGCCGCGCTTGCGGCGGCGGCGCTTCTCGGCAGCGCAGGTCTGATCGTAAATGAGGACGCTGACGCCGGGCACCGTGGCCAAGTCGCGTTGCAGCGCGTCGAGTTCGTCGCGGTGATGCACGGTCAGGCCGCGCGGCCATTCGGTATTCTTGGGATATTTCCACGGCTCGTCGCTGACCACGATGACGCGGCTGGCGCCCTCGGCGGCGACCTGGCGGGCGATCTGCGGCACGTTGAGGCCGCCTTCATTGGCCTGCCCGCCGGTCATGGCCACCGCGTCGTTGAATAAAATTTTGTAGGTCATCTTCACGCCGGAGGCGATCGCCGCGCGGATCGCCAGATAACCGGAGTGGTTGTAGGTGCCGTCGCCCAGATTCTGGAACACGTGCTCGCGCGTGGAAAACGGCGCCTCGCCGATCCAGTTGGCCCCCTCGCCGCCCATCTGGGTGTAGCCCAGCGTCTTGCGCTCCATCCATTGTGACATGAAATGGCAGCCGATGCCGGCATAGGCGCGGCTGCCTTCCGGCACCCGGGTCGAGGTGTTGTGCGGGCAGCCCGAACAGAAATAGGGAATGCGCTGGGCGACATCGGACGTTTCGGCTAGCGCGCGCTGAGCCGATTTAAGCCGCGCGACGTTCGCGGCCAATTCACCGCTGGCGCCAAAGCGCAACAGCCGCTCGCCAATGGCGATCGCGACGTCGTTGGGATCGAGCGCGCCCTTGACCGGGAACAGCCAGTTGCCCTGCTCGTCCTTCTTGCCGATGCAGACCGGCTGATTGGCGGTGCCGTACAATTCCTCGCGCGCCTGCACTTCGATCAGCGAACGCTTCTCCTCGACCACAATGATGAGATCGAGGCCTTGCGCAAAGTCCAGAAGCTCCTGGCGGTCGATCGGCCAGACGCAACCGATCTTGAACAGGCGCAGGCCGACATTATTGCATTTCACTTCGTCGATGCCGAGTTCATCGAGCGCCTGGCGGACGTCGAGATAGGCCTTGCCGGTGGTGATGATGCCGATCTTCGGATTGCGCCCGCCGGACGTGATGATCTTGTTGAGCTTGTTGGCGCGCACGAAGGCCAGCATGGCGTCGCGCTTGAAATCGTGCAGGCGGGCTTCCTGACCGAGGATGGTATCTTGCAGGCGGATGTTGAGACCGCCTTCGGGCATGTGGAAATCGGTTGGGGTAACGAGGTTGATGCGGTCGAGACCGGCATTGACGACGCCGGTCGACTCGACCGTCTCGTGCATGCATTTGAGCGCGGTCCAGGTGCCGGTGTAGCGCGACATCGCCCAGCCATAGAGCGCGTAGTCGATGATCTCCTGCACGCCGCCCGGATTAAGGATCGGCATCATCACGTCGACGAAATGGAATTCCGACTGATGCGCGGTGGTGGAGGATTCGGCGGTGTGGTCGTCGCCCATCAGCGCCAGCACGCCGCCGTTCTTGGCAGTGCCGGCGAGATTGGCGTGGCGGAATACGTCGCCCGAACGATCGACGCCCGGACCTTTGCCGTACCAAAGCCCGAACACGCCATCGAATTTGCCCTCGCCGCGCAACTCGGCCTGCTGCGTGCCCCAGAGCGCGGTGGCGGCGAGTTCCTCGTTGAGGCCGGGCTGGAACTTGATGTCGGCGGCGCTGAGCGGGCGCGCGGCGCGGATGAACTGCTGGTCGAGACCGCCGAGCGGCGAGCCGCGATAACCGGTGAGATAGCCGGCGGTGTTGATACCGGCGGCGCGGTCGCGCGCCTTTTGCATCAGGCAGGCGCGGATTAACGCCTGATAGCCGGTCACGAAGACGCGGGCTTGGGCCAGATCGTATTTATCGTCGAGGCTGACCGGGTGGAGCGTCATCGGTGACCTTGGGCTTACGCGGGACCTGCAAGGGAAGCCGCCCGCGCATAGTCATATAGCCTGAGGCAGCCGGACGCAAAGTGGCAGAAACGTCAATAAAACCTGGCACCTCAAGGGCCTGCCGTCAATTTCGTTGTCAGGCCGCATTGGAGAAGGAAATTTCCATCGGACACTGTTTCGCGCATTTTGGCGCAATGCAGCAGACAGAGCAGCCCCACGCGCGCATGGGTGGTCAAATCATCGGCGTCCTGCAATAGGAGACCGCCAGCCGGGTCCCTCCTTAATGTTGCAATCTTCTTCGATCGAGAGCCGCGCGTCCTGGGTGGTCGCCAGCGTGGCGCTGTTCATCATGATGATGTCGTTCGGCGCCGCCTGGATCACGGCGGTGGCGCTCAAGGACATCGCGGCCGAAGTCGGCGGCATACGCTCGATCCCGGCACTCGCCAGCGCGCTGGCCTGGCTCGGCTCCGGCGTCGGCGGCATCATCATGGGTCGCATCGCCGATCGCGTCGGCACACGCTGGACCGTGCTGTTCGGCGCGCTGATGATCGCCCTCGGTCTTGCGATCTCGACCTTCGGCCCGCCCTGGCCGCTGTGGATCGGCCACGGGCTGTTCATCGGCCTGATCGGGCTCGGCGGCATCAATGCGCCGATGTACATCTATGTCAGCCGCTGGTTCGACCGCAGGCGTGGCTCGGCGCTGGCGCTGATCTCGAGCGGCAGCTATCTGGCCGGGGCGATGTGGCCGCCGGTGTTCGAGCGCGCCATCGCCGCCTTCGGCTGGCGGCAAACGATGCTTTGGTACGCGCTCGTGGAGATCGTCGTCATCGTTCCGCTGGCCGCGATTTATTTCCGCCATCCGCCGGAAGTGGTGTATCCCGCCGCCGTGCTGGACAGCGCCGGCAGAAAAGCGCGCGTGCTCGGCTGGCCACCCAATTTGGTGTTCGCATTGATGTGCGGCGCCGCGGTGCTGTGCTGCATTCCGATGGCGATGCCGCAAGGCCATCTGGTCGCCTTCTGCAGCGATCTCGGCATCAGCCGTTCGATGGGCGCGCTGATGCTGTCTGTCCTGCTCGGCACCGCGTTCCTCAGCCGGCAGATCTGGGGCGCGATCTCCGACCGCATCGGCGGGCTCGCTACCGTGCTGATCGGATCGGTCTGGCAGGCCTGCGCCATGAGCGCGTTCCTGGTGACACAGAACGAAGCCGGGCTGTTTACGGTGGCCGCGGCTTTCGGGCTCGGCTTTTCCGGCATCATCCCGGCCTATGTGCTGGCGCTGCGCGAACTGTTTCCGGCCGCAGAGGCATCGTGGCGGATTCCGACACTGCTGTTGTTCAGCGGCGTTGGCATGGCGTCAGGCGGCTGGCTCGCCGGCCTGCTGTACGATCACTTCGGCTATTACGCCCCGGCCTTCGCCACCGGCGTCGGCGCGAATATTCTCAATCTGATGGTGGTGGGTCTGCTGGTGGCGCGGCAGCGCTATCGCGCTGTCTATGCGTGATTGGGCGGGCTGATCCATTTCACGCCGGCCAAAATAGCGACGGCAATTATCGCCGGGGCCAGCGCGAACCAGGTGCCGGCCGCGGCGAGCGCCGCAGCGCCCGCCCAGGCGATCGACGAAAACGCTTCCGCGAACGTAGCGATGCGCGACGACGTCTGACGGCGGCGGAATTGGCTGCGCCGCGCCTGCGTACGGAAGCAAAGTTGCACCAGCGTGGCGGAGGCTGCCCCGATCAGCACGCCGACACTGGCCACCGATGCCGCCCAGGCCGAGGCGAGGGCCAGCGCTGCGAGGAACGGCGCAAACACCATGGCGATCACGCCCATCACGGCTTCGATCTTGGCCCAGAGAATTCGCCGCGCGGTGATCGGCGCGGTGGCAACCAGATCGGGCGCGTCTTCGCCCGAGATCGACAGCCACGCCAGACCGCCGCCGAGCTGGCCGGCGGCCATCACCACCACCGGCACCAGCACGATGATGGCGCTGGTGCCGCCCTGGAAGCTTTTCCAGAGCAGCAGCGCCGGCGGTAGCAAATAGAGAATCTGCATCAAAGACTGCGACATCAGCCAGGGATCGCGCCGCAGCAGCGTCCATTCCTTGTGGCGCAGCACACGGGCGGCGGGGCGGCGGCGAAAGCCGAGTTGCCAACGGCGTTGGCGTACGACGCCGCTTGACACGCCGGCGGCGGCGACGACGTGATCGCCGAAATTCCCCGCAAAGATCGCGATCGAGGCGACAAGCAAAGTGAGGCTCGCCGCCGCCACCGCGGCCAGTGCCGCTGGGTCGCCCAGCACGGCGCGCGCCGGCCAATACAGCATGCTCCCGATATTGGGCGCATGCGCCATCAGCCAGTCCGATTGCAAAGCCGCGAAGCGCGACAGGTTTCCGTAGTTGAGGATTGCGACCACCTGCAGCCCGATGACGAAAGCAGCGCCGATCACCGCCGCCAGGATTTGCGCGACTAGCCGCGTGCGCTTGGCGCCGATGGTGCGGAACAGCGCGATGGTGAGCGCCACGGCAAGCGCCGCCGCCATAGCGCCCATCGCGGCGACCACGCCATAGGCGGCGAGCCAGCGCACGCCTCCCAGCCACACCAGCACGTTGATGAAAGGTGACGCGAGCAATACGGCGATCAGCGCGACCGAGCCAGCGATGCGGGCGATCCGCACCGAGAACACTTTGCGGTGGCTGACCGGCGAGGTGAGGATGAGGTCGAGGTCGGAGCGTGCATAAAACGCCCGCGTCACCGACTCCATTGCCTGCGACAGCAGCAGCGACCACGACAGCAGTATGGTGCCGCTGACCATGACCAGCGTGGCCTTGTCGGGCATGACGCTGGCTTCGGCATAGCGGGCGACCATCGACCAGGCCAGCAGATGCATGAAGGCGGCAAAGACGATCAGCGCGATGGCAACAGTGCGGGCGCGCTTGCGGCGGCCCGCCGTCATCATCGACAACCAGTCACGCCAGCCGAGGCGCAGCTCGTGACGGCCAAGCCACAGCAATGTATCGGGACGGCTCACTCGGCCGCGACCTGTTCGGCGACCAGCGTGAGGAATGTATCTTCCAGGCTCGAAGCGGCGGCGCCGGTCTGCTTGCGCAACTCGTCGAGCGTGCCTTCCGCGATCAAGCGGCCGTTGGCGAGGATGCCGATGCGGGCGGCCATGCGTTCGGCGACTTCGAGGATATGCGTGGTCATGATGACGGTGCCGCCGGCGCGCACGCGCTCGCGCAACACGTTCTTGACCTGGCGGGCGGAGCCGGCGTCCAAGCCGGTGAGCGGCTCGTCGAGGATGATGAGCTTGGGGTCGTGCACCAAGGCGCCAGCGAGCGCAACCTTCTGCCGCATGCCCTTGGAAAATCCTTCGCAGCGCTCATGCGCGTGCGGCTCGAGACCTAGCCAACCGAGCAGTTCGCGCGCGCGGGTCTCCGCTTCGCCGGCGTCGATGCGCCAAAGTCCAGCGACGAATTCGAGATATTCGAATGGCGTGAGCTTGTCGTAGATCATCGGCTCGTCGGACAGCCAGGCAGTGATCTGCTTGGCGGCTTCCGGCTGCCCGAGCGCGTCGATGCCCTCGATGCAGATGGTACCGGCATCGGGCTTGAGCAGCCCGACCACCATGCGCAACGTTGTGGTTTTGCCGGCGCCGTTGGGGCCGACCAGTGCGTAGAACTCGCCGCCATAGACGGTGAGATCGAGCGCGTCGACCGCGGGCCGGGCAAAGCGTTTGGTCAGCTTGCGCAGCGCTAGCGCGACCGGACGATGGAGCGGGTTCACCATCCCCGCTGTCTACAGCCAAGTGGTTTCGGTGGTGTAAACCTGCAGGGCGGATGGCGTGGTTAAAGGCGCGGAAACCATGACTCGCCGCTCATTCCGGCGCTGCGCACCAGCGCTGCCACATCGTGCGAAAGGCGGCTTCCATGTTGCGGGCAAAGCTTTTACCGTCACACAGCGGCGACGCCATCATGCGCCGGCGCAACGATGAGCGCAGGCCGGCCAGCCGTTCCGGATCGGCCGCCAGCGCCGACGCGATTGCCGCATAGTCTTCGGCCGAGCCGGCGATCAGCTCAGGCAAGCCGGCCTGTCCCAGCAGGCTGGCGCCGACGCGTGCGGCATGATGTTCGCCGCGTAGCGTCACCACCGGCACGCCCATCCACAGCGCCTCGCAGGTGGTGGTGGTTCCGTTATAGGGGAACGGATCGAGCCCGATATCGATCTGCTCGTACAGTGCCAGATGCGACGTGGTTTGGGGCAACCACGCCACCAGTTGCACGCGCTCCGCCGCGACGCCGCGTTCGCGCAAATGCGCCAACAAATAATTGCGGGCGGCTTCATCAGCGAATGGCTTGCCTTTCAGCAACAGACTCGCGCTGGGCATTTGAGTGAGCAACTTCGCCCAGACATCCAGAGTAGCCGCCGAGATTTTGGATAGATTGTTGAAAGAGCCGAACGTGACGACGCCAGATTTCACGCAGGGCGGCGGCGCCGGTTCGGGCGCGTCTTTCAAGCCGGCATAACAATGCATGCCATTGGCAAGCCGCAGCAGCGTCTCGCTCGCGACAGCGTCCGCGGTCCCGCGAGGATCGGTCACGTCGTCGACCAGGCGGTAATCGATAGCGCGCAAGCCTGTGGTGTTGGGATAGCCGAGCCACGTCGCCTGCACCGGCGCCGGCTTGCGGGCGAACACGCGAAGCCGGTTATGCGCGGTATGTCCGGCGAGATCGATTAGGATATCGATGCCGTCGGTACGAATGCGTTCCGCCAACGCGTCGTCCGGCATTGCAACGGTCGAACACCAATGATCGGCAACGCCGCGCAGGTGCGCGGTGACGGCGTCGGGCCGGACCACGCCGGCATAGCAGAACACCTCGACGGCCTGCTTGCTGTGGTTCTCAAGCAGCGGCGTCAAAAAGTACGCGACCGAATGGGCGCGCAAGTCCGGCGAGACATAGCCAACCTTGAGCCGCCGCCCGGGCGCACGATCATTGGCATATGCGCCCGGCCGTGACGCGGGCGCGGCGTAGCGTTCATCCCATTCGCGGTGCGCGGCCAACAGCCGATCGGAGGTCTGACTGTCGTCGTAGTTCAAGCACACCAGCCGATTGGAAAGCGCGACGGTGTCGTCGGGCTTGAGCGCCGTGGCCTGAGCGAACGCTGAGGCCGCCTCGTCCAGCCTGCCCTGTTCCATCAGCACGATGCCGAGATTGGCGTAAGCGTCGGCGTAGTTCGGATTGAGCCCGATGGCGCGGCGGTAGGCCGATGCCGCGTCGCCGAGCCTGCTCTGTTCCTTTAGCGCATTGCCAAGATTGTAATGCACTTCGGCCAAGTCCGGCTTGAGCGCGATCGCCGCTCGATGGGCGGCGACCGCTTCGTCGTATCGGCCAAGCTCGGCAAACGTATTGCCGAGATTGGAATGGGCCTCGATCAAGTTCGGATTGATCCGAAGCGCCAGGGCGTAAGCAGCGGCCGCGTCCACCAGCCTGCCCTGACGCTTGCGCAAGTTGCCGAGATTGTAATGGGCTTCGGCATGGTCCGGCTTTAAGGCAAGCGACTGACCGAACGCAGATGCGGCTTCGTCATACTTGTTCTGTTCCATCAGCACGACGCCGCGATTTGAATAGGCGACGCCGAGATTGGCGGCGGCCTGCGCATGGTCCGGGTTGATACGAAGCGCTTGCGTGTAGGCGGTAATCGCCTCGTCGGCGTTGCCGGGAGCCATCAGGGCATTGCCAAGATTGTAATGCGCCTCCGGATAGTCCGGCTTGATGCGAAGCGCTTGGGCATAGGCCGCAATCGCCTCGCCGGCCTTGCCGAGTTGCCGCAAGGCGACACCGAGATTGAAGGCGGCATCGGCGTGATCGGGCTGCGCCGCGAGCACGCGGCGATAGCAGGCCTCGGCTTCGGCCAGCCGTCCGGCTTGGTGGTGCTGGACCGCCGATGCGAACAGCGCGCCCGCCGCTGACGCGGCAGGCTGGTCTTTGGCGGCGCGGCGCTGCTGGCGGTTCATCGCTGATCTGCGCCCGAATCGGTAGCGTGGACGATAGTGCATGGACGGCGAACAGGCGAGGCAGCGGCGTGGACGCCGCCACCGGGAGCCAGCTAGGATAGCCAACAACAAGAGACGCAAAGGGAGGATACAGACATGCGCCGCGCGCTTTTGCTCGCGCTGATAGCAGCCGCTTTCGCGACGGCCGCGAACGCGCAAACCGCCGCGCTCGAAAAGCCGGTGGTCAAGCTCGGCATCGGCGGCAAGATTCAGCTGCCCTATCTGGCCGTTAACATCGCGCAGGAGCGTGGCTACTTCAAAGAACAGGGACTGACCGTCGAATTCAACGAGTTCAAAGGCGGCTCGGATTCGCTCAAGGCCCTGGTCGGCGGCAGCGTCGATTTCATCGCTGGCGCTTACGAGCACACGATGTATCTGCAGGCCAAAGGCGAGACGATCACTTCGGTCGTGTTGCAGAACAATTCCTTCGGCGTGGTGATCGGGCTGACCAAGGAACTGGCGGCGAAATACAAATCGCCGAAGGACCTGGCCGGCTTGAAAATGGGCGTGACCGCGCCGGGCTCGTCGAGCGCACTGGCGCTCAGCCTGCTGCTGTCGAAGGTAGGCCTCACGGACGATGCGCTTTCGATTATCGGCGTCGGCGCCGGCAGCCAGGCGGTCGCCACCATGAAGGCCGGGCGGCTCGACGGCCAAGCCAATTTCGATCCGGTGATCACGCGCATGGAACTCGACGGCGATCTGGTGGCGGTGGTCGACACTCGCACCAAAGCCGGCCTCGATTATCTCTACGGCGGACCGTTCGCTGGCTCGGCGATCTCGACCACGCCGGACTTCATCAAGAACAACCCGAAGACCGTGCAGGCCTTCGCCAGCGGCATGGTCAAGGCGCTGCGCTGGCTGCAAACGGCGTCGGCCGATGACATCGCCAATTCGCTGCCGGCGGAATTTTACGCCGGTGACAAGGAGTTCTACAAAAAAGCCGTGGCGGCCAACCGCGAAATGCTGTCGAAAGACGGCATCGTGACGCCGGCGCTCGCCGACAACACCCACCGCATCATCGCGTCGTTCAACGAGAGCGTGAACAAAGCCAAGCTCGATATGGCGAAAACCTACGACGCCTCGTTCGCGACCAAAGCCAATCAGGCGATGCACTGACAGGACTGCAATGAAAAAACCCAAAAAGACTTCAAAGAAAAAAACCAACGGCTTTGCGTGGCCCAATCAATCGCGCATCGCGGTCGTGATGACCTGCCTGTGGGAGAACTGGTCGGACGGCAAAGGCCCGCCGTTCTCGGTGCAGACCACCGCGCTTCGGCCCGGCACGCATGACCGCGCCGCCATGACCTGGGGCACCTATGGCGGGCGCGCCGGCGTGTGGCGGCTGCTGAAAATCCTCGACGAGAACAAAGTGCCGGCCACCTTCGTCGCCAATGCCCGCGCGCTCGAGCTAAATCCCGCGGCGGCGAAACAGGCGATCAAATCCGGCCACGAAATCGCGGCACATTCTTATACCCAGGACGCTCTGCTGGCTTACCTCTCGCCGGTCGAGGAGAAAGCGCTGATCAGGCGCTGCATCGCCATTCACAAGAAGATCACCGGCAGCAAGCCGAAAGGCTGGCTGTCGCCGGTGGTGTCGCCAACCGCGCATACCGAGGGCTTCATGGCCGAGGAAGGCTTCCTCTGGTACGGCGACTACAACAATATCGACTTGCCCTGCCGCGTGAAGACCAAAAAGGGCTCGATCGTCGCGATCCCGCACACCGACTTTGCCGACCACCGTGCGCTGCGGCTCAATTCGCGCGACTGGTTGGACGTCTACAAGGACACCTTCGACTATCTCTACGCCAATGAGCCGACGTCGTACTTGAACATCACCGTGCATTGCCATTTCGGCGGCCGCCCGCTGATCGCGGCGCAGGTCGACGCCATCCTGAAATACATCAAGCGCTTTCCTGACGTCTGGTTCGTGCGCCACGACGAACTGGCGCAATGGATCAAGGACAATGAGATCGACGAGTGGACGAACCATAAAAGGTTCTACGGCTAGGCGACGCCGTATTTCTCGAATAGATCGTTTGCGAACTTGAGCCCCAATCCGGGCGCGGTGGGCACCGTCATCTCGCCCTTTTCCGGCATCGGCGGATTGTCAAACAGGCGCCAGGTCCACGGCATATATTCGACCACCAACCCGTTCGGCGCAGCGGCAATCAGGTGCACATGGATTTCCGGCAGCAAATGGCTCACCACTGGCTTGTTGAAGGCTTCCGCCATGCCGGCGATTTTCATCCATTGCGTCACGCCGCCGGCGCGCAACAAATCGATCATGGCGATGTCGACCGAATGATGCGTCATCGTCTGCCGGTGAGGCTCGATGCCGTAGAGATATTCGCCGGCGCAGATTGGCGTCGCCAAGGCGCGAGCGATTTCGGCCAGGCCTTGGTAGTCGTCGCATCGGGTGGGATCCTCCAGCCAGCTAAGACGCAGGTCCTCGATCTGGTGGCCGATCGAAATCGCCTCGTGCACGCTCCAGCGTTGATTGATGTCGACCATCAAATTGGTCTCGGGGCCGACGGCGCCACGGACCAGCCGGATGCGTTCAATCTCCTGCGCGGCGTTAAGCCCCTCCACTCCCATCTGGGTTTTGACCTGGCTGTAGCCCTTCTCGACCAGCGCGGCCGCGGCGCGCTCGAGTTTGCCGGTCGGCGTCGTTCGCACCAGCGCGCCACTGGCATAGGCCGGCACGCGATCACGCAAGCCGCCGAGCAACCGCGCCAGCGGCACGCCGAACACCTTGCCGCGGATATCCCACAGCGCGATATCGATCGCCGAGATGGCGAGCGCCGCGATCCCGCCGGGACCGCACGGCGCGGACGCTGCGCGCAACTTGGCCGTCACCTGCTCGGTGTGGAGCGGGTCTTCGCCCTTGATGAGGTCACCGAATTGCTCCAGCGCCGTTTTCAATGTGCGCACGATTCTGCCGCCAAATGTGGTTACGCCGATGCCCTCGATGCCGTCGTCGGTCTGGACCTGCACGGTAAGAAATTCGCGCAGCATCCCCGGCATCGGCGGCGCGCCGACCAACGCCTCCTCCAGCGGCAGGCGGACGAGATTGATTTTGACGTTCTGAACTTTCATGGCGGCTCCGGTCTTCAATTGACGCGCAATTTTTCCAACAGGCCCAGGTCCGGCTCAACACCGAGGCCGGGGCCTTGTGGAATCGCAAGATAGCCGCCGGCCGGTTCATACCAGTCGCCGAACGGGCTTTCGCTGAGGTCGCAATAGAGCCGCTCGATCATCGGCGCACGTGACATCGCGGCGCTCAGATGCGCGGTCGCAATCAGGCCGGGGCCGAAATAGGCCGAGTGCGGCGCGACCTTAACGTTCGCTTGGTTGGCGGCGGCATAAATGTCGCGTGCGATGGAAATGCCGCCGATCTTGGCGACGCTTGGCTGGATGTAGTCGACCGCGCGGCTTTCGATCAGCCGCGCGAAATCGGCCGGCGTCAGGACGTTTTCGCCAATGGCGACCGGCACGCCGCTGGCGCTTATCCGATGCGCGGCGTCGAAATCTTCCAGCGGCCAGACTGGCTCCTCGATCCATTTCAGGCCGAGCTCGCGCAACGGCGCGGTCGCCGCCAAGGCTTCCGGCAGCGTCCATGGCGCGTTGACATCCACCATCAGCGAGCTGCCGATGTGCCGTAGCAGCTTAGCGGCGGCGGTGATTTCCTCGCGGCCGGTTTCATGCGCCTTGAGTTCGCGGTAGCGGCCGAGCGCCTGTTCCGTGGTCCGCGTCACGACATCGGTGTCGTTGTATTTGAGCAGGCTGGCGTAAACCGGGATTTTATCGATGTGCGCGCCGCCGAGCAGTCTGTAGATCGGCTGATTTTTCGCCTTGCCGAGAATGTCCCACAGCGCGGTATCCAGACCGGACAGCGCATACATCACGGGGCCGGCGCGCCCGACACCGTGCACGCGGTAGATCAGCGTTTTCATCAGCGCGGGAATGTCGCTCGCGTCCGCGCCGATGCAGGCCGGCGCGATCAACGTCTCCAGCAGCGACTTGACCGCCTTCCAGACCCGGTGCGGAAAGGTTTCGCCCCAGCCGACAATGCCGGCATCGGTCTCGACCTTGACCAGCAGCGTCTCGAACGCGGTGCGCCCCTCGCCGGAGAATTTCGGCTGCGGAGCGCCGGGTTTGAGGTGTTGGCGGTAAACAATGCCCGATACGCGCGTAATTTTCATTGCAGTTCGAACCCGGCCCGGTGCGGATTATTTATTGGCGCGCTCGATTTCAGCCTATCATGGATGAAAGGCGTCTCCATAGCCGCCGCGCGCAACGAAAAACATAAGGCAAATCGGAGGACACAATGTCAGGCAAAAACATAACGCGGCCGGTGACCCGGCGGCGGGCGATCGCGACCATGGCCGGGGGCGTCGGCCTTTTGGCGGCGCCCGCAATCGTGCGCGCCCAGGCTCCGCTGACGGTGACATTCGTCCAGCAGCGCGGCCTGCTCTATCTGCCGGTCGATGAAATGGTGACCGGCGGCATCCTGCAACAGGAAGCCACCAAGCTCGGGCTCGGCAAGGTCGAAGCGACCGCCAAGACGCTGAGCGGCCCGGCGCCGGTGATCGACGCGCTGCTGTCAGGCTCGGCCGACTACGGCACCGCCGCGCTGCCGTCTCTGCTCACGCTCTGGGATAAAACCCACGGCACCGCGAACGAAGTCAAAGCGGTCGGCACCGTGTCGAACGGCGCCATGGTGCTCTACACCATCAATCCGAACGTCAAGTCGATTGCCGACTTCACCGAGCAGGACCGCATCGCGGTGCCCTCAGTGCGCATATCGTTCAACGCCATGATGCTGGAAATGGCGTCGGAGAAAATCTGGAACGATCCGCACAAGCTTGACCACCTCACCGTCGGCCTCGGCCATCCGGACGCGGTCGCGGCGCTCTCGGCCGGCTACGGCAAGGCCACCATCACCGCGCATATCGCGGTGCAGCCGTTCACCGAACGCGGCCTCAAAATTCCGGGCGCGCATATCGTCGCCGACAGCCGCGAGGTGTTCGGCGGACCGCTGACGCAGATCACGCTGCTGGCGAGCAAGCAAACCAAAGACAAGAATCCGACGCTGTTCAAGGCGGTCGCCAACGCGCTCGATGAATCGATCAAGATCGCCAATGCCGACAAACACGCCGCCGCGGTGCTTTGGAAGAAGGCTCAGAACGCGTCCGAAAGCGTCGACGAGCTGGTGCACCTGCTCAGCGATCCCGGTTTCGAGTTCACGCCGCAGCCGCACCGCATCGCCTACTTCGCGGCGTTTCTCAACCGCATCGGCAGCATGAAGACCAAGGTCACCGACTGGAAAGAGCTGTTCTGGGAGACCGCCTATAACCAGAAGGGCGATTGATCGCGCCTCAGGCCTTCGGCACCAGCTTGAACATGTCGGCGCCGTAGATCTTGCGCGCGTCGGCGAGCAGCGGCTGCACCGCTTCGACGAAGGCGACGTGTTCCTTGGCGTTCAGTTCCACGATCTCGCAGCCGGCGTCTTCGATCGCCTGGCGTGAGGTTTCGTTTTCCTCGACGGCGAGTCTGCGCTGGAAGGTGACGGATTCCGTCACCGCCTGCTGCATCGCGCGCTTGAGATCGTCCGGCCACGCGTCAAACGCGGCGCGGTGCAGAAAAATCGGCCGCGAAATATAAAAGTGCGACGTCAGTGTATGGAATTTGTGAAATTTATGCACGCCGTAGGTGACGGTGTTGGCGAGCGGATTTTCCTGCGCGTCGAGCGTGCCGGCCTTGATCATGGCGATGGCTTCGGTCAGATCCATGCGCATCGCGACCGCGCCAAGTAATTCAAAGGTGCGCTTGTGAATGTCGCTCGGCAACACGCGGATTTTCATGTCCTTCAAGTCGACCGGTAGATGCACGGGCCGCAGCCGGTTTGAGATGTGGCGAAAGCCGTTCTCGAACCAGCCGAGGATGCGGTAGCCGATACGCTCCTCGGTCTTACGCGCGAGATATTGTCCCAGCGCGCCGTCAATGGCGGCGCGCGCCTGTGTATTGTTAGCGAACAAAAACGGCAGATCGACGAAGCCTAGTTCCGGCACGCGGTCGGTCAGATAACTCGACGACTGGTAGCCGAGCGTCATCTCGCCGTTCTCGACCAGTGTCAGGATGTCCTCGGCCTTGTGACCGTGGTCCATGATGTTCCAGATGTACTCAACGGCGATACGCTCGCCGAACCGGCCCTGCAATTTGTCGCCGATGAATTTCAGCGCCTTGCTGAAACCCGTGCCGGGCGGGCCGTAGCCGGCCATGCGGATTGGGATTGGCTTTGACATGCGCGGCTTCTCTATACTGCGGCAACGATCTGGCCAAGCGCGGCCGGTGTGATAGTCTTCGGCAAAATCGGAGGAGGCCCCCATGAACAAGCACGCCAAGCTGGCCAGCGTCCCCCACACGCGGGGCGACATTTCACCGGCGGAAATGCAGGCGCGGGTCGATCTCGCCGCCGTCTACCGCCTGCTCGCGCATTACGGCTGGGACGACGTGATCTACAACCATTCCTCCATGCGGGTGCCGGGCGAGCCGCGCATGTTCCTGATGAAGAAACATGAACTCCTTTACACGGAAGTCACCGCGTCCAATCTGGTGAAGGTGAACATGGACGAGGACCTCGACGAGAAGGCGGGGATTAACCGGCCGGGCTTCACGCTGCATGGCGGCGTGTTGGGCGCGCGCGCGGACGTGAATTGCGCGGTGCACGTTCACACCAATAACGGCATGGCGATCGGCGCGCTGCCGCACGGCCTGCGCATGATCTCGCAACACGCCATCCGCTTCTACCAACGCATCGGCTATCACAAGTATGAGGGTATCACTGAGGATTTCGCCGAGCGCGAGCGCATCAATGCCGACCTCGGCAAGAACCGCGCAATGATCCTGAATCATCACGGGCTGCTCACGGTCGGCAAGACCGCGCGCGAGTCATTTGTGCTGATGAAGGCGCTGCTCGATGCCGTCGAAATCCAGTTAAAGCTGGAAGCGACCAAGGGCCAGCTGGTCGAGATTCCGCCGGCGATCTGCGCCAAGACCGCGGAACAGTACGAGCACCACGATTCAGGCCGCGCCAGCGCCGACTGGGCGGCTTACCTGCGCGTGCTCGACGGCATCGACCCGAGCTATCGGGACTAGGACGTCAGTAGAGAAAGAAAAACATGGTCACCGTTGCTAGGAAGTTGCTTGCGGCCGCGTTCCTGATCGCGACCGTCGCCTCAGCGCATGCGCAATATCCCGACCGCCCAATCCATGTGATCAGCCCCTACCCGGCCGGCAGCGCGTCGGACACCGTGACCCGCGTGGTCATGGACCAGGTTTCGCAATTGATCGGCCAGCCCGTCGTCATCGACTTGAAACCGGGAGCGGGCGGCGCCACCGGGTTTGCGACCGTGGCAAGGTCCGATCCAGACGGCTACACGCTGGCAACCAGTTCGTCGTCGATGGCGACCGAGAGCGTGCTGCATAGCAAGCTGCCGTACGACCCGAACAAGGATTTCGTCCACGTGGTCCTGCTTGGCACCTCGCCGAATATCCTGGTCGCATCGGTCAAGAGCGGCTTCAAGACGGTGGAAGATCTGGTCACGGCGGCGAAGGAGAAGCCCGGTACGATCACCTTCGCCTCCGCGGGCATCGGTTCCTCCTCGCACATGGCGGCCGAGCGTTTCCGTCTGGCCGCCAACATCGACGTGCGCCACGTGCCGTTCAAGGAAGGCGGCCTGGTGCAGGTGATGAACGGCAATATCGATTTCTATTTCATTCCGCTGGCGGCGGCGGCCTCGGCGCTGCACAGCGACAAACTCACCATCCTCGCCGTCAGTTCGCCCAAGCGCGTGGCGGTCATTCCCGACACGCCGACTGTCGTCGAAGCCGGCTATCCGGGCGCGGTGTTCCGCTTCTGGAACGGCATCTCGGCGCCGGCCAAGACGCCACCCGACGTCGTGAAAAAACTGCACGACGTGACCGAACAGGCGTTGAAGATGCCTGCGGTGCAGGAGAAGCTCGCCAAGCTCGGTGTCGAGCCGGCGCAGATCAGTTCCGAGGAATTCGGCAAGTTCTTCAAGGAAGACTTCGATGCGACGGTCGAACTTGCCAAGAAAGCCAACATCAAAGCAGTCGACTGAGTTTTCGGCGGGCGGCTCTCCCGGACCTGGAAGGCCGCCGCCCTCGCATTCTTAATCTTGGAACCTTCACAATGCCCATCATTCCGCCACGCATCGGCCCGCAGCCGTGGGATGTCGTGCGAACCAAGCTCGACCAGTCGCTGCCCTTCGCCAACATGCGCGATACACCCTATTACCGCGACGCGGTGTGGGAGCAGTTCTCCAAGGCTGAATATGACCGCCGCTATAGCGCGCTGCGGGGCAAAATGCGCGAGCAGAAGCTCGACGTGCTGATCGTCCCCGGTGGTCCGAGCCACTGGAGCTTCGGCGGCGGCATGCTGTGGCTGACCGGGCATTGGGAATGGCACGCGCTGTCCAGCTACGTGCTGGTCCCGCTCGAAGGCGAGCCGACGCTGATCTACTCGATGGGCGGGACGCACGCCGAAGCCGTGCGCCGGCAGGTCGAGGTCGCGGTCAAGGACGTCCGCCACAGCCGCAACGGCCGCTATGCCGACATCATGGTCGAGCGGATCCGCGAATTGAAACTCGAGCGCGGCCGTATCGGCCTCATGGAGATCGACCCGCGGCACGGCGACTATCTTCCGGTCAACCAACACGACGTCCTGCGCGAAAATCTCCCGGACGCGGAGCTGGTCTTCACCAAGGGCCTTTTGCACGAGCTGCTCTCGATCCACAGCGCCGAGGAACTCGACTGCGTCCGCAAGGCCGGAGTGCTGTGCCAAAAGGCCATGGAAGCCATGGTGGCGCGGGCGCGTCCCGGCGTGAAGGAATACGAGCTGCGCGCGGCGGCCGGCGCCGCCATTCTCGAAGGTGGCGGCGATATCGACTTTCTGATCATCGGCTCGACGCCGATGGCGAACCCGACGATGATTTTCGGCAATCCGCGCCCCTCGGCCCGTGTGCTGCAAATAGGCGACATCATCAATATGGAGCTGGCTGCCGGCTATCGCGGCTACACCGCACAGATCGGCTCACCCATCTGCGTCGGCGAGCCCACCGATATGGTCAAAAATTTCTGGAACGACATCGCCCTGCCCGGCTATCGGCGCATCATCGCCGAGATCGCGCCGGGCAAGCCGGTCGAGGCCATGCGCACCGCCAGTAAATTCTTCCGCGATAACGGTTATCAATCGCGGCCGACCCAGGTGCACGGCATCGACCTGGTCACTGACAAGCCGCATGTCGTGGCAGAGCACGTCTCGGCGGAGGCCTTCGAGCAGGTCATTAAGCCCGGCATGGTGATCATGGCCGAGCCCAATCCGATCACGGCCGACGGCCTGTTCGGCATTTTCCTTGGCCACACCTTCATCGTCACCGACAAGGGCCACGAGGTGGTCGACGATTTTCCGCTGGAAATCGCGGTCGCGCGGGGCTGAACGTTACGGCTCGTTGCGCCGCCCCTCGCCCGGGCCCCATTGCCAGAAATCGCGCCCTTCCTCGCGCATGAAGCGCGCCAGCACCATCATGTGCACTTCGCTGGCGCCGTCGACCAGCCGCGCCGCGCGCGAGGCGCGGTAGATCCATTCCACCGGCGTGTCCTTGGAAAATCCACGCGCGCCTTGCAGCTGAATCGCAACGTCGGCGGCCTTGTGCAGCGTGTCGGCGACGTGGACCTTGGCGATCGAGACTTCCTTGCGGGCGCGGCCGCCCTGATCGAGCATCCAGGCGGCGTGCATGGTGAGCAGCCGGCCGATCTGGATCTGTTGCGCGACCTCGCCCAATTTGATCTGCACACTTTCGCGGTCACCAAGCTTGACGCCGAAGCCTTCGCGATTGGCCACGTAATCCTGCGCGATCTCCATGCAGCGCTTGGCCCAGCCCAGCCAGCGCATGCAATGGGTGAGCCGCGCCGGCCCCAGCCGGATCTGGCACAGCTTGAGGCCGTCGCCCTCGCCCATCAGCACGCTTTCCGCCGGCACTTCGAGGCCGTCGAATTCCAGTTCGCAATGGCCGCCGTGTTCTTCCGGGCCCATGATCTCGATGCGGCGCTTGATGCGCCAGCCGGGCTGATCTTTGTGGAACAGGAAGGCCGTAAGCCCGCGCCGCTTGTCGTCACTGGTGCGCGCCAGCAGGATGAAGTGGGCTGCGCCGTCGGCGCCGGTGATGAACCATTTGCGGCCGGTGATGACGTATTTGCCGCCCTTCTTCTCGGCCTTGGTGCGGATCATCGAGGGGTCGGAACCGCCGCCAGGCGCAGGCTCGGTCATCGCAAAGGACGAGCGTACTTTTCCCTCGACGATCGGCTTGAGCCATTTGTCTTTTTGCTCCGGCGTACCGACCAGCTTGAGCACGTTCATGTTGCCGTCGTCGGGCGCCATGCAATTGATCGCCAGCGGGCCGAACAGGCTGCGCGCAGCTTCCTCGTAAATCGCGGCCCACGCCACCATCGGCAAATTCATGCCGCCATATTCCTTGGGCGATTGCGGCGCCCACAGGCCGGCCTTCTTCGCCTTGGCGCGCACCACGGCGAGCCGGTCTTCCGGGATGTTCTCGTGTTCGGAGAAATTTTCCCGGTCGGCCTCGAGCGGTAGCAATTCCTTCTCAATGAAGGCGCGCACGCGCAGGCGGAGGTCTTCGATATCGGGAGAGAGTGTGAAGTCCATGACCGCCCCTAGCCCTTGATCTGCACGACCTGCCCGCCATCGACCACGATGGTCGAGCCGGTGATGTAGCTGCCCGCGTCCGACACCAACAACAGTAGCGCGCCGTCGAGATCGCCGGCGTTGCCGAAGCGGCCCATCGGAATGTCACGCTTGAGCTGCTCGCCCGCCTCGCTCATCAGATATTTATCGTTGATCTCGGTGACGAACCAGCCGGGCGCGATGGCGTTGACGCGCACGCCCTTGAAGGCGAGTTCTACCGCCAGCGCCTTGGTGATCTGCACCACGCCGGCCTTGGCGGTGGCGTAAGCGGCGACGCCTTTGGCGACGCCAAAGCCCAGGACCGAGGCGATGTTGACGATCGAGCCCTGCTGCTTGGCGGCCAGCATGCGGCGCGCGGCCTCCTGCGCGTTGGCAAACACCGCGTCGAGATTGACGCCGAGCACCTTGCGCCATTCCTCCGCCGATACGTCGATGGCCCGCCGGGGGGACTGCGCGATGCCGGCATTGTTGACCAGAATGGTGACGGTGCCGAAGACCTTCTCGGCGGCACCGAAGGCGCGCGCCATGGCGGCGGCATCGGTGACGTCGGCTTCGATCGCCAGTGCCTTACCACCGTTGCCTTCGATCTCCGCTTTCAAGGCCGCAAGCCGGTCGGTCCGCCGCGCCACCAGCGCGACCGACGCGCCGTTGTCGGCCAGCGCCTTGGCGAATTGGATGCCGAGCCCGCTTGAGGCGCCGGTCACCAGCGCCACGCGACCTTTCAAAGAGAACATCTCGGCGGCTTTCATGGGGAACTCTTATACCGTAGCCTGCGAGTTTGGGCAGGGGGATGATGTGAAACGGCTTTGGCGCGCTACCCTGAATAGCTGGAATGGCCTGGTTGCCGCGGCGCAATCCGAGCAGGCGTTTCGCGAAGAACTGGTCGTGCTGGCGATCGGCGTGCCGCTCGCCTTTTTTCTGACCGCGGATGCCGGCAGACGCATCGCGCTGATCGGCACACTGGTCGTGATCCTGATCGTCGAATTGCTCAACACCGCGATCGAAAAGCTCAGCGACCGCATCAGCCGCGACCATGACCTGGTCTTGAAGCGCGTCAAGGACATGGGCTCCGCCGCCATCTTCCTCTCGTTGCTGCTGGCCGGAATGATGTGGCTCTGGATCGCGGTCGAGCGGCTCTGGCCGGCTTGAACGCGTCTCAGCGCCCGTACAGCGCGTGCGGAAGAGCGGTCGCCAGGCTCGGCGCAAACCACAGCACCACCAGCGCGAAGAGCTGGATCAGCACGAACGGAATAATGCCGACGTAAATATGCCGGGTAGTAATTTCGGGCGGCGCCACACTGCGCAGGAAAAACAAAGTCGGTCCGAGCGGCGGATGCATATACGAGGTCTGCAGGTTCATCGCCATCATGATGCCGAGCCAGACCGGATCGACGCCGGGCATCGCGAGCAGCGCCGGCGCCACGATCGGCACCACGACAAAGATGATTTCGAAGGCGTCCATCACGAAGCCGAGCAGGAACATCGCCAACATCACCGCCAGCACCGCGCCGTTGACGCCGCCGGGCAAATTCGAGAGCGCGCGATGCACCGTGTCGTCGCCGCCGAGCGCGCGAAACACCAGGCTGAACATCGTGGCGCCGATTAAAATGAGAAAAATCATGGCGACGATCTGCGTCGTCCTCTCGACCACCGGCATCATCAGGTCGCGCATGTTCACCTTGCCGGCTTTGGCTGCCGCGAGCAAAATGGCGCCCACCGCGCCGACCGATGCCGCTTCCGTCGGCGTCGCCACGCCGCCGAGGATCGAGCCGAGCACCGCCAGAATCAGCAGCACCGGCGCGACCAGCACCTGGATGAGTTTGCGCGCCAGCGCGAAGCCGCGCGGCGCGTTCGGATCGGGCGGCATGGCCGGCGCAGCTTTCGGACGCAGGATCGCGACCGCGATCAGGTAAAGCAGATAAAGCGCGACCAGCGCGAAGCCGGGCAATAGCGCGCCGGCGAACAGGTCGCTGACATTGACCGAGCGCGGCGCGAAGATTCCCTTCGACAGTTGCGCGGCCTGGAACGCATTGCCGAGTTGGTCGCCGAGCAGCACCAGCACCGTGGCGGGCGGAAAAATCTGCGCCAGGGTGGCGGTGGCGGCGACGGTGCCGGCGGCGAGCCGCGGGTCGTAGCCGAAGCGCAACATGCTCGGCAGCACGATTAGGCCCATGGTCACGGTGGTGGCGCCGACGACGCCTTTCGCCGCCGCCAATAATGTGCCGACGATCACCACCGAAATTCCCAAGCCGCCGCGCAACGGACCGAACAGCCGGCCCATGGTCTCGAGCAATTCCTCGGCGACGCGGGAGCGTTCCAGCATCACGCCCATGAAGATGAACATCGGGATCGCCAGCAGCGTTTCGTTGGTCATGACGCCGAAAATGCGCTGTGGTAATGCTCCTAGAATGCCCAATCCCATGGCCCCGAGGATGTGTCCGAGGATCGCGAACATCAGCGACACGCCGGCCAGCGTCAGCGCCACCGGATAGCCGGCCATTAGCGCGGCGATGACCGCAGCGACCATCAGGATGGCGAGCATCTCGGCGAGCGGCATCAGCACGGCCTCAGCACGGCCAGCGCGCGGATCGCCTGCGCGACGCCTTGCAGCGCCATCAGCGCGGCGAACAACGGGATCAGCGTCTTGAGCAGGTAAACAAGCGGCAGGCCGCTCGACTCCTGCGAGCGTTCCAGCACGGCCCAAGAGCGCGCCACATAAGGCACGCTCAACCAGATCAGCACAGCTGAGAACGGCAACAGTAGCAATGCGCTGCCGGCAAGATCGATCACCGCTTTGGTGCGCCGCGACGCCTCGGCATAGAACACATCGACCCGCACATGCCCGCCGGCACGCAGCGTCCAGGCGGCCGCCAGCATGAATAGGGTGGCGTGCGCGTAGATCACCGTCTCGGTGAGCCAGATCGAGCCGAGCCCGAACGCATAGCGCGCGATCACCAGGCCGAATTGGAGCAACACGACGACCAGCACCAGCCAGGCCACCGCGCGCCCGATGCCGGTGGTCAGGCGGTCGATGCGGTCGGCCAATATGGTCATATGCGTAAAACTCATAGCGCCGATGATGGCACAAAGGCGGGTGTTTTGCTTATAGTACGGCCATGTCCGGGCACGATCACGACCACCATCACCACGACCACGACCATTCCGAGCTGTCGGAAACCGAATTGCGCGTGCGCGCGCTGGAAACCGTGCTGACGGAAAAAGGCTATGTCGACCCGGCCGCGCTCGACCTGCTAATCGAGACCTATGAGAAGAAAGTCGGCCCGCGCAACGGCGCCCGCGTCGTCGCCAAGGCCTGGGCCGATCCGGCCTATCGCGCGCGGCTCTTGAAAGACGCGACGCCCGCCATCGCCGAGATCGGCTATGCCGGCCGCCAGGGCGAGCACATCGTCGCGCTGGAAAATACGCCCAAGCTGCACAACATGGTCACGTGCACGCTGTGCTCCTGTTATCCATGGCCGGTGCTCGGCCTGCCGCCGGTCTGGTACAAATCAGCGCCCTACCGCTCGCGCGCGGTGGCCGATCCGCGCGGCGTGCTGGCCAATTTCGGTGTCACACTGCCGAAGGACACCGACATCCGGGTGTGGGATTCGACCGCCGAGATCCGCTATCTCGTGCTGCCGATGCGGCCCACCGGCACCGAAGGCTGGAGCGAAGAGAAGCTCGCCGATCTCGTCACCCGCGACTCGATGATCGGCACTGGGCTGCCGAAGGAGCCTGCAAAATGAACGGCGGGCAGGACCTCGGCGGCACGCAAGGTCATGGGCCTGTCATGCCGGAGCCGAACGAACCGGTGTTCCACGCCGAATGGGAGAAGCGCGCCTTCGCGCTCACACTCGCGATGGGCATGCCGGGCGGCTGGAACATCGACATGGGTCGCTTCGCGCGCGAGAACCGTCCGCCCGGCGAGTATCTGGCGATGAGTTATTATCAGATTTGGTTTGCCGCGCTCGAGCAGATGTCCAAGGAACGCGGACTGGTGGCGGACGACGAAATCGCCGCCGGCCACTCGCTGCAACTGCCGAAGCCGGTCAAGCGCGTGCTGTCACCCGATGACGTGTTGAAGGTTCTGCATCGCGGCGGACCGACCGAACGCGACACCAACACCAAGGCGGCGTTCAAGCCAGGCGACACAGTGCGGATGAAAAACATCAATCCTCCCACCCACACGCGGCTGCCGCGCTACGTGCGCGGGCATAATGGCACCATCGAGCGCGTGATCGGTTGCCACGTTTTCCCCGACAGCAACGCGACGGGCGCCGGCGAAAACCCGCAATGGCTTTACACCGTGCGTTTCGACGGCCGCGAGTTGTGGGGCACCGACGGCGACCCGACCGTAACGGTGTCGGTCGACGCCTGGGAGCCCTATCTGGAGCCGGCGTGATCGCGATGGATCCACGATCGGCGCTGCGCGCCGCGATCTCGGTGCCCGGCGTGCCGCACGACGCCGACGGGCCGGTGTTCCGCGAGCCGTGGGAGGCGCAGGCCTTCGCCATGACGCTGGCGCTGTATGAACGAGGACTGTTCACGTGGCCGGAATGGGCGGCGGCGCTTAGTCAGGAAATCAAACGAGCCCAAGGCGCCGGCGATCCCGATACCGGCGAGACTTACTACTCGCACTGGCTTAACGCGCTGGAGAAACTGGTGGCCGACAAGGGCGTGGCGACGCATGACACCTTGCATCGTTACCGCGACGCATGGGACCACGCCTGCGACCGCACCCCGCACGGCCAACCGATCGTGTTGCAGCCGGGCGATTTCCGTTAGACGCCTACCATCCGCTCGCTCACCATGTACCCGGTAAGCAGCGCGACGCCGAACACGATGATCAGCACGGCGGCGGCGGTCTCCACGCCACGCAACAAGATCATGCCGCCGCCGGGCCTGCCCTTGGCCAGCCGAGCGGCAAAGCCGCGCGCGGCGACCGCCAGCGTGGCGACGGCGGCGACCGTGATCGCGGTGCCGAGCCCCATCACGAAGGTCGAAGCAACGCCGATCCAGAACAGCCCCTGCGCCAGCGCGAATACCAGCACAATGATGGCGCCCGAGCAGGGCCGCAATCCGACGGCGATAATCGCCGACAGTCCACGCCGCAGCCAATGCCGGCCGGTCAGCTCGCTTGGCTCCGGCGCATGGGCATGACCCCAGGCGTGCGCCTCATCGCCATGATCGTGGGCGTGATCATGCGCGTGGTCGTGGTGATGATGATCGTGATGCGCATGATCGTGATGATCGTGCGCGGGCGGGTGCAACAGCCGCAACAAGGCGCGGCCTTTCACCCATAACAGCCGCAGACCGATGAGCACGATCAGCGAGTAGCTCACGATCTCGACCACCCGCACCGTGTTGCCCATCGCGTGCGCCGTGGCATTGAGCAGCACCGCGGCGATGCCAACAATGGCGATCGCAGTGAACGCCTGCAGGATGGCGGAGGCGAACGACAGCGCGATGCCGCGCCGCCAGGTTTCGTCATTGGCGACCAGATAAGACGAGATCACCGCCTTGCCGTGGCCGGGGCCGGCGGCGTGAAAAATGCCGTACAAAAACGAGATGCCCATCAGCGTGTAGGCGGCACTGCCGTCGGACTTGGCGGCGCGGATGGTGCCCGACAGCATGCGGTAGAACTCGGCCTGCTTGGCGAACACCCAGCCGGTGATGCCGCCGATCTCAGGCGGCGGTCCGCCGCGCGCCGCGCCGAACGGCTGCGCCAGCGCGGCATCGACCGCACAAACGACCAGCAGCGCGCAAAGGATGAACAGCGCGCAATGCGCCAGAGTGGAGCGGCGGCTGGACGTCATCTGAACAATTCCCCGTACGCGCACGCCGCCCCCGCGGACTCTTATGGACAATGCACCAGAATCTTATTGGCGAACTGCGCGCCCCAGGCCATCGTGGTGTTGGTCTGGTCCGCGGGAATGTTGCTAAGCGCCTTGCCCTCGGCGTAGGTCATTTCACGCGGCATCACCACATCGGCTTTGCAGTGCGGCGCGCCTGCGAGCTTGACCGGATTGTCCTTGGCCCATTCGAAATCGACGAAGATGGTCGCATCGTAGATTTCGATCTTCAGCTCCTTGGCTTTCACCGGCGTCTTCAACGGCAGTGTGAAGTGCAGCGTGAGGATCGAATCGTTGTAGTCGAGCCAATAGTCCGGCAGCGGATCGCCCATTTCGACCTTCGCGCCGTCGGCGGTGGCATAGGTGAAATAATCATATTCCTTCAGCGACTCGACATTGATCTTGGCGAGCGGCGCCAGCTCCTCGCGGGTGAATTTGCCCTTTTCCTTGGCATCCAACCCTTGCGTTGCGAAGGCGGAGAACATGTCGTCGAAGGCCCAGGCGTGGCGCACGCCGGTGACTTTGCCGTCCGGCGCATAGAGCAGCTCGGCTTGCATCGTGACCCAGACGTGCGGGTGTGCGCTCACCTGTGCGGCGAAGACCAGGCTCAGGATTGCAATGAGGAAAAGACGACGCATGTTGCCGCACCCTACCACGGACTGCGGCGGAATGGGGGCGTGAAACAGTGTTGCGAATTTTATGTGCGGTTAATGCGCGACGATGCCCGCCGCCTTAATCAGCTTGCCGTTGTTGGCGAGATCGCTGACGACGAATTTGTCGATCTCGGCCGGCGTCATCGGCATCGGGTCGACCGCGAGCTTCTTCAGCTTCGCTTTCATTTCCGGCGTCGCCAGAACCTTCATGGCGGCGGCGTGAAATTTCTCGACGATATCGCGCGGCGTCTTGGACGGCATGAAGACCGCGTACCAGACGATGGTCGTCGCGTCCTTGTAGCCGAGATCGACCGGCGTCGGCACGTCCGGCAAATCGGAGGCGCGGGTCGGCGTCGATACCATCAGCGGCACCACGCGGCCGTCGTGGATGAGCGGCAGCGCGGTCGAGATCGGGGTGAACAGGAAGTCGATGCGGCCGCCGAGCAGGTCGGTCAGCGCCTCGGCGCCGCCTTTGTAAGGAACGTGGGTGGCTTCGATGCCGGCAGCGAGGCGAAAACGCTCGCCGCTGATATGGGTCGCAGTGCCGACCCCGGCCGAACCGAAATTAATCGCGCCGGGCTTGGCTTTGGCCGCCGCGACGAAGTCCGCCACGGTTTTCCAGCCCTTCGACGGCATCACCAGCAACACGTTAGCGTTCTGTCCGATCATCAGGGCGCCGGAGAGATCCTTGGCAATGTCGTAAGGGAAATTCGGCACTATGAAAGGCGCGATGGTCTGCGCCGAGGAATTGGCCAAAATTGTGTAGCCGTCTGGCTGAGCGCGCACGACTTCGCCGATGCCGAGCGTGCCGCCGGCGCCGCCTTTGTTTTCCACCGTGATCGGCTGGCCGAGTTCTTTGGAGAGCGCATCGAACACCGTCCGCGGCAGGACGTCGGTGGCGCTTCCGGCACCGAACGGGATGAAAGCCCGGATCGTCTTGTCGGGCCACGCCTGCGCCGAGGCTGACGCAAACACGATCCCCAGCGCGACCAGCGCTGCACGCCAAATCAATTTCATAACGGCCCCTCTTCTTTGTCTCGGTATTATCGGCGATCCCCTCGCCGGAGCAAGGCCTAGACGCCGGCCGCGCCGCCATCGGCGCGCGGATCGTGGCCGCCTTCGAGCGTGCCGCCGGGATGCAAGATGACGGCGCCGGCGTGGCCCATGGAATCGGAATAGGCCTCATCCAGTATCTGCACGTCGTGACCGGCGGACATGAGTTGGTCGATCAAGTTGCCGTCGAAGCGAGATTCCATGCGCAAGTTGGTGTGGGTCGAGCCCCAGGTGCGGCCGAGCAGCCAGCGCGGCGCGTCGAGCGCCTTGTCGAGCGGCTGACCGAATGTGACGTGGCGAGTGAACACGGCGGCCTGCGACTGTGGCTGGCCATCGCCACCCATCGTCCCATAGGCGATGACGCGGCCGTCCTTGAGCGCGGCCAGCGCCGGGTTGAGCGTGTGGAACGGGCGGCGGCCGGGCGCGAGCGCGTTGAGCGCCTTGGGGTCGAGCGAAAAACTGGCGCCGCGGTTTTGCATCAGGATGCCGGTTCTAGGGAGCACGCAGCCGGAGCCGAATTCCCAATAGAGCGACTGGATGTAAGACACGACCAGGCCGGTGCTGTCTGCCGCACCCATCCAGATGGTGTCGCCTTCGCCGTAAGGCTGCGGCCAGCGCGCGGCTTTTTTTCGATCGATCTTCTCAGCTTCGGCATCGAGAAATTTAGGCGCCAGAAAATGATTGAGGTTGCCGTCGATCCTGTCGGGATCGGTGACGAAACGATCGCGCACGCGGAAGGCGCGCTTGGTGGCTTCGACTAGGCCGTGGATGTGATCGAAACTTTCGGCCTGACTAACGCGCAAACGATCGAACAGCGCGAGGATCATCAGCGACGCCAGGCCTTGCGTCGGCGGCGGCGAGTTGTAGAGCGTGCCGGCTGCGACCGGGACGCTGAGCGGCTCGGCGATCCTGGCCTCGTATTTTTCGAGATCGGCGCGCGTCACCGGGCTGCCGATGCGTTCCTGATCGGCGGCGATCTCTCGGCCGACATCGCCGCGGTAGAAATCCTCAAGCCCGGCCTGCGCGAGTTGGTCGAGCGTGGCGGCAAAGGCGGTCTGCTTGAGCCGCGCGCCGGCTTCCGGAATTTTTCCGTCGATCAGAAAAGCTTCCTTGAAGCCAATCGCATCCTTCATCTCCGGCAGTTTTTCCGCCGTCAGCCGCGCCTGGCTGCGCGTCACGACATAGCCCTCGCGTGCGTGCTTGATCGCGGCCGTCAGCAGCACGTCGAGCGGCAATTTGCCGCGATTGGCCTTGGCCGTCTCGCTCGCCAGCATCCAGGTCGCCACCGCGCCCGGCACGGTGAGCGCGGCGAGCGGGCCGCGCGACGGGATCTCGTGGTGCCCGGCATCGCGATAATTCTGGATCGTCGCTTTCGCCCCGGCGCGCCCCGCGCCCATGATGGCGCGCACGCGCCCCGTCGGCTCGCGGATCAGCCAGAAGCCGTCGCCGCCAATGTGGTTCATGTGCGGGTAGACTGCGACGATGCTCGCGGCCATGGCGATCATCGCCTCGATGGCGTTGCCGCCCTCGGCCAAAATGGCGCGGCCATCCTCGACGGCGGCGGCGTGCGGCGCGCAGACGACGCCGCGGCGATGTCCGGCGGTGTGGAGGTTCATGCGCTCATGTAGCCTTAATCGCCGCCAACGCGAAACCCGCGCCGGCAACGATCAACGCCACGCCGATCGCCACGCGCCAGAATTTCGCGCCCGGCAGCAGCTTCTCGGCGGTCACCAGCACGGTCAGGCCGGCGACCCAGCGCAAGTCCATAACGGCAACGGCAAAAAGTAGCATCATCAGCGCCGCGCAGCAGCCCATGCAGAACAGACCGTGGCGCAGGCCCATGACCATGGCGCCGAGCGCGCCGTCGCGCCATTCGCTCAGGATAAAGCCGTCGGGCGAGCGGCAATAGTTAAGGCAGCGCTGCTTCAGCGGGCTGAACTGGTAGAGACCGGCGGCGAGGAACAGCGCAGCGGAGAAATAATACGACGCCGACTGCATCATGGTCGTCAGCAGCTCTGTCTTTTGCAGCAACCATTGCAGCGCCGTCGCGATCAGCGAGAAGCCGGCCCAGGCGATGACATAGCCGGCAAGGAAAATCGCGGTCGGAACGTAAGGCGCGGCGCGCTCGCGGCGGCGCCGGTTGATGGTGGCGAAGGCCGCCACCATGGGCGCGGCACCCGGCACCATCATGGCCGCCATCATCGCCGACCAAATGACGAACAGCAGAACGGCCTCGACCGGCGTCCAGGACGGCTCCATGCCGTTCATCGACATGTTCATGTCGCGCCACATGGCAGCGTCCATAGCGTCCATCTGCCGCGCCTGATCGATGGTAAAGGCCCAGGCCAGCGCGGCGACGAGCAACAACAATAGCATCACGATGACGCGGTCGCGGCGCGTCGGCGCGCCTGCGGAAATCGCCTCGCGTGTCATTGGGCTTTCAGCGATTGGCGCCAGGAGAAGGCTTTCGGCCCGCGCAGGTCGAAGGCGATGTGCTTGGACGAGCGCTCCGACCAGTCCCAATTGCGGCCGAAGGCGCCAGTGACCACGTTGCGCTTGGCGTGGCCGACGGTGAGGAAGCCGGGTAAGACCTCGGGGCGCGGCGCGTTGTAAATGCGGCAGGTGTCGCCCTCCGGCACCATGAATTTGCGGAACGGGCCGCCCAGCCCCTCCACCATGCCCGGCACTTCGACGCTCCAGTTCTCGGCATCGTGCATGACTTTCATCGGCACGAATTCGACGCCGTCCTGGCTCAAGGTGAGATCGCGCCAGGCCGCGAAGGCGCCGCCGGCATAGCCGGTGAAGATTTTCTCCAGCGCCACGCGCTCGGCCGGATTGGCGCGGTCGTCGATCAGGAAGCCGAACTCGCGGTTCTTCTCGAAGACATTCCCTTCCCAATGGATGATCAGGACGACGGCGAGGTCCTTGGTGATTTTCAAATCGCCGTAATTACCGTCGCGGATCAGCCAGGTCAGCACGCCCTCGCAATAGCCGAGCGTCGGATCGGAGCCGAAATTGCACGGGCAACCGATGGCGCAATTGCACAGGTCCCACCAGTCGCCGGTGAGACGCCAGTCGGGGATGTCATTGGCTTGCGCGGGCGACGGGGCTGCGGACATGCGCGAACGATAACACGCGCAAAATATTATGCCACCGCGTCCAGCCCGCGCTTTTTCAACAGCGCGTCGACCGCCGGCAGGCGGCCGCGAAAGGCTTTGTAGGCTTCCGCCGGATCGCGCAAGTTTCCGGCGCTATAAATGAAATCGCGCAGGCGTTTGGCGGTCGCAGGATCGAAGACGTCGCCGGTTTCCTCGAAAGCCTCGAAGGCGTCGGCGTCCAGCACTTCCGACCACATGTAAGAGTAATAGCCGGCCGCGTAACCGCCGCCTGAGAACAGATGCTGGAAATGCGGCAGGCGGTGCCGCATAACGATCTCCGCCGGCATCGCGATGCGTTCGAGATCGTCGCGCTCGAACTGGCTGACGTCGAGCATGGCCGTGCCGGGCAGTGCGTGAATGTCGAGATCGAGCAGCGCGCAGGCAGTGTATTCCACGGTGGCGAAGCCTTGATTGAACGTGCGCGTCGCCAGCAGCCGGTCGAGCAGCGCTTTCGGCATCGGCTCAGATGTCACAGCGTGACGCGCGTATTTCTGCAAAATCTCCGGCACCTCCAGCCAGTGCTCGTAAAGTTGCGAGGGCAGTTCGACAAAATCGCTCGACACGCCGGTGCCGGCGAGTAGCGGGTAGGTCACGTTCGACAGCAGGCCGTGCAGGCCGTGGCCGAATTCGTGGAATAGCGTGCGGGCGTCGTCGAACGACAGCAGTGCCGGCTCCCCGGCCGCAGGTTTGGAGAAATTGCAGACATTGAGAATGACCGGGCGGACATCGCCGATTAGTTTTTCCTGATCGCGCAGCGAGGTCATCCAGGCGCCGCTGTGCTTGGAGGCGCGCGCGAAATAATCGCCGATGAACAGGCCGACATGGCCGCCGTTTTTATCCTTCACGTCCCAGGCGCGTGCGTCCGGGTGATAGAGCGGCACGGCCGCCGGCGTGAAGGTGAGACCGAACAGCCGCCGCGCGGTTTCGAAGGCGGCCTCGATCATCTTGTCGAGCTGGAAGTATGGTTTGATCTCGGCTTCATCCAAGTCGAACTTGGCCTTGCGAAGCTTCTCGGTGTAGTAGCGCCAGTCGTGCGGCGCGAGCGCGAAATTGCCGCCCTCCTGCGCGATCATCGCCTGCAAGGCGTCGCGCTCGGCTTCCGCCTTGGCGCGGGCGCGGCCCCAGACCTCGTCGAGCAGTTTACGGGCCGCCGCCGGCGTCTTGGCCATCTGGTCGTCGAGCCGGTAGTCGGCGAAAGTTTCAAAGCCGAGGAGCTTCGCCCGCTCAGCGCGCAAGGCCACCATCTCGGCGATCAGCGCGCGGTTGTCGGTCGTCCCGCCGTTCTCGCCGCGCTTGATCCAGCCCTGGAACACCTTCTCGCGCAGGTCGCGGCGCGACGAGAACTGCAAAAAGCTCTCGCACGAGGAGCGCGCCAGCGTAACGGCATATTGGCCCGGCTGCCCGCGCTCCGCGGCAGCGGCGCGCGCGGCGGCGCGGGCAAAATCCGGCAAGCCGGCGAGATCGCCCTCCTCCAGCATCAGCGCATAGGCTTTCTCGTCCGCCAGCACATTCTGCCCGAATTGGGTGCCGAGGCTCGCCAGCCGCTCGTTGATGGCGGCCAGCCGGTCCTGGGCCGACTTGTCCAGCCCGCCACCGGCCCGCACGAAGCGGGTGTGGTAGCGGTCGAGCACGCGGGCCTGTTCGGGAGTGAGGCCGAGCGCCTCCCGCCGGGCGTAGAGCTGGGCGATGCGGGCATAGAGCTTCCGGTTAAGGTAAAGCGCGTTGCCGTGGCGGGCGAGCAGCGGCGAGATATCCCGCTCGACCGCCTCGAGGGCGTCGGAGGTCGCGGCCCCGGCCAGCACGAAGAACACATTTGAGACACGCTCGAGGTCGCGCCCGCTCCGCTCCAGCGCCTCGATGATGTTACCGAAGCTTGCCGCCGCCGGATCGGCGGCGATGGCGTCGATCTCGGCGCGGTGCGCCGCGAGCGCCAGGTCGAAGGCGGGCCGGAAGTGCTCCGGTGCCATAGTGGCGAGCAGCGGCAGGCCGAACGCTCCGGCCCAGCCAGCGAGCAGCGGATTTTTATCGCCGTCAGCGGCGGCCGTTTGTGGGCTTTTCATGCGGTTTATCTAAGCTTTATGGGCTTGATCCGCCAGCCGGTTTCGTAGAGATTGCCGCCGTCCGCAAGGAGTTCGCCATGGTCCAAGGCCGCCACATCGTCTGGCTCAACGTCGTCACCGTCATCAGCGCCGCCATCCTGATCGGCGCCGAGGTGTTCGGCGCCGCCTTCGCCGGCTCGTGGGCGATCGCGACGCTCGCCGACTTCGGCACGCTCGGCCAGCGCATCCTCGATGGCATCTTCGTGCTCTGCGGCATCGCCATCATGGTGCAGTTCGTGCGCGCCGCGCACCGCATCGAGCCGTTCACCGCGCGCGACTGAGCGCGACGCACGTCCCGCGGAAAGAATTAGTTAAGAAAGTTTTCTCGCGCGGGGAACTATTTCTCTTGCATCGCGCGAAATATTTGTTATTTCAACGGTGCCCAAATTCGCACGTGCCTGTGGCCGTGTGTCGATCGGTAGGTAGCGGGACAAGAGGCCCGCCAGCCGCCTGGAGAGAGAAGCCAAAGCTCTCCAAGAAATCTGATCGGCAGCCGGAGGCGAAACCGGCAAACCCTGCTCTCAGCAGGGGACGCGGCTTGAAGCAACGACGATCGGGCTTCCTTGGTCTCTGCTGGTCTCCACCACCAGCGCGGGTCACCGAAGAGGCTTGTTCATCTTTGCCGGCCGTGCGGACGGGGCGAACCCCCATCCAATCCAAGGCAGTTTGAGCGGTTTAAGAGCGGAAACGCTTGCGCGTCCCCAACGCGCGCGGCGGCATGCTTGGAAAACCGCGTCATCAGGGGCTTTAGAAAGCCCCCTAGCCGTGGGGAATAGCGCCATGACTGAGCGCATCCGCGAGTTTCTGCGTAAACGCAACGACGAAGGGCCATGCCTTGTCGTCGACCTCGACGTCGTCAAGGACAACTACAATGCCTTCGCCAAGGCGTTGCCCGACACGCGCGTGTTCTACGCCGTGAAGGCCAACCCGGCGCCCGAGGTGCTCGGCCTGTTGGCCAAGCTCGGCTCCTGCTTCGACACCGCCTCGATCGCCGAGATCGAGCTAGTCCTGGCCGCCGGCGCCACGCCCGACCGCATCTCCTACGGCAACACCATCAAGAAAGAGCGCGACGTCGCCCGCGCCTTCGCGCTCGGCGTCCGGCTCTACGCGGTCGACTGCAAGGCCGAGGTCGACAAGGTCGCCCGCGCGGCGCCCAGCTCGAAGGTGTTCTGCCGCATCCTGTCGGACTGCGTCGGGGCCGACTGGCCGCTGTCGCGCAAGTTCGGCTGCGAGCCTTCGATGGCCGTGGACGTGCTCGAACATGCCCTCAAATCGGGCCTGGAGCCGCATGGCGTGTCGTTCCATGTCGGCTCCCAGCAGCGCAACCAGCATGCCTGGGACCGCGCGCTGGCCTCGGCCGCGGCTGTGTTCAAGGAGTGCGGCGAGCGCGGCATGAACCTAGCGATGGTCAATCTGGGCGGCGGTTTCCCGACCAAATACCTGAAGAACGTCCCGTCGGTGAAAACCTACGGCACCGCCATCTTCAAGGCGCTGCGCAAGCACTTCGGCAACCGCATCCCGGAGACCATCATCGAGCCGGGCCGCGGCATGGTCGGCAATGCCGGCACCATCGAGGCCGAGGTCGTGCTCGTCTCCAAGAAAAGCGAGGAAGACGACGTGCGCTGGGTCTATCTCGACATCGGCAAGTTCGGCGGGCTGGCCGAGACCATGGACGAGTCGATCCGCTACCCGATCCGTACGCCGCGCGATGCCGACGCCATGGGTCCGTGCGTGGTGGCCGGGCCGACCTGCGACTCGGCCGACGTGCTGTACGAGAAGCAGCCCTACCCGCTGCCGGTGAGCCTGGAGATCGGCGACAAGGTGCTGATCGAAGGTACCGGCGCCTACACGGCGACCTACTCGTCAGTGGCCTTCAACGGCTTCTCGCCGCTCAAGACCTATCACATCTGACAAAGCCGGAGGCGGGCTCGCCCGCCTCCCCTTCCCCCTCAATCGACTGGATGCGTCCGGCCGGCGCACGCGCGCCAAGCCCACGCCGCTTCAGCAAAAATAGCCAGATTCTCGTGGACGCCGCGGCGGAATAGCCGCGGCCACCCTTCCGTTTGCGCGCAGCGGCAGATATCACCAAAAGATTGGTGGGAGGCACTGAATAATGACCAAATGGCCCGTTTACGCCCGCATCACCGGCCCTGTTGTCATGATCGGCTTCGGCTCGATCGGCAAAGGCACGCTGCCGTTGATCGAGCGCCATTTCGATTACGACAAGAAGCGCTTCGTGGTCGTCGACCCGGAAGACAAAGACCGCGGCATGCTGGACGACCGTGGCATCCGCTTCGTTCACGAGGCGGTCACCAAAGCCAATTACCGCAAGCTGCTGACACCATTGCTGACGGCCGGCGGCGGCCAGGGCTTTTGCGTCAACGTCTCGGTTGATACCTCGTCGCTGGATCTTATGGAGTTCTGCCGCGCGATTGGCGCGCTCTATATCGACACCGTGGTCGAGCCCTGGCCGGGCTTTTATTTCGACCCAAAACTCGGTCCGGAGGCGCGCTCAAACTATGCGCTACGTGAATCGGTGCTGGCCGCGCGCCGCAAGAAACCGGGCGGACCGACCGCGGTCAGCTGCTGCGGCGCCAATCCGGGCATGGTGTCCTGGTTCGTCAAGCAGGCGCTGCTCAACGTCGCCAAGGATGTAGGCCTGAAATTCAAGGAGCCGAAGACGCGCGAGGAATGGGGCCAGCTTTCCAAGCGGGCGGGCATTAAAGGTATTCATATTGCCGAGCGCGACACCCAGGTCGGCAAGCGGTCGAAGCCGCAGGATGTTTTCGTCAACACATGGTCGGTCGAGGGCTTCATCTCCGAGGGCATGCAGCCGGCTGAGCTAGGCTGGGGCACCCACGAAAAATGGATGCCAGGAAACGGTCACAAGCACAAAAAGGGCTGCCAGGCCGCGATATTCCTAGACCAGCCGGGCGCCAATACGCGGGTGCGGTCATGGACGCCAACGGCGCGCGAGCAATACGGCTTCCTGGTCACCCACAACGAGTCGATCTCGATCGCCGACTACTTCACGCTTCGCAAGGGCCGTACCGCTGTGTATCGGCCGACCTGTCACTACGCCTACCACCCCTGCAACGACGCCGTGTTGTCGCTGCACGAGTTGTTCGGCCAGGCCGGCAAAAGGCAGACCAGCATCCACATTCTGGACGAGACCGAGATCCCAGACGGCGGTCTCGACGAGCTCGGCGTGCTGCTCTACGGCCACAAGAAGAACGCCTATTGGTACGGCTCGCAGTTGTCGATCGAGGAGACCCGCCGCGTCGCGCCCTACCAGAACGCCACTGGCCTGCAGGTCACCTCCGCGGTGCTGGCCGGCATGGTCTGGGCGCTGGAAAACCCGAATGCCGGCATCGTCGAGGCCGACGAGATGGGCTATCGCCGCTGCCTCGAGGTGCAGACGCCCTACCTCGGCCCCGTGATTGGCGCCTATACCGACTGGACGCCGCTGACCGATCGCCCCGGTCTGTTTCCGGAAGACATCGACAAGCGCGATCCCTGGCAGTTCAAGAACGTGCTGGTGCGTTGAGCGACACCGTGTCGGCAATGTTCGGCACGCGACACATAAAAATATAAAAGTTAACGCGCGCGCGTTCACCACGCGGTGGACGCGTGTGACACTTCCGTGAAAAATTATTGACTCTCGTCGCAGTTGGATTATTCCGGTGATTGCCCTTTTTCGCACGTGCCTGTGGCCGTGTGTCGATCGGTGGGCATCCGGACAAGAGGCCGGACAGCCGCCTAAGAAAGTGATCTCACTTTCTTGCTCATGCGATCGGCAGCCGGAGGCGAAACCGGCGATCCCCGCGCTCAACGGGGTACGCGGCTTAAAGCAACGACGGATCGGGCTTTTTTGGTAACCGGCGTGAATGCCGGAGTCCGAAGAGGCTTGTCCATCTTGCCAGGCGCGGAGCGGGGCGCATCCCCAATCCAGACCATGGCATCAGACGGCTGCAAGCAGCCGGGTGCAGCGGCGTATCTCACCGTCCCGGCAAGGCGTGTAGCCATTGGCGCTTTGACCTGAGGGGAGGTCTACGAGCAATGACAGATCGCATCCGCGAGTTCCTGAAGAACCGCAAAGAGGAAGGGCCCTGCCTGGTGCTCGACCTCGACATCGTGCGCGACAATTACGGCGCCTTCGCCCGGACGCTGCCCGACACCAAGGTGTACTACGCGGTCAAGGCCAACCCGCATCCGGATATCCTGAGCCTGCTCAACCGGCTCGGTTCCTCTTTCGACGTCGCTTCGCTGCCGGAAACCCAGCAAGTGCTCGCCACCGGCTGCACGCCGGACCGCATTTCCTACGGAAACACCATCAAGAAAGAGAACGAGATCGCCGCCGCGTTCAAGCTCGGCGTCACGCTGTTCGCGGTGGATTGCGAGGCGGAGGTGGACAAGATCGCCCGCGCCGCTCCCGGCAGCCGCGTGATCTGCCGCATTCACTGCGACGGCACCGGTGCGGAATGGCCGCTGTCGCGCAAGTTCGGTTGTGAGCCGGAATTTGCCGCCGACATCCTGGAACGCGCCCACAAGCAGGGCCTCATCGCTCATGGCCTGTCGTTTCATGTCGGTTCCCAGCAGCACAACGTGGAAGCCTGGGACCGCGCGCTGGCTTCGACTGCGGCAGTGTTTCGTACCTGCGCCGAGCGCGGCATTGCGCTCTCGACCGTCAATCTCGGCGGCGGCTTCCCGGCCAAATATGTGCGCAAGACGCCGAAGCTGGAATCCTACGGCAAGGCGATTTTCCGCTCGCTGCGCCGCCATTTCGGCAACCGCATCCCGGAAACCATCATCGAGCCCGGCCGCGGCATGGTCGGCAACGCCGGCGTGATCGAAGCCGAGGTGGTGCTGATCGCCAAGCGCAGCCCGGAAGACGACACTCGCTGGGTCTATCTCGACATCGGCAAGTTCCACGGCCTCGCCGAGACCATCGGGGAATCGATCCGCTATCCGATCCGCACCCGCCGCGACCGCGACGAGAGCGGGCCTTGTATCGTGGCCGGGCCGTCCTGCGACTCGGTGGACGTCTTGTATGAAAAGACGCCCTACCCGCTGCCGGTCACGCTCGCCATCGGCGACAAGGTGCTAATCGAGGCAACCGGTGCCTATACCTCGACCTATTCGTCGGTCGGCTTCAACGGCTACCCGCCGCTGAAGTCCTATGTGATCGCGCCAACGGAGCCCGCGCTCGCCGCTTAGCGGCCAAGCCTGCCACCGAACATAAAAACGGGCGGCCCGAGTGGCCGCCCGTTTTGTTTTAATAACGCTCGCTACTACTTCACTTCGGAACTTCGGCGGGCTTCTCGGCCGGCTTCGGAGCAGGCGCAGCTGGCTTGGCCGCTGGCGGCGGCGGAGCACGGACCACCGGTGGCGGCGGAGCATGCACCGCGGGCGGCCGTGGCGGCGGGGCCGCATGCACGGCCGGAGGCGGCGGCGGGGCCGGCGCATGGACCGGCGGAGGCGGTGGAGGCGTATGCACGACCGCAGGAGGTGGCGGCGGGGCCGCATGCGGCGCCGGCTGCACGACGACCGGTTGCTTGGGCTCCGCCTTTGGAGGCGGCGGCGGATTATTGGCCGGCGGATGCACGTCGCGCCGCTCTTCATGTCGTTCTTCCGGCTTGGCGGGCTGCGCCATCGGCGCCACCGCCGGAACGGGACCGGCATGCGACGGCGTATGCGGCGGCGCGCCCGGGGGCGTTTGCAAAGCCGGCGCCGGCGGTTGCTGCTGCGGAACGACCCCGCCTTGCGCGGCGCGCGGCGGATGGCTGCCGAGTTGGCCGCTTTCACCTTTGCCGAGCGGCTTGGGCGCGGTCACCGCGGCGTCCACTTTGATCACTTTGGTGGTGCGCTGCACCGAGACGGCATTGACGCGAGGCGCGCCGCCAGGACTGCCCTGGCGTTTTTTGCGCAGATCCTCGGGCCGCACCTGCACGGCGCCGGATACGCCTTGCGTCGAGGCGAATACGCGCGGGCGAACCCGATACGTCGGCAACGACGCGTGTGTCACGCGCGCCACGAAGGCGGGCGAGATACCGGGATTGACCGCGATGTGCGCGCCGCGCGTGGCAAGCGTGCGGTTGACGATGCGCGTGCTGCGCAGAAAGAACGCGCGCCTCGCCTGCGGCACGTAATAGCTGCGCAGTCGTGGCGCGGTTATGTAACGGTCGGGCACGAATACCCAGTAAGCCGGCTCCGCCTCATAGGCATCGACATCGACGCCGTCGGGCGGCAACGGCGCCCAACCGACGGTATCGCCGCCGTAGCGCCAATCAACCCAAGCCGGCGCCCATTCGTCGCCCGGTACCCAGAACCAGCCGGTGCCGGGGTCGAACGCCCAGCGGCCGTAATGATAGACCACCCAGCCGAAGTCTTCCTCGGTGTCGTCGGACACCCAGTACCAGCCCCAATCGTCGGTATAGACCCAATGGCCGTTTTCATAAGGCCGCCAATTCGGCGATAGGCCGGTCGGCACCCAAACGTCGCCGTAACGCGGATCCCGGCGCCATTCGCCATATTGATCGAGCGCCGCCTGGAATTCGGCCGAGACCTGCGCATAGGCAGGCGTTGGTCCTACGACGACCGGCACCGCAATACCGGCGACGGCAAGCACAACGAAAGTCGCCGCGCCGAGCAAAAAGCGGCGGACGAAGGATTGAGCGATCATAATTGGGTCCCCCGTGAACAATCGTTCGAGCCGATTGCGATGAAGCAACGGCTGGAACCTTCGATAGTTCCGGGTATAGCGGGGCGAATGTGAATGGCAGCCGAATTGTTCCGGCGCAATCGCGCCGCAATTAAAACGACAATGCGCCGGCTTCGCCCGCCTCGGTGCCGTAAGCTAGCGTCTGGCCGGACGCCGCCCAGCCGAGCGCGCTGACCGGCGAGCCGCCCGCCTCTTTCACCAGGATCAGCGCGCCGTCGTCGATGCGCGCCAGCACCACCACGCCGTCGGCGTAACCTGCCACCACCACCGGCTGGCGCGGATGGCAGGCGATAACCGACACGCGCGCCTTCGACTGCGCCATTAGTTTCGGCTGCCGGCCCATCGGGCCGTTTTTGCCGTCGAACGGCCAGAGGATGAGTTGCTCGGAGCCCGAGGTTGCGAGGTAATCGCCGCCCGCGGTCCAGCCGAGCGAACGCACGCGCGCCGAATAGCCCGACATGCGCATGTGCTGGCCGTCGAGCAGCCGCCAGCCGTGCAGCATCGGCTCTTGCATGGCGGTGACGATGAAGCGGCCGTCCGGGCTGAAGGCGGCGCTGAGATGTGAGCCTTTCCATTCGAGCCTTTCCGGCTTGGCGCCGGCGGCATTGGGAAACCAGAGCGTGGCGCCGTTGTAATGCGCGATGGCGAGCCGAAAGCCTTTCGGCGCAAAGGCGAGGCACGCCACCGTCGAGGGCGCCTCGAACTGGCGGGCTTCCCCTTTGCCGGTGAGCACGTGCGCGATCTTGCCCGCCGACCAGGCGACCGCGCCGTCCGGCCCGAGCGCGAGCTGATCGACCCAGCGCTTTTTGTCGTCGGTGGCGAGCACGCGATGCGCGCCCGTGGCATCGGTCGAAACCAACGCGCCGTCATCGCCGCCGGTGACGATGCGCTCACCATCGTTGGCGCTCGCCAGAATGCCGCCGGCATGGATGGTGACGCGTTTTTCGGCGCCCTCGCCAGCGAACAGCAGCACTTCCTCGCCCAGCACGAACACCGGCGTCGCGCCGAGAAAATGCAAGCCGACAACCGGCGCGTCAGCGGCGATGGTGCGGACGCGGTTGGCGAGAGAAGGAAGAGAGGGGGAGATTTCACTCATACGTCGATTTTACTCCGTTCATTCCCGCGAAAGCGAGAATCCAGAGCCAAGAATTGGGTCCCCGCTTGCGCGGGGACGAACGGAACAAGATTACGCCACGCAGCTTTCGAAGCCACTCCTGATTTTTTCTTCCGGCAGATGGCGGCCGATGAAGACGATGCGGCTGTCGCGTGTCTCCCCGTCGCGCCACTTCCGCTGATGGTCGCCGTCCAGAATCATGTGCACGCCCTGGAACACGAACCGCTCGGGATCATCCTTGAAGTTGAGAATGCCTTTGCAGCGCAAGATGTCCTTGCCCTCGGTGGCCACCAGATCCTGCACCCAGGTGAAAAACTTGTCGGGGTTTAGCGGCTTGTCGGTTTTGATCGAGACCGACTGCATATCTTCGTCGTGATAGTGCTTGAGGCCACCGTGATGGTGATGATCGTGATCGTGCACACGTTCATCTTTAACTGCGGCCTCGAGGAATGCCGGTTCGATGTCGAGGATGCGTCCGAGATCGAAGGCATTGCGCCCGAGCACCTCAGCTATATCAATTTTCGCGCGCTCTGTTCTGTGCAAACGTGCATATGGATTGATGCCGCGGATGCGCGCCTCGATCTCGGCCAGCTCGGTCGGCGTCACCAGGTCGGTCTTGTTGAGCAGGATGACGTCAGCAAAGGCAATCTGGTTCTTGGCCTCGGGCGCGTCCTTGAGCCGGTCCTTGAGCCACTTGGCGTCGGCGACCGTGACCACCGCGTCCAGTTTGGTCTTGGCGCCTACCTGCTCGTCCATGAAAAAGGTCTGCGCCACCGGCGCTGGGTCGGCGAGGCCCGTGGTCTCGACGATGATGGCGTCGAACTTGCCTTTGCGCCGCATCAACCCGTCGATGATGCGCACCAGGTCGCCGCGCACGGTGCAGCAGATGCAGCCGTTGTTCATCTCGAACACTTCTTCGTCGGCATTGACCACCAGCTCGTTGTCGATGCCGATCTCGCCGAATTCGTTGACAATGACGGCGAATTTCTTGCCGTGCGGCTCGGACAGAATGCGGTTGAGCAGCGTGGTCTTGCCGGCGCCGAGATAGCCGGTGAGCACGGTGACGGGGATTTTGGCGGGGGCGGTTTCGGCGGGGGGCATTCAGAATGTCTCCTTGCGGGGAGACATATAGTAGCTACACACCCAGCAGGCAAAGATCATCTCGACCTGCCGCCCAACAGACTGAAGCAGCCGCTCGACACGGCCTGCCCGGCGCTCTCCCGGCTCGGTTACGCGCCTAAGCCGCGGTTACTGCAAAAAGATAAAGGCGAGTACGCCTAAGACAAATATACCGCCGACAATTCCATAGGTGACAGTGTCAGCGACGCTTCTTTTGTAAGGCGGGGCGACGTCTTTGGTCATGCCTAAACCTATTCAACGAAACAATGCGGCTTGCCATGTCCCACAGCCGCACAAAGTAGGCCGTCATTCGCAAAACGAATTGAAAGCAAGTTGTTCAAGAACCCTGCTGGTATGGGCCGCCATCGGCGGCAATACAAGCAAATCCGGCCGCCGCGCGCCTGCGCGCCAGCGGCTCACGCGGAGCAATACCGCGTAACGTCCTGATTGGATAGAAGATGCAGCCCGTTCGAGGCGGAGCGGCGCGAGTCGCCCCGTCTCATTAAATGCCGAACACCGCGACGATGTTGCGGACCTGCGCCGCGGCCGCTTTCATGAAACCGCCAAGAGCCGGTTTTTGATTGCGCGCCGCCGCGGTGTCGAAGGTGAAAACCCAGGCCAGAAAATAAAATCCGATTGCCAGCAGATAGAGGAAGGCAAATCCGAAATACATGGAATTGTATTCCATCAGGCCGCCGAACAGCGCGCCCATCAGATTGTAGGCGAGCGCGGTCGAGATGTTGACCTTGGCGCGGCCGATCAGCCCCGAGAACACGATGCCGGAGAAGAACATCGGGATAGTCAGCAGCACGCAGCTCACCAACAGGCTCGCCAGCGGCGAGCCAAACTCGATGAGGTTGTGATTGCGCGCATAGATATAGCCGACCAGCAGGCTGACCAGCAGGCCGAGATAGGCCAAGTCGGTACGCCGGATCGCCTTGCGCTGGACCATCAAATTGGCGAGGAACGCCATCACCAGCACCAGCACGATGGTTGCCGCGACCACGAACCAAGTGCCGCCGAGATGCAGGCCCAGTTCGGTGATGGCCTTGGTCTCGACCAGCATGAAACCGGAGCCGAGGAAGAAGAATGGAAGATAGCCGCGCTCGACCGGGCCGGAGAGGCCAATGGTCTTGCGCACGAAGAAGTAGCTGAGCAGCAGCACCATGCCGAGCGCGATCATGTAGGTGACCGGATAGGTGCGCCCGATCATGTAGAAGAACGGCCAGTCGTCGGTCGGGATGCTGGCCTCCGGATAAGGTTGCGCGAATTGCGCCGAGACGTCCTTGAAGCCGACGGTGGCGAAATTGCCGCCGGCCGGCATTTTCACGTCGCGGCCCTTCTGCGCGATGAAAGTTGTGATCGAGTTGGTGCCGTAGAGCGCGTGCACGGCGAGCGGCTTGCCGGCGCCCGGCATGTCCTGGAGGATGTGCGACAGCTTGTAGCCGAGCGCGTCGTTGGGCAGCGCGAAAGCGACCGACAGTACGCCGTCCGGCTTGAGCAGCTTGAAGGCTTCCGTGATGCCCTCGCGCGTGTAGACATAGGAATCCACGCGCAAATTGGAGGCGTGGCTGATCGCGGTGTGCGAATCCAGCACGCCGTAGATGATCAGGTCATATTGCTCGTGCGACGTCCGGAAGAAATTGCGCGCGTCGTTGATGATGAGCGTGGCACGCGGATCGTCGTACGGATGCTCGGGGTGATACTGCTTGCCGAGAAAGGCGATGGCCGGATCGATCTCGATGGCGTCGACATGGCCCGCGCCCATGCGCAGTGCCGCCGCCACGTCATTGCCGCTGCCGGCGCCGACGATGGCGACGCGCAAGGGCTTTTTCTTGAAGTTGAACGGGAATTCGTAGTAGGCGCGGATGAATTGATCTTCGCCGGATTCATGCCCGCGATTGGCGTCCGAGAGATTGTAGACCTTCTGATAATAAAATCCGCCGGACAGGATTTGCATCAGGCCGTCCGGCTTGGACGTGCGCTCGAGCAATTGATACGGCGAATAGATCCGCTGAGTGCTCGATTGCACCGGCCAGGCCAGCACCGTGAGCAGCACGGCGAAACTTGCGATCCCGATCGGCAGGCGCGCGTCACGTGACAGCACGAAGAACAGCAACACGCCGGCCACCACGGTGAACCAGACTACCGGCGGCAGCCAGAACAGGCTCATGGCGAACAGAACGGCGACGCCGAGAATGCTGCCGGCCAGATTGAGGCCGTAGGCTTTCAGCGCGTTCGCACTGTGCAGCAATTTGCCGCACAACTGGCCGACCGGATAGCAGATGCAGGCGCACAGAAGGAAGCTCATCGCCAGCAGCAGATAGAGCGGCGTGCTCAACCGGAACAGCGTGAACCAGTCGAAACTGTCCATTGCGATGCCGACCGAGGTTTGCTCGCGCATCGGCAGCGCAGCGAACAGGATTTCTTCGGCGCCGAGATCGTAGCGCAGCAATGTGATGACCAGCACGAACAGCGCCAACATCGGCAGCACCAGTGCGGGCGCGCAGCGCTGTTTTTCCGCCACTGCGTAGCCGGCGCCCAGGCCTAGGAAGCAGGCCAGAAGCGTGAAATTCTTGAAGAACGAAAATACCGGGAACACCGAGGCAAGCCACCGGATCATCACCAGCTCGAGCAGCAGGCTGACCATCGTGACCAGCACGATCAATCTGATCTTTTCCTTGGTGCTCGAGGTCTCATAACCGGTTTCGAACACGCTGCCCATCGAGTCGACCTGACGCTCGATCGGCCGCGCGAGCCAAGGCGGGTTGATGACGACGATCAGCGCGACCACGCCCAATGCGATGCGCAGCGTGCTCAGAAACAGCGTCGCAAAGTCGAAGCTGTCGCTGACCAGAAGCAGGCGAAACGCCATCGCCGAATAACAAAGCACCAGGGTGCTCAGACAGATGCTGAAAATTCGCACCAGGCTGCGATTGGTGTCTTTATTCGTTGGTTTTGGGGATTGTGCGCCCATATTCGCCCGCCGTTTTTGGGGTGAATCGTGCAGAAATCGGGCTGGGCTTAAACGGATTAAATTAACAATTAAGAAACGGCTATCCGCATGCGGCCGGGGGCTATCAGCCCTGGATCACCGCCACATGGGTGCCGACCGGAACACGGTTATAAAGATCGATGATATCCTGGTTGAACAGGCGGATACAGCCTGAGGAGACGGCCTGACCGATGCTCTCCGGCTCGGTGGTGCCGTGCAGGCGGAAGAAAGTGTCGTGGCCATCGCGATAAAGATAAAGCGCGCGGGCGCCGAGCGGATTTTCGGGGCCGCCGTTCATGCCGCCGGCGTAATGCCGATAGAGCGGGATCGCCGCCTTCATGTTCTCGGTCGGCGTCCAATGCGGCCACTTCTCCTTCCGGCCGATCACCGCGGTACCGCGGAAATTGGTGCCTTCGGTGCGGCCGACGCCGACGCCATAGCGCAGCGCGCGGCCGCCGGCCTCGACCAGATAAAGCCTGCGCTCGGGCACGTTGACGACGATGCTACCGGGCTTCTCATTGCCTTTCCAGGCGACTTCCTGCCGCAGCAGGCCGCGATCGACGGTGGTGATGTCGATCGGCGGGGTGGTGAAGCCGCCGTCATTGACCGCGCCATAATCCATGCCGGCGCAGCCCGCCAGCAACAGCGGCAGACCGGCCAACACCGCGCGGCGGCTGAGCGCGTGGCTGGAGGTGGAGAGATCGTCTTCGGTTGGGCGCATAAGCACGGTGTAGGCTGTTGTTGATCTGGAGTGTGCCTAGCGTAGCCTCCGCCCTGCATGCAACAGGACGCTGTTGGGGCTTGTCACGTTGCAGGACGGTGAAATCGTGGAACTTTCGAGGGTACGGGGGGTTTGATCCACTGGGTCGGGCACAGGTACAATAATGAAAATCGCGCAAATCGCGCCTCTTATGGAGAGCGTTCCCCCCCGGCTTTATGGCGGCACCGAGCGGATCGTCTCCCACCTGACCGAAGAACTTGTGGCGCTCGGTCATGACGTGACCTTGTTTGCGAGCGGCGACTCGATGACCGCGGCGACGCTGGCGCCGTGTGTGCCGCAGGCATTGCGGCTCGATCTAAACGTCCGCGATACAATCCCCTATTATATGCTGATGCTCGACCGTGTCCGCCAAAGGGCCGCCGATTTCGACATCCTGCATTTTCATATCGATCAGTTTCATTTCCCTCTGTTCCGGCCGATCGCGGGCCGCACCGTCACCACACTGCACGGCCGCCAGGACCTGCCCGATCTCCACCCGCTTTATGTCGGCTTCGACAACATGCCGCTGGTTTCGATCTCCAATGCACAACAACTTCCGATACCGAACGCGAATTTCGTGGCGACCATCCATCACGGCATCCCGGCGGGCTTGCATCGTCCCAGCGCGCAAGCGCGCGGCAGTTACCTGGCGTTCCTCGGCCGCATCTCGCCGGAGAAGCGTCCCGACCGCGCCATTATGATGGCGCGCGCCGCCGGCATTCCGCTCAAGATCGCGGCCAAGGTGGATCGCGCCGACGAGGTTTATTTCCGCACCCAAATCGAGCCGCTGCTCGAGGGCCCGGGCGTCGAGTTCATCGGCGAGATCAACGACGAGCAGAAGACGCAATTCCTGAGCGATGCGCAGGCGCTGTTGTTTCCTATCGACTGGCCGGAGCCTTTCGGGCTGTCCATGATCGAGGCCATGGCCTGCGGAACGCCGGTGTTGGCTTTCCGCTGCGGCTCGGTGCCGGAGGTCGTCGAGGACGGCATCACCGGCGCCATTGTCGACACCATGGACGAGGCGGTCGCGGCTTTGCCGCGCGTCATCGCACTCGACCGAAAAAAAGTACGCCAGCGTTTCGAGCAGCGCTTTTCCGCCGCGCGCATGGCTAAGGATTATGTTGCGGTCTATCGCTCGCTGCTGGCGGCCCAATCCAAAACCGGCGGTGAAGAACAGGAAGATCAGCCGCCATTGATCGGTGACGCCGCCCCGGGGCTTCAAGTTGCTTAAGAAGAATCCGGCCGTGACGCCGGTCGAGGAGGTTCCGGAAACTCCTTTCTACATTTCCGGAACAGGATCCTCCACCCGGCCCCGCTGCACCCTCAAGCAGGGCGATTGCTTCGCCGTGTTCGACAGCTACGCCGACATCGGAGCGACGCCGGGGGGAACCGACGGCGTTTATTTTTGCGACACGCGCTATCTTTCTCATTTTGAAATGCTGCTCAATGGCAGGCAGCCGTTGCTGCTGGGCTCGAACATACGCGACGACAATTCAATCCTCATTGTCGATTTAACCAACCCCGATATCTATCTCGATCAGAAACTGGCGCAGCCGAAAGACGTATTGCACGTCGTGCGCACGGTTTTTCTGCTGCACGGTACCGCCTATCAGAGTTTCCGCATGCAGAATCACGGCGACAGCCCGTTCGACGTCCGGCTTTCGATCGCGTTCGCCAGCGATTTCGCCGACCTGTTCGAAGTCCGGGGCATGCACCGCGACCGCCGCGGCGCCGCAACCGTGGACGTCGGCGAGGCCGAGGTCGCGCTGAACTACCAGGGTCTCGACGGCGTGCAACGACGCACGACGATGCTGTTCGATCCGGCACCGGCGCAACTTTCCGGCAGCGTCGCTTCCTATGTCTTCAACTTGCATCCCAATGAATGCCTGTCGGTTTACGTGACGGTGAAATGCGATCATGGCGTTGCGGAAAACGTCACGCTGCCGTTTCGCAAGGCTCTGCGCGCCGCGTTCAACCAGCGTCTGACTGCAACGAGCGGTATGACCACAATCACCACGTCGAACGAGATTTTCAACGAAGTAGCTTGCCGCTCGATGGCCGACCTTGCGATGTTGACGACCGAGACGCCGCAGGGCCCCTACCCTTACGCCGGCATTCCCTGGTATTCGACGACGTTTGGCCGCGACGGCATCATCACCGCGATGCAGATGCTGTGGTGCGACTCCCGTATCGCCAAGGGCGTGCTACGGCGGCTGGCCGCCTTTCAAGCCACCAAATTCGACCCGATTGCCGACGCCGAACCTGGAAAAGTCCCGCATGAAATGCGCGGCGGCGAAATGGCCGCGCTGCACGAAGTCCCGTTCGGTCTCTATTATGGCAGCGCGGATGCAACACCGTTATTTGTGTTGCTGGCCGGGCTTTACGCCGAGCATACCGGCGACGTCGAAACGCTGCGCGAGCTTTGGCCCAACGTCGAAGCGGCGCTGAGCTGGATCGACGGGCCGGGCGACCCCGACTGTGACGGTTTCGTCGAGTACCGCCGCGCCGACGAAAAAGGCCTCGTCAACCAAGGCTGGAAGGATTCCCAGGACGCGATCTTCCACGCCGACGGTGTGCTGGCGCAAGGACCGATCGCGCTGTGCGAAGTGCAGGGCTATGTCTATGCGGCCAAGCGCTTGGCGGCGCGCACGGCGCGTCGGCTCGGCATGGCCGCGCGCGGTGACGCGCTTGATGCCCAGGCCGGCAAGCTCGCCGAGCAATTCGAGGCGGCGTTCTGGTGCGAAGGCATCGGCACTTATGCGATCGCGCTCGACGGCCAGAAACGCCCATGCCGCGTGCGAACATCGAATGCCGGGCAGGTGCTGTTTAGCGGCATCGCCGCGCCGGAGCATGCCGAAGTCGTGATGCGCGATTTGATGAGCCCGTCGTTTTTTTCTGGCTGGGGAATCCGCACGGTGGCGCGCGATCAACCGCGTTACAATCCGATGTCGTATCATAATGGCTCGGTATGGCCGCACGACAATTCATTGATCGCGGCCGGCTTTGCGCGCTACGGGCACAAGGACGCGATCGATCGCCTGTTCAAGGGCCTGTTCGACGCCGCGACCTACATGGACCTGCGCCGGCTACCCGAACTTTATTGCGGCTTCCAGCGCGGACGCGAACGCGGGCCGACACTCTATCCGGTTGCCTGCTCGCCGCAGGCCTGGGCCGCGGGCACTCCACTGCTGCTTTTGCAGTCTTCGCTCGGTCTCGAATTCAACCGGGACTACAACGAAATCCTGTTGCGCAAGCCGCGGCTACCATCGTTCCTCGACGAGGTGACCTTGCACAATCTGCGTCTTGGTCAATCGGTCGTCGATTTGATGCTGCGGCGGCATGGCAACGACGTGTCGCTGCAGGTATTGCGCAACGAAGGGCAGATCAGGGTGGCTGCGGTCTATACCTGACGGTCCCACGCCTGCTTCGCCCCGCCTATGCTAGACTGGCGCCATGCTCCCTTCGGAAGAAAAACCCCTGCCTGCTGTCGGCGTCTACTGGATCGACGAGGCCGACTATCCGACGGCGCTGAAACTGTTCGACGACGGCAACACGATGCCGCCGGCGTGGACGGAATGGCGCAAGATGGCCGAGGAGATGGAGAAGGGCCTCAAGTCCTATGGTCACCCGGTGATGCGGGTGCGCATCGAACCGGCCGCCTTCACGGCCTGGTGCGCCGCGCATGGCACGACGCCGGGCCGGCAAGGGCGAAAGGCGTTTATCGCCGAGGCGGTCACGGAGCGCTACGGCGATCAAAGCTAAGCTAGGCGGGCCGCTCACCCTTGAGCATCAGCCGATAGAGGTAGCGCACCTGCTCGACCGGATAGTCGCCATTCTTGCGCTTGGTCGCCACGGGCAGCGCGTCATGGGCTTCGCACATATTCACGAAATGAGTGCCGCCACCGGAATTCGGCAGCTTGACCGCGTGCAGCGCCGTCGCCTTCGGCGGCGCTGCATCGTTGGAATGATCGGTGTGATAGCCCTCGCCCGGGATATAGACCTTGCCGTCTTCCAGCTTGTCCTGATTGGAGATGTAGTGGACGGCGGGACATTCCGGCACTTGGAAGCGTGAATTGTGCTGCGGGAAAATTTCCCCGAAAATCTGCATCGCCTGCAGGAATTCCGGCGCGCTTAATGTCTGATCGCGAATAGCCAGCACCGCGTGATCGTCGAAGGCCCGGTTCAAGGCGGCGCGCGTCGCGGCGTCGACGGGCGCCCGCAAATCGAGCCCGCGGATTTCGGCGCCGGTGTGCGGCGACAGCGGCGTGACGGGCAATGAGCAGGCGGCCTGGTCCACGGGCTTCTCCGGGCCGCCGACTGTGTCACCCGGTGTTTGAAACTTCAACCCTGGCAGGGCGCGGCTAGTCGCGCGGTTTTTTGCGCCGCTCGGGAAGTTCCTGGATAACGACCGCGCTTTTCAAATAGACGCCGCGGTCGCCGCAGCGCAAGCAATGCACCGAGAATTCGTCCGGCAGCGCTTTCAGTTTGAAGATAGCGATCGGCTTGCCGCATTTCCGGCAAGCGACCTCGCCGCGGTGATACACGGATTTTTTCGGTCGCTGCATTTGGAGCACGGCCATCGGAAGCTGTCCCGGATGTCAGATCGCTTCCGGTTTGCCAGAAAATCGCTGTGTGATCGTTAATGAGACCGTGACAATTTCGCGAAATTCGACGGACTACGCGGTTACCGTCAGCCGGCTTCGTCGGGGCAAAACTTAATTCAGCTGCTGGTGCGCCTGGCACTCTTGCCAATAATTGAGCAGCCGCTCGGCCGAGGCAGCTGAGAGCCGGGTATATTGTTCTTCCATCTCGCCGAGCTTTTCTTCACGGTCCTCGCCGATGCCGGGCAGCGTGTTGAGCACCGCTTGCGCGACTGACCAATCCAACCCGATCGCCCGGCATACCGCCATGGCGCCGAACGGCTCGGTGTCACAGATCAGCCGCGACACCAGCGCGATCGGAACGCTGCTCAGGATCGACAGCGCGGCAACCAGTTCTGCGATGCGGTTGCCGTCGGCGAATTGCAGCACCTTGGAGCGGGTGTGCTCGGTATCCTGGCTGAACGAATGCACCAGCCGCTGTGCGGCGGCGAATTCCTTCGGTGAAACGCTCTTGGCTCCGGCCTGATTGGCGAGCTGCGTCAGCACCCGGTTGATGGCTTCGCGATCGGCCGGCCCGGCGGTCGCCAGCATGCGCTGGCGCGCCTCTTCGGTGGCGTAACTGAGTAGCCGCTTGAACAGCGCCGGCGATATATCGGCGCGCCGGCTCATCGCCTGCGTCAGCTCGTTGTCACCACTGGCGCGCATCACTAGCATCGACATGCCGGTTTTGGAAAGCCGTGCGCCGGCATTGATCGCCACCTTGGTGACGACCTCACTATTGCCGCGGTCGACCAGCACGTCGGTGACAATCGGACTGAGCGAGGCGCGCTCGGCGATCTTGCTCAGATGTTGCTGGCCCTTGGATTCGGCGATCTCGACTAGGTTTTGATCGGTCAACCGCGGCGACTGCGCCAGCACCGGCCCGGCGACGGCGATGTCGTCATCGGCGGCCAGCCGCCGGATGACGTGATTGGGCGCATTGGCGACCGGCGCCAGATCCATGCTCAATTCGACCCGCGCGCGGCTTTCGACGTGGTCGACCAGGCGGACGATGACGTCGTCGAACACCGACGAAATTTCTTCGTTGATGCGGTCGCTACCGGCCAGGAACAGGCCGGTGACGCTCTTGAGAATCGCGTTGTGGCGGTCCGGGGAACAGCTTTTGAGCGCGACTTCGAGCTCGTCGATAATCTGCAACGGCTGAGACATTACTTGTCCTGCTTGGGTCGGATTTCTTCCGGCCGCCTTACACGCGCAATCTCTTGGTCATTCCGCGAATTGCAATGTGTAGAAGTACATTCCAAGAATTAAAGTTGCTTTAAGGAGTTCCGCCCGCGGTGGTTGTGCGGCGCAGCCGACACCAAAGGGTGTTGCGGCGGTCAAACCCGGGCTTGCCTCGCGATATGTTATATTGTTACATATCAAGCACCGGGATGACTTGAGGCTTGTCAGAGATGAAAAGCGCCGCCGGGCTTGCCGCCATTCTTGCTTTTGCCGCGCTGGCCGTGGCCTCGCCCGCCCACGCCGTTGACGCCAAAATCGCCGTAGTGGCGGCGGAGAATTTCTACGGCGATATCGCGCGCCAGATCGGCGGCGACCGGGTCGCGGTCATCAGCATCATGAACAGCCCGGACCAGGACCCGCACCTGTTCGAGACCACGCCGGGCATCGTACGCCAGATCGCGGCTGCGCAACTAGCCATCGTCAATGGTGCCGATTACGACCCGTGGATGGAAAGGCTGCTGGCGGCGGCGCCCCAGCCCAACCGCAAGGTCATTATCGCCGCCGAGCTGGTGCACAAGAAGCCCGGCGACAATCCGCATCTCTGGTACGACCCGGCCACCATACCGGTGATCGCCAAGGCAATCGCCGCAGCACTGAGCGCCGCCGATACCATGCACAAAGACGACTACGCGGCGCGGCTCACGGCGTTTCTCGGCTCGCTCAAGCCGCTCAACGACAAAATCGCCGCTATTCGCGGCAAATATGCCGGCGCATCGGTGACCGCTAGCGAGCCGGTGTTCGGCTACATGGCGCAAGCGCTCGCCTTAAAAATGCGCAACGAGAATTTCCAGCTCGCCATCATGAACGATACCGAGCCGAGCGCGCGCGACGTCGCCGGCTTCGAGCAGGACCTGAAAGATCACAAGGTCCGCGTCATGTTCTACAACAAGCAGGCGTCCAGCAAGATCGTGCAGCATCTGCTCGCGCTGGCGCGCGCCGGCAAGATCCCGGTGGTCGGCGTAACCGAAACCGCGCCGCCCGATCTGTCCTACCAGGACTGGATGTTGGGCCAACTCACCGACACGGAAAAGTCGCTGGCGGGTCCGTCTTCGTGAACGTCGTCGAACTCGACCACGCGACCATCAGGATTGGCGGGCGGGCGGTGCTGGCCGACGCCAGCTTCGCCATTGGCCCTGGCGAATTCATCGGCGTGCTCGGTCCTAACGGCGCCGGCAAAACCACGTTGATGCGCGCCATTCTCGGGCTGCTGCCACCGAGCGCAGGCCACGTGCGCGTGTTCGGCCGTGCACCGCAACGCGGCGACCGCGCTATCGGTTATTTGCCGCAGGTGCGCACCGTGCTGCCCGACCTGCGGGTGCGCGGGCTCGATTTTATCGGCAGCTCGCTGCATGGCGAGCGCTGGGGCCTGCCGTCGCTTTCCCGCTACGATAAAAGCATGATCGAGGCAACTCTCGACTCGGTCGGCGCACGCGATCTGGCGAAACGCCCTTTGTCCGACATGTCGGGCGGGGAGCGGCAGCGACTGCTACTGGCGCAGGCATTGATCGGAGAACCCAAACTGCTCTTGCTCGACGAACCGCTGATCAGTCTCGACGCACGCCACCAAGAAGTGGCGATCGGCGTGGTGCGCCAGGTTTGCCGCGAGCGCGGCATCACGGTCTTATTCAGCGCGCATGAGCTCAACCAATTGCTCGGCACGCTCGACCGCGTGCTCTATCTTGGCAACGGTCAGGCGGTGCTCGGCACCGTCGACGAAGTCGTCACCGCGCCGGTGCTGTCGCGGCTGTTCGGGACGGACATCAGCGTGCTGCGCGCCGAGGGGCATATCTTCGTGATGTCGCGCGGGCGCGACGTCGAACGCGTCGAACATTCGCACGATCACGGGCACAATCACGGCCATCATGGCCATGACCATCATCACTGACATGTTCCAATACGAATTCATGAACAACGCCTTCGCCGCCGCCGGCATCGCAGCGGTCGTGTCGGGTGTTGTCGGCTATTTTCTGGTGATGCGCGGCCAGACCTTCGCTGGTCATGCGCTCTCGCATATCGGCTTTGCCGGCGCGACCGGCGCAGGGCTGATCGGACTGGCGCCATTGTGGGGCCTGCTTGGATTCACGCTGGCGGCCGGCATTGCCATGGGGGTGTTGAGCGAGCGCATCAGTAACCGCGACGTGGCGATCGGCGTGGTGCTATCGCTGGCACTCGGTTTCGGGCTGTTGTTCCTGCACTATTACACATCGTTCGCCACGCAGGCGACCGCGATACTGTTCGGCAACGTGCTGGCGGTCGATCATGGCATGATCGCGACGTTGGCCGTGCTCGGCGCCGTCACGCTGCTGGCGCTTGGCTCGATCATGCGGCCGCTGATCTTTGCGAGCTTGCAACCGGAACTGGCGGAAGCCAAAGGCGTGCCGCTGCGCTTCGTATCGACGGCGTTTCTGGCGATCGTCGCGCTGGCGGTTTCCGAATGCGCGCAGATCGTCGGCGTTTTGCTGGTGTTCACGCTGATGGTCGGACCGCCGGCGGCCGCGCAGCGGCTCACCACCGGGCTGTGGAGCGGGCTCATCCTCGCGGCGGCGCTCGCGCTGGCCGAAGCCTGGCTCGGGCTGACGCTCGCCTATCACACCGACTGGCCGGTGAGCTTCTGCATCGCCGTGCTCAGCGCACTCGGTTACTTCGCGGCCTTAGTCGTATCGGGGAGACGATCGCAGGGGGGCCGTGCTAACGAGGCGGCATGAGTCGCAAATTCGCTTACGCGATGGCTATCGCACTTTCCCTGCTCGACGCGCCCGCGGTCGCCGGGCCGATGAAGTGCAGTGGTGAGCAGAAGACATGCGTCACCGTCTGCCAGAAAACCATCAATCCAGCCTTACAAGCGCAATGTATCGCCGATTGCCGCACCCGGCTAAACTATTGCCGGCAAACCGGCTGCTGGGACAACGGCACCAGCCGCTATTGCGGGCTGTTGCGGCAGTAACGCCCTACTCGACTTTCAATCCAAGCTTCTTGATCAGCGTCGCCCAGCGGCCTTCCTCGCGCGCGATATTGGCCGTATATTCTTCCGGCGTGCTGGCGAGCGGACCGCCGCCGTCGCCAATAATGCGCGCCTTGACATCTTCCGATGACACGATCTTGCGCAGCTCCGTGTTAAGTCGAGCGATGATCGCGGGCGGCGTGCCGGCCGGCGCGACCAGCCCGTAATACTGCACGATGTCGAGCCCCGGCGCTCCGGATTCGGCGGTCGTGGGCACGTCCGGGATCGCCGCCAGCCGTTGCGGCGCCGCCACTGCGATGGCGTTGAGCTTGCCAGCTTTGATATTGCCGATGGCGGGCGGCAGCGTGTTGAACGCCAGCATCACATGGCCACCAAGCAGATCGTTGGTGAGCGGTCCGGTGCCCTTGTAGGTGACGACGGTGACGTCGATGGCACTCATGCTCTTGAATTGCACGGCGCCGAAATAATTGAGTGTCGGCGACGGCGGCGTGCCGACGGTGAGCGTGCCGGGTTGCTTCTTGGCGAGCGCGATGATGTCGGACATGGATTTCACCGGCACCGACGGATTGGCCATGATCACGATCGGGATCGAAGCGATCAGGCCGATCGGCGCGAAGTCCTTGCCGAGATCGTAGCCGGTATTGGACGGCAGGCTCGCGCCGGTCACCAGCATCAATATCGTGTAGCCGTCCGGCGTGGCCTTGGCGCCGTCGCGCACACCAATCACAGAGCCTGCACCCGGGCGGTTGACCACGATGACCTGCTGGCCGAGTGCATCGGTGAGCTTTTGCGCGATGACGCGGCCAACTGTATCGACGCCGCCGCCGGGAGGAAACGGCACGATCAACTGCACCAGGCGGTTGGGATAATCGTCGGCTGACGCCGGCTTAATCTGAAAACCACATAAAGTTACGGCGAGGCTGAAGAAAATTGCCAAGCCTTGGAATCGGTTTTTGTTGTGGCGGCGCATGGTGTCCTCCCTTTTTTCTATCTTATGCCGCGAGTTTGGCAGTTATCGGTCGGCATTAAAACCGGGGGTGCTCCGCGCCGTCATGGCCGAGCCAGCGCCATCGCGATTGCGGCCGCGATGAATGGCAGCGGTACCGACACCGCGGCACGCAACCAGACCAGACGAGGCGGCATCATCGGCACTTCCCAAATCACCAGCCGGTGGATTGCATAGAGCGCCCAGGCGGTCGAATAGGCGATCACCTGCGGCGCGCCGGCGCCGCCCTTGAGTGCAGCGGCACCAATGGAAAATCCGACCACCGGCCCGCCCGGCGTCAATGCACCGCCGAGCGTGGCAATGAGAACGCCGATGAAGCCGGAGCCGGGACCGATCCATGAGGCCACCAAGGCTTTCGGCAACACCTCGGCGATGAAGCCCGAGCCGACCACGCCGGCGCCGATGCGCGGCAGCAGGCGGACGAATTCCCACAAGCCCTCGCGCGCGCCGTCGTTCAACAGCACGCGGCCGCGCAAGGCGGCCATGAAGGCCAATACGCCGACCACCAGCCACAGCAAGATGTTGACCGCGAGTATCATCGCTTGATGTTCAATCGCGCTAGCCCGGTGCGCACCACGACGCGCGCCAGCAGCCCCGCGACGATCGGCAGCGGCACCGCCTCAACGATGCGCCAGATCACGAAGTCGGGGCCGAAGAACGGCAATTCCCACACCAACGCGCGCGTATAGCCACACAAAGTCCACGAGGTGATGAAGGCGACCACGGCGCCGGCGTCGGCGCCCATGGCGAGGAAAGCGCCGGCCACCGGGTAGATCGTGATCGGCCCGCCCGGCAGTAGGAAGCCGAAAAACGCGGCGACGACGAGGCCTGTAAAACCGGATTCGTGGCCAACCCAGCGCGCCACCAGTTCGCGCGGCAGCAGCAGCGTCACGAAGGCCCCGATCAGGCAACCGGCCAGCACTTTGGGCAGCATCTCGCCAAATAGTGTGAGGTCGCTGCCGAAGATGGCGAGGAAATGCTCACGTCCGTCGCGGATATAGACGGCGGTAGCGGCGAGCAAAGCGATCACTGCGATGGTCGCGGTCGACCAATCGAAGGCGCGCCGTCGGCGGCGCGGCGGTGGTGTTGAATCTAGAGACACTGGAGAATCGCCGGCTGCGGTTAAGGGACCGCATTCTGCGCGGCCACTGCTTGCCGTTCAAGTCGGCACACCGTTGACCCTACGCCTCGCCACCGGTACCTTTCGTGGCGATGGGGATGGGGTCCCCCGATAACCGCCCGTAAGGGGCTGATGACTCCTACCGCGTTCTTTGTTTGCGTGTGATCTAATCTCGGGATCATGCGCGCAGGGCGGTAGGATTCGGGCCGCCACAGGGCGGTTTTTCATTGCCCTGCAAACCTGAAGAAAGGTCGGCTATGGGCTATCTGATCGTATTTATCGGCGGCGGCATCGGCGCCTCGCTTCGTCACGGCTTCAATCTGGCGTTCGCGCGGCTGTTAGGCACGGCGTTTCCTTACGCGACTTTGTTTGAAAATGTCGGCGGCTCCATCGTCATGGGCGTGCTGGTCGCATGGTTCGCCTTCAGGGGCGGCATTCCGCAGCACTGGCAACTTTTCCTCACCACCGGAATTCTCGGCGGCTACACCACTTTTTCGACGTTCTCGCTGGACACCGCATTGCTCTATGAACGCGGCGAGATCGGCATGGCCGCCGCCTACGTGCTGCTGTCGGTGGCGTTGTCGATCGGCGGGCTGTTTGCCGGATTGGTGCTGGTACGAAATTTCGCCTGAGCGCTACAATTTTTCACATTTGCGCATGATCTTATCCGAAAACAGGTTCCAACTTTTCGGGATCATGCGCTATTCCATCGGCCGCATGCCGAGATTGTCTAGCAAGGCCATGTCGCGGTCGCGCCCGGGGTTGGGCGTGGTGAGCAGCTTCGGGCCATAGAAGATCGAGTTAGCGCCGGCCAGAAAACACAAAGCCTGCGTCTCATCGCTCATATCCTCGCGGCCGGCCGAGAGCCGCACCACCGAGGCCGGCATGCAGATGCGCGCCACCGCAATCGTACGAACAAAATCGAGCGGATCGAGTTTTTGCGCGTCCGCGAGCGGCGTGCCCTCGACCTGCACCAGCATATTGATCGGCACGCTCTCGGGATGCACCGGCAGGCTGGCCAGCGTCGCGATCATGCCGACGCGGTCCTCCAGCCCCTCGCCCATGCCAACGATGCCGCCGCAGCAGACATGGATGCCGGCCGCGCGTACATGGGCGAGCGTATCGAGGCGGTCTTCATAGGTGCGCGTGGTGATGATGGCGCCATAATATTCCGGCGAGGTGTCGAGGTTGTGGTTGTAGTAGTCAAGTCCGGATTGCTTGAGGCGTTGCGCCTGATCGCCGGTCAACATGCCGAGCGTGGCGCAGGTCTCCAGGCCGAGCGCCTTGACGCCTTCCACCATGGCGCAAACCTGGTCGAGCTCGCGGTCCTTGGGCGAACGCCAGGCCGCGCCCATGCAGAAACGCGAGGCGCCGCCGGCCTTGGCGGCACGCGCTTCGCCGAGCACCGCCTCGAGGCTCATGAGTTTTTCGGCTTTCACGCCGGTGTCGTAACGCGCCGCCTGCGGGCAATAGGCGCAATCCTCCGGGCAACCACCGGTCTTGATCGACAGCAAGGTCGAGATCTGTACTTCGGCGGGATCGAAATTCTCACGATGAGCCGTTGCGGCGCAAAACATCAGCTCCGGGAACGGCAGTGCAAACAAGGCTTTCACCTCGGCGCGCGTCCAGTCGTGACGCGGCGGGGCTAAGTTGGGGCGCTGCGGTGCGGCATGAACAAGCGACATCTTTTAACCTCTAGGGCCGGGCTTTTAGCAATCGAGCTTATAGCACGCGGCCAAATTCGCCATGATTCCATCGGATTGTAGCGCCAGACCGCGCCGTGATAAACATAACAAAACTGGATGCTGGGTGCCGCCATGAAAAGATTGATAGCTGTCTCAGTCACGCTTGCCGCATTCGCAATGCTGGCCGAACCTGCTTACGCACAACGGACGAAGGAAAAGACCCCGATGCAGGTCGAGGACCAGCAGAAGAAAGAAGATCAAGCGCGGATCGAGAAACAATATGAGGCGACCATGAAGAGGAATAAGACGGAGGCTGCAACGCCGACGATTACCGACCCGTGGCAGAATATGCGTGGCACCGACGATGCCAAAATCAAACACTAGCAGCGCCCGCGCATGGACCGGCAGACGATCGGACGACTGATCTCGGTGCTAGCCGGCGCTGCCGTCCTGTTTGGATTGGAACAGGGCCTCGACATGAAATTCTATTTCGCCCTGCCTGCGGCGGTGGTGGTTTACGTCGCTCTCAGGCTTGCGATCGGCCACCTATGGGGCGCCGGAGACAAGACGACATAAAGGCCGCTTGGCCGTCCACTACCAATGCCGGCGCCAGCCCCAATAGGGCCGGTAATAGGGTTCGCCATAATAATAGCCCGGCGGCGGTCCGTAATAGGCCGGCTGCTCCACCCGCACATAGCCCGCGTTAGGATCGACCGGCCCATTGCCCACATAGCCCGGCTGGCGCCCCGCGGCTTGACGCGGAACGCGACCGCTCATGTCGAGCGCCGTCTCGATGGCGAAGCCCTTCTTGTCCTGCCAGGTCACCTCGCACCAGCCGTCCGAGCACTCGCCGGCGTCGATCAGGCTGCCGCCGGGAATCTTGGTAACGACGTCGCTTTTGGTGCCGGGCGCGGCGCGCAAGTTGACGGTTGAGCCGACGTAAGCGGGCTTGGCCAAAGCCGGCATGGCGGAAAACACCAGCACGCCGACGCCGAATAAAATATGCGCATGTTTCATGACGCTGCTCTTTCATTCTTGGGCGCGGCACGCCTGGCGCCGCAAACGCAGAGAATAGCAATCCTTAAAAAGCGGCGGGAAAGGGGCAGAACCGGCGGCTTTAATACGATCGTAACACCGGCAGCGCGGCTTGCCTGAGCCGCCGGGGCTGTGAGACAAGCGCGTCATGACCGCCCCCGCATCCGATGCCCCGCCCGACCGCCTGTGCAACGATCCACGCAGCCCCTATTTCAATGCCGACGCGCTGGCGCGCGATGTCGGCATCCGGTTCAAGGACGCCGAGAAGAACAATGTCGAGGAATATTGCGTGAGCGAAGGCTGGATTCGCGTCGCCGCCGGCAAGGCACTCGACCGCCACGGCAACCCGCTGACCATCAAGCTCACCGGCAAAGTCGAACCTTATTACAAAAGCGGGAAACCGGGCTGAGCAGACCGCGCGATGGCGCCAATGATCACGTTATGACCCACGAGGCATCCCGCGACGACATCGCGCGCATCGAGGCGCGCATCGAGGAGCTGGCCGAGGCGATCGAGCGCTGTCGAAAATTTTCGCTGACCGCCAAGCTCATCATCGCCGCCGGTGTGATCTGGATCGCGCTTTCGATGCTGGCGCTGGTTTCCTACACGCCCGAGACGACCATTGCGGCGCTGGCGGCCATGATCATCGGCGTCGTGCTGCTCGGCTCCAATGCGACCACCTGGACGCAGACCGAAACCGCGATGCGGGCCAGCGAAGCAATGCGCGCCGACCTGATCGGGCAGTTGGAATTGCGCGTAGTCGATGAACCGCCAACGATTCACTAAGCCGTATTAAGCCAGAATGTCGAGCGCCAGCGCGATCGAGTGCCGCAGGAATTCATCGGCCGCGGCCATTTGATTGTTTTCCGCGACGATCTTGTGCGCCGGCGAAATCGCCGCGACGAATTCGTGGGTGTGCCAATGACCGATCATCGACAAAGTGGGCAAGACCGCGGGATCGGGTCTCGGATAGACCGATACGTAGAAATAGGGCTCGTCGTAATAGCCGTCACCCGGCGAAAACCCGGAGCCGAGGTAACGATCGGCATCGGCACCGCGCTTGGGCAGCATGGTCAAGGTGGCAAGATCGAAATGGTGAGGCCAGCAGCACACCGGAGACGTGAGGCCATGCATCATTTGCGTCTGGACGCGGCCGATCGACAAATTCGCATTGGCGTACCAGGCCGTAAGCTCAACCAGGCCATCCGCCAAACCGGCAGCATCATAGCGAGCGCCACGCGCGAGCGCGTGCGCTGGCATCTCATAGAGCGACGGCGCATCGAGCGCCGCCGGATCGAGGCCGTGCGAAGAGAGCTCGTCGCCCAGCCATTGCCTGATCTGCGCGTTGGTTCGTCCGTTGAGTGACAAAGATGAGCCGCGCGCCGACACATCGCCGTGTAAGGCGAGCGTGAGGCTGGCGACGCTCAGACTGAGCCGCGTGCCATTGCTCGAAGGATGTGTGATGAAGCCATCGAGGGCATCGTCCCACCCCAAACTGGTGTGGCCATCGTCAGGCTGCGGCGGAACATAGGCCCGTGCTACCCGCGCCAGCCATTGCGCCGCGTAGTGGGCTTGCAAACGGCCCTCGCGCAGGGCGCCCAGATCGACGCCGCGCAAGCGCCGCCATTCCAGACTGTTCATCACAAGTCCCCCGCCCGCCCGGCGGCAATCTTAGCCGCTTTGCGGGACTAGAGGCTACTCCGCCGCTTCCATTCGCGGCCCCGCGGTTTCGACCTTCGCGGCACAGAATTTGAATTCGGGGATTTTACCGAACGGATCGAGCGCAGGATTGGTCAGGCGATTGGCCGCCGCCTCGAAAAAGGCGAACGGGATGAAGACGACGCCGTCGGGGATGGCGTCGTCCTGGCGCGCGGCTAGTTCAACCGCGCCGCGCCGCGTCGAGACGCGGATCATGTCACCCGGCTTGATGCCGAGTTTCTCAATAGTACCGCGTGACACCGCAGCGGTGGGGCCCGGCTCAATCGCGTCGAGCACAGTGGCGCGACGCGTCATGGCGCCGGTGTGCCAATGCTCGAGCTGGCGGCCGGTGGTAAGGATGAACGGGAAATCGTGGTCCGGCGTCTCGTTCGGCGGCTGGAGCTTCGCCGCCACCAGCTTGCCGAAGCCGCCGGGGCGCGGGAAGCCCTTGTCGAACACCACGTCGTGGCCGGGCTGGTCGATGGCGTCGCTCGGATAGGTGACGGCGCTCTCGCGCTCGATGCGATCCCACGGAATATTGTCGAGCGAAGGCATCAGCGACGCCATCTCGGTGTAAATCTCGCTCGGGTGCTGGTAATTCCACTTCAGCCCGATGCGGCGCGCCAGTTCCTGCGTGATCCACCAGTCCGGCTTGGTGTCACCCGGCAACGGCAACGCTTGGCGACCCATCTGCACCTGCCGGTTGGTGTTGGTAACGGTGCCGTCCTTCTCCGGCCAGGCGGAGGCCGGCAACACCACGTCGGCGTAGACCGCCGTCTCTGTCAGAAACAGGTCCTGCACCACCAGATGCTCCAGGTGCGCGAGCGCCTGGCGCGCGTGATTGAGATCGGGATCGGACATCGCCGGATTTTCACCGAGCACGTACATGCCCTTGATGATGTCGTCGTGCACAGCCGTCATGATCTCGACCACCGTGAGGCCCTTCTTGGGATCGAGCTTAGCGCCCCAGGCATTTTCCACCTTGCCGCGAACCGTGGGGTCTTCGACCGACTTGTAATCGGGGAAGAACATCGGAACGAGGCCGGCATCGGACGCACCCTGTACATTATTCTGGCCGCGCAGCGGATGCAGGCCGGTGCCGGGGCGACCGATCTGACCGGTGATCAGCGACAGTGCAATAAGGCAACGCGCATTGTCGGTGCCGTGAGTATGCTGCGAGACGCCCATGCCCCAGAAAATGATGGCCGAATGCGCGCGCGCATAAGTGCGGGCGACTTCGCGCAGCGTGTCGGCGGAGATTCCGCAGATCGGCTCCATTTCTTCTGGCGTGAAGTCCTTGATGCTCTCAGAGAACGGACCGAAGCCCTCGACATAAGTCTGCACGTATTGTTGGTCGTAAAGCTTCTCGGTGACAATGACGTTGAGCATGGCGTTGAGCATCGCCACGTCGGCGCCGTTCTTGAACTGCATCATCTTCCAGGCATGGCGCTTGAGTGCCTGCCCGCGCGGATCCATCACGATCAACTTGGCGCCGCGCTTGGCCGCCTGCTTGAAGAAAGTGGCGGCGACCGGATGGTTCTCAGTCGGGTTGGCGCCGATCACGACGATGACGTCGGAGTTCTTGCACTCGTTGAACGACGCCGACACTGCGCCGGAACCGACACCCTCGAGCAGCGCCGCCACCGACGAGGCATGGCACAGCCGCGTGCAGTGATCGACATTGTTAGTGCCGAAGCCAGCGCGCACCAGTTTCTGGAAAAGGTACGCTTCTTCGTTGGAGCACTTGGCCGAGCCAAAGCCGGCCAACGCTTTGGAGCCGTCGCGATCGCGAATTTTTTTCAAACCGGACGCGGCGCAATCAAGCGCCTCCTCCCACGAGGCTTCGCGGAAATGCGTCCATGGATTGGACGGATCGATCTCTTCGTGCGGTATCTTCGGCACGCCGTCCTTGCGGATCATTGGCTTGCGCAGGCGCTGCGGATTACTGACATAGTCGAAGCCGAAACGGCCCTTGACGCATAGCCGGTTCTCGTTCGCCGGGCCATTGCGGCCGGTGACGTACAAAAGCTTGTCGTTCTTGATGTGATAAGTGAGCTGGCAGCCGACGCCGCAATAGGGGCAGACGCTGTTGACTTCGCGGTCAGGGAATTCGGTGCGCACGTTTTTGGCGTCGACCAGCGTCGAGGGCATCAGCGCGCCGGTCGGGCAGGCCTGCACGCATTCGCCGCAGGCGACACAGGTGGATTGGCCCATCGGATCGTCAAAATCGAACACGATTTTTTCGCCGTGGCCGCGACCGGCCATGCCGATGACGTCATTGACCTGCACTTCGCGGCAGGCGCGGACGCAGAGATTGCACTGGATGCAGGCGTCGAGATTGACCGCCATCGCCGGATGGCTGCGGTCGGGCGCCGGCACGACTTCGCGCTCGCGCTTGGGGAAGCGACCGGCCTGGACTTGCTGGCGCTTGGCGACTTTCCAGAATTCGGATTGCGGATCGTGCGCGACCTCGATCGCCGGCTGGTCGGTGATCAGCAGCTCGGCCACCATTTTGCGCGCGGTTTTGGCGCGGTCGGTCGCTGTCTTGACCTTCATGCCGGGCGACGGCTGGCGGATACAACTCGCCGCCAGCACACGCTCGCCTTCGATCTCGACCATGCAGACGCGGCAATTACCGTCGGCGCGGTAGCCGGGCTTGGGCAGGTAGCACAGGTGCGGCAGCTTGATGTCGAGGCGGCGCGCGGCGCGGAAGATCGACTCGCCCTCGCGAATATCGATCTCGCGGTCGTCGATGGTGAAGGTGTTGGGCTTCGGTTCTTTGCTGTCAGCCATATGTCACCAAGTGCCCAGCGGTTTCGTCAGTTCCTCGGGGAAGTATTTCAGCACGCATAATAGCGGATTCGGCGCCGCCTGTCCGAGACCGCAGATCGAGGCATCACGCATGGTGGCCGACAATTCCGTGAGCAGGTTCACGTCCCACGGCCCTTGCGCCATCAACTTGACGGCCTTCTCGGTGCCGGCCCGGCACGGCGTGCACTGGCCGCAACTTTCGTCCTCAAAGAACTTCAAAAGATTGAGCGCGACCGCCTTCATATCGTCGCGGGCGGACAGAATGACAACCGCGTGGGAACCGACGAAGCAGCCGTATTTTTCGAGCGTCCCGAAGTCGAGCGGCTCGTCCGCCATTGAGGCCGGCAGGATGCCGCCGGAGGCGCCGCCCGGTAGGTAGCCTTTGAATTTCTCGCCGTCGATCATGCCGCCGCAGAATTCCTCGATCAGCTCGCGCGCGGTGACGCCGGCCGGCGCCAGCACCACGCCCGGTTTTTTCACGCGGCCCGACACCGAAAAGCTGCGGAAACCCTTGCGTTCCTTGCGGCCTTGCGCGGTCATCCAGCCGGCGCCCTTCTCGACGATGTCGCGGATCCAGAACAGCGTCTCGACGTTCTGCTCCAGCGTCGGGCGGCCGAACAGGCCGACTTGCGCGACATACGGCGGGCGGTGGCGCGGCAGGCCGCGTTTGCCTTCGATCGACTCAATCATCGCCGACTCTTCGCCGCAGATGTAAGCACCGGCGCCGCGCCGCAAATGCAGCTTGGTGTGCGCGCTGAGACCCGCTTCCTCGACCTTGGCGATTTCCTCAGCCAGCATCAGCCGTAGCTCGGGATATTCGTCGCGGATGTAGATGTAAGTCTCGGGCGCCTCGACCACGTGAGCCGCGACCAGCATCCCCTCGATGAATCGATGCGGATCCTGCTCAAGATAATAGCGGTCCTTGAAAGTGCCGGGCTCGCCCTCGTCGGCATTGACCGCGAACATGTGGGGCCCCGGCTCGGCGCGCACCAGCGACCATTTGCGGCCGGTGGGAAATCCGGCGCCACCAAGACCGCGCAGGCCGGCGTCACTAACGATCTTGATCAGCTCATCACGCGTGCGCTTGCCCGACAAACAATCCTTCAAAAGCGTGTAGCCGCCAGCTTTTTGGTAGGCGGCAAAGTCGGCACCCGGATGCCAGGCATGCGGATGAGGTTTGGCCTCCACTGATGAAGCGACTTTGTCGGCGGTCGCGTTGAATGTCTGCATATGGCCGACTGCGACCACCGGCGCGCGGTCGCAGGCGCCCATGCAGGGCGCGCGCACGACGCGCACGTCTTTCCCAAGTCTGTCTGGAAGCTGAGCGAGCAATTTTTCCGCGCCGGCCATGGCGCAGGACAAGGAATCGCATACCCGCACGGTGATCGCCGGTGACGGCGGGCCGTCCTTCACGACATCGAAATGCGAATAGAAGGTCGCGACTTCGTAGACTTCGGTCAGCGCCATCTTCATCTCGGCGGCGAGCGCGGTCAGATGCGCGGCGGACAAATGACCGTAGTGATCCTGAATCAGATGAAGATGCTCGATCAGCAGATCGCGCCGGCGAGGGCGATCTGTGAGCAGCGAGCGCACATCTTCGAGCGCCGTGGGGTCGACCTGGCGGCCTTTGGGCGTGCGCGGCGGCCGGCGGCGGCCCTTTGGCGGCGGCGCCTTCACGTCCTGGCCTGCAACGCTCATCGTTTTCTCCCGAAGTGAGAAAAGCTCCTTTGAATCAAGGCAAACAAGGCCTAAGCCCCAATGATGCGATAGGTTTTCTCTATCGAAAAGATACCCATTCCTGTAAAATCCGATTATGACCACCAAAGGCGCCGTTCAGAGATTCACCGTTTGTCTCGCCACATATCGAAATCCAGCACGGTCTTAGCAAGAGAGCTCCAGTGATCGATAAGCTCGAATTTCTGTTGGCTTTAGCGCGGGAGAAGCACTTCGGGCGCGCCGCCGAGGCCTGCGGCGTCACCCAGCCGACTTTGTCGGCGGGGGTGAAGCAGATCGAAGACACTTTCGGCGTACTGCTGGTCAACCGGGGTTCTCGCTTCCAGGGCTTTACGCCGGAAGGCGAACGCGTGCTTGATTGGGCGCGCCGCATCGTGGGCGATGCCCGTGCCATGCGTGAGGAAGTTCATGCGCTTAAGCACGGCCTGGTCGGACGGCTCCGGCTCGCCGCCATCCCGACCGCGCTGGCGATGGTGGAGACGCTGACCACGCCCTATCGCGCCCGCCACCCGGACGTTCAGTTCACCGTCTACTCGCGCACCTCGATCGAGATCCTAGCGCTTCTGGAAAACCTCGAGATCGACGCCGGACTTACTTACCTCGACAACGAACCGCTCGGCCGTGTGACGGCCGTGCCGCTCTACCGCGAACGTTACCGACTGCTGGTCGCCGCCGATGCGCCGCTGGGCAACCGCGACACCGTCACTTGGGCCGAGGTTGCCAAGGTGCCGCTGTGCTTGTTGACGCCTGACATGCAGAATCGCCGCATCATCGAGCGGCTGCTGCGCGCCACCGGCGTCGACCCGAATATCACGCTCGAATCGGATTCGATGATTCTACTGTATTCGCACGTGCGTACCGGCCGCTGGGCCAGCGTGATGCCGGCGCGGCTCGCCGCCACGCTCGGCCTCATCGACGTGTTGCGCTCGATACCCATTATCGGCCCGGCGGATTCGGCGCACACCATCGGTCTAGTGGCGCCGGCGCGCGAGCCCATGACGCCGCTGACCGCGGCACTGGTCGCGGAGGCACGCCGCGTGGCGGCATCGCTGGACGATTGATCGGAGGCAGGCGACCTAAGCATTAGCCCTTAGTCGTAGATGCGTAGCGCGGCATCACCGCGTGCAGCATTTTATTTTTTCAAAGACCTGCCCTGCACTGCGGCATAGAATCATCATAGCCGTTCGCAATTGCGAGATCTGAATTTCCTATCATACGATAGGAACACGTTTATTGATTCAATAAATGCCCGTCCGCACTGTGCAGTGAGCAGACTCTGGGGTTAATGCGTCTGTCCGCAGTCTGTCAAACAAGAACGGACAACAGGGGATCTAAGGAGGACCACACGATGAGTTTATTACCGTTTCTCGATCGCAGTCACACGATTGCAAAACCGGGTTACAGCCGCTGGATGGTACCGCCGGCTGCGCTTTGTGTGCACCTGTGCATCGGCCAAGCCTATGCCTACAGCGTGTTCAATCTGCCAATGACGAAATTGCTCGGCATCACACAATCGGCGCCGGGCGATTGGAAACTCACCGAGCTGGGCTGGATCTTTTCACTCGCCATCTTCTTCCTGGGCGTTTCGTCCGCGATCTTCGGCCGCTGGGTCGAAGAAGGCGGCCCGCGCAAGGCAATGTTCACCGCCGCGCTGTGCTGGGCCGCCGCGTTCCTAATCTCGGCATTTGGCGTCTATATCCACACGCTCTGGGTCATCTATCTCGGTTACGGCGTGATTGGCGGCATCGCGCTCGGTATCGGCTACATCTCGCCGGTCTCGACGTTGATCAAGTGGTTCCCCGACCGCCCCGGCATGGCGACCGGCATGGCCATCATGGGTTTCGGCGGCGGTGCCTTCATCGCCTCACCGCTATCGGTGTGGCTGATGAGTAAATTTCAGACCGCGACCCATGTCGGGGTTGCTGAGACGTTCATCGTTATGGGTGTCGGCTACTTCGTCTTCATGATCGTGGGCTCGATCATCGTGCGCGTGCCGGCTCCCGGCTGGGCGCCGGCGGGCTATGTCGCACCGAAGGTATCGCAAGGGCTGATCACCAGGAGTGACGTCTTCGTCTATGACGCATTGAAGACGCCGCAGTTTTGGCTGATCTGGTGGATTCTCTGCCTCAACGTGACCGCCGGCATCGGCGTGCTCGGCCAGGCCTCCGCCATGAGCCAGGAAATGTTCCCGGGCCACATCACTCCGGTAGCGGCCGCGGGCTTCGTCGGTCTAATGAGTCTGTTCAACATGGGCGGCCGCTTCTTCTGGGCGTCCACGTCGGACTATATCGGCCGGCGCAACACCTACTTCGTGTTCATGGTGCTCGGCTTCGTGTTGTATTGCACGGTGCCCTACACCGGCTCGATCGGCAGCGTGGTCGGGTTCGTCTGCGCCTTCCTGGTGATCATCAGCATGTACGGCGGCGGGTTCTCCACCGTGCCGGCGTATCTCAGAGACATGTTTGGCACGCGCTATGTCGGCGCCATTCATGGACTACTGCTGACGGCGTGGTCGATGGCCGGCATTTTCGGTCCGGTGCTCGTGAACTACATCCGCGAGTATAACGTCACGCACGGCGTGCCAAAGGCGCAGGCCTACAACACGACGATGTACATCATGGCCGGGTTGCTGGTGATCGGCTTCATCTGCAACTTCTTCGTCAAGGCCGTTGACGCGCGCTTCCACATGAAGACGAACGACGACCGCGGATTGGAACCGACAGGCGGCGCTACGGCCGCCGCTCGGGCATAAGGGAGGACGACAATGGCAACTGCAAACCAACAACAAGGCACCACAACACTGCAATTGGTGCTCGCGTGGGGCTTCGTCGGCATCCCGCTCGCGCTGGGCGTGATTCAAACACTCATCAACTCGATGAAGCTGTTCCAGTAGTATCAGCACGTTGAGCGGGCGCCGCCTCCTCATCGGCAGGAAGCGGCGCCCGTTCATTTTCAGGGGCGGCAGACGATGCGAAGCTACGTCTACGGCACGGTCCGGGACACGCCGCGGACCCCGATCTACGCGGTCCGCGTCACGGCCGGCGTGATCGATCCGATCGAGGCCGAGGAGATTGCCGAACGCATGCGCGAGAAGATCCAGTCGCGCGGCGAATTTGCCGCCGACGTCGTGGTCGTGCAAGGCGACAGCAAAGAGACGCTACGGCTCCGTGGCACGCCGCATTCGGTCGGGCGCGTGCGTGCCGCGATGTTCAACGCCGCGATCAACTGGCGGCCGATCGAGCTAGGCTAAAGGGCGCCCGCTCCGCGGTTACGCCACCTTCACGCTCATATGGCCGAACATGGCTTTCTTGGCTTCGTCGTCGAACTCGGTCTTGAACTTGTGCTTGTCCTTGATCGCGATCGCGCGCGCCGCCGCGGGACGGGCGGAGACCTCGTCGACCAGCCGCTTCAGGTTGGGAAACTTGGCCCAATAGCCTTCGCCGAGTGCGTTCGGGATCAGCCGCGCCCAGCCCCACAGCGCCATGTCGACGATGCTGTAGGTGTCGCCCAGCACGTATTTCTGCTTGGCCAAGCGCGCGTCGAGAATAGCGTAGTGACGCTGCGTCTCGTACATATAGCGGTTGATGGCGTATTCGTTCTTCTCCGGCGCGTAATTGCGGAAATGCACCGATTGGCCGGAGAACGGTCCAACGCCTGACGCCACGAACATCAGCCACGACAACAGTTCGCCACGCGCCTTGTCGCCTTTCGGCGGCATGAACTTGCCGGTCTTCTCGCCGAGATAAAGCAGGATGGCGTTTGAGTCGAATACGGTGGCGTCGCCATCGACGATCGCCGGCACCTTGGCGTTGGGATTGATCGCTAGGTAATCCGGCTTGTGCTGGTCGCCCTTGCGGGTGTCGACCGGGATCGCCTCATGGGGCAAGCCGGTTTCCTCGAGCATGAGCGCTACCTTCATCGGATTGGGCGCGCCGCTATAGTAGAACTTGATCATCTGTGGTCCTCGTCTGTTGGAGATTAGAACAGCCCGACGATCTTGCCGTCGGCACCGACGTCGATTGAATCCGCGGATGGCACCTTGGGCAGGCCCGGCATGGTCATGATCTCGCCGCAGATCGCCACCACGAATTCGGCGCCGGCGGACAGTCGAACCTCGCGTACCGGGATCGAGAACCCGGTCGGCGCGCCCTTGGCATCTGGATTGGTCGAGAACGAGTACTGCGTCTTGGCGACGCAAATCGGCAGCTTGGCGTAACCCATCTCCTCCCAGGTCTTGAGCTGATCCTTCACCGACTTGTCGGCGGTGGCGTCGTCGGCACGGTAGATTTCCTTGGCGATGGTGCGGATCTTCTCGAACAACGGCATGTCGTCGGGATAGAGCAGCTTGAGCTTGCCTTTGCTCTCGTCGATGGTCTTGACCACCGCCTTGGCAACATCGGCGGCGCCCTCACCGCCCATCGCCCAATGATCGGCCATTATCGCCTGGACGCCGAGCGCCATGCATTTTTTCTCGACCAGATTGATCTCGGCATCGGTATCGGCCGAGAAGCGGTTGATCGAAATCACCGCCGGCAGGCCGAATTTCTTCACGTTCTCGACGTGACGCTGCAAGTTGGTCATGCCGGCTTCGAGCGCCTTGAGGTCTTCCTTCTTGAGATCGTCCTTCTTGACGCCGCCGTGCATTTTCAGCGCGCGGATGGTGGCGACGATCACGACACAGGATGGCTCAAGACCCGCCTTGCGGCATTTGATGTCGAGGAATTTCTCGGCCCCGAGATCGGCGCCGAAGCCCGCTTCCGTCACCACGTAATCGGCGAGCTTGAGCGCGGTGGTGGTAGCGACTACCGAGTTGCAGCCGTGCGCGATATTGGCGAAGGGACCGCCATGGATGAAGGCGGGCGTCCCTTCCAGCGTTTGCACGAGGTTCGGCGCCAGCGCCTCCTTGAGCAGCGCAGTCATGGCGCCGTGGCCCTTGAGATCCTTGGCACGGATCGGTTTACGCTCGCGCGTATAGGCGACGATAATATTGCCCAGCCGCTCTTTGAGATCGTCGAGGTCCTTGGCGAGGCAGAAAATCGCCATCACCTCGGACGCGACCGTGATGTCGAAGCCGGCTTCACGCGGATAGCCGTTGGCGACGCCGCCGAGCGAACAGACAATTTCGCGCAGCGCACGGTCGTTCATGTCCATGACGCGGCGCCAGACCACACGACGTGAGTCGATGCCCAGCGCGTTGCCCCAATAAATGTGGTTGTCGATCAGCGCGGACAGCAGATTGTGCGCCGAAGTGATGGCGTGGAAATCGCCGGTGAAATGGAGGTTGATGTCCTCCATGGGGATGACCTGGGCATAGCCGCCACCGGCGGCGCCACCCTTCATACCGAACGACGGACCGAGCGACGGTTCACGCAGACAGAGCATCGCCTTCTTGCCGATATGGTTGAGCGCGTCGGTAAGGCCGACGGTGGTGGTGGTCTTGCCCTCCCCCGCCGTGGTCGGTGAGATCGCGGTGACCAGGATAAGCTTGCCGTTCTTCTTGTCCTTGAGCGACTTGACGTAATCCATCGATACCTTGGCCTTGTAGTGGCCATACGGGTCGAGGTTCTCGGGGGAGATGCCGAGCTTTTCCTTCGCCAGTTCGATGATGTTGCGCTTCTTGGCGGACTGCGAAATTTCGATGTCGGATTTCGGCTTCTGATGTTGCGAGGCGGGCATGGGTGCTTTCCGTTTAATGCTGGGCGGTGAACCGGCGATTTTTAAGTTTTACTTGGGCGGGAATTTGGGCGGGAATCAGGTGAACCGCGCGCCCGCGGCAAGCTTGGCGGTGGCGGCGAATTCGCCGGCGTCGACCTTCTTGCCGGCATCGGGCTGAACGCGGGTGACCTTGAAGCGGCCGTCGGCGCAGACAACGGTGAAGCCGTCGGCTTCGACCGCGACGATCTCGCCGAGCTTGCCGGCGATGCCCTTGGGATCCTTGGCCGGCAGCGGTTTGGCGTCGAAGATTTTCAACGTCTTGCCGTCGAGCGTGGTCCAGGCGGCGGGCGCCGGATTGCAGCCGCGGATCAGCCGGTCGATCTGCTCCCAGGGCTTGCCCCAATCGATCTTGGCATTGCCGGGACCACAGCGGCCTTCATAGGTGGCCTTGGATTCGTCCTGCTTGATGCGCGGCGCCTTGCCGGCTTTCACCAGATCAACGCCTTCGAGCATGGCCTCGACACCCATCGGGAACAGGCGGTCGAAATAGACGGTGCCGAGCGTGTCGGTGCCGCTGATCGGCGTCTTCTTCTGGATCAACACGTCGCCGGTATCGAGCCCGTTGTCGGGCCAGAAGATCGACAGCCCGGTTTCCTTCTCGCCCTTGATGATCGGCCAGTTGATCGCGCTGGCGCCGCGATAGGCCGGCAGCAAGGACGGATGGTACTGGATCGAGCCGTGGGTCGGAGAGTTGAGGAAATCCTCCGGCACGAACAGCGTGACGAAGGCCATGACCTGCAGGTCGGGCTTTAGCGCTCTGAATTCCGCCAGAACTTCGGGCTTTTTGTACGAATCGGGCTGCAGCACCTTCAGTCTCGCGGCGAGCGCGGCTTCCTTGAGCGGGTCGGCCTTGGCGCCTTCTTTTTCCGGCGCGACATAGACGGCGACCACGTTCTCGCCGCGCTTGAGCAGCGCCTCCAGCACGGCTTTGCCGAACGCTTGTTGGCCGTGGACTACGATACGCATTCAACTTCTCCCAATCTGTCCGTGTCTCGGGCGCATCGCAGCACGAAGTAGTGCGCTGCACCGCGTGCGGGACAGGAACCGGCTATGCCGCTTTTTCTTCCTTCTTCGGCGCGCTCAATGCGCCGGAGTTCTTGATCTCGGCAATCTCGTTGGCCTTGAAGCCGAGCACGTCCTTCAGAATTTCGTCGGTGTGTTCGCCGAGCAGCGGCGAACGCTTCACATCGGAGATCGAGTCGGACATTTTAATTGGATTGCCGACGCTGAGATATTTGCCGCGGGTCGGGTGGTCGACTTCGACCACGGTTCCGGTTTTGCGCAGCGACGGCTCTTCGGCGATCTCCTTCATCGACAGGATCGGGCCAGCCGGAATGTCGACCGCGTTGCATTTTTCCATGACCTCGAACTTGGTAATTGTCATGGTCCAGTCTTCGATGCGGCGAAAAATCGCCTTCAGCTTCGGCAGCCGTGCCTTCGGCGTGGCGTATTCCGGATCGGTCTTCCAGGTCGGCTCGCCGATCAGGTCACAGATCGGGCCCCAGACCGGCGCCTGGGTGATGAAGTAGATGTAGGCGTCGGGATCGTTCTCCCAGCCCTTGCACTTCAAGATCCAGCCGGGCTGGCCGCCGCCGGAGTCGTTGCCGGCGCGCGGCACCGAAGTGCCAAACGGCACGCCTTCGCCGTACTGGCTGTATTCGGTGAGCGGGCCAGCCTTGAGCCGTTGCTGGTCGCGCAGCTTCACGCGCGCGAGATTGAGCACGCCGTCCTGCATGGCGCATAGGACCTTCTGGCCGCGCCCGGTACGCTTGCGCTGGTACAGCGCCGAGACGATGCCGAGCGCCAGATGCAGGCCGGTGCCGCTATCGCCAATCTGCGCGCCGGTCACCAGGGGCGGACCCTCGCGGAAGCCGGTAGTCGAAGCCGCGCCGCCGGCGCACTGCGCGACGTTTTCATAGACCTTGCAGTCCTCGTAGGGACCGGGACCGAAGCCCTTGACCGAGGCGACGATCATGCGCGGATTGAGCTTGTGGACGCGCTCCCAGGTGAGCCCCATGCGATCAAGCGCGCCGGGCGCGAAGTTCTCCACCAGAACATCACATGTTTTCACCAGCGCCTCCAGCACGCGCATGCCTTGCGGATGCTTGGAGTCGACAGTGATCGAGCGCTTGTTGTGGTTGAGCATGGTGAAGTAGAGCGAGTCGGCGCCCTTTACGTCGACCAGTTGGCCGCGCGTAATGTCGCCAACGCCCGGACGCTCGACCTTGATCACGTCGGCGCCGAACCAGGCGAGCAATTGCGTGCAGGTCGGGCCCGATTGCACATGCGTGAAATCGAGAATGCGTACGCCGGTGAGCGCCTTGCCGTCCTGGCCATAGGGCTTGCTGCTGGCCTTCGGCAAGTCATTGCCGTTGGCTTTCTTGGCGCTTGTGAGCTTCATTACCTTACGGGCCGACTTCTTTGTTGCGGCGTTTGCCTTGGCTTTCGCCTGTTTGCTTTTTTTCTGTGCCATTTCCCGTCTACTCCCCGTTTAAACTGCGATTAAAATTGCGGTCCACTGCAAAGCTAACCGCGTCCCTTTATTTCTTCTTCAACACGCTTTGAGGATTGAGATTACCGATGCGGCCGCTCTCGCTGCCGGCCGCCGGATCGAGCACCGCGTTGATCAGCGTCGGCTTGCCAGAGTCCATGGCCGCGTTGACGGCACGCTTCAACTCGTCCGGGGACGTCGCGTTGACGCCGACGCCGCCGAAGCCCTCCATCATTTTGTCGTAGCGCGAACCCTTCACGAAAACGGTCGGCGCAGGGTCCGAACTGACGGAATTGACGTCGGTGCCGCGATAAATGCCATCATTATTGAAGATGACGATGCAGACCGGCAACATGTACCGGCAGATGGTTTCGACCTCCATGCCGGAGAAGCCGAAGGCGCTGTCGCCTTCCACCGCGAGCACCGACTTGCCGGTTTCGATGGCCGCGGCGATGGAATAGCCCATGCCGATGCCCATGATGCCCCAGGTGCCGACGTCGAGGCGCTTGCGCGGCTGGTACATGTCGATGATGCCGCGCGCGAGATCGAGCGTGTTGGCCCCTTCGTTGACGAGGATGGCATCCGGTCGTTCCTTGACAATGGTGCGCAGCACGCCAAGCGCGCCGTGGTAGTCCATCGGCGAGTTGTTGTTCATCAGCCGCGGCGCCATCTTGGACACATTCTCCTCGCGCTTTTTGGTGACAGCAGCTGGCCAATCGGCCGGCGGGGCCGGCCAGTTGCCACCCATGCCCTGCAAAAGTGCCGAAACGCATGAACCGATATCGCCGACCACGGGAGCCACGATCTCGACGTTCGAGTCCATTTCCTTAGGCTCAATGTCGATCTGAATGAACTTCTTCGGAGCCTCACCCCAGGCTTTGCCCTTGCCGTGCGACAGCAGCCAGTTGAGACGCGCACCGATCAGCATGACGACGTCGCTGTCTTTGAGTACCGTCGAGCGTGCCGCGCCCGCGCACTGCGGGTGCGTGTCCGGCAGAAGACCCTTGGCCATGCTCATCGGCAGGAAGGGAACGCCGCTCTTTTCGACCAAGGTTCGGATATCGTCATCGGCCTGCGCGTAGGCCGCGCCTTTGCCGAGAATGATCAGGGGGCGCTTGGCGCTTTTGAGCACGTCGAGGGCACGCTTCACTGCTGCCGGAGCCGGGATCTGAGCAGGCGCAGCGTCGATGACCTTGACCAGCGACTTGGCTCCAGCCGCCGCGGGCATGACCTGCCCGAAAAGCTTGGCCGGCAGATCGAGATAAACGCCGCCCGGGCGGCCCGAGACAGCGGCGCGGATTGCACGCGCCACGCCGATGCCGATGTCGGCGGCGTGCAGCACGCGGAAGGCTGCTTTGCAGAGCGGCTTGGCGACCGCGAGTTGGTCCATCTCTTCATAGTCGCCCTGCTGTAAGTCGACGACCTCGCGCTCGGACGAGCCTGAGATCAGAATCATCGGGAAACAGTTGGTGGTGGCGTGGGCAAGCGCGGTGAGGCCATTGAGAAAGCCGGGGGCCGACACCGTGAGACAGACGCCGGGTTTTTTCGTGAGGTAACCGGCGATCGAGGCCGCATAACCGGCATTCTGTTCATGGCGGAACGAGATGACGCGAATGCCCGCAGCCTGCGCCATGCGGCCAAAGTCTGTGATCGGAATGCCCGGCACGCCGTAGATCGTGGTGAGGCCGTTGAGCTTGAGCGCATCGATAATGAGGTGAAAACCGTCCGTCAGCTCCTGATCTGCTTCCGCCGCAAGCGTCCCGGCCTTTTCTTTCACCGCAGCATCAGCCATGGAGAACTCTCCCTTGTGTCCTTTTGCCGGACTTATTCGTCCAGATAACCGGCGAAACGCGCCACGTGGTCGGCCAGGCCGAGCGCGTGGTCGCGCACCAGTTCTTCCGCGCGGTCGGTCGCGCGCGCTTCGAGCGCTTCGATGATGACCATGTGGTCGCGGATTGAGCGGTCGACGCGATCCTTTTCGACGATGGTCTTGCGGCGGATCATCCGCACGTGAGCGAACAGATTTTCCGCCATGCTGATCAGCACCCGATTGCGGCTCAGACGGATGATCGACTGGTGGAATTCGATATTGACCTCGGAATATTCATCGAGGTGGGCACGCAACGCGCCGTCCTTGAAGGTCGCGAACATCTCGCGCAGGCCGGCGATTTCTTCGTTGCTCGCCTTCTCGGTGATGAGCCGCGCTGCCATGCTTTCAAGCGCCGCCCAGACGGTGATCATCTCGATCACTTCGCGCTTGGTCTTGCGCACCACATAGATACCGCGGCGCGGCACCGAGCGCACGAAGCCCTCACTCTCGAGCTGCGCCATCGCCTCGCGCACCGGCGTGCGGCTGATGCCGAAGTCCTGCGCCAGCTTGCGCTCGTCGAGGCGGATGTCGTCGCGGCTGCGGTAGATGTCCATCGCGACGATGGCGTTCTTCAAGGCGGTATAGGCCTTATTCTTGAAGCTCGGGGCGATGTCGATGGGCGAAAGCGCCGGCTGAACAACAAGCGGCACACGGGCTGTAGCGGTCTCTCGAACGCGCTGGCCGATATTCACGCTGCGGACGCTACGGTTACGACTACTACTCATGGCTGGTATACAATATGCCACACACGCGGACATACGCAACCGCAATAATCCGATGACACCCGTCCGCGGTTTTTGGCCGCGGACGGGGAATGCATCGATCAGCCCTTCGCCATCTGGCGCGCGCGCATCGGCTTGAGGACAAACAGCGCCAACGCCACCACCACGATATTCATCAGGGCGGTGACCACGAACACGGCGTGCCAGGTTCCGGTGTGTGACTTGATGACGTTGGCGAGAGGCACGAGAAATGCCGAGGTGCCCTTGGCCGTATAGAGCAGGCTTAGATTCACCGTCGCGAATTTCGCTCCAAATGTATCGGTACAGGTGGAGGGAAACAGGCTGAAGATCTCGCCCCAGGTGAGGAAGATCAGTGCGGCGAACACCACGAAAAACCAAGGCGTAGCGCCGAGCGTGCCCAGCAGCCAATAGGCGACTGCGCCCAGTCCGAACGCAATGGCCATCGTGTATTCACGGCCAATGTTGTCGGACACCCAGCCAAACAGCGGACGCGCTCCGCCGTTACATATGCCATCGACAATAAGCGCGACGGTCAATGTGGAGGCCGTGCCGAATAGGATGATGTTTCCGACATTAAAGTCCTTCGCGATCGGGGCAATCTGCGCCGTCGCCATCAAGCCGCTGGCCGAGACCATGACGAACATGATGTAGAGTAACCAGAAAACCGGCGACACCAGCACTTCCTTCGGCGAGAAGCTGCGCTTCGTCATGGCCACTTTTGCCGCGGATGCAAATGCCAACTCTCCCGGTTGGGGCGCGCGGATGAACCATGCCAGAACGAATACGACGGCACCTTGCACAATACCGAACCAGAGGAACGCCGCCTCGTAGCCGTAGGTATCGATGACGTGGCGGATCGGGATGACGGTCAGCACAGCACCGGCACCATAACCTGCGGCGGTAAGACCGACCGCAAGTCCGCGCCGGTCAGGGAACCACTTCACCGCCTGCCCGACGGCGGTCGCGTAGACCGCGCCGCCACCCGTTCCGCCGACGATCGCGCCGAGATAAAGCAGTTCTAGCGAATTTGCGTAGGCGTTAATCACCCAGCCGATGCCAACCATGATGCCGCCAAACGCGATTACGAGCTTTGGTCCGATTACGTCGGCGATCCAGCCTTCGATCGGCGTGAGCCACGTCTCAAGCGCGATGAAGACGGCGAAGGCTACTTGAATCGATGCGATCGACCAGCCATGCGCTTTGTTGATTGGATTGACGAAGAGCGTCCAGCCGTATTGCAGGTTGGCGATCATCATCATGCAGATGACGCAGAAGATCAGGTTGACCCAGCGGGTCGATTCAGACACGCGGGCCGTCGTAATTGTACCAGTAGCTGTAGCCATTGAATCCTCCCTAAGATTTTGCCCGTCCTAGCCCCAGATGACGGTTTGTTTTTTTGTTAGTTTATTCGCGCCGGTCTGCGCAATACAGACCGAAGCCGTATACTACTAATACCAAAGATTGACGGCGAGAAAAAAGATGAATCGCCACAACGGGTTATATCGACGGGATTTCAGAGGCCTACTGCGGCGCACAAAGTCCTGTGCTATGTTGAATCAGGGTTACTTCCTCCAGCGCCGTCCATCACAACCGAATAAGCGCGGACACGAAATTGAGCGACTTCATTCCACCCTACCCTCCGCGCCTGACCAAGCCGCCGTCGCCGTGGCGCCGCGTAATGCTGGCGCGCCGCAACTTTCTGGCGATGTGGGAGGAAGAAACTTTCGGGCTCGATTTTTCCACCTTACCGGTTTTCATGCGCCAGACGTTTCTGTGCAACAGTCCGGATTCCGTTCAGTTCGCCTTTAGCCTGAAGAATGCCAGCTTCGAGCGCAAAGCCCCGCAAATGCGCTATGCGCTCGAACCGCTGCTCGGCGACGGACTGTTCATCAGCGACGGTGAAACCTGGCGCAAACGCCGGCGCATGGTCGCACCCATCGTGCACGTTTCGCGACTCCCTACATTTGCGCCGATCATGGTGGAAGCGGCGCAAGAGGTGGAAGACCGTTGGAGAAAATCCGAAGGCGCGACGGTCGACGTGCTGGTCGAGTCGGCCACACTGACCGCCGAGATCATTTGCCGGACGCTGTTTGGGCGCAAGCTCGGGCACGATTACGCCCGGCAGATCGTCGACGGCTTTAGCGAGTATCAGCGCGTTATCGGCCAGACCGACCTGATTTCGCTGCTTGGATTGCCGGATTGGGTGCCGCGCTGGCAGGGCCGCGCGATCCGCAAATCGGTGAAATCCATTCATGCTGTTCTCACCCAGGTGATCGAGAACTATCGCGCGCAATCCTCGTCGGAAGACTCCTCGGTCATCGGCCAGTTGCTCACCGCACGCGACGAAAACGGCACACCGCTTGACGAAGAAGCACTGCGCAACGAAATCGCGGTGTTGTTCATGGCCGGGCATGAAACGACGGCCAATTCGCTGACCTGGCTCTGGTACCTACTATCGCAGGCACCCGATGTCGAAGCTAAGCTGCATGCCGAACTCGACAGCGTACTCGGCGGCCGGCCGCCGACTTTGGCCGACGTGCCGAAGCTGGTTTACACCCGTGCGATATTCGACGAGACGCTACGGCTGTACCCGCCGGTGCCAATTTTACCGCGTGAGGCGCTACGGCAGGAATATTACCGGAATATGCGGATCCCTAAAGGCTCGCTGGTCTTCGTGGTGCCGTGGCTGCTGCACCGTCACAAGAAGCTCTGGGACAAACCGGATCACTTCGTTCCAGAGCGGTTCTTGCCCGAAAATTCCGGATCGATCTCGAAATTCGCCTATATCCCGTTCAGCATTGGCCCGCGCATTTGCGCCGGCATGTCATTCGGGCTGACGGAAGCGATTCTTTGCCTCGCGACACTGGCGCAAAAATTCAAACTGCGCCTCAAGCCCGGCTATGTCGTCAATCCGGTTTGCCGGCTCACGCTGCGCCCCGAAGGCGGCATGCCGATGACGATAGCGGCACGAACGGAGTTCGGTGCCTCGGTCGCCAGCTCAGCGACGGTGCCGACCGGTTGTCCCGTACATCATAGTTGATGCAAACGGCGCACAGCGCAGAATTTGCGGCTGGCAAAGAAGTCGGCGGATCGGTTCTGGTGCTGACCGGCCGTTATCGCCCGCTCTCGGTCAGCGTCTATGCCGACAATGCCATGCCGGCGGTCTTCGGCACCGGACAGGCTGTCGCCACTGCAAGTCTCAACAGCCTGCTGGGGCTTGGCGAACAGCTCACCCTATCGGCAGCGGGATTACCGGACAAGGATTTCGACACACACGATTTCCCACCCGTCGCTATCTCAGTGGCCCATTCAACATTCCGCTCGGGATCGACGGTTGGAATCTTGAATTCGGCAGCACCAACGGTATCACCACGCCGCACACCAGCCTGGCCGCGCTCTCGCAAGGTTTGCTGTCGCAAGGGCACGCGAAACTTTCCTATGAGGTCGTTAAGCGACGCAATTTTGAACTCACGCTTCATGGCCAGTTCGATGCGACCAACGAAGAGATCGACACCCTACTGTTTACTCCACAGGTTCCGCTAAATGAGGATCGCCTGCGGGGTTTTACGAGCTGGTTTCGACGGCATCTGGCGGTTGCGCGTTACCGGCACTACGTTCTCATTCGGCGGCAACTATTCGCGCGGGCTTGATGCGCTCGGAGCGCGCATGGCAGCTGACGCCATTACTCTGCTGCCGCTATCCCGTCAGGGCGCTGACGCCGTGTTTGAAGAGCGGGACGGTCACACCAAGGTCAACCAAGCTCTGCCTTCCGACTTCTCCGTTTCGATTGCCGCCTCCGGACAAACTTCATTATACTTCAAGCGATCTGGCGTTTTTCGGCAGACATTGCTCGGCAATATTGGGGCAGTTGTGGCAGCGATCATCAAGAGAATCTGACGTGGATACAATTGCATCCCCCAGCGACACGACGAGAATGTCCGATAAGCGGACCGTGCTCGTCGCGGGTGGCGCTGGTTTCATCGGCACCAATTTCGTCCTCGACTGGCTTTCGCTCGGGCTCGGGACCGTCGTCAATCTGGACAAGCTTACGTATGCCGGGAATCGTGACAATCTTACGACCCTCGCCGAAAATCCACACCATATTTTCGTTGAGGGTGACATCGGCGATGTCGCGCTTGTTGCGAAATTGCTGACTGAGCATCGTCCGTCCGCGATCGTAAATTTTGCCGCTGAATCGCATGTCGACCGATCGATCCATGGACCCGCGGAATTTATCACGACCAATATTGTCGGAACCTATCACCTGCTCGAAACCGCGCGCGCACATTTTCAGACGCTCAGTGGCTCCGAGCAGGAAACTTTCCGTTTCCTCCACGTATCGACCGACGAGGTCTTTGGCTCGCTCGAAGGTCACGCGTCGCCATTTACTGAATCAAATCAATATCTGCCCAATAGTCCTTATTCAGCATCGAAAGCTGCATCGGACCACCTGGTTCGCGCGTGGCACCATACGTATGGACTGCCGATTGTCGTCACCAACTGTTCCAACAACTACGGGCCCTATCAGTTTCCGGAAAAACTCATCCCCCTAACGATCCATCATGCGCTCACCAATCAGCCGTTGCCGTTATACGGCGATGGTCAGCAGCGGCGAGATTGGCTGTATGTCACCGATCACTGTGCCGCTATTCGCGCAGTGCTGGAATGTGGATGCATCGGCGAGACGTATAATATCGGGGGACGAACGGAAAAAGCCAACGTCGATGTCGTGCACGCCTTGTGCGATATTCTCGAGCTCGAGGAGCCGCGCGCAGACGGCCGCTCGTACCGGCAACAAATCGAGTTTGTCGGCGATCGCCCCGGCCACGACCGACGCTATGCGATGGATGCCGGCAAGATCGAACGTGACCTCGGTTGGAAGCCTGCCGAGACGTTCGAAACAGGACTCCGCAAAACCGTTCGCTGGTATCTCGACAACACCAAATGGGTCGAGCGCGTGGTGAGCGGCTCTTATCGTGACTGGGTGCAAAAAAATTATTCCAATCGATGATCTAGCCCTTTATCATTGCTGCGCTTGCTTGAGCTATAAATAGGTAACCATTTGCCATGCCGAAAAAGGCGCGAAAAGGCATCATCCTCGCTGGCGGCTCGGGTACGCGTCTCCATCCCGCGACACTTGCGATGTCCAAGCAGCTATTGCCGATCTTCGACAAGCCAATGATCTACTACCCGCTCTCGACATTGATGCTGTCGGATATTCGTGACGTTTTGATCATATCCACGCCGCAGGATAACTCGCGTTTTGAGCAGCTCCTACGCGACGGCAGCCAATGGGGAATGCGTTTCACTTATGCCGTTCAAGCCTCGCCCGACGGATTGGCACAGGCGCTGATCATCGGCGCCGATTTCATCGGTGACGACAACGTGACGCTTATCCTTGGCGATAACGTGTTTTACGGACACGGGCTGCCTTCCGCTCTAGAGCGCGCGTCCGACCGGGATACCGGGGCTACGGTCTTTGCTTATCGCGTCAACGATCCGGAACGCTACGGCGTCATTGAATTCGATAAAAACCAGCGCGCGCTATCGGTCGAAGAAAAGCCGGCACAGCCGAAATCAAATTATGCCGTCACGGGTTTGTATTTCTTTGACAATGAAGCGGTCGATATTGCCCGGTCCGTAAAACCATCGACGCGTCGCGAACTCGAAATAACAGATGTCAATCGAGCCTATCTCAAGGCCGGGAGCCTGAATGTTGAGATCTTGGGCCGTGGCCATGCCTGGTTCGATACCGGCACGCATGAATCGATGCTTGAGGCCGGGCAATTCATTGCGACGATCGAACATAGGCAAGGGTTGAAGATCGCTTGCCCGGAAGAGATCGCCTTTGGCAAGCGCTGGATCGACATTCATGAAGTCGAGCGCGTCGCCAAATCGATGATGAAAACGAATTACGGCATGTACCTGCATCGCCTGGTGGAAGAGGAGCGCCAGCGGTGAAAGTTACGGCTACCGAAATACCCGATGTGTTGATCCTTGAACCGTCCGTTTTTAAGGATGAACGCGGCTTCTTTTTTGAAAGTTTCAATTGGAAGAAATTTGAAAATATGGCGGGTCTGAAAGTCCGTTTTGTTCAAGACAACCAATCGCATTCAGTAAGAAGCGTCCTTCGCGGGCTGCATTATCAGATTGAGCAACCTCAGGGTAAGCTCATTCAAGTATCCCACGGCGAAATCTTTGACGTTGCTGTCGATCTGCGCCGACGTTCGCCGAAGTTTGGAAAATGGACCGGTGTCATACTTTCCGCCGAAAACAAAAAGCAGATGTGGGTACCTGAAGGTTTGGCTCACGGCTTTTTGGTCTTAAGCGAAACCGCCGACGTGTCTTACAAAGTCACGGATTATTACGCGCCGCAGCATGAGCGTGCGCTGCTTTGGAATGACCCCCACATCGGAATCGCGTGGCCCATGGATCATGAGCCGATATTGGCCGCCAAAGATCGCTCGGCGTTTCCGCTCGCTGCCGCGGAGGTCTTCGCGTGAGACTACTTGTCACTGGCGCTGACGGCCAGGTTGGCTGGGAGCTGCGACGCAGCCTCATGCCCTTGGGCGACGTGATTGCGATGGATCGCAACGCCTGCGACTTGTCCCGCCCACAGGATCTACCTCGTATCATTCGCGAGATGCAACCGGATATCGTGGTCAATGCCGCCGCCTATACTGCCGTCGATAAAGCGGAAGAAGAAGAGGCGCTGGCGACGATGATAAACGGGGCCGCGGTTGGTGTGATCGCCGAAGAGGCGCGCAAACTTGGCGCCCTGCTGATTCATTTTTCTACAGATTATATATTCGATGGAACGAAAGATGCCCCGTATACCGAGGACGATCCTCCTCATCCGATCAATGCCTACGGGCGCAGCAAGCTCGCCGGTGAGCGCGCCATTGAGCAATGCGGGGCAGAATATCTGATCTTGCGAACGAGCTGGATCTACGCCACGCGGGGACGCAATTTCTTGAACACAGTTCTACGGCTGGCGCGTGAGCGCGACGAGTTACGTATTGTGGCCGATCAAATCGGCGCGCCGACCTGGGCGCGCGAAATCGCCGACGTCACGGCGTCTATTGCACGGCAGGCTCAGCACGAGCGTGAAAAAAGCGGCTTTGTTTCGGGTATGCTTAATGTGACGGCAGCTGGCGAAACGAGCTGGTTTGGCTTTGCTCAGGCCATCATGGATTACGCAATGACTGCAAAAGCCGGAGGTAACAGGCCCAAGATTCACCCGATTTCAAGTTTTGAGTATCCCACGGCGGCAGCGCGACCGAAGAACGGCCGCCTGGCAGGCGACCTCGTGCGTCGGCGGTTCGGTATCGCCCTGATGGATTGGAACAGCGCATTAAAAACTTGTGTGCAGAAGACGACTTTTTCCGAAGCATGAGGCCTGCTGGGGCCACTCTGGAGAGTGATCGTCGCAGAAATAATCACTAGGCTGCAAAGCAGATATCTAAAAGACTTTGGAGTTTTGGTTCGCTCAATGGCCCCCTTTCATCACGTAAGTCTTTCGGCGCTGAATAGAAACGCAAAGAATTGTTTCACCGATATTTTGATTGCCACGTTGACTACCGCTTGTTCCGCCATCAACTCCGTTGCACAAATTACGGCTGAGCCAATTGCAGCGCCCCCTGATTATCACGGGATCATCAGGGAAGGGGTGCCAGCGGCAATGATCAAAGAAGCGCAGGTGTCGGAACTGCATAAGACGAGCGGAGGACAACCAGGCGACTGGATGGCATGCGTTAAATCGGACACGATTCCATATGTGGGATTTTTCGCAGTTTTTTTCGAATACGGGAAAGTAAAGGATTTCCGTCGCTCTGTTGGCATTGACCAGTGCGAGTCCGCAATATATTCGTCCCCGCCACCGGCGGCTCCTCCTTCTCAAAAACAAGATAAACCGCTCAAGCGCGATAAAGTCGGTTCAACACTAAGGCCATCAAACAGTGCAAATTGATCGTGTCCTGGTCTTGATCGGCGGCCTACGATCCGCGACTGGGAGCATCGATGCAAAGCCTCGATGACGCACGCACTGAGTCTTTAGCCCGCCCGAAACAGCCAGCCGCGTTTCTCGATCGCGACGGCGTGCTCAACGTCGACCGCGGCTACGCTCATAAGCCTGATGATATCGAGATGGTTCTTGGCGCCGCCACGGCCGTGCGTTTGCTAAACGAGGCCGGCTACTACGTCTTTGTCGTGACCAACCAGAGCGGCGTCGCGCGCGGGTTTTATTCCGAGGCCGCGATCGATCAAGTTCATATGCATATGCAAGACATCTTAAGAGCGGAAGGCGCGCATATCGATGCCTTCTACTATTGCCCTCACCATCCGGATGGGTCGGTCAAGGAGTTCGCCATTCAATGCCGATGCCGAAAGCCGGAGCCGGGCATGCTCGAACAGGCTGCGCGCGAGTGGCCGGTCGATCTCGGCCGCAGCTTCCTGATTGGCGACAGGGACCAGGATTTGGCTGCTGCGGCCGCATTTCGTATTCGCGGCGTTAAATTTAATGCGGAGCGAGGTCCGCTGGTGGACTTGATTCGCAAGGAGATTGCCAGGCGCAACGCCTGACAAAAGAGACCAGATTGTGCGCAGGCCGCGAGGCCTTTTCAGCCTCAGAACGGGACATGAACTTTCGCCCGGGGCGCGCTCCGCATCTGACATTGTATTCCACCTGCCATCTCATGGCGGATTGGCTCGATGTGGCTGGAATTGCGTAACGCACCCGAGACCGGATTCTGGGTCATGTGACCGGCGTGCCGACCGCTACGGCAGGAAGGGAATGTTTTCGGCCGAGCGGCTCGCGGCGATCGACGCGATCGAGCAGCGGTGGTGAAGCAGATGCGAGCCATCCTCATGGCGGCGAAGCAAAAGGCGGACCGCGGCGAACTCGTCGCGTTGAAGCCGTGGCTCACTGCCGCGAACGGCGTGAAGGAATAAGCCAGCGCGGCTGGTTTCGGCCCGGCCTCAGCGCCGGCGCCGTGGCGGCCGGCGCCGGGCAAATGCTCCCGCCGGTCAGGCAACGAACCCCATGGACGCGTCAACTTGAAGTTCGGCGACCTGCGCGCGCAGCGCGGCGATCGTGGCGCCGGCGGCCTGGCGTTCAGCATCGCGGGCCTGGGCCAGCTGCGCATAGCGTTGCCGCAGTTCGTGGTGCGGCTTCACAAAAGTTTGCCCCGCGGTCTGGTCGGCGGCGGCGTTGAGCCGCGCGCGGTCGCGGTCGAGCTCGGCCTGTGCCCGGGCAGCTTTGCGCTCGCACTCAGCCCGTTCCGCATCGAGCGCAGCCTGCCGGCGGGCCTGTTCGGCTTCCGTGCGCTGCTGCATTTCGCGCTCGCGCCGGCTGACGCGCGCCCGTCGGCGGTCCGCACCTGTCATGACCGAAGAACGCGCTGACGTCCCGGTGGAAGCAGAAGCAGACTAGGAGGCTAAACGTGCTCTCACATGCCCGTGCCGATCGGTTTTTCGATCGCACCGCCGCTTTCAGCCCAATCCTTGAAGGCGCCGACGTTGTACACTTGGCTGTAGCCCATATCCTTGAGCACCTTGCCGCCGAGCGCAGAGCGCCCACCAGAAGCGCAATAGAGGATGACGGTCTTGTCCTTGGCAAAATTCTTGTCGTAGTAGGGTGACTCAGGATCGGCGCGGAATTCCAGCATGCCGCGCGAGACATGCACAGCGCCGGCAACCTTGCCGCTCTTCTCCACCTCCGGCGCATCGCGCACATCGACCACCAGCGTATTGCCTTTCGCGATCATTTCGCGCGCTTGAGCCGGTGTGATCTTTGGCACCGCGACGTTGGCGGCCTCCATCATTTGCTTGACGTTTGTTGCCATTTCGTCCTTCTCCCGGTCTGCATGACCTTTTAATGTTCTAGTCAATGCGAAATCTTACCGTCCGAAAGCTACGTCTTTTCGAGAATGCCCGATATGGGTCATTCGCTGCGTATCCATTCAACGTCGGTCCCGAAGATTGTTCGCTATGTCCCCAATAGATGGGGTAATCGGCCGGCGATCTTGTGGATAGCTGAAGATTTTGGGTGCTGCGCTTCAGGCTGATGGTGAAACGAGGTCCGTTGTGACGGCCTCAAGCATCAGAAGGAGAAGCGTGAGCCATGGA
>Ga0209483_1000099_pt1 | contig 85668 bp, 93 predicted proteins | sample NGEPerA_FD_184508 | JGI IMG/M metagenome (GOLD analysis project Ga0209483, IMG submission 184508) | Arctic peat soil microbial communities from the Barrow Environmental Observatory site, Barrow, Alaska, USA - NGEE PermafrostL2-A... | ecosystem: Environmental > Terrestrial > Soil > Wetlands >... | reverse complement strand
GAATATGAATAAAACAGCATGGATAGCGGTAGTCATCGTCGCGGTCGTCTTCGGAGGAGGCGGATATTATTTTGGTGGAAAGACTCAGGCGACCTCTTCTCCGGCCTCGCGATTCGCAGGCGCAGGTGGAGCTGCAGCATTCGCCGGGCGAGGAGCTGGCGGATTTGGAGGTGCAGGAGGTGGTGCAACCATTGGGACCATTCTTCAAATAGCGAATGGCTCGATCACGGTCCAGTTACCGACCTCGACCTCGACTACCGCAACCACTGGAACCAAGATCGTGCTCGTCGGGACTGGCACGCAAGTTGAAGAAATGCAGAGTGTTCCCGTGTCTTCCCTCTCAGTTGGTCAAACAGTAACGGTCACCGGTACCGCAAATTCCGATGGCTCGGTCACCGCAACTTCAATACAGGTCCTTCCGGCTGGCGCGCGCCGAGGCGGAACGACTCAAACGGCCCCGACGAGCGGACAATAAAACTAGTCGTTTTTAGGTCGCAATAAAGGGAAAATCTGCGAAAGGTGTGCGGGCTTGTTCTCCAAGAACGCAAAAAGGCGTTCCGAAACACCGAAACCAAAGGCGGGTGGCATGCCGTACTCCATCGCACGAATATATTCCTCATCGAGACGCTGCGCCTCTTCGTCGCCTGCTTCACGAAGTTTCTGCTGTTCTTCGAATCGGCCACGCTGATCCTGCGGGTCGTTGAGTTCGCTATACCCGTTCCCTACTTCCGATCCAGCGATAAGAACCTGGAGTCGCTCCACCGTATCTGGATTCGGCGCAAAACGTTTTGCGAGCGGTGAAAGATATACAGGAGTTCCCACCAAGAATGCGGGCCCAGAAATGGTCTTGCGAATTGATTTCCACAAATGGTCCATTGCGCGAGCGAGGTTCAACGTTTCTCCAACTTCGATCTTGGCATCTCGAACAGCCTGTATCGCCTCTTCCTCAGTGCATGTGAGCGGATCGATACCGAATTTTTCTTTGATGATGTCGCAAAAATTAATGACCTTCCACTCGTCCGCCAGGTCAACGGTGTGCCCGTTGATATCAAATGTGTATTTTCCGTACACCTCTTTTGCGATGTGACGGTAGAGTTCTTTAACAAAATCACCGCCTTGACGTAATCCGCTGTATGCCTCGTACGTTTCAACCATCGTGTAATCCTGCAAGTGTTCACGTGATTGGCCTTCGTTACGAAAGACGCGTCCTATCTCGAAAACCTTCGGATATCCCGCGACCAGCAATTTCTTAAGTGGCAGTTCGAGCGAAATACGCAGCGAGAGATCAATATCGAGTGCGTTGTGATGCGTCGTGAACGGTCTGGCATCGGCCCCACCCGGCGAACTTTGGAGTACTGGTGTTTCTACCTCTAGAAATCCTCGCTCAATGAGAAAATCCCGTATGGAATTCCAGAAACGTGCCCTGCGTTCGAACATCGCGCGCGTCTCCGGGTTCAAGAGAACATCAAGGTATCGCTCACGTGATATCTTTTCTTCGTCTTTCAATCCGAACCATTCATCGGGAATAGGCAAAAGCGATTTGGCGAGCATGCGCCACTTTTCCACCTGGAGCGAAGACTCTCCTCTTTTCGTTTTGAACGCGGTGCCTGAAACTTCAATAAAATCACCCGCATCGACTGCGTTCGCGAAGAGCTCGAACAAAGCTTTATCCATTTGTGATTCCTGCAGCACGACCTGCATCTTTCCCGTACCATCAAAAAGGTCGGCGAACATAATGCCACCTTGCCCGCGGAGCGACATTACTCGTCCTCCTATCTTTAGCTTCTTGGCGCTTTTTTCAAGATCATCGAAATTCGACAATCCGTCCGCATTGGTCGTGTCGCGATGGGCATCCGCCGGGTATGCCTCCATGCCGGCAGCTCTCAAAATATCGAGCTTTCGCAGCCTCTCTGCGCGAATATCCTGCTCGCTCATGTCTCAGAATATACCACGAACTATTGGTTGTTTTGGTCAATGCAATTGTTATAGGTCGTCGAATTTCCTTCCTGGATGAATGCTCCATCACCCTTGTTCCAGAAGACAAAACTTTCGTCTGCATTCGCATAGCGTGCGCCGTCGGCGGAAATCGTTTGCGGAAGAGTCATTTGGCGTCCGTCGGAGAGTACGAGCATGACCGAGTTGCCGGTCGTTGTCGCTGTAGAAGCGTTCATAAACATCGCGTTGATGGATTTGCCGGCATCGCAGGTAAATACGACTTGGATATTTTGAGTTTGACCAGACGTAGCGCTATTGTTTTGAGAAGTGGAAAGCGTGTCGCTCGATGTGTAAATAACAACGCCCGCGATGATAACCAAAACGACAATGATAACGATCGCCCAAAAACCTCGAGAGGAAGTGTTCATAAAGTCACTATAGCACGCACGATTCGTTAGGCAGCGTGAACGTCTTGAAGGTTGCGAAGCGCCCGTTTCAAGTGGGAGAGGTCACGTTCTTTAAGCTTCGAGAAGACCTTTTGCATCGTCTTTTCTGACTGTTTACGATAGCGGGCAAGCTCGCGTTGCCCTGCCGCAGTAAGAATTATTTGGACCACTCGCCTGTCTCTTTCAGAAGGCTTGCGCATAATCCACCCGAGCGCAGAGAGTTTTCGCATCAGAGATGTTGCGGAAGGCGCTGTAACGCGCAGATGCTTGGCAATCTCTTGCATTGTTGGCCGGTCCTCTTGTTCGATGAAGCGCAGAGTTTCGCAGCGCATCCACGCATTGGGATCGACCTGCGCGCGAGGCAAATTTGCACGAATGGTCTGACGCATCTCGAAGAAAAGTGAAGCGAGTTCAAAGAAATCTGTTTGCGGTCTTTTTTTCATACCTTCGTCGATCTCTCAACCGCCAGCCATCGCCTCGGCCTTCATTTCGGGTGTAAGCTCTACGTCGCTTTTCGTTGCCCGCAAGAGGGCAAGAGCAACAATGCCTCCGATAACCATCGCAAGCGCCGCGTATTCGAATACAGTGCCGTAGGCGAGCAGGTCTGCTTTCAGGATGATGAGTTGTGTGCCTTCAGCGATCGTTTGCGGAATATTGCTTCTGATGACGGAGTGCTGGGCCACCGTAAGCACATTGGCATTAGTCGCATCGGCAAGTATGGTGCCGAAAATGGCGATGCCGAATGCGCCCCCGATGTTGCGCGTAAGGTTCAAAAGTCCTGACGACATGCCGACTTCGTTTAAAGGCACCGCAGTGGTCGAAGCGTTGGTGAGAGGTGCCATCCCAAGCCCCAAGCCCGCTCCGAGAAGTACGAGTGGAATAACGAAGTCGAAGTAGCTCATGGCGGGGTCAAGCGAGCGAAGCATGAAAAACGCGGCCGCAACTATCGCCATGCCGAAAGAAACGGTGTAGCGCGGATTGAATTTTTGCGCGAGCACGGCTCCCAGCGGCGCGAAGATGGGCAACGCGAGCCCCATCGGCACGAAGAGAAGCCCTGTCTTTATAGCGTCGTAGCCCAGAAATGTTTGCGTGAATACCGGTAACAAGAACATGGCGCCCAACATGCCGCCGAAGGATATGAACGAGACCGCCAAGACCGAGACGATGATGGGGTTCTTGAAAAGCTTGAAGTCGATGATCGGGTGGGTATGCCGAGTCTCCCAATAATAAGTAAGGAAGCCGAATACGACCGTTGTCGCATAACAGAGAACGCTCGGGAGCGACATCCAGCCCCAAGTTTGTCCCTGGTCGAGGACGAGCACCATTGCAGTGATTGCGCCAGCCAGCAAGATAGAACCGAACCAGTCGAATGCGCCACGTTCCGCCGGTTGGTCATGCGGCAAGAAGATGAGCGTCATGATGAGGCCCACGATACCAATCGGTAGGTTAATGTAGAAAATCATGCGCCAGGAAAAACTATCGATGAGATATCCTCCGATGAGTGGCCCGATGACCGCCGACACGGCAAAAGATGACGACCATATACCGAGGGCTTGCGACCGCGCTTTCGGATCCCTAAATGATTTGGCGATAAGCGACATGGCGGTCGGATAGATGGCCGCCCCAACGAGCCCCTGGAGTGCGCGGAAAAATATCAACGAGCTGAAGTTCCATGCGAGCCCCGTAAATAGCGAAACAGCGATAAATCCCGCGAAACTCCAAACGTAGATAACGCGGTTACCGAAAAGGTCGCCAAGCTTGCCAAAGACCGGCACGAAAACGGCATTCGTAATGATGTAAGAAGTTGCGATCCATGCCGCAGCTGCGACGGTGATGCCGAAATCATTGATGACCTTCGGCACCGCGAGGTTGACGACCGTACGATCAAGACCGATCAGAAGGGTCCCAACCATGACGGTCGCGAGCACGAGCCAGGGATGCCCGACGAGGGAGGGATTTGAACCGTTGCGCTCCGCCATAGCGTTACTTGGTCGTAATCCACATACGCGCCGACATACCGTTCTTCAGCTGCGGATATTCACTCGTGTCGAAGCGCGCCTTTATGTCGAACTGTTGGGTCTCGCGCGAGTCTGAAATATTGAAAACGACACCGGATTGATTCGAGGTCGCGGCGATTTCGTCAACCACCCCAGAGAATTTCTGTCCCCCGAACGCGTCCACGGTAAAGGTCACCAGGTCACCGACCTGCACCTGGCTCAAGCCCTTGTTTTCATCGAGCTCACCAACGACGCGTAACTGCGTCGGGTCTATCATCGTGACGACGGGAGAGTTCGCTGTCACCTGCGCACCCACGGTGTTGGGAACGGAAATGATGATGCCGGCAACTGTCGTTTGAATGAGGTCATCTCCGACGCGCGCGACCGTGTAGTTTGCGGGAACTTGGTCGCCCTCGTTGACGTAGACATCTTCGAGAACGCCCGGCATCGATGGGGACAGGTCTATTTCAGGCGCTTGTATAGAAGAGGTGTCGATGTAGATGGTGTTGGCGCCGGAATACAAGTAGATGAATCCGCCTGCGGCACCTGCGATGACGATCGCGATAACACCGGTCAGTATCCATGTACGACGAGAAGAAGATGGTTGCATATTATTGATTGCCGAAGCTCTGTATCTGGTCGGTAGAAGAGAGGCCTGACGTTATTTGAGTGTATCCGTTCGCGCTCGCGATACCGACCTGCACGGGAACCTGCATAGTTCCGGAAGCTGTTTTCTCGATGACGAAGTAGTTGGAGTTGTTGGTTATGATGGCGCTTGTCGGAACACTCAACACGTTTTGCAGCGACTGCGTTGTGATCTTTGCGCTTCCGGTACCGCCGGATTGGATGCGCGGGTCGTTCTGGTCGAACTGCAAGGTGACTTTGTACGAAGAGACGCCGTTTTGGACTGTCGCAGCTGGATCGACAGCGATAACGTGAGCTGAGAACGGCGCTTGGTTCTCATAGGCATCGAGCTCGACTTCCGCAGAATCTCCTACTTTGATCTTTGCAATATCGGTCTGCGACACGAAAGCTTCAAATTGGAATTGCGTATCAGAGATCATCGATATCTCAGGCGTTCCGCCCGCTGCGATCTCGCCTGGCTCCATGTTGTTGACTGTAATGGTGCCGGAAATCGGTGCGGAGATAACGCTTTTGCCGAGCTGCGCTCTAGCTGCGTCGACTGAGGCCTGCGCGACAGCGACCTGTCCCTCTTCCGCCTCAAGTGAATTTTGAGTCGGCGGTGCCTGAGTAAGCGTCATTTGGGATTGTGCGGACGCTAGGCCGGATTGAGCTGTCGTGAGCGTTGTCGCGGCAGAGTTGATGGAACTGAGGTCACCAGAAATATTTGTACGTGCGGTCGCAATGTTGGATTCATATCCCTGTATCGTCGCAGCCGTGTAGCTCCCCGAAGGAGCGGCTTCGGTAAGGCCTGTTGCGACGAGGCTGAGGTAGGCGCTTACCTGGTTGAGATTGGTGCGCGTCTGAGCAATAAGCGTGGTCGTGTTAACTTGGCTCGGATCGCTCGGAAGCGCAGCGAGGGATTGCTGCCAAGAATTCAAAAGTTGCTCCAGTTGCATTCTGCCCGTAACGATGGATTGCTGATCTTGTGAATTCGAAAGTGTGAAAACGAGTGTGGGCGACGCGCTGCGAGGATTGGAAAAGAACTGGTCCACCTTGTTGTGAATAGCGTCGTCTGATTTTGCATACGCATCTTGTGCAGCGGCGATAACGCTCTGCTCAGCTTGCGAAAGAGATGCCTGCGCATTGGCGACAGTCGTTTGCGAAACCCCCAAACTCTGAGGTGTCGCCCCTGCCTGCAAGGATGCAAGATTGGCCTCTTGCACCTGGAGTGCCGCCTGGGCTTGTTCAACGCTCGCCTGAAGGTCAGCGCTCGACAGAGTGCCAAGTGTTTGTCCCGCACCGACATGCGTGCCAACCGCAGGACCTGCGTTCGCGATCTTCCCACCAACTTGGAATCCGAGGTCGATCTCGTCGGCGGCTTTCACGCTGCCGGTCGTGTCGACTTCTTCTACGAGCGGTCCCATCGTCGGATTGACGTAGACCGCCGAAGACTTTTGATTGCTTAGGAGGAGCGTAGCGCCCACGGCTACGACCGCGACAACGGCAACAGTCCCGATAATAATCGGCGGCGTGAGATAAGCTTTAAGGGTTGACCACATAGATAGTTAGACGTTCTAAGTAATATAAAGATACACGACCGTTCATGAATTTGCAAGGAAGTTGTGGAAAACTCTTGGGCTAGAGGACGTAGGTTGCGAATGCTTGCGCCATGAAGGTTGCCACCATTGTCACCAGCCATGCGATAGCGACCATTTCTGCAAGGACACCTTCCCTATTTTCGACCTCCCGCATGTTGCGTCCCGAGGCAATGAATATATTGCCGCTCTGAAGATGTACGTCTATCAGAACTACTGCCTGCCGCACGCCAGATTCCGGCTGCCAAGTGAAGCGGTTCTCGTCGGACGGAACAGGCAACGCAAAACCATCTTCGGCGTAGGTGTGCCATGTTTTTGTATTGAATACGCCGCTCGGCAAAGCGATCGCATGACCGTCTAGCGTTCCCGACGAAACGATCATCGCTCCGGAGGAATCGAACGCGGCGATCCAAGGAGCCAGAGATGCTCTAATATCAACCGCTCTTGTGTCTGTAACCACCGTTCCGGGTGCTGCTCCTGATTCGACAGAACTTGCAGCATCTTCCGCCATTTGTATCTGCGGGTCATTGAGCGAGGTTCGATAGTTCTGCTGCACTGCCACGTAGATAAGTCCGCACACAAGCGTTATCGCGACTGCAAGCGGGAGCCATGCGATGAATGCTCTTGCAACTGTACTCATGCATCTGACTGTATCTCATTCCGATAAAAGATAAATAGAATCCGGCGAATATGATTTTGAGAGAAATTTGATGCGTCTCCAGCGATAATCGCTACCAGCCGGGCGCCCGGGGCGGGACCGAACTCGTCATTTTGGTCCCAGGGGTTCAATTCCCCTGCCCGGCTAGCCAAAACCGTTGACCCCGAAACTGGACCTTGTTACAATGGTGAGGACGAGTTCGGTCCACCGTACTAGGCGGGACACAGAACAAAACCGTCGGCCTCAAGGTCGGCGGTTTTGCTTTTCCTACACCTCTATCCTCGTGAAGAAGTAGCTTCCAAGACCTACGAAAATAGCAGTGACCACGACGAGAACGGTGATATCGAGCCCGAGGCCGAAATGCGAGGTATTGACGAGTAGTGCGCGGAGCGCGTCGACTCCGTAGGAAAGCGGGTCGATCGATGCGACGAGGGCAAGTGCCCACGGAATGTTCGTGAGTGGGAAAAGAGAACCGGAAAGGAAGAACATCGGCATGACGAGAAAGTTCATTATCAATTGGAATCCTTGCATGTCGGTCAAAAGCGACGCCACCATGATGCCGAGCGCAGAGAAAAGAAGACCCATAAGGAGCATGACGAGTATCGCCGGAATGACGAGCGCCCACGAGTACAGCACGAAATTCAAATGGATGAAGTAGGAGAGCACGAGAACAAGCGCGAGAACGATAGTTCCCTGCGCGGCCGCAACCGTGGCACCTCCGAGCGTTCGACCGAACATGATGGCCACGCGTGAGACTGGCGCCACCATTGTTTCTTTGAGAAATCCGAACTGACGATCCCAGATGACCTGTATGCCGTTGAAGATGGAGGTGAAAATGATGGTCATGCCAATGACTCCCGGTACGAGAAGTTGGAAATAACTCCCCTGTCCAGCGGCTTGGAACACACTCCCGAGTCCGAAGCCCAGCGCGAGAAGATAAAAGATAGGTTGTCCGAGCGCGCCAAAAATGCGCGACTTCGAGCGGAGGAATTTCTTCACCTCACGCAACCACATGATGTAGATAGTTCGTAGCATAGTATTATCGGCGGCCCCGCATGCGACCCATCGTGCGAAGTTGGTCGAGAGAATTCGCGCTCTCCTCTCGGATGACCTTGCCCGTAAGTTTAAGGAAGGCGTCTTCGAGCGAGGCGGTGCCCGTTTGTTTCTTCAATTCTTCGCCGGAACCCATCGCGATGATTTTGCCGTGGTCGATAATGGCGATACGGTCCGCGTTGCGGTCGGCCTCTTCCATATAGTGCGTGGTGAAAAAGACCGTGATGCCCTCTTCCTTATTCAGCTTGTGGAGATATTCCCACATGCTGTTGCGGGTCTGCGGGTCAAGGCCAAGCGTCGGTTCGTCGAGAAAGATTATTTTCGGGTGATGAAGAAGTCCGCGCGCAATCTCAAGACGTCGTTTCATGCCTCCGGAAAATTCGCGCACGAAATTATCCTTTCGATCATACAGCTCGACGAACTTCAAAAGCTCGTCGATACGTTCGCGACGCAGTTTTACCGGCACGGCATAGAGAACGCCGTGGAATTCCATGTTCTCCCAGGCCGTTAGGTCTTCGTCGACCGACGGATCTTGGAAGACGATGCCGAAGGAGTGACGCACCGCGTCCGGATTTTTCGTCGGGTCATTGCCGTCGATCGAGATCAGCCCTGCGGTGGGGCGTAAAAGCGTCGTTAGCATCTTTATCGTGGTCGATTTGCCCGCGCCGTTGGGGCCCAGGAACGCAAAACGCTCTCCCTTTGCAACATCGAAGGAAATATTCTTCACCGCTTCGAAATCGCCGAAGGATTTCTTGAGATCTTTTACTTCAATAATATTCGTCATGCGAGAAGGGAGTATTGTACATTACTCATGAAGATTGCGCGAAGAAGATTTGCCACCGAGCAGCATTTTGAGAAGCGCCATGCGGATAAGGAATCCGTAGAAGGCTTGTTTGAAATACACCGCGTGCGGCGACTCATCGACCTCCGGTGCGATCTCCCCTGCACGCGGAAGCGGATGAATGAGTATCGCTCCCTCCTTCATCGCTTGAGCCATCGGGAGCGTGATGATGTATTGATCCTTGAGCCGCGTGTATTCGTCTTCGCTCATCCATTCTTTCTGCATGCGCGTTTGGTACACCACATCGGCGCTCTTCATCGCAGCCAAGAGATCGCTGGTCTCTTCAAAGGCGACATTGTGCCGCTTTAAATACGCCTTGATGTCATCTCGTATGCGCAACTCTGGAGCTGATACAAGCGTAAGTCTGATGTCATCAAATTTACCTAAGAGGTATGACAGCGAGCGAGCGGCTCGATAATATTTTAGATTACCGACGATAACGATATGCGTGCCGTCTATCTTGCCTCGTTCGCGATAAATCGTGTATACGTCGAGGAGTGCCTGGGTCGGATGTTGGCCCGTGCCGTCGCCCGCATTTATTATCGGGACGCGGGAAACTTTTGAGGCACGGTCGGCGGCTCCTTCTTCGGGATGACGCAGTGCGATGATGTCCGAATAATAATTGACGACGCGGATCGTGTCTTCCAAGGTCTCGCCTTTTTGCGACGAAGAAGAGATACCTGCGTTTTCCATCGAAAGGACTTCCCCACCGAGACGCAACATTGCCGACTCAAATGAAAAACGCGTCCTCGTGGACGGTTCATAAAAAAGAGTTGCGAGTATCTTGCCTTTGAGCGATTCGTCACGCTCGCGCTCCAAGGTGTCGGCGAGCGCAAAAAGCTTCTCTAGCGCGGAGCGTGTGAATTGCTGGGTGCGAATGACGTGTTGCATCGAGAAAAAGTGTAACACAAAAAGCCGCCGGCTAAGGGCCGGCGGCTTTTCAGCAAAATCAGAGAGGGTTTTTCCCCTGGATGATGCGTATTAGGACGAGGATAATGGCTACCACGAGGAGAATGTGGATGAATCCTCCGAGCGTGTATGCCGTAACGATGCCCAGGAGCCACAAGACGACGAGGACGGCGGCGATGGTGAGTAACATACAGAAAATGAGTTAATGAATAAGTTCATTAAGTTTGCCTTGAATTCTGTGAAGGTCTCGTGAACTTAGCCAAGATGTGCGTGGTCGTTCCATGCCAATAGCCACCATGCGCGGTGGGCATCGGTCGGATTATATTTCAAAACCGAAATACCAGTATTCGTGGTTCTCAGTCCCCACACGAACGGCGCGAACGCCTCCGTCGTCATCCCTTCTCCATACAACATGCATCCGATTAGGGCGCGAGTGAAAAAACCGTGGCCCACGAGCATGATGTTTTCCTCTGGACGCGCCTCGAGAAACTTCAAAGCCTTTATCGCGCGCCCTTTTATCTCCTCGAAAGTTTCCGTTCCCTCTACCTTCTCCCTCCCCGATTCTTGCGATGAACGCCATGCCAGCTCAGCTCGGGCTTTCGATTCAGGATCTGATCTTGATTTGCCGATAAGGGATTTTGTTAAAGTCCGCTCGATAAAGAGGTCGCAGTATTCGATCTCATGACCAGTCTCCTTCGCTATCATCTGCGCGGTTTCTTTAGTTCTTTCAAAAGGACTCGCAATAAGTGCGTCGAACACTATATTTTTTGCCCGTTTTGCAATGAACTGGGACTGCTCCTTGCCCACTTCAGTAAGAGGCGGCGGCGCATCGTCCATGTACGTTTCGCTCACGTTTATTTCACTCTCCCCATGCCTGACCAAGTAGATCGTTTTCATATTCAGATTCCTCGAATCCTAGCACGTGGCACCTGTAGCAGAAAAATGGTATCACGTATTAATGAAAAAAGCGGACGTTCGCCTCTCAAAAGATGTCGTTCCGAAAAAGTACGAGATCAACCTCAAGCCAGATTTGGAAGCGTTCGTTTTTGAAGGAGAAGAAATCATCCACCTCACCCTCAAAAAACCAACTAAAAGCGTAACGCTCCACTGTGCGGAGCTCGAGATCAAATCGGTGGAAGCCGTTGTAAAAGGCGAAAGCGTAGTTGCCCAAAAAATCTCGTACGATGAAAAGGCGGAGACTGCGACATTTGCTTTTGCAAAGTCTCTGCCAAAAAGCTCTCTTCGACTCAAGCTGCTATTCCGCGGCGTCCTCAACGACAAGATGCATGGCTTCTACCGCAGCAGCTACATGCATGAGGGCAAGCAAAAGCATCTTGCAACGACACAGTTCGAAGCGACCGACGCCAGGCGCGCGTTTCCCTGCTTCGACGAACCAGCCATCAAAGCTGTCTTTGAAGTTTCTCTCGTGATTCCGACAAAAAGTACGGCAATATCAAATACCATCCCTTCCGAGATATTGGAACACGTTGGCGGCTATAAGACCGTTCGCTTTGCGCCGACACCTCTTATGTCGACCTATCTTCTTGCTTTTATCGTTGGCGATTTTGAGCACGTCGAGAAGAAGAGCAAAGATGGTGTACTGGTGCGGGTATTCACGACTCCCGGCAAAAAGCACCAGGCGCAATTCGCGCTCGATTGTGCCGCGAAAACTATTTCCTTCTTCAATACGTACTTCGATATTCCCTATCCGATGCCCGTCGTCGATTTGATCGCGATACCGGACTTTGCCGCAGGCGCCATGGAAAATTGGGGAGCAATTACCTATCGCGAGTCTGCGCTGCTTGTTGATCCCGAACATTCTTCAACGATGAATAAACAGTGGGTCGCGCTTGTCATCGCGCACGAGCTCGCACACCAATGGTTCGGCAATTTAGTAACCATGGAATGGTGGACGCACTTGTGGCTGAACGAGGGCTTTGCGTCATACATCGAATATCTTGCCGTCGATCATATTTTCCCGAAGTGGGATATCTGGACGCAATTTCTCGATGCTGATTTTGGCAGAGCACTGAGCGCCGATGCACTCCTCCATACACACGCAATCGAGGTTGAGGTACACCATCCGGCTGAGATCTCCGAGGTATTCGACGCCGTGAGCTATTCAAAAGGTGCAAGTATCATCCGCATGCTTGCTGATTATCTCGGTGAAAACAATTTCCGTGACGGGCTTCGCCACTATTTGAAAAAGCACAGCTATGCGAACACCGTTACAGAAGATCTTTGGCGCGCGCTTTCAAAAGTCTCTGGGAAGCCGGTCGAAAAAATGATGGCGAATTGGACAGGCAAGGCCGGCTATCCACTCGTGACGCTTTCGCAGAAAAGTGGCGCATACGAACTGCAGCAATCAAGATTCTTCTCAAGTCCGATCTCGGAGAAAAAAGCGCAGGACAGAGTGCGCTGGAATATTCCGATCAGCGTTGTCCGCGGAAAAGGCCGAGCGCAGCAACCTTTCCTTTTGAACGAAAGGTCAGTACGTTTCCCCAAGAAAAATGATTCATGGATAAAACTGAATCTCAATGAATCCTCATTCCACCGCACGGCCTATGACGACGTTTCGCTTGCCGCACTCGCAGATGCGATACGTACCAAGCGCTTGAAAACCCGTGACCGACTTGGATTGGTGCGCGACGTTATGGCGATCGCAGAAACAGGCAAGTCCACGACCGTGAACGGATTGCAGTTCGCGTCGCACTATGCAAAAGAGACGGAATACGTAGTGTGGGCCGAACTTTCTGCTGGCCTTGGAAAAATACGCTCGCTTATCGCGTGTGAACCGTTCCTCAAGAATTTTGACGCCTTCGCATTGAATGTATTTGCAAACATTAGACGCTCCGTGAGCTGGAATACAAACGTGAAGAGTCACGCGCAGGCGCTCCTCAAAGTGCTCGTACTCGAGAGTCTGGCTCGCTATGGCGACCAGAAAACGATATCTCATGCCAAGACGCTGTTCGCACACGTAACGAGCAAGAAAAACCCTATTCCAGCGGACCTGCGTGGCGTCGTCTATACAACGGTCGCAAGGTACGGCACACAAGCGGAATACGAAAAACTCCAAAAGCTGTACACCGCTGCGACCTTGCATGAGGAGAAAAACCGTATCGGTCGGGCACTTGGTTCCTTTTCGCAGCCTGAACTTTTGAAAAAGACTCTCGCCTTCTCCCTTTCAAAGCATGTTCGTCCACAAGATTGTGTTCGAATGATAGCCTCCGTGACGGCCAACCCACGCGGACGAGATCTCTCCTGGAGCTTCATCAAAAAGAACTGGAAGACATTCTTGAAACGCTATTCTGGAAGCCGTGAACTTTCATATCTGTTGGAACCGTTTTCGCTCGCCACAACAGAGAAATGGGCAAACGACATCGGGGGGTTCCTAAAACGAAATCCAGCGCCCGGCACCGATCGGACGGTACGACAGATCCTTGAGCGCATCCACTCCAATGCGGCGTGGCTCACGCGCGACCGCAAAGATATTAAGACTTTCCTTTCAAAATAAAGAGGTAGGAGCAAAAAATCCCGCCACTGAGGCGGGATTTTTGTTGCTTGATTGTGAGAAGTTAGTACGAACCTACCGTGCCGCTTGTGCTGGCGTTAGCCGTCACATTCGTCGCGGCAGTTGCAGCCATTGCACTCTTGATGGCAGCCACGAGTCGAGCTTGCTGCGACGCCGTCAATTGAGCGTTGGCAGAAGCGTTTGCCCCGAGCACTCCGCTCACACTGGATTGCACGCTCGCTTGCAGCGCCGTTTGGTCAGCAGCCGCGAGGAAGCTCCACCAAGGCTGTGTGATCGAGACGTTGCCGCCCGCATCTGTCGTCGCTGTCGTGTTAATCGTCACGGGAATAAAGCCGAAAAGCTTCGCCTGTTCCGGATACGTCACCGCAACATGATCTGACGCCGTATCAACCGCAGCGAGGTTCGCGTCGCCCTGCATCTGTGCGGCAATGTAGCCAGAGAGATCGCTCTTCGTTTGCACATTGGCGGCAGAGACATTGGATGCCGTAACGGTCGCACCATCTACATCAGCGCGTGTTATGACGAGCGGGACAGAAAGGTCCGCAGTCGCATTACTAGAAGCGCTGTCGGACGAGCTGGCACTCGTGTTCGAATTCCCGTTCGCGGAAGAATTCGTGCTGCCTTGGCCCGATACACCAACGTTCACGTCGGTCGTCGTGGTGGCGTTCGTGCCAACGTAATAGCTGCCGTCTACACTAGTCGAAACAGCAAGTGCAAAGGCGGGAATCGCGGTAAGAAGTGCGAGAGCCGAAACACCTGCAATAAGAGTCTTGATTTTAGTCATATTTTTAGGCTTAATTTAATAACCCGTCCCCTGTGGGACACCTATTTAGACGCCTCATCATGAAGGTTCTTACAACTCGCCTCAAACCCTACGTCGTCGGTTGATACGTTTGCACAATTGCGTCCAAAATGCCCGAGAACTCGTTCTGATCGAACTGCTGCGTAGAGCCGGTCGGATAGTTGTCGATGTTACCGGAATGGAGAAGTTCGGTTATTTCTAGGCACGAACCATTCCTAACCGTACGGTAGGTCTTTTCCTGGTAGATGTTGCCCGCACCGACTCCTGTCGAAGTGAAAACAGAGAATGCTGTTCCTCCGATTGAGCTGCTGCCTGCGGCAGTTTCATCATTTTGCTGCGACGCTTCCGTGCAACTGGCCACGATCGAAGGCGTCGAAGTCGCGCCGATGTAGACGCCAGCTTCGGTGAGATTGGTCCCCTGATACATCGATTGCGGAAGTGTAAATGCAACGATAGGCGTTTGCGTCACCGGAAGATAGCCCGAAGAGAACGTCCCCGTCGTGCTCGCGGTCGAAGGATATAGAATGCTGAAATCCAACGTCGAATTCGAATAGCCAGTATTCGACACGCCCGTCACGATATCAGCTGGTACCGTTGTCGTTGCAGTTGAGGTCGGTTGATTGGTGGTCGAGCTAGGCTGCGAGAGCAAGTACCAGCCACCAAAAAGGATGACGATGATAACGATGAGCCAAATGATCCATTTCATAAATGTTATGTTATTGAACGCTTGTAGTGCTCGAAGCAGAAATGATGACCTTCCACGACTCTATTGCTTTCACGATCGAGCCCGCGTCTTGTCGCGCGGTCTTCAGATCGAGGAGTGCGGTCTTGATGTCCGCATTGGCGCTTTTGAGCGCGGCCGTGTTGGAAGCTTGGATGCTGGCGTTGCCCTGGTCGGGTTGTAGATTTGCAACGAGCGAAACTGCCGCGGAAGCTTCCGTGTTCGCGTCAGCAATTTTGTTGTTCATGTCTGAGAGCCATGCGTTGACCTGTGTCGTATCCGTACCTGATGGCGCCTGCGAGATACGAGTTTGGAGTTTGGCAGAGAAGCTTGTGTAGTTTGCTGTGATGGTTTGAATCTTGTCTGAAGCAACTTCAATGCGTCCTTGCGGAATGACGAGCATAAAGATGCGGTAGTCCTTAGTTATCGACTGGATGTCGGTCTTTAGTGTCGCGATATCCGTATCAGCGTCTATCTTCGCTTTCAGAGTCGTGAGGTTGGAGATCTCGGTCTGTACTTCCGCGCTTATAGTCGACTTTTCATTCGCCGAGACTTTTACCATGGCTTGCACCTTGGTATTGAGGTCGGTGAGTATAGTGTTACGACGCGCGATTTCCTGATCGGCGCGATTCTTGCCAGTCGTGATACGAGTTTGCAGATTAGCAGAAACACTCGTCGAGCCAACGCTCACGTTTACGCCTGCAGCTGCAGTCGTCGTAAGGGCCGCCGCAGAAGATGCGACGACGAACGTTGCGATCGCAATTCCTGTTGTAAAGAATGTTGAAGTTTTCATAGTTATTCAGTTTGTTGGACAGGCTGGTCATTGAAGCTTTGGTCGACCGAGGCGGAATCTGAGTTTGCGCTTTGCGTTTGGGAGTCGATGCTGTTCAGGTCGGCATTGAGATCGGCATTTGAATCTCCGTTAGAGATAGCCGTTTGCTGCGAGCCGCTCTGCGCTGAAGTCTCCTGCGAAACAGCGGGAGCTTGATAGGGCGCTGGTTGTCCTCCGTTTTGCATGCTCCATACATACCAGACGCCGAGAATGACGAGGAGGATAACGACGATCCACACAATTGCTTTCGTGGACATAGCTAGTTGTTGTATTTTATTGAATAAGAATAATCGATTGACCCTTGCGTCAATCCTACTGCGCACCAATTCCCGACGCAACCCTATTCTGTAGACGGGTTGAGGAACGGGAAATTTCACGCACCTCTTTGGCGCGTTCGCGGATGTCTATGGGGTAGTTGCCCGTAAAACACGAGGTGCATAAACGTTCCTCTGGCACACCGACCGCGCGGATAAGTCCCTCATATGAGAGATAGTTAAGCGAGGTGGCACCCAGAAATTCGCGAATCTCTGGAATAGATTTCGTTGCAGCAATAAGATTTTCTTGCGTGGGCGTGTCGATGCCGTAAAAGTCGGGATACAAAACAGGGGGGGAAGAAACGAGAAAATGGACTTCTGTGGCGCCGGCTTCGTAGAGCATCGCGACGATCTCTCGCGAGGTCGTGCCGCGAACAATTGAGTCATCGAGGACCGCAACGCGTTTTCCTTTCAGAGTTTCTACGATCGGCGTGAGTTTTGCCTTTACGCCCTGCTGTCGCATGTGCTGCTCGGGTTGGATGAACGTACGATGTATGTAGCGATTCTTCGCGAGTCCCATTTCGAATGGGATATTCAGGGCACGCGAGTACCCTATCGCGGCAGGAATACCGGTTTCGGGGACCGGAATAACGACATCGACTTGAAGCGGTGCCTCTTTGGCAAGCTCTAGGCCGGAGCGGCGGCGCACTTCGTAGACCGATTGGCCGAGCAACGTGCTGTCGGGTCGAGCGAAATAAACGAACTCAAACACATCGAATTTGGGATTTGCATCGACGAGACAGATCCCGCGCATACCGCGAGCGTCAACGACGACCATCTCTCCTGGCTCGACATCGCGCACGAGTGACGCGCCAAGCGGACTGAGTGCGCATGTTTCAGATGCGAAAATCCAACCGCCGTTCAACTTTGCCATCGAGAGCGGCCGCACGCCGCACGGGTCTCGAAGCGCAATGAGTTTGTCCCGCGACATGATGAGAAGCGAGAACGCTCCGGTCAGAAGCGGATAGATCTTTTTGACGGCATCATCGACACGCTCTCCTTTTTTTACGAGCACTGCGACCGCCTCCGCGATCATGCGCGAATCGGAAAATCCCGTAGCATCAATTCCCTTCTCTCGCAAAAACAGTTCGAGAGCTTCGGTCGAGGGCAGATTGCCGTTATGCGCAAGCCCTATCGTATCATCGCCGCATTCCACGATGACCGGCTGCGCATGTTCAAGCAAGGAACCTCCCGCCGTCGAGTAGCGATTGTGGCCCATGGCGATATGACCTTTCAATTTTGACACATCTTCCTCGATAAAGACCTGGGAGACGAGGCCCATTCCTTTGTGGCAGGATACTTTTGAACCATCTGAAACGGCGATGCCGGAGGATTCTTGGCCGCGATGTTGAAGCGCGTAAAGGCCGAAATACGTGAGTCGCGCGACATCGAGCCCTTTTCCGTAGACCCCGAATACTGCGCATTTCTCACCTAGGTCGGCCATGATGGGCGCATTGTAGCACTCCACAGGGGTGAACATATGAACTCCCTTGAACGGTATACTTCGGGCATGTCTTTCGACCATGATGCCGAAGAAGTTTTTGCGGCACCTGCTGAAGCGCTGGAATACGGCGTCGAGGAAACAGAAAAACTTGAACGCAAAGTCTTCAGCAAACAACCATTCCGTCTCGCCGAAGAATACTGGCAGACACTCGGCCCTGGGCTCACGACTGGCGCAGCCGACGACGACCCTTCAGGCATCGCGACCTATTCGCAAACCGGTGCGCAGTACGGTTTTCAACTTCTGTGGCTTTCGCTTTTCACCTTTCCGCTGATGGCGGTGGTGCAAGAAATGTGTGCACGCATCGGAGTCGTCACCGGCAGAGGTCTCGCAGCAAATATCCGCCATCATTATTCGAAGCCGCTCCTCTATACGACAGGAGTACTCCTTCTTGCCGCCAACACCTTCAACATCGGCGCCGACTTGGGTGCCATGGCGCAGGGCGCGCGGCTTTTGGTACCAAGCATCAGCGCTCCGATCTTGATCATCGGTTTCGCATGCGTCAGCTTACTTTTGCAAATATTCACCACCTACGCACGTTACGCAAAATATCTTAAATATTTGGCACTCGTCTTATTCGCGTACGTGCTTTCAGCGCTCTTGAGCGGTCTCGATTGGTCGCAAGTCATAACGCACACCATCATTCCCTCCATCAGTTTTAACAAAGGGCAGCTCTTCCTCATCTGCGGCATTTTGGGAACGACGATCTCTCCGTACCTTTTTTTCTGGCAAACGTCTCAAGAGGTCGAAGAAGAACACTTGCTGACGGAGCACAACAAAAACGAGCACGCGACCTTGCGAGAATGGCATCAGCACGGAAAAAGTTGGCATCAACATGTCTCGCACAAACAGATCCGCGATCTGCGGGTCGATGTGTGGTCGGGCATGTTCTTCTCGAACGCCATCATGTTCTTTATCATCGCCGCATGCGCTGGAGCGCTCTACGTGCACGGTATAACGAATATCGCAACGGCCGCAGATGCTGCTCAAGCGCTGAAACCTTTTGCCGGAGAAGCCGCATTCCTCTTATTTGCGGTCGGTATCATCGGAACGGGCATGCTGGCAATTCCCGTTCTCGCCGGATCAACCTCCTATGCAATATCTGAGAGTTTCGGCTGGAAATTCGGCCTCTATCGCAAACTCAAAGAAGCCTACGCTTTTTATGGAGTCATCATCGTTTCAATGCTCATCGGCATTGCGTTGAATTTCCTCGGGCTCGACCCCATCAAGGCGCTCATCTATTCCGCAGTCGGCAACGGTCTCGTCGCTCCGCTCGTCTTAGCGCTTATCGTGCAGATGAGTAGCGACAAAGAAATCATGCAGGAATACGTCAATCATCCCGCCGTCACGTACCTTGGGTGGTTCATAACCGGCGTTATGGCGATAGCAGGCGTCGCCGTCATCGTGTCATTGCTCTAAGTTCAAGAGTATTTTTGCACAATGCGCTCGAGTGCAATGATATACGCCGCGTCGCGCAGAGAACAGTTGCGTGACGCTGCAACCTCCGCAACTTTTGCGGCCGCCGTTTCCATCTTCTCCTGTAACGCTTCGTACACGCGTTCCACTTTCCAGTGCTCATCACTCTTATTCTGTAACCATTCGAAGTACGAAACTGCAACGCCGCCGGAATTGGCGAGAACATCAGGAATGACCGTCACCCCGCGTTGCGAAAGAATTTCATCCGCTTCAGATGTCGTCGGCCCGTTGGCCATTTCGAGCACGATACTCGCTTGGATCTTGTGCGCGTTCTCTTTCGTGATAGCGCCTTCAAGGGCGGCGGGAACGACAATGTCGACAGGAAGCGTCAGCGTGTCCTCTGGTTGAATATCTTTTCCTCCGAGCGATTCCATGTTGGAAAGGTCGCAGACTGACCCCACGCAGTAGCACCCCGCGAGCCTGCCGCTGCGCTCTTTGCATTCCTCTATCGCGTCGAGGTCGGTAATGCCGCGCGGAATATACAAACCTCCCTTGGAATCGGAAAGCGCTACGATGACGCACCCCATCTTTTTTAAATATCGAGCAAGATAACTTCCCACATTGCCGAAGCCCTGGATAGCGACCGTCATGCCCCGAGGATCGCGGCCGAGTGTTTTCAAAATTGACGATAACACCAAAGCGCCGCCCAAGCCGGTCGCTTCGGTACGCCCTTCAGAGCCGCCGTGCTCGAGAGATTTTCCTGTCACGACCCCGGGAGCATTCGTGTGTGTGATCTGTTCGTATTCGTCGCGGATCCAATCCATTATTTTTGCATTCGTGTTCACGTCGGGCGCAGGGACGTCCTTGTCGGAACCAATGACGGGCGCGAGCTTGCGAGTAAATTCACGTGTAAGTCGCTCCAGCTCGCCCGCTGAAAGTTCCTTGGGATTGACTGCAATACCGCCTTTGCCGCCGCCAAATGGAATGTCGGCGATGGCACATTTCATCGTCATCCAGAATGCGAGAGCTTTTGCTTCGTCCATGTCGACTCGCGGGTGGTAGCGCAGTCCACCTTTGTAGGGCCCACGGATATTACTGTGTTGCACACGAAATGCGGGAAATTCTTTTATGCGTCCATCATCCATTTGGATCGAAAGGGACATTTCCACCACGCGATCCGGCTCCGCGAGCCGTGCATGCAAAAGTGGCTCGAGCGATGTCTGCTTGGCAGCAATTTCAAGCCTTCCACGCGCGTCCTCCCATAGGTTCGCTTCTTTCATTCTTCTATTGTACGCGCTTCCGAGCAATTGGAGCAGTGGATAGCGCTCTCATGAACTACTGATACTGGATGAATATGGGCGCCGGGGTGAGCGAGAGAACTTCCTGCGGGGTCATAAGACGATACGCGGGCGCTTGCAAGTCAGCTTTGTAGAAGAGTTTGAATCCGGTGAATTGCACCGGCTCCGGTTCTATCACTTGCTGGTAGGTGTTGACCTTTTTTGCCGGAAATCCCCATCCATCCATGTCCATCACGATCTGGACCTCGGGGAGCGGCGTTATTTTTTTGTAATTCGTCACCATATCTTCCGTAAAACGGTGCACGACGAGTATCTTCGGCGGCAAATTACTTGTATTGACTATTCCTGCCATGTAGTTGGCGACCCAGTTGATGTCGCTCGCGTCGAAAGTGCCTATTTCCTTTCCAGGGGGCGTGCCGTCTTTCATTGAGAATTCTGGGTCAATAGCGATCTCGACGTTGGGCAATTCCAAATATTGTTTAAGGAGCGGAATTTCTGTTTGCACGTTGGAAAGGCCGACCTGGATATCGAGTATCACGATGCCGTGGATCTCGTTGGCAAGCGTTATCGCCTTTTGTATCTGACTGTCGGGCATACGCGCGCGATACATACCATCGGAACCAGCGGAGGCTTGCGCGGTAACCGCAATGTAATCAATGGCAGGAATGACAGGGGTCGAAGGGTCAGCAGCTTTCCACTCAGCGGTTGTCGACGCCAGCATCGCGAGCACTTGATCGGGCGGATATTCTCCCAAAATGCCCATCCCCGTAGAATAAAAGTTGCCGTAGTAGGCGACGATGCGATTGAACGGAAGCAACGCCCCGGCGTTTGGATACGTGCGCTTCACCGGCCAGAGCGGTTGCTTGGTGGTCGTGGTTGTCGCATTCCCCTCTGCATCGAGCGGCGTGGTCGTTCCTGCGAGGAACGCGTTGTACCAAGGACTTGTCGACGCGACATGTGCAAGCGAAAGGAGTTTTTTGTCGTACGCGACTTTATCGAGCACCGGTGCGGGAGTCGCTGCCGTCGAGCTGGAAACGCCACGCACATACGCGATGGGTGCGCCGAAGAGCGAAATCGAGTACGCGTTATTGAAAGAGAGGAAAACGAGAAGTACTAGGCACGCAACGGCACCGCCGAAAACAGATACCCACCACTTCGCACTCCCACTCTTATTCGCCTTCTTACTCGACTGCCGCGCCATACGAATACGGAAAGTGTAGCACGCCGGTCAAAATAAAAATGGCACCAACCTCTCGCGTTTCTTCATGGAAATCAGGCCTTTTTCTGCGACGAGATCAGAGGAGTCCCGCTTTCATCGTGAGCCACCCGATAAGGAGTGTCAGGATGAGGTAGTACAGCGCCCAGCCTTTCGCAGGCGGGAAGATGCGCGATATCAATCTAAAATGCTTCAAGTACCATTTCTGTCCGAACATCGCCACGAGATTCGCGCCAATACTGTCGACGCAAAGAAGATAGAAAATGATCGCTTCGATGGACATGGCTATTCAGTATAGCAGGTCTCTAAAAAACTTAATCAAAACTGGAGTCCGAGCGTTCGCTCCACGAAATCAAGCGTACCCGGTAACATGTTGAAGACAATTGGGAATGCAAAAAAGAAAAGTGCGACCGGGACGCTGATCACGGCGCAGACTATTCCGAGGAACGTGCAAAACGGCGTGAGGAAAGAACGGATGCGCGCCTGCTTCAGGAGTCGTGAAGAAATGTGACTGATATCAATTTCATCAGAGTAGATAGCGTAGTGAAGGAGCGCGCTCGAAACCAGTCCGATCACTAGAATATTAAGTCCGTAGACGATCGCCGCGATCTTGACGGTATCGTAGGCTCCCAGAAGTCTTCCAGAGAATGGGATGAGCGCAACGAACGCGAGGTAGATCATGTTGAGAAGCACGAGCTTCCTGTTTATTTGTGTGGTGAAGGTGCTGTAGAAGAAACTATGCGACACCCAAAACATCGTCAGGACAACGAAAGAGATAAAGTACGTCGCGAAAAGCGGAATGAGATTTTGGAGCGCGGTAAGTAACTCTGCATTGCTCGGCTGTGCGCCGAGTGCGGGAATAGCAAGCTGGAACACAAGCAGTGTCATCACGATGGAGAATACGCCATCGGAAAGCGCCTCAAGACGGACTTTGTTCATGCCATCAGACTAACAGGTTTGCTGCGAAGTGGGAACTTGTTTTAGTAGGCACTGACCGGAGAGGACGTGGTAACAGAGAACGTCGCCATGCCGTTCGCTATTTGCGTCAACGTGATGCTGTAATTTGAGTTGGCATACGATTGGCCGATGGAGAGCGTTTGCGGTGGGATTGGAACCACAGCGATCATGCAACGTATTTGCGGCGGCGTGTCCGAGGGGAACGAGTTCCAGCAGCCGACCGGAGTGAGTTGAATGGTCGCGGTCGAACTCGTTAGGCTTTGCAGGGTGAAATAGAAATTCTCATTACGAATTTCAGCGATGCCTCCTGAAGAAAGCGTTACACTTCCAGGCGCGTTCACCTGTTGGATATTGGGATTTGAGGTGCCCGAGCCGACCGTAATGGTCACGGTGCCAAGGATCGGTATGTTGGGGCAGTTACAAATGCCGTTCGCAGGGCACGCGCACGCGCCACCCGTGAGAGTCGCGGTGTAGGTGCCCGCTGAAATATACGTATGCGAGACAATGCCCATTGCGTTACAGCTCGAGCACACCGGAACAACGCCGAGAGTTCCACTCGTGCCGTCGCCGAAGTTGACCATGCTGCCAATGCTCGTCCCCTGTGGCGCGTTCGAATTGAATTGCACCGTGAGAGGTGCCGCGCCCGAGGTCGGCGAAGCCGTAAAGTTGAGTCCGCTCGTCGAGGACGGACCGACCGTTATCGTTGCGCTCCCGACTTGCATGGGTCCGGCGAAGCATTCAGCTCCCGCGGGGCAGGTATTTTTCATCAGCTCTGCTGTGTAGGTACCGTTTGCGGCGTACGTGTGTGAGACGTCGTACGAGCAACGAATGCCTCCCTGACCTCCGACAATAGCAGTGATCGCGATGCAGCTGCCTTTCGTCATATTGGCGTTCGTGCCATCACCGAAATTAACGGAGTAGGTCGTGGAGCTTGCGGTAATCGAATCGCTCGTCGTGAAGGCTACCGTGAGTGGCGCTGGTCCAGATTGAGGATTTGCAGAGAAACTCTGCGACGGCTGTGTTCCCACACATCGCTGTGCAAAGAACGAGCGCGACAAAGGTCCGAACATGCCGAAGCCTGCGTGGCCCGATGCGGCAATGCCATTTTGCGCCTGCCAGTTCCCTACCGCCGTTTTTGTGAGAACGCCGAAGTAGCCTGTTGCCGAAACATTCAAAAGTCCTTGCGAGGAAAGAAATTGTTGGAGAGCAGTTACATCACTGCCTGTCGATCCAATCGAAAGTGGGCGAGTGAATGAGAAGCACGGAGCGCTCATTGCTGAAGTGCTGCCACTAGCCGAGGTTGTAGTGGTCGCTTGCAGCTGTACCCCCTGTATCTGAGCAAGTAAACTTGTGATCTGTGCCTGAAGATCACTAATGCTTAATGCTGAAGAAGCGAACGGCGCTGCGAGAAGCGCTATACCGAAACCGATGAAGAGGGTCTTTTTGAACATAGTGCAAGTTGAGCTCTTATATATAGTAGACAGCCTATCACGGAGAATATTACCAATTATGGCCTCAAGAGGTTTCCTCCATCTTTTTAAGTATACGATTGACCGTTTTCCACGTACGCGTTGTCATTAACTTCCCGTGCTCACGCTCAAGCTTGCTCATAAAATCGGGTGTTTTGCCGGTGTCGAGACGTATGGTCGTGCATAATTCTTTGCGCCGATCCTTGAAGAATGTGACTACAAGATAGTTCGGTTTCTCATCCTTCACCCCTTTGAATGGATTCTTCCCGACCAGTGCTTCGAGCTCCGCACGACTGCGAATTATGGTCGTGCTGGTAAAACCAAGGCGTTTAGGCAGCTCTTTTTCTATCTTTGCTTCAAGTGCGACGATATTTTCATTGGGAGAGTCGAAGACCACATTTCCGCTTGCGATGACCGTGTGCACATTCTTGAATCCCAATCCCTCAAATACCGCTTTGAGTTTCTCCCCTTTCATATTCGGGTTCATTGGCATGATCCCGCGCAACAAGGCGGCGTATCGTTTGTGCTCTTTCATACCTGCGATGGTACACCCTTGTGTCGATTTATTTCACCTGTGAAATTTTCGCCCGATACAAACCCCATGCGTACGATAAGGCCGCAATGAGAAATCCGAGCGCCATGAGATATGAAAAGAGATCGCTTTGCGTTGGAATGAACTGTGCACCGTCTGCGCCTGCAATTAGAACTCCGAGCAGGCCGATGAACGACGGAAGTATCCACGCTGAGTCTCTGGATAGATATGCGCGAATGCAAAGCACGACCGCACCGATAAAAATAAGAATGGCAAGTACAATGTGTGTTGCAAGCGCTGGCTGGGACCAGGCGAATTCCCAAAGCTGACCTTCGGTGCCAGCCTCGGGGAATGGAACAAAAAGATTGACGTACATGCCAAGCGCGTACTGAACGACGAGCGAGGCGATGAGAATGGTTCCCTGTATGCTCCGCGGCTTCATCACTAGATGATACTGCCTTTGCGAATGTAATTCCAATGAATATTACTCGCTACGAAACCTCGCCAAGCATCGGAAGTCCGAGCCGACGGCGGCCATGCTCACCCTTAAAGAGATGCTCTTGACGGTCGGTGAGTTCTCCGCGCGCTCCTGCATGGGAGAGATGCGTCATTGCTTGAAAGCTCGAGCCGAGGAAAACAACGTGTTTTCCAAAGCGCTCCGAAAGTTCGTCGACACTTTTGAATACGCGCTGCAACCCTTCCGTCTTCCGCGCTGCGCCGAATAGGTCGAGCTGCATCGATCCCGCGTCCTGCAATTTCATCAATGTTATTCCTGTGGTGCGGTACAGTGTGCTTTTACGATGCGCTTTTGGAAAATATTCAGCAACTGCACGCATAATATCTTGCGGCACGTTGGTGGTATGCGAAAGTTTTATCTCACATCCGTGATAGCGGAAATCTTGTGTCTTGAGAAAAAAGAAGATCTCGTTGGTCATCAGCCCCCACCGACGTGCCTTGATGCAGGAATTCTCAACATTCTTGGAAAGTTGGGAGAAGATGAAGTCGCGGTCGGGCGAGGGCGGGGTAAAGGTTCGTGTCTTCTGAATGGATTTATAGGTTGACTTATGTTCAGTGGCAAATTCGTAAGCCGCTTCGCCGTTGAGCTCACGCCAGAGCTCCAAGTACGGCTTTGAAACCATCTTCGACACCCACGCCTCGTCTTTCTCTGCAAAGTCCAGCGCGGTTTTCACGCCAAATTTCTGGAGATAGGCTGCGGTATTCGGACCGATGCCCCATATATTCCCTGCCAAAGTTTTGCCCAAATACATACGCGCATCTCGCAGAGGAATGCAGGTGAGACCATCGGGCTTCTTCCATTTCGATCCGAGCTTCGCCAAGACTTTCGTAGCCGAAAGTCCGAGCGAGAACGTCATGCCGAGTTCGCGCTGCAGATCTTTCTTAATGGCGGCCGCGATTTGCGGATAATCCATATGGAGCGTCCGTCGTAATCCGGTGAGATCAGCAAAACACTCGTCGATAGAATATTCCTCCACCATTGGACTATACCGGCGAACGATCTCATACATACGCTCCGAAAAGAGCGAGTATGTTTCGTAGTCCGACGCAAGGATGATGGCGTCAGGACATATCCTACGAGCTTCCGAAAGGATCATGCCGCGCGTGACACCGCGCGCCTTTACGTCGTATGTCATTGCGGAAACGATGCCGCGCTCTTTGCCGGTTATAACAGGCTTCCCTTGGAGACGCGGATCTTTCGCGATTTCGCAGGAAGCAAAAAAAGAATCGCCGTCGACGTGCACAATGGCGCGCGGATAGCTCCGAGGCCCGCCCCAGCTCATATCAATATTTACGCACTACGGCAGTGACGACCGCTTCGACACGGAACGATTCTCGAGGATATATGGGTTTGTATTTTGCGTTGGCGGGCTCAAGAAAATGTTTGCCGTCTTTTTTCCGGAGATACTTCATTGTGTACTCGTTGTCGATCATCGCAACGACGATTTGCCCTGGCTTATAGGTAGCTCTGCGTTCCACCACGACCATGTCGCCCGGCTGAATTCCCGCATCGATCATCGAATCACCTTTTACTTTGAGGATGTACGTCGACTCTTTGTTGGGAACAAGATATTCATCAAAGTCCATTACGTCGAGAAGTTCTTCTTCCGCGGCTGACGGAAAACCAGCCTCGATCAATCCGAGCAGCGGTACGCCGCCGGATAAGTTCTTTGGGATGAGGCGACCACTTTTGTCTTTCTCTAGAACGCCTGCGCCGACGAGTTTTTCGACAAGTTTGAAAACAGCGTTCTTCGAGCGCAATCCCGTCGCCGTCATGATCTCGGCATAACTCGGCATGCGCTTGTTGCGCTGATAAAACGAAATGATGCGTCTTTTGTAGTCCTCGTACATCCCCACAGTATGGGTGAACCGACGTTCACCGTCAATGTGGATATCTTCGGAGAAAGCCTCCGTGCCATATCGGCGTTGGTACGACGTAGGAATCAGTTTATCTTTTTACCAAAGGCCATAAAGCAAGTGCGATCAAGATCGCTCCTGGGATCAGCAGATCCAGATCAAAACCAAGCATAAGGAAACCACCCAGAAGCAACATTGGGCTCCACCATGAAAGCGAGCGAGGTTTGAGTATCGCGAGCTGCACCATCAGTATGAGCATCCCCAGTTGGAAGAGTAGTGGACCAATGTTGTAGAGGGGCAAAAGCGCAGCAGATGGATACGCATTGAGTTGCGTTGAGATCGCGTCCATAGCAGCATGATCGGTCGCCCGAATTCCGGTGACGATGTCGATAACAGACACGCGCACAAAGATAATTAATCCAAGTAATCCAACGATCATTGCAAGTTTCGTAAGCAATGTACGCTTCCCTGTTCCATCAGTACCCATACGTTGACCCAGTCCGATAATAACGAGCCCGAATGTCAGGAGCGCTCCTAAGAACATGAGATGACCCACTGTCCAGGCGATCCCCGGTCCATAGTTTCCATCAAGCCCATCGATGAAGTGCGCCACTCCATAGAGTAATAGGAAGATCGGTGCTGCGATGAAAGATATGCGGAATAGGTCCTTACTGGTCATAATTACATCTTGATATTAAAGTGTTCAACCTTTATCTGCTCTGCTCCCAGAGATCTATAAAACCCAACGGCATCGTGGTCATTAGTTTCCGCTTCAACGAACATGACTGACACGTCGTTCTTTTTGGCATGTACTTTTAACTCATCTACCAGTGCTGTCGCAATGCCTTGTTTCCGATATTTCTCCTCTACTGCCAAGTCATACATATATAATTCATTCTTTGTATTTGGGAGCTTTAGTTCGTATCCTGTCGCTCCACCGATCACGATATCTTTATCAAATGCCGCAACTACATAATAATCCGGTCTTTCAAGGAGCATTTTAAGATCGTTATCTCCCGTATCGTATGGCGCATTTTTAAATACCCGCAAAAAGACCAAGAGAAGTTTCTTAAAATCCTCAACGTCCGATGCCTCTAAGCGCTTATATAGATAGTCCACTTGTTTATTGTACTTTATTTGCTGACCATCTCGAACTGAGCCGGTAACCGCTAGAAGATAAACGGGATGAGCATTTTTGTACGCTTCTTGTAGGCCGGGTATTCATTAGGCAATTCCTCGGCAAGAGTTTTTTCTTCAGACGTTGCACTGTAGATAAAATAAAGGGAATAAATCGCGAATGGTAGTAAGAGCCACAATAGTCCAAGGGCGAGTACCGTACCGATCATAGTAAGCATCACTCCTGTATAGATAGGATGTCTGATGTACTTGTAGGGACCGCTTGTTACGAGTTCGCGATTCTCTTTGAGCGTCATCGGCATGCCCCAGTTACTGCCAATATATAAGCGCGCCCAGATCGCGAGCGCGATACCGATGATGGCGAGGAGCGCGCCGATGGCACTGATAATCGGATTCACTAGGGGAAGTTCATGGCTTGCGAAGAACGCTGTATGGATCTCCTGATGAAAGATCGCGTAGATAACGAAAGCGATAATGATACGCAACCAACCGCTCCGCCACCAAGGCGTAGACAGGTTTCGTTTCGCGCCAAAGGCACTCACGAACCAAACGACTATAAAGACAATCCAACAGAGACCGACGATAAGTGCAAAATGGTGCATTGGGTCAGTATACCAATTGCAGTGGATTGGGTGTTTGGTACGAGGCTTGAACCCTTTTGCAATCTCAAGAGCACTTCGTCAACTGATCTGCTATATAGAGTGAGTTTCTCAGGCCTCTCCTGCAGTATTACTCGCATGCCACGCACCTATACCTCTACTGCAAAATGGTTCCATTGGCTCATCGTTTTTCTCGTCGGGCTTGAGATTTTGGTCGGCGTATTAATGCCCGGTATTCATCGCCACACAACGCCAGGAACGCTGATAAATCTACATTTCTCGTTCGGGCTCACGATCGTCGCCGTCATGATACTTCGCTTGCTGTGGCGCCTCACTCACAGGGTGCCGCCTCTGCCGCGCGGGACACCATGGTGGGAAGCCATGGCCGCGCACCTTATGCATTTCTCTCTTTACGTGCTTCTTTTCATCATTCCGTTTGCAGGCTGGGCGTGGGCCAACGGCATAGGCTGGCAAGTAGTGGCCTTTTGGATTATCCCGATGCCCAACATCGTGCCTCAAGGTTGGCAATATACTCGGCTTGCTGCCGACGCACATGTGTACCTCGTAGTACTTATCTGCGTCCTCATTGGGTTACACATTCTCGCCTCTCTGTGGCATTGGTATGCAAAGAAAGACGGTGTACTAGAGCGGATGCTACCCGAAGACAGGTGCACGAAATGCGCACTCAAGTACTTCGATCCAATCAGGCGAGTCAACCCAACTATTGGGCGAACAGGGAGTAAACAGAACGGAGGACAACAATAATACTAAGAATACCTATTATGTACTGCGGGAGTGTCGTAATCTCCCCTACCTTAAAGAGGTCGTGGAAAAAGAAAAAGTCGACAATGAGGAATCCTAGGATCAAAACGACATCGAAAATCTTGTTCATGTTTCTATCCTATCACACAGGCGGGGTGTTGGGTACTATGTTGGAACCACTTTGGCTACCCAACGGTACCTGTCTTAACCTCTCCGGCTCGTTCGTAGCTGGCGAAGAACACGCCGTTTTCGGTGACCAAACTGTGTGTAAGTGCAAAAGCAGCAGGAATAGTGCCCTCGCCGAACAAGCGCTTGCCTGTACCGAGCGTGATCGGGAACGTCATCAACCTCATCTCGTCCACCAGATCGTTTTTGAATAGTGTTTGTGCCAGGTTGGCGCTGCCGATGACTTGGATATCAGAACCTTCTGAATTCTTGATCCTTTCGATTTCACCCACAGTTTTCAGAAAAACTGAGTTCTGCCAATCTGACTTTTCCATAGTATTGCTCATGACATATTTGGTGACGTCATTGATACCCGGCCACATGTCTGCGTGTTTGGGCCAGTAGGCAGCAAAAATCTCGAATGTCTTCCTGCCCAAAAGAAGATCCGCAGACTTCATCCATTTTTGCATCAGCTCACCAGCCTCTTCATCGGCTTTGTGAAAATACGGCGCTGTCCAACCACCGTACTTGAAGTTACTAGATGTATCCTCCTCAGGTCCGCCCGGTGCCTGCATTACTCCGTCTAACGTAATAAACTCTTGGATAATTATTTTCCTCATATGTTTTAATTGTAGCAATGATTCCGATGCTCTATCGCATACAATTTATTACTTCCACCCAATACTTTCGAGCATTGCCTGCTCGTTCGGGTCATTCGCGTCGAATGATACGTAATAGATAAGATCGTTCTTGATGAATGTGAAGCTATCTATCGGATCGGTGCCAGTGTCGATATTGGCAGGGAGTGAATAGAATAATCCTTGCTCAGCGCTTGCTACGGTCATAAGGTCTCCTTCTGGGTTCGGCGCGCCAAGCCCCTCCATGGGGATGCCGCTCTGTTGATAGATGACGATCGAGTCGAACGCTCCTTCGTTCGCGATGACCGGTTCCTTTTGGAGCGTTACTTGCGCGGGGCCGGTAGCAAACTCGCCAGTCGAGGTCGAGGCGGGATTGTAAATTTGCAGAAGTGTTCTCGAACCCCAGCCATACATGGGTGGTCCATCACCTGCCGTAAGTGGCTGCGGAACATGCGCGTCGATCGAGTACTGCGGCGGATACTTCATCGTGAATCCGGTCGAAGGGTCGGTGTAGGTTTTCCAGTCGCTCGTGTCGGCATAGAATTCAGGTTGTGTATAAAAAGTAATGACCTGCCAGAACGCATCCGCGTCACTCGGATTGCTGGTGGAGAGTATGAAGCTGTATTCTTTGCCGCCGCCAAAGAGCATAACCGTCTCTCCGACCTGATCGATGTCGACTGTAAACATCTGGTGTCCCATGAACGTACCCCATGTGCCTTTGACGCCCATCACGTCAGCGTTCGCCCCAGTCAAACCTTCTTGTGCGATGTAGTCCTCGGGCGTACCTGTAGTCGTCGCGCTCGTGACAATTATCTGAGGATCATCGTAGGGTCCGTCACTCGCATTGCGTATCGGCAACGTCGCATGTTTGGTAAGCACCAGATAAGTCGGCGGCGGAGCACCTTCTAACTCGACCATGTGCTCGTACCAGCCGTCCGGCACTTTGGCGGCAGCGACCGTGCGCGGAGACAGCGGCGTCGTCGGAGTGTGCGAATGTGCAAAATAATATGTGCCTCCTGCCAAGACAATTATTATCTGAATGAAAATGGCCAGTAAAAGCTTCCTTGAGCCCGAGAAGCGGTCGAATAAATATGCTGTTAAAGATAAAAAATATATTATCACTGCTGCACCAATAACTACTAGAAGATTTGGGCCTTCAGGATCATTGAAAAACAAGAACAGTACCCTGGAGCACAAGATAGCTGTTACGCCCAAGATTAGTAATGAAATCTTTTTTGATTCGAAATACATAATGAAAGAGGTGCCGTTACTGCTTCTTTTTGGCTCGTTTACTAAGTACGAATTTTTGCGAAGGGCTTAATTTTTTATCCGTCCGATGAGTACAACCATACCAACAGCAAGGGCGGCGCATCCATTCTTTAAGTTCCGACACGACCCTGCCGACATGCTCCTTTCTCTTCTCTGGAGTTTTAACGGAAATTGCCCAGCAGATCCATTCATTGCGAGAAAGCGCCGTAATATCTTCCCACGCAGCTAGGGCCTTGGAATCAGCCGTTAACGTCTTCCGCAAATCTGCTGGTAGCTTATGCGCTACGCCGCCGGAAATCTTTTTGTTCACTCATATAGTATACAAAATTCTCGGGTTGTTGGTACGTCTAGTGCATCGCTGGACTTGATTTAACTGGAGGGTTGGTGCGACGTTGGAACCTTTTGGAACGCCGTGAAGGAATTGTTTTTCACACATACTTCAACTGATTAAATAAGGATACTCCGATAATTACTAAAACCACTGCACCGAGCAGTTTGCGAAATAGATTTACACCTGCTGTCGCTTCTTCGTAAGCCCATATAATTATCGCCATTGTGGAGATGGTGCTTGCGAAAGTGTGAACCGCGCCTCCTGTTAATGTACTGACTGCAAATCCGATAGCCGCAATAATTAAGAGGAGGTTGGGTTTTTGGAAAATAACCACGTTCGTTAGCGGAAGGCCTGAGCTTTCTTTTCTTGAACAGGCAGTGGATGTTCTTTGAGTAATTGCGCAAGGTAGGCCAAGTTGCGTGCCATCGTTTTTGCCATTCCAACCGTGGATGGCTGCTTGAGCAATTCTTTTTTTAATCCTATAGCCGTTTTTGCCTTGTGACTCCCAAGGTATGAAAGCGAGCAGGCAGGTGGGAGCGTGAGGCCATTCCACACCATAAAGTTCGCAAGGTTAGCGATGACATGCTGCGCTCCATCCTCTCCGCCGGTAATCACCATCCCACCAACTTTGTTCAAAAATTCCGATTTTCCTGTTGCCACTATCTCGTCATTAAGCTCATCGAGGCGCTCGATTATGCGTTGGATAAGAGAGGAATGTCCATTCCACCAAATAGGTGTGGCAAAAACAATTATGTCTGAGCGAACGAGTTTCTGTAAAATCTTCGGCCACTCATCCCCACGGCCCATGTTGCTTTTGGTGCCCGGGAAGATTTTATATTGCACTAAATGAACAATCTCACTCTTTACGTCATGCGCCGCAAGCTCGTCGCACAAGATTTCGCTGAGTACTTTGGTATTAGAAAACTCTTTGCCCGACTTAGGTTTAAGAGTTCCGAGGAGAATCGTGGCTTTGAGCATAGTTACAGTCTAAGAAGTATCCATGACGCTCTCATGAATATTTAATTAGTCTGCCACGAAGCAGCTGGCTGTTTGGTACGACGTTGGACCTCTTTTGTAACGGAGCGAGGGTTGTCTTCAACCAGTCATATCACAGGCCAGATAAGAAAAATGAGTCCGATCAAGGCGATAAATGAGCCGCTCAACACTTCTCCATATCGTTCAAATGTGGATAGCTTGAGGTACTGAAGTCCGGCTGTGGAATAGACGCAAAGGATCACGTACGTAGCGATGGTGCTGATCGCAAAGAGAATTGCCATCGGAATAATAAGACCGATGCCATATTTAGCGGCAGCGAAGAATGCAGGAATCCCTTCGATCATCGGAGAGGACCCGAGAATAAGGAGAAGCGCGGTGCGTTTGGATTCGTGGGAATGTGAGTCATCATCTTCGCGATGCTCGTGAGGATGGTATATGTCGCCGTGATAATGACCCTGTTCGTGATGCATTTCTCGCCACGAACCGATCGCGATCCAAAGCCCGAAACCGATTAAAGCGATACTAGAAAGTGTATCCACAAGATTCCCAAATCGCGTCGCAACCGCAATTCCTGCGATCCATACAACAACCGCAATGAGAAGTGTCGTCACGACATGGCCTGTTCCAGCTTGGAGTGCCGCCCGCACCGTTTGCCCCTTCGACCATTTCTTCTGTCGTGCGATTAACATGATAGGCGCCCAGTGATCGGGAACTATTGTATGCAAAATGCCAACAACTACGACTGAACCGAGAAGTACCAATTGCGGGCTAAGAAACATATTCGGGAAGTATATCAACCAAGTCACCTGATCGGTGAAAAACGCGGACTGGGGGGTTTGGTACGACGTTGGAACCTTTTTGGAACGGAAAGAAGAAACCGTCAATTAGAGTAACGATTTATCGATCGTTTCCGCCCATGCCTGTACGCGGCCCGCAGCGCCTTGCGGGTGATCCGGTACGTATACATCGGCAATCGTCATCGACCACGCGCGAGGTGCGATCACACGTTCGGATTCTGGCTTGCGAACGCGATTAGCTCCCTCATGGGCACGAAAATTCTTTTCTCGAATCTCGGCAACCCCTTCTTTGCCCTCGAGGTAGTTCCGTAATGAAGTTTGCAGCCCTTGTATCGCTTCCTCTGTAAACTGCGAAGGGTGCTGCAAATTGTAGGAAGCTACCGTTAGAAAATGTTTTTTAAGAAGCTCAGGGTCGGAATATTCCCATGCAATGATCTCACCGAGCATGCGCCAGCAATCCAATCCGTTGCGTTGCACTGCACCACATTCGGGACACTTGTTATCCATCGTCGAAATTATATCAAAAGTTACTGACTGGGTGTTTGGTACGACGTTGGAACCTTTTTGGAACGAATGGAGGAAACCGTCAACCAAGAGTTGTACTAGCCGGCAAACCCCGGAAAATAATCCGTCTTTATACTTGTTCGTCCAACCCCCATGCCGGTGAGCATATTTTTAAACGACGTGACCATCCCCTGTGGACCTGAAATATAGAACGTCTGATCTTGGTAATCGGGAATCTGCTGCACAATCACTTCAGAAGTTATTGCCCGAACGCTTCCGCCGGGCAACGGTACCGTAGGTTCATTGAACGCATACACTAGCTTTGCGCCGAGTTCGTGCTGCGCTCGCTCAAGCAATTCGTGATACACGGCATCGGCCGGAGTTTTGTTGGCATACAGGATCGTGACGGGACGCTTCTCGCCCGTATCCAGCAAGTATTGGATCATACTCCGGAACGGCGTGATGCCGATCCCGCCCGCGATAAAGACAAGTTTCCGCTCAGGGTCTCGTGGAAGCGTGAAATCCCCCGAAAGTTGCGATGCGACAATTTGCTCGCCCGGCTGCATAGAAAACAATCTCTCTTTGAATGTGCTCGCAGGGGCATAGAATTTCACGCCGAGGCGCAGATCGGGATCCGTCGGCGACGAGGCAATTGTGAAATAACGCCTCACGCTCCGGCTGTCGGGATGCGCATGCGCAAGCGTCCACTCCATATATTGACCAGGCGAGAATGTCACGCTGCGATTCGGCGTGAAGACGAATTCGATTACGTCTTGCGAAAGCCGGATCTTTTCTTTCAGTGTAAGGACGAGTTTTTCTTTCGAACCGACGATGTAGGTGCCGATATTGGCCACGAGGAGTGCAAGCTCGGGAGTGAAATAGAACGAGCCGATACTCACGTTGGGCAGAAAAAGACACGCTGTGCCAAAGGCATACAGGAGACGCCAGATGCGCGACCCGGGGCTTGTCGCCGGTTCGGTAAGCATGACAGTCGAGAAAAAGAAAGTGGGCGCATACAAAAACGACTGACTGAACGAAAGCGCGAGATCAAGCCCGCGATCAAACGTAAAATACGCAATGCCGAGCGCGAACGTACCGATGAACGCCCACCACATATCAAAGCGGTGGATTTTGCGAACGACGAGAAGGCCTCCCGCAAGCACGAACGGCACCATCCAGGGGGTGCCGATCCACCAACTCGCCGACAGTCCGAGGAATGCTGCCGTCGCTGCCACGCCGAGCGCCGCGGGATTGAAGATGTGTTTTTTCCGTATCGCGAGAATATATTTGGATGCGATCGCTATCGCGGATGCCCAAAATGCGAGCGGCAGATACGTCGTGTCGAAAACCGCGATCGGCGGCGTGATGATGAGCGCGAGGATGAGTGCCGTTATCCAAGTCGATTCCGGGTTATACGGCGTCTCGAATGAAAGCGCGAAGATCCGGTTCGTCGTCCAACAAATGACGAATATGAACGCCGTCGAAAACGCGATCGAAACCGGATTGTACGAAAGCACTCCGAAATAGCCGAGCGTGCAGGCTGCTACTAATAGAAATATCAGCTCGTAGAGCACGAGCCGATACATCGTGATTTTATTCAAAACTGCATCAATCGTTTTTATCATATGTGTATTTTGCGAACTCACTCGTCATTGTTGCGATACCTTTTGTGTCGATCGCGTATCCTTCAAAGCCTTCGAGGTTTTCAATAAAATTGATGCCGTTTCCTCCTATTGCAAACGCCGCGGTCGCGAAGCGGTCGGCTTCGTACACGTTAGGACCAATGACAGTCAGGCTTGCGAGGTTGGTTTCGACAGGTCGTTTCGTGTGCGGATCATAAATATGTTTGCCGCGAATGGCGGTGCCGGAGGTCGCAATGCCTTTCCCCCGAGGAAAAATGACTTTTACGACCTGGTCGCGACGAAACGGATTGCGGATGCCGATACGCCATTCTTTGCCTTCCGCGTTTTTCCCACTCGTCTGTATGTCGCCACCCGCTTCGACGTAGCAGTTGTTATGACCGAGTGATCGGAGGAGTTCGGCAACATTGTTGATCGCCCAGCCTTTCACGATGCCTGAGGGATCGATCGAACCATCGGGGGTGCGGATGTCGAAATAATCGCCCGTTTGTCGTTTCGTCTTTTCAGCGAGCTCGAATATCAATTTCATATCGCCGCTATATTCTTTCGGCTGAAGTTCTCCGCGATTGAACCGAGAAATCTCGCTATCTTTTTTGTACGTGCTGAATGTATCGTCGACATACCGAAAATAATCGAATGCTTTATCTAACGATTCTTGCGAGACAGATGGATCCGTAATCTCAACCGTCACGGGCATGCCCATGATTTCGCGGATTTCTTTCATATTTAGCTTTTCGCCTGCGAGAGCGCCGATGCAAGTGACTGCTGGAACGCCCCGCTCGTGTCGGAGGCACCAGAAACGCCATTAACGTTGGCGCTTTGCGCTTGTATGGCTTCCTGTCGGAGGAGAGGCATCGCCTGGCCGTTGATGAAGCGCGAGGTGCTGCGGTCGTTCGGATATTGGAGGAATTGTACATCGACGATTTTCCCGCCCGAGACAGCGACTTGCACTTGCACGGTCCCGTAATATGCGTTTTCCGGATTTCCGGTATACGTTCCATTCACATATTGGCCTGGTGGCAACGGCTTAGGAGTTGTTGCTTGCGCTATTGGAACAGTTTCCGTTTGAACGGGAGTGGGCGGCGGAGCAGATTGCGGCGCACTTGTGCTTTCCACGACCTGTTGCATTGGCGCGGAGCTATTCGCAGCTGTGTAGGCGACAGCAGAACTATTGAGGTACTGCAAAACTGCATACCCTGCGAAAAGCACCACAAACACGAACGACACGAGGTATTTTTTTATGTTCATAATAAGGCCAAAATGGGACTCTCTTGCCCCTTGACCTTAATACGGGAAGCACGCCCGCTTCTTTCACTCCTGTTTCATTGGTCAGGCGACAGCGGCTCAATGCCGTAGGCCTGAATTATCGTCCCCGTTGCTGCGCCGAATACGTATACCCGACCCCCAATGCTCAACGTTGAGGTCGAATAACCGGCCGGAACAATGATCTGTCGCGTGCCATCGTCGGCGTCGTGATCGCCATCGTTGTGCGTGATAGTAATTTCATTACCCTGGATCGACGTGATGGTACCGCGGAATACACCCTGTCCCTCATGAGAACCCCTAACGCCTTCGTACATTTCACCGACCACTGGGAGATCGTTTCTATCCGCCATTCCGAGAAGCGACATATGCAGCGGCGTGAGCGCGATCGCTGATGCGACGAGGCCGCTTGTCACAACGATCACGCCGAATAGTAGGAGCAGAGAGATCCTGTAGCCGAATTTGAAACTTTGGAGGAGCCACTCAAGAATGAATATGAGAGCAACATCAACGAGAGTGGCGAGCCACGGGAACAGCGCAAAAAACGTCTCTACCCCACGTACGCCAAAGCCAAGTAGGAATTTCTCCCCGCTTTCGTGGATGCTAAAAGCGATGAAACTCAGAACATAGGCAGAAATGAGGAGCACGAACAGAGAGAGTGCCCCCGCGAGAACAACGCGGCCGATGAAGTAAGTGCGAGAACGCATACGCAGGTCACCGCGCCTGAGGCGCTCAAGCACCTTTCTTTGGATCTGTTGTTGCAAATTAGGTTCATTCATATGGATTCTTTTTCATGCTCCTTTTGAGCGTTTGGCGTGCACGCGAAAGCCGTATGCCGACCGTGCCGATGGGAATGTGTAGGACGTCCGCGATCTCCTGGTATTTGAAATCTTCGAAGTAATATAAATCGACTATTTCTCGGTATGAGGGCGGTAAATCATTGAGGTGACCCACCAATAATACGCGCATTTCCTCTTTCTCTTTCTCGTTCTCCTCTGGGTCTTCATAGATCGGATGTGGTACGACAAGGTCGAAATCGAGTCCATACACTGGCCCCTTCGTCTTTCGACGCAGCGCATCAACGAACGCATTGTGCGCGATCCTGTATATCCACGGCGAGAAGCGCCGCGTCGAGTCAAAATCTTGGATGTTCTGATATACGGTCACGAACACGTCTTGCACGATATCGCTAATATCGTCGTCGGAGGCAAGAAACCGATGACCGTATCGGAGCAACTTAGTTGTGTATCGGTCCATGAGAACAGAAAGTGCTTGGTGATCCCCTGTCTGCACCAGTTGTGCGAGACTTTCATCCGTTCGATCACTTTGCATTCTCTCTAGTATATCTCTAGCGGACTGGGGGACATGGACTCGAACCATGATTCACAGCTCCAAAGGCTGCTGTCCTACCATTAGACGATCCCCCAATGTTTTCTATTCACCAAACGTCCGTATTATGCGGACTTATCGGCTTTTTCACAAATATCAACGACTGCTAACTCGAGCGGCAAGTGCGGCACAGCTGCGTAGGCCATTGCCGAATATGCATCGAGGAGCGCGCGGAGCGTATCGGAATTTACGCCGCGCTCTTTGGATATCTCTTTGGCGAGCACCGCATCTTCGTCGGAGATTTCTTTTGCAAATTCTTGCGCGAGATCGGGAGCGTAACGCATAAGAAGTACGACGCGCATGCGATGAATAAGAAGCTTCGTGAGGATTCGGGCATCCAAATTTTGCTCGACGGCTTCGCGTATGGCACCGAGCGCCATCGTCGCATCTTTTTTTGCAATACCGGAGAGCAATTGTCGTATGAGTTCCCCGCGCGGAGCTCCAGAGACGGCCTCCACCTCGGCGAGATCGACCTTCTTATCTCTGGAAACAGCGAGGACTTTTTGCAAAATCGAAAGTGCGTCACGGAAAGAACCTTCGGACAGAAGCGCGATGAGCTCTGCCGCGGAACGCTCGAGTGAATACCCTTCTTTCTTGGCAACGTTCTCCACCGCTTGCGAAAGAATCTCGCGGGTCGGTTGCTTGAACGTGTACACCTCACAGCGCGACTGGATGGTCTCTGGGACTTTGTCCCGCTCGGTCGTCGCAAAAACGAATATCGCGTGCGGCGGCGGCTCTTCGATAGTTTTCAAAAGCGCGTTCCATGCTTGGCGCGAAAGCATGTGCGCCTCGTCGATGATATAAAATTTATATTTCGAATCGAACGGTGTCGTCTGCACGCCTTCGCGCAGCTCTCGGATGTTGTCGACGCCAGTGTTGGAAGCGGCATCTATTTCGTAGAGGTCTTTGTCGGAAGTGCCAAGCGCCTTTGCGAGAATACGAGCGACGGAAGTTTTGCCTGTGCCGCGACTCCCTGCAAAAAGATACGCGTGTGCGACCCGCTCGTTCTTTATCGCCTTTTCGAGCGTTTCAGTCACCTGTTCCTGGCCGCGCACCTCCGCAAACGACTGCGGCCGATACTCTCTATATAACGTGACGTGCCGGGCTTCCTTTGCCATGCGCGCAGTATACACAAAATTCGCCCCCCGAAGGGAGCGAATCAAGGATGAGGCTTAGCGCTTATTTGTCAGCGTGCCGACCGGACGCACATGTGGCCTTGGTTCGGTTATATTTCTCTCCTTGCGTTGCTCGGTCGTCATTCGCTTCAGAATGAACTCCGCAATCTTTGCTTTGTGAAGCGGTATGTAGCGAACGACCGTTTCCGCGAGCTTCATTGCCGAGACTTCCTCTTTCAAAGGGTTCTCTGCCAGAGCTGCATCAATCGCAGCCAAGATCTCATCGGGATAAGCAAGCGCACGCGGCCTGTTATGGCCGACAGTTCTACCCCAGTTCATGCGTCTCTCCGTGTGCTGTTGCTAAGCATTGTTGTATCACGACCGGAAACGATTTTCCAATTTGTTGTTCGAAAAAATCCAGCCGGCGGGTCACCCCGCCGGCCGCGAATTTCTCAAGGATCGGGAAATTACTTGCGATACCCAATTTCCTCAAGCTGAGCTTCATCGAAGCCTCTAAGTTCGAGCAACAAGAGGCTGGCGCTCTCGCCCGAAAGATACGAAGCTGCACGCCGGGCAACGACCGGCAGGGTGAGTTCGTTCTCACTCCCGCGAAGAGCTTTGACCGCCCTGGTGAAAGCCGCTGTTTTGTCGAGAGTGGAACTCTTGGGGTTCTTGTGCGGAGACTTAAATGCGCCGGGATTTGTCATGACCAACTCCCTCCTAAGAAGAGAAGCTATACCAATTGCACATTCCTTACAAGTGCGTCCTTCACGATAGTCCGCGCCTCTTCAAGCGAGGACGTCTCCATCAACTTAATTCGAAGTTCCTTCGCCCCATCCCAGCCGGAAATGTAGGATTTGAAATGTTTTTTCATTACGGCAAAATTGCTGAGCTGGCCGAGGAGTTCGTCGAAGCGTGTGATGTGTTGCAAGAGTGCATTCATTCGCTCTTGCGGCGAAGGCTCGACTTCCCTGCCAGAGAAAAGCCACGGGTTGCCGAAGATGGCACGACCGAGCATGACGCCGTCGCATTTTGTCTCGATGACTTTTGCCTTTGCATCGCTTATATCTTTTACATCACCATTGCCGATGATGAGCGTTTTGGATTTCATTGCATCACGAATTTCTACTGCGCGCGCAACTCTGTCCCAGCGGGCCGGCACATCCGACATTTCTTTGCGCGTGCGAGCGTGGAGCGTGAGCGCTACAAGATCTTCCGCTAGTAATTCCGGTACCCACGTCTCAAGTTCGTCTTTGTTGTAGCCGATACGCGTTTTTACCGAGACCGGCCCGCCAAATCCCTTTTTTGCGGCTTGTATAAGTTCTCGTGCGAGCTTCGGCGTTTTAATAAGAGCTGCGCCGCAACCACTTTTCTCTACCGCGCGGTCTGGGCATCCCATGTTGATATCAAATCCGTCGAATCCGAGCTCTGCTGCAAGGCGCGCCGCTTGCTCCATCCGCTCAGGCGACGAAGTAAATAATTGAGCGACGATCGGCCGTTCGATCTCAGAAAATATCAGTTTCTTGCGCAGTTGCTTTTGCCCGCGCTCGTCTGCGAGCACGAGACCATCGGCCGAGGTGAATTCGGTAAACATGACATCAGGCTTGCCGTATTCGGCAACAAGGCGTCGAAACGCGGCGTCTGTCACATCTTCGAGCGGCGCGAGCACGAAGAAAGGTCGCGGCAAATTGTTCCAAAAATCCTTCACGTGGGCACAATAGCACGATTTGACAAGAGTCATAAATTAAGGCACTATTTCGGCGGGAGGGAATGTTGTCAGGTACTGCATATGCGTACGTACCTCCCGGCTCACAAATGTCGAAACCAAACTAGAGGGGCAGCGGTGGCAGCGGAAGAAACTAAGACTAAGAAGGCTGGGACTCCGTCCTATAAGACCTTCTGCAGGAATTTCAGCGAACTCAGACAGGAGGATGTAGAAGACCCTGTTATGCAGAGCGAGCTCGAGAAAATTGCGAAAGACGCGCACTTCCCAGTCAGGGTGCGCAAGCTCGCACAGAAATTCTTGTTGCCTCAAAAAAAGAAATGACGACGATCGATCTTAGAAGAAGGGCGGCCCTAGTGGCCGCCCTTTTGTTTTTATTGCGAAGAAGCCGTCTGCTGACTCTGTCCCTGTAATTTATAGTAGACCTTGTCGCCAAAACGCAGATCCACGTATTCCAAATTTTGCTGCTGTCCTTGCAGCGCTTCTGAAGAAAGCACGAGCTGCAAATTGTTTACCAACGTGCCCGGGTCTTGCCCAAAGGACGCATATATAGAAAACCCTTGTGAAAGCGGCACAGTGAAATCTTCGTCGCTTTGGACCTCGGCTCCGAGCGGCGTGAATCCCGCTTGCGCGAGAAGTTGCATGAACGCTACGAGACCTTGGGTGTGCCCCGGCGCAAAGGTTTGTCCTGTCGCAGTTGTTGAGGTCGAGATGCCGCCTGTGAAAATATATTCGTTCGTGGAGCTTGCGTTGACAGAAGCATTTGCAAAAATAAATCCGGTCTTGTCCATGTCGTAGCAGGTATTGGCATCATCGCACCAGAGTGCAAAGAGTTGGCGTTCATTTACTGTCACGGTGATCGCATTCGAAAGAATGGAAGCGCGAGAGACGGTCGCAGACTGCACACGCGGAAATTTCTGCGGAATGTCTCCTTCGATCAAAGATTTTGGATACAGAAAGATGTTGGCCTGAGAAAAGAACTGGTACGAACCGTTGTAGATAATGGATTCTGCATAATCCGCGACAGCATTCGGCGAAACGCTTTGCGCTCCTGTCACATCGACGGATTCGATTGAGTATCGTGGCAGGTACGATACGTAACTCAAGACAAGTGCGAGTGCAACGAGAACTGCAATAATGAGAGATATCACAATGACTCGTGTACGTCTTCGTTGTACACGCACCGGCGAAACTCTTTTTTGCGGTCGAAGCGGCAACGGCGCCTGCCCAAAGAATTGAGAGGGGCCAGGCTTTTTCTTCCGCAGGTCAACTATTTTTTGAGATGACATCACTGCCCATGTAGCCCCGCAACGCGTCGGGGATCCGAATCGAGCCATTGGCCGCTTGGTAGTTTTCGACGATCTGGCAAAGAATGCGCGGTAACGCGAGTGCGGTGTTATTTAATGAATGTGCATAGCGAAGAGTCCCATCTTCGTCGCGGTAGCGAATGTTGAGCCGGCGTGTTTGGAAATCGTGGAAGTAAGAAGACGAGTGCGTCTCACGATACTTTTTCTCGCTCGGCATCCAGGCCTCGATGTCGTATTTTTTCACTTGTCCCAACCCCAAGTCACCGCCGCAGTTCACAACAACCCGGTACGGCAATTTCAATTCCTGGAGCAGCGCTTCAGAATTGGCAGTCAATTGTTCGTGCCACTTCACCGATTCCTCGTGACTTCCCTCGCACAAGACCACCTGTTCGTATTTAACGAACTCGTGGATGCGAAAAATACCTTTGGTATCTTTACCATGGCTTCCCGCTTCGCGTCGGAAACACGGAGAATACGCAAAGAACTTTACCGGCAGATCTTTTTTCTCCAGTGTTTCGTCCATATAAAATCCCATCGTCGCAACTTCGGAGGTGCCGGCGAGATAGTCGCCGTCCTGCGTCTTGTAGAGATCTTCTTCGCTCTGCGGCAAATATCCAGTGCCAACAAATGGTTCGCGACGCAGAAGCGATGGCACGATCATCGGTGTGAAATCTTTTTGTGCGAAACGTGATTGCACGAATTGCTCGAGCGCCCACACCAATCGCGCGCCACCCCCTTTCAAAAAATATCCGCGGAAACCTGCAACTTTGGTGCCGCGCTCAAAATCGGCCATGTCATTGTGCAACATGAGATCAACATGATTCTTTGGTTCAAAATCAAATGTTGGTTTCTCGCCCCAGGTCCGTATCTCTTGATTGTCGGCATCAGAGTCTCCTTCAGGCACAGAAATATCTGGCACGTTGGGCACCATAACCATGAGCGCCCGCCACTCCTTCATTACTTCCTGGAGCGAGTCTTCTGCTTGCTTCAGAGCCTCTTTCACGCTCTGCATACTATTGATAAGCGCCGTGCGATCCTCCGCAGACGCTTTTGCTATCTTTTCCGATGCGACATTTTGCTCTGCGCGCTTCGTATCGAAAATGGTCTGGAGTTCGCGACGCTTGTCGTCCAACTGCAGCAGTTTCTCAATATCAACCTCGATGTGTTTCTTTTTCGCTCCCGCGATAACGATGTCCTTATGTTCGCGGATGAATTTGATATCGAGCATGCATGTAGAATACCATCATGGAATCGGGTCTCAAACTCCTACAGCCCTCGCGTTTCCCTCCTTTACTGCGAGAAATCCCAGATGCGCCCAAACAATTGCACCTGCGAGGCAAACTTCCGAGCTTCGATAAAAAGTGGCTGGCGGTCGTCGGCTCGCGCGCAATGACGCCGTATGGCAAGCAAGTATGCGAATACCTCATATCAGGACTGGCTGGATATCCAATCGTCATCGTTTCGGGTCTCGCCTACGGAGTTGATGCGCAGGCGCACCGTTTTGCGCTCGATACAGGCTTGCCGACCGTTGCGGTGCCGGGTTCCGGCTTGGACTGGGACACGCTGTACCCGAGAGCCAACGTCCCGCTCGCAAAGGAAATATTGGAAAAGGACGGCGCTCTCCTCTCGGAAGAAAAATCTGATACAAAAGCTGCCGATTGGACCTTTCCTCGCCGCAACAGGATCATGGCCGGTATGTGTCAGGCAACACTCATCATCGAAGCAAAAGAAAAGTCCGGTTCACTCATTACCGCAAAGCTTGCGGCCGATTACAATCGTGAACTCCTGATAGTGCCTGGTTCAATATTTTCTGAAGAATCACGTGGCACGCACCAATTTCTTCGTTTGGGTGCTCTCGCTGTTACCTCTCCGGCAGACGTACTCCAAGCGTTGGGCATCGCGCACGAAACGAAAAGTGCGATTGAGCGTGCAGATCTTTCTACAGATGAGGTTCGTGTCGTTGAATTGATCGCATCGCCTACCTCTCGCGACGAACTTATCCGGACGCTCGACATGCCGACATCAGAGGCAAATATTTTACTTTCGACGATGGAAATAAAAGGCGTCATCGTCGAAGAGCTCGGCATCGTTCGCGTTCGTTAACGATTGTGCTATCGTGGAAAAAGGTAAGGAGGAAATCGTCATGGTTGAAGTGACCCCTGGGACGCTTGCTGATGTAGTGCGAGAAGGCGTAACGCCGCTCCAACTCCGGCAATCTTTGTTCATGGAAGGAGGACTCGACCCGCTTCCGAGCTGGCTATTCTTAACCCTCACAATGAAAGAAGAGCGCGTGCGGCTGCTGATGAAACTGCAATACAAGGACGGACAGGCTGCGGTCATCCTCGAAACAAAAAAGGACCAGGTCACGAGGCTTCGCAACAACTACGGTATTCCGTCGTATTTGCGATCGGCCGGGTCAGCGTCCAAATCCGCATCGTATGTGCCACGCGATCCAGAATTTGATGTGTGTCTTCGAGAGATGTGGGACGTTCGACAAAAGCTCGGTATCGGGCCGAGTGACCGTATCATTTCCGCACTGCCACTCGTCACGCAGGCGGAGATACGGCGGATGGCACGAGATTTTATGCGTCATGTTTCCTCAAGTGGTAATCTGGGAGGCCTGACCCCTCTCGATAAGTTGATCATCCGATGAGGTGCGCACCTGGCTGGTAACGCTGGCCAGGTGCGCCTTTTCATGTTATAATCCCCCAAGCATAGTAATTGTTGCGTGTTGCGTAGGCGTATGTCCATTCGACATACAAAGGAACGCGACATGAAGTTGAAACCATGGGATGAACTCCCGAACGAAGAGCAGGATTTATACCTGACCCTTCTTTGGCAAGACAATCACACCGAACAGGCGATTGCCGATTTTCTCAGCTCCACAAAGGGCCGGATTGTCAGGCGTCGACAAACAGGTCTGAAACTACCAACGGGCAAGCGCGAAAAGGTGAAATCGAAAGTCGATGCGCAACGTTTTTTTGACCTTCTCGACCTGCACAAAATGCGGGAGATGGAAGAACGGGGCATTGCTGCGATAGGACCCGTCGAAGAAAGCGGTGGAGTAATCGTTCAAAACCCTCCGCCAAAACAAAAGCCCGCATTGCGACTTGTTCCGGGTGATAAAAAGAAGATCGAAACTTCTTCGAAAGAAACTCCTACGGTCGGTAGTGTCGTTGAAAACGAGAACTCCAAACCAACTTGCGAGTGGCCTATTTCCACCGGGAAAGCGCTCAAAAAGCCAACCCTCTGTGGCAAGCCAACTGTCCCGGGAAAACGAGTGTGCGAAGATCATGTGCGATTCATAAGATCCCTCAACCGATGATGTTGAGAATGCCTGGCGCACTAGCTCGCGCCAGGCATCTTTTTTATTGAAACAACTTGACACGTGCTAGTGTATTGAGTATCACTTCCCGTTCCGGACGCTCGTCCTTCGGAAATTGAACTACCTATGAAACTTGTAATAGTAGAATCGCCCGCAAAAGCGAAGACCATCGAGAAATATCTCGGGAAGGATTTTACGGTGCGCGCCTCGGTGGGTCACATTCGCGACCTCCCCAAGAGCAATAAAGACGCCGTCGACGTTGAAGGCGGCTTTGTGCCGCGCTACCAGATCGTAGCGGAAAAACAGAAGGTAATAGATGAATTGGAGCGCGAAGCTGCGAAGGCCGACGAGGTCATCCTTGCGACCGACCCCGACCGCGAGGGTGAAGCAATCGCGTGGCACTTGGCGCAGACCATCGGCCTCAAAAAGCCCAAACGCATCGTTTTCCACGAGATCACCGAATCAGCCGTTCAGGAAGCCTTGAAGCATCCGCGCGCAATAGATGACGAGCTCGTACGTGCGCAGGAGGCTCGACGCGTGTTGGACAGGCTTTTCGGTTACGACCTATCAGGCCTTATTTGGAAAAAGGTGCGCTACGGCCTCTCGGCAGGTCGCGTACAATCCCCTGCCTTGCGCATATTAATGGAGCGCGAGCGCGAGATACGAGCCTTCATCCCAGAAAAGTTCTGGGTCGTGAGCGCGGATGTGAAAACAAAAAAGGGCGAACAATTCACGGTCATCTGCACCGAAGAGCCTCGCGATGAGAAAGAGGCGGAGCGCATCTTCGCCGCTGCACAAAGCAAAAAATGGGGCGTCGTGTCAGTTGATGAGACGGAAGCTGGTCGCGCACCGCGCGCGCCTTTCACCACCTCGACCTTGCAGCAGACCGCCTCCACGCGTCTCGGGCTTTCCCCTTCGCGCACGATGCAGATCGCGCAGAAATTGTACGAGCAGGGATTCATTACCTACATGCGTACCGACTCGACCAATCTTGCAAAGGAAGCGCAAGAAAATCTCGTCGCGACCGCGCTCAAGGAATTCGGTGAGAAATATGCCGAGGCGCGCACCTATAAGACCAAGAGTAAGAGCGCGCAGGAAGCGCACGAAGCCATCCGTCCTACGGATGCAAGCAAACGCTCGCAAGGTAGTAACGACGAACAGAAACGACTCTACGCGCTCATCCGCGCACGAGCACTTTCGAGCCAGATGACCGATGCACGAATATTGCGCACAAAGATTACGACCAACGTTGAAGGTGCAACAATTCCGGATTTCACCGCGAATGGCTCGCGGGTCATATTCGACGGCTGGCTTGCCGCCGATCCAGATGCTCGTGGTGAGGACGTACAGTTGCCTGCCGTCGAAGCCAAGGAGGCGCTCACGCTTGTCGAGGCGCACACTGAAGGCAAAGAAACCCAGCCCCCTGGTCGTTACTCTGAAGCTGGGCTCGTGAAAGAACTCGAAAAGCGCGGCATCGGACGTCCATCGACCTACGCTTCGATCATCCGCACATTGGAAACGCGCGGCTACGTCGAGAAGCAGGGCCGCACGATGATCCCGACCGCAACGGGCGACGTTGTCTCTTCCTTTATTGAAGCGAATTTCGGCGAATACATATCCGACACGTTCACCGCGGAAATGGAGAACGAACTCGACGAGATAGCCGAAGGTAAACGCAAGTATGAGAAAACGTTAAAAGATTTCTATACTCCTTTCACAAAGGCGGTAAAATCGAAGGCAAAGATCCCGAAAATAACCTCGATGGGTGACGCGCCCGAAGAATTCCCCTGCCCCATCTGTGGAGGGCCAATGGAGTACAAACTCTCAAAGAACGGGCGCTTTATGTCGTGCAAGAAATTCCCCGAATGTCTCGGTGCGCGTAAAGAAGATGGCTCGGAGATAGCCCCGCCCAAAGAATTGGGTGAACCGTGTCCGTTGGATGGTGGTAAACTCCTCGAACGCGAAGGTCGCTTTGGCAGATTCATCGCATGTGCGAATTATCCTAAATGCAAATTTGTGAAAAAAGATCCTATCGAAGAAGCAAAATCAAAAACGGGCGTGCAATGCCCCGTGTGCAAAAAAGGTGAGATGGTCGAGCGGCGTGGACGCTTTGGCGTTTTCTATGCGTGCTCGAGTTATCCCGACTGCAAGAACACTATCAAGGCCAGACCGACCGGGAAACTTTGTGAGATGTGCGGCTCATTAATGATGGAAGGGACAAAAACGATACCGGAGAGATGCAGTAATAAAGCTTGTCCAAATCATAATCCGCACAAACTTAAAAAGTGAAAAGCCCGAGCGAGCGGGCTTTTCGATCCTTGGAGCGGCAGACTCAGCCGTCGTTTGGATTCAGGCTCAGTCCTTCATATGCCGCCTGCGCCTGAACGAGCGGAGTTGGTTCTGACACAATCGGCACCAGCAGTTCATTGCATTGGGAACACCTAGGGTCGATTGGAATTACATTAAACTTGACCGAGCCACCGCATTTAGGACAAGTATGCGTGGCCTTACCGAACATGGGAACGGACATGGCGTATCTCCTTCATTGCCAAGTCGCCAGCCCGCAGTATTATCAATAAATGACAGCCGTCAACCCCAGGCCTCTGAAAGATATCCTCGATTCGATGTCTTCAAAAGATGCAGCCGATATCGCACTTGTCTCGAACGCATATGAGTTTTCAGAAATCGCGCACAAAGAACAGAAGCGGTATTCGGGCGACCCGTACTTCATCCACCCTGCGGAGGTGGGCTACTCACTCGCACAAGCTGGAATGGATGCGCGAGCTATTGCGGCAGGGCTTTTGCACGACGCGATCGAAGACGCGGGCGTAAAGGCTTCAACAATAGAGGAACAATTCGGAAAAGAAGTCTTGACGCTAGTCGAGGGCGTTACCAAACTCGGAGCACTCCGCTATCGCGGATTGGAACGACACACGGAAAGTTTGCGCAAACTTTTTGCGGCGACCGCCAAAGACATTCGCGTACTCATCATCAAATTGATGGACCGTCTCCACAACGCGCGCACGCTCGAGCACGTGCCAAAAGTAGAAAAGCGGACTCGTATCGCACTCGAGACCCTCGAAATTTATGCGCCTATTGCGGACCGACTTGGTATGAGCCTCCTCAAGCAGGAACTCGAAGACGCTGCGTTCCCCTACGCGTATCCGAAAGATTACGAAAAGACACGCGAACTTTTCAAAGAACGTAAAAATGAGAACGAGAAACGGCTCGAAAAGGTCGAGCACGACCTCAAACGAGAGCTGGGCGAAGCAGGGCTTTTAAATTTTCGCACGGAGGCCCGTATCAAAGGTTCCTACAGTCTCTTTCGCAAGCTCCAGCGTAAAAATTGGGACATGGAAAAGATCTACGACATGCGCGCATTGCGCATTATTTTCCCGACGGTCGCCGATTGCTACTCCGCGCTCGGCGTTATTCATGCGCACTGGCGACCGGTCCCAGGAAAGATAAAAGACTACATTGCGTTTCCGAAACCAAACGGCTATCAATCAATCCACACGACCGTCTACACCGGCGACGGAGGCGCGCTGGAAATGCAACTGCGCACGGAAGCGATGCATCGCGAAGCGCTCTACGGCATCGCATCGCACCTCACCTACAAAGAGCGCATGGAAGGTGGAAAGCGAGGTCGCCGCGGAAGTCTTGATTGGCTGCGACAATTTTTCCCGAGCCGCTCCAAAAGCACCGCTGCGATTGAAACGAATGAGAAGGGCGCTGTTCCGGAATGGGTGCACGAGCTTGCCGGCGCACATCACACGAGTGAAGAGTCGGAAGAATATCTCGACACCCTGAAGACGGATTTTTTCAGTCATCGCGTATTCGTCTTTACCCCAAAAGGCGACGTCATCGACCTACCGATGGAAGCAACCCCGATCGATTTTGCCTACGCCGTGCACACCGATCTCGGCAACCACATGTCGGGCGCGCGCGTCAATGGGAAAATGGTCTCGCTTGAAACCTCACTTAGGAACGGCGACATGGTGCAGATAATCACGAAGCCTGCCGGCAAACCTTCGCGCAAGTGGCATGACATCGCGAAGACGAGCATGGCGAAAAAGCAAATCCGCGCGGCGCTTGCTGCGGCGCAGAAAAGCAAGTAAGGCGGCGGCGGCCTACACTGAGAAATTCGAGATGGAGTAGAGGTCGTCCGATGGACTATCACCGGGCCCTGATGCGAGAGTTTCTGGAGTAACGGCTTCAGGTGTCGCTGGTTGTTCGACACTACTCGCTTGCTGCACCTGCGAGATAACGCTGCGAATGTGCGCAAGGTCGTCCACCGAAAAGAAATCGATGAGCACTTTTCCACCCTGGTCTTTCTTTTCGATGCGCACGCGCGTGCCGAGCTTTTCGGTGAGTTCGCGTTCAAGAAGAAGAAGTTCCGGCGTGAGATCTCCCTTGCGCGCACGCTCCGTCGCAACGCGCCTTGCCATTTGCTCGCTATCTCGCACCGTAAGGCGTTTCTGAATAATTTCCTTGAAAAGAGTTATCTGCTCCGCGGCACGGTCCATAAGCATGAGGAGTGGTCGCGTGTGTCCTTCGCTTATCTCCCCGCTCGAGAGCGCTTCCTGCATTTCTTTTGGAAGTCCGAGGATGCGCAGCGTATTGGAAACGTATTCGCGGCTTTTCCCAACGCGTTTACCGATCTCTGCATGCTTGAGACCGAAATCGACAACCAGTTTCTGAAATGCGAGCGCACGGTCTATTGGGTTGAGGTCTTCACGCTGCAAGTTCTCGATGATAGCGATCTCCAATTTCATTCGGTCGGTGTCTTCACCGCTCCGGATGACGACCGGCACTTCGCGCAATCCTGCTAATCTTGAGGCGCGCAAGCGACGCTCACCAGCAATTAATTCGTACTCTACGGCAATTCCCTCGCCGGGCTTCTCAATTTCTTTTCGAGTAACAGTCAACGGCTGCAAAACGCCGTAACTGCGAATGGATTCGGCGAGCGATTGCAAAGCCGCCTCGTCGAATGTTTTACGAGGCTGGAATGGATTGGGTTTTATTCTGTCGACTTCGACCCAGAAAATGGAATCGTATCGTCCGTTGTTCGGCATTTGAGAATTATATCACTTCGATTTCAGTGCCGGGAGAGGGACTCGAACCCTCACACCTTTCGATACACGATTTTGAGTCGTGCGCGTCTACCAATTCCGCCACCCCGGCATCGTTCGACATGATACTTCATTTATAGTGTGATTTGAAGTAGTGTTGCTGCATGCAAAAAGTGCTTGTCATCGTGGGGCCTACGGCTTCCGGCAAATCAGCGCTTGCTATCGCCCTAGCGAAGAAATTCAAGGGAGAGATAATCTCTGCTGATTCGCGACAGGTGTATCGAGGACTCGACGTTGGCACCGGAAAAGTAACAACGCGTGAGATGCAGGGCGTGCCGCATCACCTGCTCGACATCGCTTCACCAAAAAAGAATTTCTCCGCTGGAGATTTTGAAAGGCAGGCGCGGAACGCGCTTAAAAATATCGCCGCAAAACATAAGCTTCCAATCGTCGCAGGAGGCACTGGATTTTATATCGACGCACTTCTGGGCCGAATACAACTGCCCAATGTGCAGCCCAACGCTGCGCTCCGTGCTCGTTTGCAAAAGAAAACAGCCGCGCAACTCTATGCGCTGCTCAAAAAGCGGGATACTACTCGCGCGAAGCAAATGAACACGCCGAGCGAACGAAATAACAAAGTGCGTCTCGTTCGAGCTCTGGAGATAGCGGATTCGAAAACTCCGGAGCGCCCCAAGAAGCATCCGTACGATACGCTCTGGCTGGGAATCGCTCCGAAGCAAAAAAAATTGGAAAAACGAATTCAGGACCGCCTCAAGGCGCGCATACAACACGGCATGATCGCTGAAGCAAAGCGCCTGCATCGCGAAGGACTTTCATTCAAACGTATGCACGAGCTCGGTCTCGAGTATCGCGCACTTTCGCGGCTTTTGCAGAACAAGATCTCTAAAAAAGAATTCGAGGAAGAACTGTTCCGTGACGTTCGTCGCTATGCAAAAAAGCAAATCGGCTACTGGAAGCGGAACTATGACATCCATTGGTACGACCCAAAGCAAAAAGCGAAACTCACTAAGGATGTCGCCGCCTGGCTTCGGATGCGGTAAGATACCTCACTATGTTCAAGGTACTTCGTGGTCCCTTCGCGTTCATCGTTGCGACGATGTTCCTCAATTTTGCTGGCCTCACCATTATCATCCCGGTAATTCCTTACATCGTGCAGGAATATACCTCACACGTGGCGATCTTCGTCGGTCTTATCATGTCGGCCGCGGCGCTGTGCCAATTCATCTTTTCACCTGCACTCGGCTATCTGAGCGACCTCTACGGCCGCCGCCCGATACTTCTGTGGAGTCTTTTGGGCGGTGTTGTCGGCTTCATTCTATTTGGTATCGGTGGCGCGCTCTGGGTGCTTTTCTTGGCTCGTATTATCGACGGGGCAACTGCTGGCGATACTCCCGCCATGTATGCCTACATCGCCGACGTCGCCGAGCCAAAAGATCGCGCACGTCTGTATGGGATTTTGGGTGCGGCGGGAGGGTTTGGATTTATGGTCGGACCCGCTATAGGCGGATTCGCAGCGCAGTGGGGCCTTTCAATACCCCTTTATGTCGCGGCAGCACTAGGGCTCATCAACGCGGCCTGGGGCTACTTCGTCATGCCAGAAAGTCTCGCCGAGAAAAATCGTGCGAAAAGCTTCGAAGCAAAACATCTCAACCCATTTGCGCAGTTCAAGCATGTGTTCACCTCTGAAACACTTCGTGTCCTCTTTGGTGTTTCATTCCTTTTCTTCATCGCGCTCATCATGCAGCAGAGCAACATCTCGGTTTTCCTAAAAGAAATCCTGCGCTTCGGGCCAGGCCAGATTGGTATCGTACTGACAGTCGTCGGCGCGGTGGACATCGCATCGCAAGGTTACCTCACGAGCAAGCTCTTGCCGCTCTGGGGTGAAAAAACACTTTCGGTCGTTGGGCTCATTATCACGGCAGTGGGAATGTTCTTACTCGGGTCCGTTGCCTTTTTACCTGTCACGGTATTCTTGTACGTCGCGGTAATCGTCTACACGCTCGGCGACGGTCTATTCGAGCCCGCAATGAGCGGTCTCATCGCCAACGCGACCGAGCCACATATGCAAGGGCGCATCCAAGGCGCCAACCAAAGCCTGCAATCCGTCGCACGCACGCTCGCACCGCTCATGGCTGGTCTCCTCTACGGCTTCGGCGCATATCTTCCCTACTACGTCAGCGCATCCATCATGGTTGTCACGCTTTTGATATTCCTTTTCTTTATGCAAACCCTGAAAACCGCAAATCGGTAGTTTGCGGGCGATGAGGGAATCGAACCCCCGACATCGGTTTTGGAGACCGAAGTTATACCATTTAACTAATCGCCCTTCTCGGCCATCATAGCCGTTTTTTGCCAATACGAAAGGCAACGTCACGCTCTCTTTCTTTCTTTTGCTAAGGAGGTCCCCGGCTTTATTCCACGCCCGGGTCAAATTGCATAATGTCGGTGGCAAAGCTTTCTGCGATTCGTCTTTTGATAAGCTCCTCATTTCTTCTTCCCTTTGTTGCGGCAGCTCGTTTGGCTTGGTCTTTTAGATTTGATGGTGTTATCACGGCATGGTCATTTAAGACGGCAAAAATAAATACGGCGATAACTGCACTTCTCTTGTTTCCGTCATGTAGCTCGTGACGTTTAGCCACCTTATACAACAGACGTGCGCAACAATCATGAAAACTCTTTTCACCTTCGTACTGCGCGATGTGTTCGGTATATCGGATGCAGTCGTCGATAATATCGAACCACTCCTCATCGATATGGGGTAAATATTTACTCACCCTGAATTTGTTAGTTTGAAGAATCCTTACGAACTCTTCCAAGTCAGTCCGAGTAGGATAAACAAAAGACATTAGCCTTTTGCAAGGTCGCGCATCACATCTTCAAAGCGTACCGCGAAATCTTCCGCACCTTTCTCGATTTTCTCTTTTCTAGAAGCATTGCTCATGCGAACAGTTACCTGCTTCTTTTCTTGATCGTTCTGAGGAACGCTAATTATGTGTTTCCACCAGCTCATAACAGGCATTATAGCATAACGTACCCTTTTGACCGCACTAAGGTCGCCAGTTTCTTTTGCGAAGTATTGCACGAAGCTGGCTAAGGACAGATGGGGAGGACTGGGGTCTCTTAAGACGATAGGTGATACCCGGGACCGCACTACTTTTTCTCGTGTTTTAATAGCTGTATGTTCCCAGGGGTCGAGGAGCTGGCGCTTTGTATTGCCGCGGTGGCCAATTTCGGCATCGGCCTCTATGTTTTTCTCTCAAAGCCTCAGGATCTCGCACGGCGGGCATTTTCCTTTTCGTCCCCGTAACGCGCTGCCCGTGGTGGTAAGATAGTTCGTATGACAAGGTATATATTTCTTGTCGGAATAATTATTGTGGCTGGCGGATTTTTCTATTGGTTCGGAATACGGCCAGAAAATATACGAGCTAACTGTGCGGCATCAACGGATGCCCTGTTGGAAAGCGCTAAATCTAGTGCGGCTGAACTCGGCCCTCCGATGACTGCAGAAGAGCAGAGCACACAATACAATATGACCTATGAGCAATGTCTGCACGATAGCGGTCTCTAGTCAATTCAAGTATCGAGTGCAAAGAAGATTCTTCAAACCAAAAGATATGCACAGAAGACATCAAAACGGCCCACGAAAGGATGTGGTATAGTATTTCTGGCCTCACGTTGAGGCTTTTTTCTTTGTACGGCTCCTGTGCGCGGGGCGTGAGCAGGGTAATCAGCAGATTGCTGATAGTCTCGTGCCTCGCGCAAAAGAGCTGTTCAAAAGGAGGGTTGGCCGAGCTGGTTTATGGCGCTCGTCTTAAAAACGAGAGGGATGACCGGACTTTACGGAAGGGTCGTTCCCGCAGGTTCAAATCCTGCACCCTCCGTATTTACGGAAGGATAGATTTTGGCTTTATGTCAGCGTTAAACGTCAATACCTCCCTCCAGGAGATACGTGCCGGAATGGTACGGCGTATTTATGCTCATCATCATAACCTACCGGTCGCCGGCTTAGCAAGTTAGTGTGTATAAGTTTTGGCTTGCGAGGATAATTTCTTATTCCTCGACAATATCCTCTGGTTGTTGCCAAATCGCGATAGTACACCGTCTATATACTTAACAACGCTTGATTTCCCTTTTTAAGAATCTAGGATGACTAAAGTTACTCATCACTTCTGATCATTGAAAGGTGTCGACAATGAACAATTATCGCCTCTTGCCGCAAAGTGCGGACGAGAAATACTATCGAGAGCGCACCGATCGCAACATCGGCTGGATTACGAAGGCAGAACAAGACTCTCTCAAGCACGCAGTTGTCGGTATTGCTGGTTGCGGAGGTATGGGCGGTCTCATCGCCGCTACCTTAGTACGTATCGGTATTGGAGAAGTTCGGATAGCCGACAATGAAGTCTTCGACACATCCAACATCAACCGTCAGTTCGCCGCTACACGACGTTCCATCGGCAAATCCAAAGCGGACGAAACAGCGAAAATGATACGCGAGATAAGCGACGACACGACGCTCGTTGTGTATCCGCAAGGAATCAACGAGCAAAGTGTTTCGCATTTTCTCGAAGGTTGCGATGTCGTCTGCGACGAGATCGAATTCTGGGCAGTCGGCGCACGAATTCTTCTGCACCAAAAAGCACGCGCACTTGGTGTTTCGGTCTTCAACTGCAATACCGTCGGATTCGGCACTCGTCTCTTCCTATTCGAACCTGATGGTTACACGATGGAAGAACAGCTCGGTCTCTCGTTCGAGCGAGCGATGGAGTTGCAGCAAAAAATCCAGTCGAGAACTGCGACCGCAGCAGACATCAAAATCGTGATGGATGCTCTCATCGCGGGACTCATCGTGGAACTTCCAGAATATTCCGCCGACACAACTATATACAGCACCGTCGAGACAGGCCTCAAACGCCTCGTTGAAGAAGGTCGCGCACCTATCATTGGGACAAATCCGCCGATGGCATCGGGATTCCTTTCTGACCACGTGCTCTTCTATCTGCTACGCAATTCTGCAGTGAAGCGTAACGTAGTACGTCCGCCAAAGGCACCGGGGTATCTGTGTTTCGATGCAGGTCTCCTGGAAGCGAAAAAGGTGTCACGATGATAGACGTTCACATCTCATTTATCGAGGGCAACAAAGTCTCCACAGATGTCATCGAACTCGTTCAACGCGCGTACCTGAAGACCTACGAAACTTCGCCCGGCGTCGCGAAAACATATGTAGTCGCATTGCGACACGGCAAAGTAATCGGTTGCCTCGGAATGGAAGGCGTGGACCAGTCGGGCCGCTTCCCTATCGAGTTCATCTACGGAATCGATCGAAGCAGACTTTCCGTTCCGTTCGACCAATCGAACACGATGCAGTTCGGCAGACTTGTAGTGAAAGAGCGGGAGCTCACACCGGTCATTCTGTATGCTGGTTCATGGTACGGCGTACGAAGCGGGAAAACCTACGGGCTCATCGAACATAACCGAGCCGTGCATCGAGTGGTCACTCGCTTCGGCATTCACTTCGAAGAAATAGTGTGTGGAGAAGCTAATCTCGAACTTGTTGCTGAAGACGATCGTCGCTACTACGCGAAGCAAGAAATGCGGCCGTACATTGCTGAGCTTCGAGACGCAATGAAGGCACTTGCATCGTACGTTCCTGCTGACGTGATTCGACTACTTTCTACATCGTAACAACAACGCACGTGCTGCCATGTCGGCACGTGCGTACTTCTTTAGGAAAATCTTAAATATTCTTGAGCGACAATCCTTATAATTATCTTATGGTAAGAAAAGCGGCGCGACGGGTGGAATTTCATATCAAAAGTAATGATTACTTTGGAACGCTCGCAACTTTGATGCAGTTGATGGCGGATGCGGTGGCTTCGGGTGATGCTCGCGCTCGCGCACGATGCATTGCGACACTGAAAGAGTTGTCGGAAGATTTGGTGTATTTGCAGGAGAGGTATTCGATAAAGAAAAGATAAAATCGAAAGAGCCCGTTCGCATTCGCGCGGCGGGCTCCCGAGTTTTCTTGTACATGCTGATGCTCCTCATTCCGCTGCCCTCAGCTGGGATAGTTCGTGGAAGACATGCACTGCCGCACCTTCCACGGGACCGATGCATCTTTCCGCATCTTCGACCGCAAGCTCCTTTCTGACGCGAAGCGGCCAAGACACGTAATGCTCGGAACCATTCACGAGCTGATAGGTGACGTTAGTTTTCCATCCTTGCATGCTCTCGTAGATGTCGGCACGAATGGCCCGAGCAGTCGGGGGAATGTCAAGAAACTCCATGACGTCCTCCTTCGGCAGACGCGTATACAAGCTGCCGCCGAACATACAATCACGGGGGTAGTTTTGCGTCAACGTTACGAGTTGAACTTGTTCATCGCGATCTCGCGACCGTCAGAGACGATCATTTCGATCGCTTCGGTGACTCTTTTGAAAATTCGCTTCAACTCTTCGAGCTCGTTCGCCTTGAAACGTGTGAGAATGAAATTCACGACTACTTTTTCTCCTTCTGGCTTTCGTATCGCACCGCTCGCGGTCGAGGGAGAAACACCGACGCGGATGCGAACGAACTTTCTGGTCTTCACCGCACGCTCAATAGACTCAATACCCTTGTGTCCACCACTTCCTCTATCAAATGAGAGCTTCATTTTACCGAGCGGAAGGTCGAGATCATCGTAAATAACTATCAAACGCTCTGCCGCCTTCTGGCTTTTCACGAATTTGCCTATCGCAGCACCCGATTTGTTCATAAAGGTGTCCGGTGCGATGAGAACGGCGAGTGTTTTGCCTATCATGCCCTTACTCACCTGCGCTTTTGCCTTCTTGTCCTCTTTCCACTCACCAAATTTGTTGGCTTTCGCAAAAAATTCGGTCGCCATGCGTCCGGTGTTGTGTCGCGTCGATGTATATTCCTCTCCAGGATTGCCCAGACCCGAGATGATCCATGTCATTGCGATAGATAATAGAACAGAAAGTGATAAAACGGAAATAAAAATGAAGTTCTTTCACTTTTTCGCGATGGAACATTGCGATTACTTTGTGTCAACGTGCTCGGTGAGTATAATGCATTGCACATGACCTCCGTTAGAAAGAGTTTCGACGGTGGATTTCTCCAAAAGAGTGTCGCTCTCACCATTTCGCGCTTCGCTTCACGAATTTTTCACGAGATGGAGCCTCGCATAAGCGATTGATATGGACGAACAACGGGTCAGGGGGCAAGAGTCGTACCTCTCACTGGTCTTGTATACGATTGTTGCCCTCGCGCTCGCCTTTCTCATCCGCATTTTCCTCGCTGCGCCGTATGTCGTCGACGGCACCTCGATGCTTCCGACTTTCCAGAACTACAATTACCTCATCGTGCAAAAGGAGACCGCCTGTCTCCCATTCGTTTCCACATGCATCTACCTTGGTGCGCCGCAACGAGGCGATGTCATTGTGCTCGACCTGCCGGAAGAGACTTCGCGCGCGCTCATCAAGCGTGTGATCGGGTTGCCGGGCGACACGGTAGTCATTTCAGGCTCGCAGCCCACGATAACTATCATCAATGCGCAGAATCCGCAGGGATTTGTTTTGAATGAACCATACATCGATCCCGCAAATTACGGCGGCCCGACAGATATCCGCGTAACGCTAGGGAGCGACCAGTATTACGTGCTCGGCGACAACCGCGGCGTTTCTGCTGACTCGCGCACGTGGGGAATTTTGCCGCGCCAAGACATCGTCGGTCGCGTGCTGATTCGCCTTTATCCGTTCAACGAGCTCGGAGTATTACCAGGTGAGGAACGTTACACGACTTCAACGCAATCCGCGCAATCTCTATGATCAGACTTCGCGACACGAAACACGAGAACACTGCCTCACTCTTGAGCTCCGGCATTCGCATCGCGGAATATTACGGATTCACTCCGCTCGACGAAGCCTTGCGCGCGCAAAGCGGCAAGAAACTTACACCGCTCGTGAAGAATGATACTGAGATCTCCTACGCGCGGCGCGAAGAACGTCCGCTCGCGCAAATTGCTAGGCGCGCAGCATCATTCGCACGCAGTGGAGTAATTCCAGAAAGTGGCGCGCACCTCTTCTGGCGCACGACCCAAGGCAACACCGCTGTTCCTTCGATTTCGCTCGAACTCCACGTCGTCGGCGCGCGCGGCGCAATTGCCGAAGCATTGCTTCTGATCGTCGCCTCGACGATCGCGCAAGAAGCGGGCTTGCCGGAGCGCGTGCTCTCGATTAACAACATTGGTTCAATCGAATCTTCGAATCGCTACGTGCGCGATGTGGGAATGTATTTGCGTAAACACATTGAAACCATTTCGCCGACACTTCGTCCGCGTGCAGCGACCGATCCTCTCGGCACGCTCGTTCAACTCATCGAGCGCGGACACCCGGCTGTCCCTCGCGCTCCTCAAGCGATGGAATATCTCACCGAAGAAGAACGCCGCAGGTTCTGGGAAATACTCGAGTACCTCGAGATCGCTGGGCTCCCCTACGAACTCTCGCCTTCGATACTCGGCAGTCGTGATTGCTGGGCACACGCGCTCTACGAGCTCTCAACACTAGATCAGGAGACGAATTCCCGCATCCCTATCGCATTTGGGGGTCGTTACGACCCGCTGGCAACACGTTTCGGCGCACAAAATGGCGCAGCGACTATCGCTATTTCCTACGAAATAAAGGGCAAGACGCGATTTAAGCGCCAATCGCCCGGAATGCCTTCTATTTACTTCGCACATCTGGGTCTCGAAGCGCGCCGCGCGTCGCTGAAAGCACTCGAGATATTGCGTCACGCGGAAATCCCGGTCTACCAGAGCCTTTGTTTCGAACGGATCGGCGAACAAATGCTGCAAGCAAAATCACTCGCTGCTCCATATATTCTCATCATGGGCTACAAAGAAGCGACTGAAGGCACCATCATGGTCCGCGAGGTCGCGACCAATTCCCAAGAATCAGTCGCTCTCACAGAATTGCCGGGTTACCTAAAACGCCGACGCGTCGGCAACTCCAGGAGCGGCATCACTGCATAATCTTGCCCATCCGGTAAGCTCGTGCTATTGTATCGCCTCATGGCAACGAATGCAGAGGTACAGAAAAGCGGAAGCGAGAACGCGCTTTCGACCATTCGTAAATTCTCACGTCGCGTGCAAGGCACGGGACTCGTAAAGACCGCACGCAAGCAGCGCTACTTCGAACGTCAGAAATCGAAGACCGTTCAGAAAAAGCGCGCTCTCAAAATGCTGAAACGCCGCGCCGACTACCAAAAAGCCGTCAAAGAAGGCAAGATCGTCGAGCGCGAAGTTCGCGGCTACCGTTCCAACACTCCGATGCGCAAAGAAAGCGAAGCTCCTCGCTCGCAATCCGGTCTCGGCGACTCGACCCCGATCGCGCGCTAATGCGACCCTCTCCACTTTCCATACGAAAGACGATGCGCGGCCCCAGCCCGCGTTTGCCGTTCGAGAAGATGGCAAAAGAAATACTCGGCGACGCGTATGAGCTCTCGCTCGTCCTCTGTGGCGATTCTCTTGCGCAAAAGATGAATAAAACGTATCGAAAGAAGTCTTACAAACCCAACGTGCTCTCATTCCCTCTTTCAAAATACGAGGGTGAGATATTTTTGAATGTGCAGTGCGCGATACGCGAGGCGCGAAAGTACGGAACGATACCGCAAAAGCGACTCGCGCTTCTTTTCGTCCATGGCTGCTTCCATCTCAAAGGTCTCAAGCATGGAACAAAAATGGAGAACGCGGAGCAGATTATTTTGAAACACTTCAAGCTTGAATAGTTTTCCCAGAAAAAGACGTTTTGCGGGCGCATTTTGCGCGGTACAATAGTGAAATGGCCCGAAAGGTATATTGCGGTATCGATATTGGTACCTACCACGTCAAGGTGGTGATTGCGTCCCCTGCTGAAAATCCCGAGTTACCGATGCAGATACTCGGCACGGGCACCGCCAGTTCGCGAGGATTGCGCCACGGCTACATCGTCGATCGCAACGAAGCAACGCGCAGCGTCAAAGAGGCAGTCGCGCGCGCAGCATCTTCGGCACGCATTCAGATACGCTCGGCGCGTGTGGGTCTCGGCGGTGTGGGCATCGACGAGATCCGCTCGACCGGCGATGTCACACTCACCCCTTCCGGCGGTATCGTCACTCAGCAACAGATCGAACGCGCGACGCGGGAGAGTGAGAAGCGCGCTTCTCCCAAACTAACCAACCGCGCCATCATTCACACCATTCCGCTCGAGTTTCGTGTCGACGGCTCGAAGGTCTTCGGGCAACCAATCGGCATGCAGGGCACAAAACTCGCCGTCGATACGTTGCTCATCACGATGCTGCAGCAGCACCACGACGATCTTATAGAAGCCGTGGAAGCTGCCGGCGTCGAAGTCGAAGGAGTGATGGCGTCGCCGCTCGCCGCTTCTTTTGTAACGCTGACCAAGGCACAGAAAACCGCAGGGGTATGCCTCGCCAACATCGGGGCAGAAACCCTCTCAATAATAGTATTCGAGGACGACACGCCGATATCAATCAAAGTATTGCCGATGGGTTCTTCGGACGTGACCAACACCATCGCACTTTCCTTTCAAATTCCACTGCCGGAAGCGGAACAAATGAAGCGCGGTGCGGTGACTGGTTCGGATTTGCCGATCCATAAAATGGATACCATTGTGCAGCAACGTTTGAAAGAAATGTTCGTACTCGTTGGAGCGCATTTGAAAACAATAGGTCGTGCACGACTTTTGCCTGCGGGTATCGTTATAACAGGCGGTGGCTCTGGTATGGCCTCCGCCCAAGAAATCGCAAAAGCAATTTTGAAACTACCCTCGCAGATCGGACAGATTGGACACGTATCGCGTACTGCATCGGTGGATGCCACGTGGGCAGTCGCCTACGGACTTTGCCGCTGGGCCTTTGCAGAAGACATGACTGGAAAAGTATCGAGCCTCGGCGAGGTCTTCGGTGGTGGCTGGGATTCTATCAAACGAGTTTTCCGCAGTTTGTTGCCGTAAAAACAAAGAAACGCGGAGGGTCGCGTGTCAACTTTGCGCATAGTTTGAAAGTGTTATCATGCCCAGACTATGGCAAAAGCAGTGAAGCCCGACGTTGAATCATTCGCACGAATTCGGGTAGTCGGGGTCGGAGGGTCCGGGGGCAACGCCGTGAATCACATGGTGCAGTCCAAGGTGGAAGGGGTTGATTTTATTGCCGTAAACACGGACGCACAAGACCTCCACAAATCGAAAGCAAAAAAGAAAATACACATCGGCAAGACGCTGACACGAGGCTTGGGCACCGGCATGAATCCGGAACTCGGCAAACAAGCGGCTGACGAAACGCGCGAAGACATCCAAGATGCCATCAAAGGCTCCGACATGGTGTTCATCACCTGCGGGATGGGTGGCGGCACGGGGACTGGTGCAGCTCCAATCGTTGCAAAAATCGCGCGAGAACTCGGCGCGCTCACGGTCGGCGTCGTCACTCGCCCATTCGGTTTCGAAGGCGCGCAACGCTTGCGCTTGGCCGAAGCTGGACTTGCTGATCTTCGCAAGGCGGTAGACGCACTCATCATCATCCCCAACGACAAACTTTTGCAGATCGTCTCTCGCGACACGGGCATCAAAAACGCATTCGCGATGTGCGACGACATTTTGAAGCAGGCAGTGGAAGGAATTTCCGACCTCATCACGCAAACAGGTATCATCAACGTCGACTTCGCTGACGTGCGCTCTATCATGGCGAACGCCGGCAGCGCACTCATGGGTATCGGCGTTGCGATGGGCGACAAGCGTGCGGAATTGGCAGCCAAAGCAGCCATCAATTCTCCCCTCCTCGAAGTTTCCATCACTGGTGCCAAGGGTGTCCTTTTCTCTATCGCCGGCGGCGAAGACCTTGGAATGCTCGAGGTGCAAGATGCCGCCAACGTCATCACCGAAGCCATCGATCCCGACGCAAAGGTCATCTTCGGGGCTGTCACCGACGAGAGCCTCAAGAAGGGCCAGGTACGCGTTACGGTCATCGCCACGGGCTTTCCCGAGAGCGCGACCCGCGCCACATCGCTTTTCTCCGCGCAGCGTCCTCGCAAGAACGAAGAGGTCCCGCCGGCCACCGCTCGCCTGAACGGCCAGGGCGAACGCGAGACTCCTAAAGAGCGCATCATAATCGACGACACGGCTCCTCGCGAGAAGCCGAAAGCTGTGAAGCCAGAACCGACACCTGTCGTCGACTCCAAAAAAGAGGAAGAGGACGACGATGTTTGGGGAGGTTTGCCCTCGTTTTTGCGCAGAAAGTGATATACTAATTTTCTCATGAGTGATTCGACCTACGAACTTTTGATCGTGGGCGGCGGCCCAGCAGGGGCCGCCGCAGCGATATACGCTGCGCGCAAGCGCTTGAAGACCCTTTTCATTACCAACGAGTGGGGTGGTCAAAGCACCGTTTCAACCGATATACAGAACTGGATTGGTACGCCTTCTATTTCCGGCGCCGACCTGGCCAAGAACTTGAAAGCACACGTCGAAGCGAATGCTTCCGATACCCTTACCATTCTTTCCCCTGCACTCGCGACAGGATTTACGTCGAAAGACGACTCCATTGAGGTAACGACCAACAAAGGCACCTTTTCGGCCAGAGCGCTTTTGATAACGAGTGGCGCGCAACGACGCAAACTCGAAGTTCCTGGCGCGGCCCAGTACGACCAAAAAGGCCTCACCTACTGCGCCTCTTGCGACGGCCCGCTTTTCGATGGCAAGGATGTCGTCGTGGTTGGCGGCGGCAACGCGGCTTTCGAGACCGCGCTGCAGCTTCTCGCCTACTGCAAAACTGTGACGCTCCTCAATCGCACTGAAGCCTTACGCGCCGATGAGATAACGATCGCATCTGCCACGGCGCACCCCAACATGCGCATCATAAAAAATGCTGAACCGACCGAAGTCGTCGGAGCCCAATTCGTAACTGGAATAAAATACAAAGACGCGAAATCTGGAGCGGAGACACTTCTCCCAGTCGAGGGTGTCTTTATCGAGATAGGATTGCTGCCCAATACTGACTGGCTCGGCAACACCTTGGAAATGAACGCCATCAAACAAGTGAAAGTGGACCCGAAAACGCAGCGTGCCTCTCGTCCCAACATTTGGGCAGCAGGCGATGTGACCGATGGTCTCTACCACCAGAACAACATCGCGGCCGGCGACGCCGTCAAAGCGTTGGAGGACATCTACATGGCACTGCGTCGAGCCTAGTGTCTGAAGTGCCGCACACCGGTGAATACCATCGCAAGACCGAGTTCGTTGGCAGCATCTATGGATGCTTGGTCATTTTTTGAACCACCTGGCTGCACGATGGCACTTGCTCCGGCCTCAAACGAGGCATGCACGCAATCTGGAAATGGGAAAAACGCATCTGACGCCATCACAGAATCCTTGAGCGAAAGGTTTGCCTCAGCAGCTTTCATTGCTGCAATCTTCGCACTATAGATACGGCTCATCTGCCCTGCTCCAATGCCTACCGTCGCGCCGTCTTTTACATAGACGATCGCGTTGGATTTTACGTGCTTCACGACCTCAAAAGCGAAGCGTAAGTCTTTCCATTCCGCATCGCTCGGCTCTCGCTTCGTAACCACCTTCGGTTTGTTATTGCTATCAACATTTATATTGTCGCGTGATTGCACCAGAAAGCCGCCCGCAATAGAGCGGACGATCAGGCCTTCCGCTTTCTTATCCTGCATCCCACCAGTCAAAAGTACGCGCACATTGGGTTTCGAAGCAAGTACCTTCAGCGCATCGTCATTGGCGGCCGGTGCAACAACAACCTCAAGAAATATCTTTACGAGCTCGTTTGCGAGCGCCGCGTCGAGCGTGGAATTCACCGCAACGATGCCGCCGAATGCCGACGTCGGGTCGCATGCGAGCGCTTTCACATATGCCTCTTGCAGATTCACACCAAGTCCAACACCACAAGGATTTAGATGCTTTACGATAACGACTGCCGGACCTTCGAATTCTGCAGCACATTCGAATGCTGCGTCGGCATCAGCGAGATTATTGAAGCTCAATTCCTTTCCTTGTGCGAAACGTGCCCGGGCGACTCCCACGCGGGTATCGTTTTTGTCCAAGTAGAGCCCCCCAGTTTGATGCGGGTTCTCACCGTAGCGAAGTTTCTGTGCCAATTCGAGCTTGAGAACAAGTTCTTCCGGCAACTCGTCCATATTAGACCGAGCGCTTCGGGAAGTGCGCTACTGCAAGAGCGAGTGCTATAGACGCGATCGAAAGGTCGCGGAAAACTATCTCAAAATCCACGCGATCGAAGAATACGATGGAAAGAAGCATGAGGAGCGCCAAAACTGAAGGCCAGAATATTTTCCATCCCGAAAGGAGCCAGAGCGCGATGATTATTTCGACAGCACCGAAACTATGGAGCAATACCATGTCGGGCACAAAACCGCGCACGAACGAAGGAAAGTATGCAATCCACGAATACGGGTCGACGAAGCCATCGAGTGGCGGATACAGAAATGCGAACGCAAGTCCGATCCGCAGTATCCAGTCGACGCGTTTTTCTATCATAGGAGTTTTATTGGGCGATGACGGTCACCGTGCCGCCTACGCTCTCATCAAGGTGGTCATGAAAACTCCAGGTACCCACTCTGTTGAATGTGAAGCTAAATGACGTGCCTGCAGAACACTGGTCGAACGGGGCAACTCCTGTGTAGCCCGGTGCGCAATGCTGTTCGAGCGTCGTGCCATCGTAGCCGTTTTGTATGGGATCAGGATCAGATGCGACCCACATATCGCCGCCGGTCGAGGTCCAGGTGACGGTGCCACCCTGCGCGACGGTAACGTTGGCCGGAGAGAACACGCTACCGTTGAACGTAATGGTAGTGCTGACCGGGACCGTGGTGCCAGTCGATCCGATTGTATTGGCCGAAGTCGCCGGAATCATCGGGGCGCCAGTCTGCGTGGTCGTACTGGAAGTATCGATCATCGCGCTCTCCGAAGAACTCCACCACCAATAGATTCCTCCGAGCACTACGACAATAACGACTGCCCAAATAAATTGCTGTTGTTTTGTCATAGTTATTTTTAGATATCTACGCGAATAGTATAGAGCGCGTGAGCGGGCATTATACCTTATTGGTCTCCATTTTCTTTCGCGCAAGGAATTCCTTGCCGTGCCCAATATCGGTGTTTACCGGGATAGAGCGCTTACACAAATCACACGCTTCTTCGGGCCATTGATTCATGTGCACCGTCAACATCGAAATGAATTCGTCGGGATTTCCTATACCCTCCTTCGTTACTCCGCCTCGATTGACCACGGCGACTGCGCCGATTACCTGACCGCCTACTCGTCGCGCTTCTGCTATTACTTTCTTGAGCGAACCACCGGTCGTTACGAGATCTTCGACGACGAGCGTCTTTTTGCCGTTCACCATATCCTCATATCCACGCTTGATGACGAACCCCTCGCCGTCCTTGTCGGCGTAGGCGCTATAGACTTCCCTTCCTTCAAGCTCCGAGAGGTGGTGAGCGACCCATTGCGAAAGAATGATGCCCCCAGTTGATGGACCAACGACTATGTCGACCCCCCTTCCTTTGAAGCGCTCGGCAATGCCTCGGCACATCTTAGAAACTTCGGCGGTGTACGGATATACCGCATTCTTGTTGATGTAGGTGTTGGCGTGAAGTCCCGATACGAAGACGAAGTGACCGCTCCTGAATCCGCCGACTTTCTGATATACCTCCAAGATCTCGTTTTCGTCCATAAGGAAAGATTATAGCGCACCCGTGATGGCTTCGTGAAATTCCCGCGCACGCTTGCCAGCTGCCTCGGCAAAATCTTCTCCACCAGATGCGTAGATAATGGCGCGCGAGATCGCAAGCACAAATCCCGCGCCTTTTGCATCTTTTGCAGCGAGAACGCTTTTTTCAAGGTCCCCTCCCTGTGCGCCGATCCCCGGTATCAAGAACGGCAGCGCTGGTGCGACCTCTCGTACTTTTGCGACCTCTCCCGGATACGTGGCACCAACAACCAGTCCGCAATTTCCCTTTGCGTTCCACTCGTTGGCACAATGTCGCGCGACGTGCACATAAAGTGGCTCGCCTTCTACTTCAAGGTCCTGAAATTCACCGGCTCCATCGTTCGAAGAACGACACCAGACGAGCACTCCTTTCTCGGGGCGCTCAAAAAGAGGTTTGAGTGCAGCAAATCCAGCATAGGGCTGCACGGTGAGCGCGTCCGCTTTGAGTTCGTCGAATGCAGCGACCGCGTAGCCAAGATTCGTGTTGCCGATGTCCGCGCGTTTCGCGTCAAGAATGACGGCAGCATTGGGTGATAGTTCAAGCGCATATTCGATCGTGCCACGCAGCGCGGCATACCCTTCCTCGCCATGGGCTTCGTAAAAGGCACTGTTGGGTTTGTACGCGCAGGCAATGTCTTTCGTCGCGTCAATAATAGAGCGATTGAAAGCGAGAATCGTTTCTTTGACACTACCTTTCCGCGCCGCCTGCGGTATTTTCTCAAGATCGGGGTCGAGTCCGACGCAAAGGAACTTGCTGTCTTTCCACTGGTTGTCGAGCAGGTCCTTGAAATTACGCTGGGCCATCGCGGCGTATTGTACCAAACATACTCTAGAAAGCTGCTGTCAAAGGAGATCCTAATCCTGTGACATAATCGTAACGTTTACGGGCGGTACAGAGATAGCCGCAGGCGCCATTGGAACCGCTTATGATGTCGCGAAAGTAGTTTGTATTGTTCGATGCAGCTTTGTCGGCGTAGAGTTTTGGTAGCGAAATACCACTTCCGAGCGCTGCGATAGCGGCCCACTGTGGAGCGCCGGCCGACGTGCCGCCAACTTCCTGCCACTTGCCTGCACGATAGACGGGAAAACCAGAAGCCGGGTCCGCATCGTACGAAACATCCGGAGTGGCGCGCATGCCGCCAGCTTTGGGAATGTTGTATCCGGATTGATACGACGGCTCCTTTTCATACGCCGAAACACCGCCGCCTGAACCACTCCAGGCCACTTCGCTCAAAAAGGTGCCATTCGAGAAAGCAGAAACGTGCGTGCCCCCAACGCCGATGACGTTCGGCGAAGACGCTGGCCACGAAGCCCCCGTACCGTTGTCGCCGGAAGATGCGAAAAAGACGGCTCCGGAGACACTACTGAAATGGGAGTCGAGTGACGTTTCTTCGGGGAATTCCGCGCCACCCCAGCTCATCGAGATCGCGACGACGCTCTTTTGCGATGCCGCATAATCGACAGCGTTCAAAAGATTCGCTCCGCTTTGCGTTGTCGCTTCGACGAGCAAGATCTTCGCATTCGGCGCTATCGCGTGCGCCCATTCAACATCGAGTGATGTTTCGAGTGCCCAGTTACTATTCGTACTTTCCTTAGAAGTCATCAGGTGCTGCGTTAGGCAGCCGTTCGCTTTTGTGCACACGGGCAAATTGAATTGTTTATCGAACGCCGCGAGATCTGATTCAATCGTGGTGTCACCATATGCACCGATGATGGCCATCGTCCCTTTGCCACCAATTTCAGGAAGATGATATATCTTTTTTATCTCCTCCGGAGTCATACCAACGGGCGATTTTGTCGCGCCGCCGAGCACATGGATGGGCGGCGTGCCTTTGTAATTAGAGAAATGGTACGAAGCTTCCGCACCACCGGGTATCACGAATAACGTTATGATAAGACTTGCTAGTGAAAACAAAACGCGCGCAAAAGGCGCTGTTGACCCTTTCATGTGCGCGAGTTTACTGCCCCGAAAAGGTCATTTCATCTCACCTCCTGTGGATTACGTACATATGATATTATCGCAACATGTTGATCAGAGCCTGTATGGCGAAGATTCATCGCGCAACGGTGACAGAAGCCGATCTGAATTACGTCGGTTCTATAACGATAGACGAGGACCTTTTGGACGCGAGCGGTATTCAGCCCTACCAATATTTGATCATCACCAACCTAAGGAACGGTGTCTTCTGGCAAACCTACGCAATGGCGGGCAAACGAGGAGCCGGCGGCATCTGCTTAAACGGTCCGCCCGCGCACCACTTCTCACCAGGCGATAAGGTCATCATCCTGGCGGAAGCGTGGTTGCAACCGAACGAGCTAAAGAGCTTGGTGCCGGTCGTGGTATTCGTCGATGACAAAAATAAAGTGACCGAGGTGAAAAAACACCAGATGATAGCACCTGGTACGAAAGCGTAAGTTACATCCCTTTAGGCTGCAGGATGCCCATACGGTTCCCTTCGGAATCGATGATGGAACAATAGAGACCGACGCCTGGAATTTCGTCCGGCTCGCCGTCTGCTTTGTGGCCGCCAATTACTTTGCCGCCTGCTGCTGCTACCCTTTTCATCACCTCGCCTATATTATCGGTTGCAACAACGACTGATGGAGACTGTTGGGGTTCAGTACGGTGGAACAACCCGCCGTTTATGCGTCCTGCTACTTTCGGAAGCATCGTCTTTTGATCGGTCTCGCTCGTTGCGACGACGACATAGTTCCCCATCTCGGGACCCATTATGTTCGCCTGCCAACCAAATGCACTTTGGTAAAACTTCGCGGCGCGATCTTTGTCTTCGTACGGCAATTCGAAATGTACGACTGGATTCATATGAATATTGTTTAACTACCGGCTAAGCAGCCAGTATAACAAACACGCCATTTTGAAACCTATTATTGAGATGGAAGCCGCTGTAAAAGCGCTTGAACCCCCTTGCGCATAGCCTCGGTAGTCTCTGGGTCTTTGAGGATGTCCGCCATGGTTTCGGAGAGCTGCTCGTTGACCTTCACCTCGTTATCGAAAAGGTACGACGGAAATTCTCCGAATCGTTCGAAGTACTCGATAAAAATCTTTTTGCGAACAACCGCATCTTTGTGCGTCGCCGCCAGCTTCATTTTCTCAAAATCGAACTTCTCGCGCTTCACCTTCTCGTCGCGCATGCCAGGACTCTTAGCCATGTCGCCTTTTCACGAAACACGACAAACAGTGCGTTTGTTCCGGCCTTGTCTTAATATATTTATTTCCACACTCGCAAATGACTACGGCCGGTGCGGACGGATTGTCGATCCACTTGCCGTCTTTCATAAATGTTTTTGCCATATTATTCAACAAAGGTGAGTGCGGAGCCTACCTTGCCGGCGCGGCCGGTGCGGCCGATGCGGTGGACATAGTCTTCGTAGGTGGTCGGGGCGTCGTAGTTGATGACGTGAGAAACGCTGTCGATGTCGATGCCGCGAGCAGCGACGTCGGTTGCAACCAAAACTTGCACATTGCCTGATTTGAAAAGGGAGAGTGCTCGCTGGCGCTGGCTCTGGCTTTTGTTGCCGTGAATGGATTCCGCAGCGATACCGCGTTGTTTGAGCATCTTCGCAAGTTTTTCCATGCCGTGTTTGGTGCGGCCGAAGACGAGCACCTTATCGAATTCCGGTTTCGTGAGAAGGTCGCAGAGAACATCGACTTTGACTTTTCCCGCGACACGAACGATATCTTGGTGGACGTTCGCAGCCGTTTCGCTCGTTTTGACCGATACGCGTGCGGGGTTCACGAGAAAGCTTCCTATCAAAGCCTCTATCTCACGCGAAAGTGTCGCGGAGAAAAAGAGTGTGTGACGTTTCGTAGGCATGTGCGAGAGGATGAATTTCATGTCAGCGATGAATCCCATGTCGAGCATGCGATCTGCCTCGTCGAGAACGACGGTTTGAAATTTAGAAAGATTCAACACCTTGCGGTCCATGAGATCTTTGAGGCGACCCGGCGTGCCGATGACGACATACGGATCTTCGCGCAAGCGACGAATCTGCGGTGTGATGTTGGCCCCGCCGACCGCGCAAAGTGAAAGAAATCCTGAACCAACGGCGAATCCTTTGAATTCCTCGTCGATCTGTTGAGCGAGTTCGCGCGTGGGCACGATAATAAGAACGTGCTCTTCTCTGTTCAGCACTATCTTTTGGAGAAGTGGGATGAGGAAGGCGCCCGTTTTACCGGTACCGGTATTGGCAATGCCGACGATGTCGCGTCCTTCGAGAATAAGCGGAATGGCCTGGTCCTGAATAGGAGTCGGCGTTACGTAACCTTTCTTCTCGATATTGCCCTTGATGCGCTCATCTATATTGAAATCAGCGAAGCGATGTTTGGGCACGTATACGTCTTTTTCCATCGGTACCGGGTCAGCCGATTTGATGAATCTAGAGACATCGATACCGCGCGTTTTCGGTGCGCCTCGACGAGATGTGTGGCGGAAGGATCGGTTGCCCGAGTATTTGGAAAATTGCCTTCCGTGAGGCGAACGCTGTAATCTGAAGTGAGTAGCCATATATGCCCGATGCACGGGCTTTTCCGCCAATGGCGGACTAAAATAATTTGTCTAACGATCTCGGGACGATTCGCTTTTAGTTACAAGCGGCCTTGGGTTCCCAAGACATAAACCGAGGAGAAATGTTTGACAGGAGTGAGTATAGCAGAAAGAAAGCTTTTGTCAACGACTACTCATTCGAGCTCGCTTATGCGTGGCCAGATTCCGCCGTATATCCAGGGAACCAATCTCCCTTGATGTTACCTTCAGGCACGCCCATCTTTTTAAGCATGTCATTGAAAGCGTTGACCATCGGTTCGGGACCAGAGACATAGAAGAGCGGCTTTTGCAGGTCCGTTACGGTTTCGCGGATCTTTGCCTCGTCGATGCGCCCCGCAATGATGTATTCAATACGGAGGTTCTTATTGACACTCGCAAGACGCTCCAGCTCCGCCTTGTAGGCAACGTTCTCGTCGCGATTGGAGTAGAGAAGCGTCGCCTTCACTTTTGCGCCCTGGTGTTCGAGCTCTTTCAAAATAGAGTGGAACGGCGTTACGCCGATACCGCCTGCGATAAAAACGTACTCCTTCTCAAGGTCATCGACGGTAAAATCACCATCGGTATCAGAGACCTCTATCATCTCGCCGGTCTTCAGAGAAAAGAGTGCGTTTTTAAAAGAACTTCCCTTCTCTTCGGAGTGCCGAGTCGTTATCATGACGTTTTTTTCATATGGTGCGCTCGCGACCGTGAACCATCTATCGGAGCCGCGGTCATCAGTGGGCTCGTGATGGAGCACGTAGTGTAAAAATTGCCCGGCTTTCCACGAAAGCGGCTCTTGCGGCTCAAAAATAAATGACTCGACGCCGGGAACTTCTGGTTTTCTCTCGATGAGTTGTAGCTTCATAGGATACGTATTGTACTGCTATTCATACCGCAGCGCATCTATAGGATTTTTACGCGCGGCTTGCCGAGCAGGATAGATGCCGAAGGCGATGCCGGCAATGCCGGAAACAACGAGTCCAAGGACTACGGCTGAGATCGGAAAAGCAAAAACCCAACCGATAGTGGTGAAGGTTGAAAGCAGGAGATATACCAAGCCGACAACACTCGCGCCTATCGCGATGCCGATGATGCCGCCAGCGAACGTAAGGATGACGGATTCAATAAGAAATTGTTGCAAGATGTCGTTGTTGGTCGCTCCGACAGCTTTCCGAAGACCTATCTCCCGTGTGCGCTCTGTAACGGAAACGAGCATGATATTCATGATCCCGATGCCGCCCACCACGAGAGAAATGGACGCTATCGCCGCCAAAAAGAGCGTGAGGATAGACGTGATGCTGCCCAGGAGCGATAGAATATCAGCCTGTGTTTCTATACTGAAGTCGTCTTTGTTGGGGTCGGTTATGCCGTGATCATGCTGCAAGACGAACGATATACGCGAGGTGACGAAAGAAATATCATAGTCGGGGTTTGCTTGCACGATAATGGTCTCGAAATAAGAAACGCCGAGAAGCTGCTGCTGCGCGACCGTTACAGGAATAACAACCGCATTGCCCTGATCGACGCCGAAAGCTCCGGTGCCGCCGTTCTTAAGTACGCCGACGATGCGGAAGGAGACGTTCTTCAGCTGTATCGTTTTATTGATGGGGTCGACATATTGGCCGAAGAGTGTCTTTGCGAGATCCGGCCCAATGACAGTGACGTGGTTCGCTGAATCCACATCACTCTGTGTGAAAGCCTGCCCTTGCCCTATGGTGAGATTACGCACCTCGAACATATCGGCGGTCACGCCTTGGTAGGTCACGTTGACGTTGTTGTCTCCGTACACCGCAGCGGCTGCCCCACTAACGAGCGGCGCGACCGCACTGATGGACGGCTCGCGCTGAAGCGCGCTCACGTCCTGTTGCTGCAAACTCGTGATGATGATCCCCTGCGTCGAAGCCGGGGGAGAAAATTTCCCGTTACTCGGAGCACCAGGCGAAATAATGATGAGATTGGAACCGATGCCTTGCACCTGACCAAGGATGAGATCCTGCGCCGACTGCCCTATCGACATGAGAATGATGACAGAGGCGATACCAATGACGATGCCGAGCATGGTCAAAATAGAGCGCATCTTGCCGTGCAAGAGGCTTCGGGTGGATGTTATGAACGCGTCGCGGAGTAACATATTATTTGAGAAATTCTTCCTTCGAGTGGCGCGATTTTTCGACCGGCTTGTCGCTTTCCATGACTCCATCCTTGAGACGGATGATGCGATCAGCAAATTCCGCGGTGTGTGTCTCGTGCGTAACAAGAACAACGGTACGCCCCTTGTCGTGGAGGGATTCCAGAATTTCCATGATCTGCGCACCTGATTTTGAATCAAGATTTCCGGTCGGCTCGTCGGCGAATATAACGTTTGGTTCGGTGACAAGCGCGCGCGCTATAGCGACGCGCTGCTTCTGGCCACCGGAGAGTTTCCCTGCTTCTTGGTGCAATTTCTCCGCCAATCCTACGGATGCCACGGCGTCTTCGATACGTTTGCGTCGCTCTGCCGGCGGCACATCGGAATACAGAAGTGGTATCTCGACGTTGTCGTACACGCTCAATCGTGAAAGCAGGTTGAAGGACTGAAAGACGAATCCCATGTCGGAATTACGTACGTGGGCGAGCTCGCGATCGTCCATGTCGTCAATTGCCTTACCCTGGAACGTGTAGGAACCGCCGCTCGGTCTGTCGAGGAAGCTCAATATATGGAGCAGTGTCGACTTGCCGGAGCCACTCGGGCCCATGATGGAAACGAACTCGCCTTTATCTATGGAGAACGTGACGCCGCGCAAAGCCTGGGTCGGCGTTTCCTCTTCGGTGTATTCCTTTTTTAGATCCCGCAACTGGATCATTGTGTCGTTCATTGTGTTTTGAGACCGATGTTGATCACCTGCTCGCCTGCGGTGACACCTGAAAGCACTTCGACATTGCCATTTTCATCCTGAATACCAAGCGTCACGGGGACTTGTACTACTTTGTTATTTTGCAGCACCTCAACGTATGTGCCTTGGTCATTCTGAAGAATGGCGTACTGCGGCACAATGAGCGCGTTTTGGTCTTGCTTCGTCTGGATATCGACGTTCGCCGTAAGTCCGCTCTTCAGTTCTGCATTAGGCTCGTCGAATGAGATCTTCGTAAGGTATGTGACGACACCGTTCGTGTTGGTTTCCGCCGGCGCGACATAGAACACAGAACCTTGGAATGTCTGACCGGCAAACGCGTCGAGTGTCATCGTTGCTTTGTCTCCTACGGTCAATTTACCGATGTCGGTCTCCGAAACACCCGCATCTACTTCGAACCCACCGTTACCGATGATGGAAACGAGTGGTGTTCCCGGATTCGCCTGCTGTCCGATCTTCGCATCCATCTGCGTCAGCGTGCCCGTGATAGGAGCGATTATTTCCGCATTGTGGAGGTTGGCTTCTGCGCTTGCGACTTGGGCCTGCGCTTCTTGCACCTGCGCCTCCTGCGAGGCGATTGCCTGAGGAGTGGAACCGGCTTGCGTCACTGCAAGCTGCGCCTGCGCTTGGGCAACCGTTGCTTGTTGGGTTGCGATGTTTTGGGAAAGCGTATTCAAGTTGGTGATAGCCGTATTTACTTCCGTCAAAGCTGTCTTCACATTTGCCTGGTACGCCGCAAGTTGCGACGCGCTAAAGCTTGCACTGGAATTGAGTGCGGTCGAAACGGTATTCAGAAGATTTTGTACGACTGCAAGATGTGCGAGATCTGCAGTGAGCGTGGCGCTCCCTGCCGCCGGTGTAGGCGTTTGGCTTATGCTGCTTAGTTCTTGCTGCCATGTATTGAGTTCGATGCTCGCCGATACGCGCAAATTTTGGGCAGTGGCCATCGCTTGCGAGTTGCTCGTCGAAAACGTCAATTGCGGTTGGCTGCTTTCCGCATTGGTGAATAGCGGGTTGATCTGTGTGCGCACTGCGTCGTTGCCTGAAGTATATGCGCTCGTCGCTTGGTCATCTATTGATGCATACAAATTGGCGAGGTTCTGCTCGGCAACTTGAAGCGTAGCTTGAGAGGCAGCTACGTTCTGCGATTGCGGCCCCGCTTGGAGGCCTTGGAGCGTCGCCTGCTGAGCGGCAACGGTAGCTTGCGCCTGCGCGAGTAAGGCGGAGAGGCTCGCGGTGTTGAGTTGCGCTATGACAGCTCCTGCTTGTACTTTGTCGCCCAAATTGTAATAAACCTGGGCAATGGTGCCTGTGTTTTGAAAGCCGAGAGAAACGCTCTGCATCGGAGTTGTGTTGCCCGTCACCGAAACTGTTTCGATTATCGGACCCTGGGTGACCGCTATGAATTGATAGGCACTCCCGCCGCGGTGCGAAAGATATACATAGCCTCCGCCGAGGATGACTACCGCGATGGCACCGAGCACCCACTTTGATTTGAAGAGGTTAAAAAATGTTTTCATGCTTTTTTTGATTATACTATCGATTAGAGCGACCTTTGAATAAGTTTCTTGTTGAGCGCAACATACAAATTGAATTCTTTGTCGGTGAACACTTTGAATACCTTGAGGAATCTTTGCAGGGCATGCTTTTTCATTCCGTCGACTTGCTTTTTGCTCTTGGTGGAAAGCGTGAGGATGACATTGCGACGATCCTCGGTGGAGGTCTTTCGCATCAAATAGCCGCTCTTTACCAACGGGTCGACAAGCTGTGTCGCGGCGCTCGAAGTTATATTTAGAGCAGACGAGACCTCTTTGACCGTGCTTTTGCCATGCAATTCGATGAGCGTGAGTACTCCCCACTGTGAGGGTGTGATACGAGGCGATCCGGCAGCTTTCACGCTCTTCAACGACATCGCACGCCGAAGGGCCTGGAAATCGCTGAGTAATGCTTCGATTTTGTGTTTTCGGTTGGTCATATAGGTAAGACACTAAATATGTAAGTATCTTACCAAATCCTCTATGAACGTCAAGTGAAGTGATCTGCGGGCAGTAAGGGACGACATTCGAACCCTTTGGATCAATCGCAATCCCGAACTTGTCGATATTATACAAAATATACGAAAGCTGGAGGTTAAGTTCGGAATCCGATTTGAGGAACGCTTTCAGCTGGCCGCGTAGCCACTAGCGTGATCGTTTTTTCGTCCGGCAGCTTTCTTTCGAGAAGTTCGTAGAGCTTCAGCACGCGCAAAGCCATTTCGCTTGCATCTTTGCGGCTTATCTCTTCCCCAAACTCGGCTTTATAGATTGCAATGAATTCGTTGAGCGTCTCGTCCGGGATTTGCATGTCCGAAGCATGTGCCAATCACCAGATCGGCAATAGGGGTGCAATTTTGCTTTATTGGCAACAATGGTGGACCAGTCCGGGGCAGACCTCGGACCGAAGTGGATAAGATTTTTAAGCTGCTTGTGAATCATTGTAAGGCACTTGCGGGAGAACGCCAACACGAGGAAGAGGCTCTACCTATCGCGGCGTACGTTGTCATTGGCAAATTAGCAAAAAAATCTGCATCACGCACCGTCGACGCCTTTCGAAAGTTCTTGAAGCTTCTGAGCGTCGTTTTTCAGCATAACTTTTGCGCACTCTAGGCAGTAGTGATCCCAACTACGACCATTGCGAACCTTGAGTCGTCTGTCCCCTTTGGAGATTCGGTGTTTTGAACTGTGTTGGCAATTGTGAGACTTGAGCGCCTCATCAATTTCGGTGCGAATAATGAGTGATTTTGCCCTAGCCATGAAAAATCTCCTTCGTTGCTTGCTCGACAAGCTTCGAAAAATCCTTATCGATCCTTTCCAGTTCATCTCGGGTGAACTCGTGACGTTCCCCCTTCTTGCGGCTGGCTGCCTTATTAACCTCCCGGTCAATTGCCGCCTTGACAACAATAAGGTTCGTGCGCCCGAGACGTTGAATATCAAGTTCTTTTCCCTCAGGGTTCATTTTTCTTTCCTTGAGAATCCGAGCTGCTTCCGTTCGAATGCGCATGTCCAACCCTCCACGCATCGCCTGACGTTGACGGACCTTTGTCACAGGCACGGGCTGCAACTCTTTGTACGCATCCTGTACTTGATCCGAGGTGTAGCCTCGTTCCTTCAAAAGCTTGAGCGCTGCGAGGGCTTCTGGATCGTGCTCAATAAGCGGAATTTCCTCAAGCTGAACCCCGCCTTGGCTTCGGACCTCAACGACAGGACCAACCCGCGGTCCTCCTGGTGCCGGTTCTACTTCAAGTTCATCTGCGGTATTAAAGTCTAGTCCTTCAATAGGAAGCAATTGATCGAAATACTCCTGGTCTGCTTCGCTATAGCTCTGAAAGTCCTGCCAGCGGCGCGCGATATTTGCACCGGCATGAAAAACAACGACCCCATGATTCAAAGGGTCCCCTGGAGCGTTTTGTTTAATCACCCGCATAATCCGACCAACAAATTGCACAAACGGGGACAGGTTGCTGAACACACTGAAAACCGCAGCCACCGCCAAGTAGGGATGGTCAAAGCCTTCACCTAACTTGCGAACCTGAACAATTACATCGAGTTCATGGTTTTCCAGTTTTTGCATAACCCGTGTATTGGCTGCGGCAGCTTCACGAGAATGCACATAATCCGCTCTCAAGCCACGGGCTCTATAGGCCTCGACAACCTGACTGCAGTGTTCAAAGTTGAGCGCGGAAGCAATTATCTTTAAACGCCCATCTGATGTCGATACGCGTAGTTTCTGCAATTCACGAATTGACGCGTCCGCTATCGTGTTCAATGTCTCCTTTGAGGTGACAATACTACGACGAAAATCTGCGTCCTCTTCGCCGAGCCGACGCACCTCAGCGAGAGTTACTTCGATCTCTGCGCCGTCTTCACGACGAACGTAACGTAAGGTACGCGGATTAAGCACTACGGCCTTGAGACGCTTTATGTAACCTTCCTGGATCGCGCGAGATACGGGGTACGAATATAGAATCCGTCCCGCCATCAACTGCCCATCAGCTCGTAAAGGCGTGGCGCTGAAGTTCACAATGTTCGCGGCCGGAAATTTCGCTTTCAAAAGCTCCCAGCTGTCGGCTACGTTGTGATGTCCCTCATCGAAAAGAATTAAATCAAAAAAATCTGGGGCGAGGTCTTGGAGCCAACGATTGCTAGCGCCCTGGAGTTGGTGGATGTTCGTAATAGCAACGTGTGCTTCTTCGAGATCGGTGAGGTTGGTCGTTGTGCCACGGATTTCAACTGGCTCAGGAAATGGGGCGTCTGTGAGCGCTCCCGATTTAACATAGAACATGTCTGGCAGTGCGGGGTCGAAGTCATCGTGAAGCTGTCCGGCAATTGCGAGGCCCGGCGCGACCACTAATGCGCGCTTCGCCTTAAATGCGAACGGGGTGAGGGCGATACAGCCGGACTTGCCACAACCGACCGGCAAGATAATTCCAACTTCTCTCTCAGGGCCACTGTTCCCCTCTGCGAATTCGACGAGGGCTGCATAAGCCTCACGTTGAGGGGTACGCAGTCCTTTGTTGTCGGAAACAGAGGGTGTTCGTGTTTGAAACGGATTGGTGTTCATAGAATCACATATATTATTGGCCGACATCTTTCTACTCCTTGAATATACCAGAGTCCCGCGAGATTGCCGAAGTCCGCGCTTCGGCAATCAGTTTTTACAAGTTAAATCATCATCAATATGGATTTCGAAAATCCTGGTCTGAAAGATTGGGCACTTCGGTTCGTTCGGCGACGATGGCCCGATCTCTCTGGACCAGAGCTAGAGCAGGCAGCCCAAAGGCACATGCCGAAGAACGCCAGTATGAGGAAAATATCGTTATAGAGGCGTGAGCCAAGCGGCCCTAAAAATCTTAGAGCTGGGTCGCAGCGCCACTACTCTACATATCCGTTTTGCGCCCAGTCAGAGCCACGTTTGGAGGCGGGGGCATCGGGACCTAACTCGTCGATAAACCGGCTGGCTACTGTGGTCGCAATTGCGCCCATCCCGGGAGCTACTCGCGCTCCAATCTTCCAAGCAAATTTACGCGGCATGCGAACGGTGGAGGAGATCACGAGAGTTTCTGTGCAGCGGGTAATGGCTACATAAAATAATCGACGCTGCTCTTGCAGCGTTGCCTGTGCTTCTTCGGCTGTATCATCTGCGTTTACAAATGGGATGAGGCCTTGCGTGCACCCAGAAACTATTGTGACCTTGCTGGTCAATCCTTTGGATTTATGCAGGCTCATCACGCGTACGTAGTCAACCTCTTCAGGCATCGACGGCTGTGTCACGCTGGTCCTAAGACAGTCGAGGAGATCAGTAACCGATTCCATTTCCGGCAGGTCCAAAAGCGCTGCTTCACGCATGACGCTGCACGCATCGCTACCGGCAGGTACCAACGTGTCAACTAAATCAGAAAGATTGCGTGGCCGCAGATCATCCAAAATCTGCGTTAGTTCGCGATATTTTTGGACTAAGTCGTTTGTGTGGGGCAGTGTCAGCGTGCCTGCGACACAAGCATCGAGTGCAGTCTTAGGCGAAACGTTGGATTGTTCGCAGTGCTGCCTTAGACGCTGATATGCATTGCGCCGCCCCGATGGACTGCCGTGGCCAAGCCACCAACGGAGAGCAACCCTATCCTCACCGTCGACAAGCAGCGATAGGAGGGCGAACGCGCGTTGAGCATCGTCTTCCTCCAAAGCCTCTTCGTGATAAAAGCTATGAACGGGAACATCCCGCTCTCGAATTCGATCTCTGACTGCATAGCCAAGTAGTCGTCTCGGAGTAAGAATCAAAATGTCGCCGGGCGAAATTCCTTTCGCCACAAGTGTGCGAACATACTCCGCAATGCCATTTGCCTCTTCCTCAACACTGTCCCATTGCACTAGGTGAATTTCCCCAGCGGCGTTGCCAGGAAGGGGCTGCAAGTGCGGTCCGGCAGCACCGGGATGATTGTGGCCAATGAGATGGTTGGCAATCGCGACAACACGGGTGGGACATCGGCGACATTCGCGAAGAACCTCATCATGTGTGCCTGGGTGACGCGTGTTATAGGTCTGTATGCCATCGGGATTTGCGTGCCTGAACCGATAAATCGATTGGTCCACATCACCGACAATTGCGATTGCGCGATCACCAGATAAAAGTTGGAGTAGGTCCTGCTCGGCCCTGTTGAGGTCCTGGTATTCATCAACGATAACGTGGTCAAATGCCGCTCGCGCTTCGCAGCCGGGGTTATTGCGCAGAAAGCGGAGGGCCTCAGGAACGAGTTCACCAATAAGCATGGCTTGGTGAAAACGAAGCCAACTGATCAAAGCTGTTTGGAACGCTCTATCGATTGGGTCTTGCGGCCAACCCGCTGCATCCGATTGGAGTCGAGCCCACGCCGCCTCAAATGCACGTATCCGCTTCGTACAATCTCGCTTCGGTCCGAAGCCGCCCATGATGACCAAATCATCGAGCATCGTGCCACCTTCAAACTGAAGGACGCCATATTTTGAAAAGGTAATGACCGGGCGGGCGACTCGTCCGAGGTACTGAAACACTGCCTGCTGGTTCAATAAACCAAAGCAGAACGCATGAAGCGTTCCTGCTCGTATGTTCTCAGAGCCAGGCACGCCAAGGTCATGCAGATCATCGACAAGGCTGGCTGCTGCGTTGCGTGTGAAGGTAACCGCCAGAATGCGGCTCGCGTCTTGGCCGCCTTCCAGAAGCCGCGCTGCTCGCCGCTTCATTGCGAAAGACTTGCCGGTACCGGGCCCGGCCATCACTCGCAGAGGCGTTCTATTCGTGGCCGCAATATCTCTTGCGGTGCCAACTAATCCATCATCCCAGGCCATATTCTCATCTTACTCGAAGAGAGCGTCGTTGCCACAGCAGGATATAGGCGAGGAAGACGCGATGGACCTATTCTCTTTGGTTTCTTATCTCCATCGCCGACGCCAAGCTCCGCAGCGAGAGATCATTTTGAAACGCTCTCCTCCACAAGCTTAATTTCGGCGGGCGTCAGGCCATACAGTGCATAGACCAGCCGATCAATCTCCTGCTCCAGTGCCGTCGTGTCGGCTCCACCATCACGACGCTTCGCCGTGAGAACCCGGTCAACAAGTTTTACGATTTCCTTTTGCTGACTTTCTTGCGGTGGGTTCTTGGATACTGAACACGGAATGGGAAATGGCCTGAGGTATTCCGTTTTAAAGCGCAGGTAGCCGCCTCGCAACACTGTTCCAGTAACGCTCATGAAGTACCAGAGTAGTCGCGAGTTGAGAACTCCAAGGAAGTACTTCGGATCATCCTTGACGTCATTCTTGAAAACAAAGCTGTAGAGCGTGGTCGTGTGATACAGTTCGGCGGATTCATCTAAAGCCATCTGCGGCCCATCGCAGATGTCTGGCGTCATGATCTTCACCGCCTCAAACTCCGTGAGATTCTTCGGATAGATGTACGCGAAAAAGTTATTGCCTCGCATCTTCCCGCTCTCCCTCTCACTCAATGCCGTCTTGTTCTCCTTCAAATATTCCCATCCTCGTGGAAAATTCTCCCGCAAAAAGTTTGGCGTCATTAGGTTAGCGCGACCGTCCTTGATCAAATAAGGAAAGATGACGACATTCTCTTTGAGCGGTTGCTGGTAACGATGTACGTTTTTTCCCAAAAGAAATGGCTTTACTAAGCCGCGCTCAATTTCCACTTCACGGTCTAAGATTTTCGAATGACAGACAACGGTGCCTCCTTTTGTCTTGAGAACTTTGAGAACGTAGATTTTGTCCGCGCTAGTCTGTAACCCCACGTAAATCTTTCGCGTGATGTCTTCTAAAGTAACGCTCTGTTGCCGGAGTCTTTCGAGTATTTTATTGCCGCCGCCTGCATGGAAGTCCCAGTCGTCCGTTGTTGGGGTTGGTAGCTGAGAGTACTGATACGATTCATCCGGCTGACGAGAGCGAATTTGTGTGAACACGCGCGCAGAATCAGACAAATCTGCTATTTCAAACAGGTCGAACGAATCCATGGGCAGTCGCGAGAGAAACAATAAACAGGTGTAGGTCGATGGTTCATCGAACACTTGTTCAGCACCAAAGCGAACTATCTGCTTCAGCGCTCGCTGTTCGTTTAGAAGACCACGCAAGCCTTTTCCAAAACGGGCTTGGAAGAATTTGTGGGGGACAATGAAAGCGAAGCTGCCGTAACCGTTCAGCAGCCCATACCCTCGCTCAATAAACAATCCATAAAGATCGAAGTTTCCGGAAGCGGCTTTGAAATTTCGCTTGTACACTGGCAGTAGCTCAGGTTGTGTTTCTGCCAGTCCTTGAATGCGGAGATACGGCGGATTCCCAATTACAATGTCGAACCCACCATTTTTATGGAACACTTCTGAAAAATAGATTTCAAAGTCAAACGCTTCCTTGTCGTTTGTAAGCGTGCGAATGATCGCGTCAATCTTATGTTTGTAAGAATCTTTTCTGTCCTTGTTCGTCTCGTCGAAGTAGAGGGGTTTGAGGTCTTCGAGTTGTTGAAACTGCTTTTGGTTAAACAAAGTCTTCTCGACTCCCAACAGCGAATTGCCAGTAACGATCTTGTAGAAAAGGTTCGGCAGTGGCTTGATCTGTTTGGTTTCCTCCTCGTCCACGACGAGGGAGAGCCAGAGGCGGAGCTTGGCGATTTCGACGGCGCCGGCGTCAATATCCACTCCGTAGAGGCAATTCTGGATGGCGTGGCGCTTGAAGTGGTAGGGGGTTCGCTCGTGAACGTCGTTGAAGTAGGGCGTGAGTGCACAGCGTGCACGGACAATTTCGGTCATCATCCCCACCGGAAACGCGCCCGATCCGACCGCAGGATCGCAAATCGTGATCTCACTTAGCTTCTCGTCAATCAGTTGAGCGTGTTTCTCGATGCTCCTCGGCATCTTGATTGCGTATTTCGCTTCAACGGCTTCATAGTGCGAAATTTGTTCGCCCAAATGAACAAAAGTCTCGATCTCGGCGGGCGGCACGCTCTCTTTGTTCTTATTCAGCGCCGTGTCGAGGTAGTTGATGAGACTTTGCTGGCACATGTAATGGACGATCTCACGCGGGGTGTAATACGCGCCGAGACCTTTCCGCCGGTTTTCCTCGATCAGGTTTTCGAAAACTTTACCGAGCATTTCAGGATCAATGGCGACTTCCTTTTCCAGCGGCTCGGCTTCGTTGACCGTGAAGTTATAACGGTCGAACACATCGAGGATACCGGTGCCGGTAACACCTTCCTCGACGAAGTCGTTGTTGGTGAACAGGCGATTCGGCAAGACGATGTCAGTCTTCTTCCAATCATAATCGCCGAGAGGTTCGAACAGTCCACCATTGAGGAATGGGATACGGCACTTGAACCGTTTGCACCACGCCTCGTGGCCACGGTCGTTGGCAAGCGTTTCGTAAAAGAGCGGTTCGAGGATGTCGTCGAAGAGGTTGTCGTACTTGCCGTGTTCGCCGTTTGCCAGTCGCCTTAGGAAGTTGTGCGGGCCGGTGCCCCAGTCCTGCCCCTTGGCTACGCCGAGCCAGCCTTTTTTCTGGAGGAAGTAGAGAAACACGATCTGACCCATGAGCTTCTTGGCGAAGTCGACAATTTTGACGCCTTTCGTCTTGAACTCATTGCGAACGTGCCCGTCGCTTTCGACAAGCTTCTCCAGTGCCTTTTGAAGTTCACTAAATAGTTCGGCGTATTTCTTGAAGAATTCTGCGGTGACGGCCTCAACACTGAATACTTCCTCGATGTCCCGCAACTTGGGATCGTTCGAGGTGTCCTGAAGCAGCCCGAGAAAACGTGTTTGAGCCGTGTGACAGCTCTCGCCTTCGCCAACCAAATAGGAGAACCGGCGGGCGGGCGTCAGTCGTGTTTCTACGCCGATCTTGCCGGATTCCTTCTCTACAGCGGAGTATTCCATTTTGACGTAGGAGAACCGCCATTGTTTCTCAGTGGGCGATACAAACGCCACGAGCGCAGCATCTTTTTCGTCACGCGTTTTGAGATGGTCAGCGACGAAATTGCGGATGGCTGTGCGCCCGCGCTCCAGCTTTGACTCTTTCGTAAGGTGGACGACCAGGACATCGAGCTTTTCGTTGTCCGGCGATGTATACGTGCCAAGGCGCTCGTACCGGTGGACGTGATCCTTGAAGGCGTCCTTGATGTATTGACCGCTCCAGGCCTGCGCTTTGGTTTCGTCAATACGGTTGACCAAGTTGACTACGAATTCCCGGAATCGAGCCTTGTCGTACGCGTGAGTGAACGTTTGGGCGATAAGCGCCCGTGCTTGGTCGCTGTTCATTTTGCGTTCAACAAGTAGGAGGAGAGGATAACCTCACGCGGGCTTAGAGCATGGCCAGTTTGTTGCGCGCGGGTGGTCTGAAAAAACAAGGATGGAATGTCTCGGCGTAACACGCCCAACACTTTTAAGGGCTGAATTTCTTGTTTTAAAGCTTCGGCAACCTTTTTAGTCGTTGGACGCGGCAACGCACCGTCACTTAAAAGCTGTATGACCTGCTGGATGTAAAGCTCGTCATCCTCTGTGAAGCCGTGATAGCTCCGAATGTCCTTTGCCTTAAGCCGTTTCAAAATGTAGCTGTCATTCGCACCGCCCTTGTGCTTGGGAATGGCATCGTCGAGTTCGGGGTTGGTCGCGGTTTCGAAAGCGGCCCTGTTTTGGTCAAGCAACGCGTAGAAGTCGTGCGGGATTGGTTGACGCGCCTCCGACGGATCGGCGGGCTTAAGAACCGTGACAGCACCGAAGAAATCGAGTTCGAGTGGTTGGACGTTGCCCGGTTGCGCCAAAAAGAATTTATCGAGCCTACCTTGGCGAAAGTACGTGAGGAGGGCCGGAAAGTCCTTCGCGCCACCACTCGTGTCGGCGCTGACCTGTCTGGATGAACGCGCTTTCTTTGGCAAGCGCTTGATCCTCTCGAATAGTTTAGGTTCCTTGTCGCGCACGTCCCGAATTTCAGCGAGAAATTTCAGCTCACTTTGCTCTTCTTCGTCCTCACCCGTGATGGTCTTTTTGGAGGTCAACTTGGCAAAAAGATCATGCGATTTGATTTCTTCGCCTTCCGTAAGCAAGCGCGCGTCCGCGCCTAGCATTTCGACGAATGCGTGAATCTTGGCCTCCGCAGCTTCTTTCAGCTTGATGACATCGTTGCTCTCTTCGGTCGGGAAAAAATTGTAGGTGTGGATGGTATCGAAGGTCGTATCCACCCGGTTCACTCGCCCCACGCGCTGAATTAGGCGCGTTGGATTCCAGGGAATATCGTAGTTGATGACGATGTTGGAACGGTGGAGGTTAACGCCTTCGGAGAGCACCTCGGTCGTAACCAAGATTCGGTATT
>Ga0209483_1000098_pt1 | contig 86168 bp, 88 predicted proteins | sample NGEPerA_FD_184508 | JGI IMG/M metagenome (GOLD analysis project Ga0209483, IMG submission 184508) | Arctic peat soil microbial communities from the Barrow Environmental Observatory site, Barrow, Alaska, USA - NGEE PermafrostL2-A... | ecosystem: Environmental > Terrestrial > Soil > Wetlands >... | reverse complement strand
GCCGCACGTACTGTCGAAGCGCTCGAAGCCGCCGTCGCAACGGCTCTGCGAACGTTCCAACCCGAAGAATGCGCCAACTTCTTCGCCCACGCAGGATACGACTTGGATTAACGGGAATCTGCTCTAGCATGAACACGTTGGTTTATGCCGACGTGCCGGTAGCTAAAACAAGCGGCGCGAGTTCGCTGGCGAGCACAATGCAACAACTGTCGGTGAGCTTTGGCGTCGCCGCTGCAGGGCTGGTCACGGTATTCTTCATACCTGATAGCCTTCGCAACAATCCCAGTGAGATGTTGCATGGCCTGCATTTGGCATTCCGCGTCCCTGGAGGGTTTACCGTCCTGTCCACATTTGTTTTCCGAAGATTGAGAAGCGATGATGGTGCTGACGAGACCCAAGCCAAAACGTCCATGCTTGCCGAATCTCCGGCTCTGGTTGGAACAGATCAAGACGTCGGGAAGTAGCAGGATCAGCATATAGCTGGACAGCAACCGGCGCACAGCGTCACTTCGCACATAACACGGGTTATCGATGGTTCAACCTTTAGTCCGTCACACTACGTGCTGGTACACCCAGCAGTTCATTCTAATAGAGACCCTAGCGACCAAAGCGCTCGCCCGAACTAACGATAATTGATAGTTATCACTGCTTGAAAGTCAGACTTGCGCCAGAAGAAATCGTCCGCGGGAAACGCGGATAGCTCTTGCTATTTCTGAAGAATATGCACGTAGCAGACAGCGCCCACGCCGACCATGTGCGCGAGTCCACTGCGCGCGCCGGCGTGCTGCTAATTCACGCAAGAGCGCGTAGTTCACTCGGGGGGCAGCAGGTCCGTTCCTTCAAGGAATTATATTGCATCTCTTCCGGGCTTCATTTGAGCTCGAAATACTCCAACGTGCCTTCGCCCTTCTTCGGAGATTGTCCGGGCAAGGTAAGCGTTATGGGACTCACAAAACGGGTATACCAAGGCTTCTCGGACATGATCGCCGCGCCGATTTTAATGACGAAGGATTGATTCGAAAGGAGATTGCTGGACGTTAGGAGGCGATCAGAAATCTTGAACTCGGCCCGACTTCCGTCAGCGGTGGTGAAAGATACCCCCGAACCAATCGGGCGCTCGTGGTTTGGATCAGGGTGGCGCACGGGGCCGCCTTCCTCCGCCGATACGTCCGATCCGTAGGCATTGACCTGTAGCTGATGATCGTCACCAACGAAGAAAAGGGGAATGCGGGTTCCTCCCACAGCAGCCTTGCCATGGATATCGGATGCGATGATCGTGTGGCCGCCGCTTCTGCCGCGCCCCCACCACCAGTTGTCGAAGAGATCGGCCGGTGAAACATTGCCCCAGTTGTGATCGTGGTAACCGCTGCCCGTGACCCGACGGGTCGCGCCGTCTGCAGTCAGCGTCCCTGTCACGGCTCCTTCCGGCACGGCTACGAGCCACGCGAAGAATTTGTCGCCAGCCTCGATGTAGCCAGTTGCAGGGCGGTAGGACGCCACCCGTCGCTGCAGAACTAAATCGCAGCCGACTCCACCGGTTTCGGTGGCATCGACATGAATGGAATAGGTCTGAAGATCGCCTTTGAAGCTATGAGGACCAATCTGAATGTTTGCGTGGTCGATTGAAAACGATCCCGGATCATCGAAGGTCCGCATGATGCGCCGGGTCGGCGTTCCTGGCGGCGTCAGTTCGATGCTCACAGCCCGTTTGTGCGATCCGTAGAACCAGTTGTCGCCGAACCAGACAACCATCACGGTCCCGTCGTCCAGCAATCCATCGAAATACCACCACTCGAAATACTCCGAGGATTGTGGTGTGCGCCGCCCATCTTCCCGGGCCTCTACTTCCTTTCCGAGTCCCAGGGCTTTGAAGTCCTCAGGAGCGGCTGCGATATGAAGCTTTGCAGCGCCCGAGGGAGGCGCCGCACACGCGCCGCATGTCAGGGCGAACGCGATGATCGCGACGCGTACCGAAAGTGCCCCGCGCGAAAACGTGCGGGCTCCGCGACTTAGGCGCGGGGCGGCGCCAACAGGATCGTTTGTCATTCGAACACCTTCTTGGCTGCTTCTGCCGCGGCCGTTGCGTGAGCAGAGTCGTGGATAGCCTGGTTTTTTGCGAGGTGGGCAAACATCTGAATGCCGAAGCCGCCGTCCAAGTCGTCGACAATTCGCCGCTTCCAGGGTCGTCGAATGATCTGCGTCGCGAGACGGCGTGTTACTCTCGGTTGCTTCATGATGTGGTCGGCAAGTTTCCAGGCCCTGTCGAGCAGCTGTTCCCTCGGCAGAATTTCGTTCACCAGTCCCAATTCCAGCGCCAACTTGGCGTCGATTTGTTGTCCCGTGATTAATGCATATGCCGCGCGTTTGACGCCGAGAAGTTCCTGAAAGCAGCTATGGATGCCATCGCCCGGAACCGATCCCATGTTGAAGTGCGGATCGAAAATGATCGCCTCTTGGGCGCAGATCGTGAGATCGCACATAAGCAAGATCTCGGCGTGACCGCCGGATCCATTGAAAACGCCAATCGTCGGTATCTCGAGGTCGTTGATCAGCGCGTTTACATTTGTTCGGCCGTCCTTGTAGGCGTACTCGTATGCCCAATGCTGCAGATCTTCCTTCTCCAGCGCAAAGCCATCCGGATCGATAGCCATCATGAACTGCTCGCCGGAACCTGTAAGAATAAGCAATTCGTTTTCAGGATCGGCGCCGATCGTTTTGAGAAGTTGGCCAAGAGCCCTGTGATTTTCCACGCTCAATTGAATTGATCCGCCCAGCGTATGGGCTTGCGCCAGGAGAACGCCGTCTGCGCGACGCTCAAGCTTGAAGTGATCTTTGAAGCGCTCCTTGTAGTCCGCGAATTTCGGGGTCGGGACGAATTCGGTTAGCGACATCGCAACTTCTCGCTTTCAGTGCTCATTTGTTTGCATTGTGATGTAAAAGCCCATTGCGCTGACCATTTCTTTGCTACCGGCGATCGACTTCCGTGAAGCTGCTCCAGTCCTTGCCACGCAGGCCAGATTTCATCGCTGCGCGAATCTTGGTGCGTATCGCGTCCGCACTGGTCAGCTTCAATTTTGCTTCGCGGGCCGCTTCAATCATCAGTTCGATATCCTTCAGACCGCCGGCTATATCGAACCCGGCGGGGTCGAAATCGCGTTCGGCGATTCTGGTGACATATTCTTTGACGGCCGGAGGGGCGAAGAAGCCGGACAGCATCTGGATGACCAATCGTTGATCGAGCTTCGACTTTTCGGCAAGTGCAAGCGATTGCCCGATCATGTCCAGCGATGAAACAAGAAGAAAATTGGCCACCAATTTGGCGACATTCGCCATCCGGGGACGTTCTCCGGCAACGATCATCGCAGGGGCGTAGCTCGAAACGACGGGGCGAATTCGTTCAACGCAAGCTGGATCGCCGGCCACGAACGACATCAATTGTCCAGCCTCGGCTGCCGATGGGCGCCCGAGAACGGGGCCGGCGATGTAGTGCGTCTTTTTTTTTGATGAAGACGTTCCAGCTTGTCCGACAAGCCGGGTGAAACCGTGCTCGCGCCGATGTGGATCGCGCAAGGACGCAGGCCGCTCAGTATCCCGCTCCTACCCGTTGTGATCGAAAGTACCGCGTTGTCATCCATCAAACTTGAGATGACGATGTCGGCGCCGGACGCAGCTTCGCCAGGGCTCTTGGCCAACGTCGCGCCCGACGCAACCAACGGCTCCGCTTTTTGTGGCGTGCGGTTCCAGACGACAAGCGGAAAGCCAGCTTTGAGAACATGGATCGCGATCGGTAGGCCCATGTGGCCCAAGCCGATGAAGGCCACGGATTGCTTTTGCGCTGAACCGGTCATTGCGAGTCCTCATGGATGCATCGGGTATGCGACTTGGCTAAAATACGAATGAATTTCGATTTTTGTTATTCGGATCGATCCGGTTTATTTTGGGCACGGCCGCGACTGACCAACCTCTTGTTACTATGGAAATATTTGGGTGGCGTTGCCGTTGCCGAACGCACTTGCGGTCCGCCGCGCAGAGCTGGACTCGGATTTGGTGGTTATTCGTGCAGGCGAGAGCGGAGTAGGAAATCAAGGATCACGCAGCGCTGACGCATCGCTCCACGTACGCCATCGCGAGCATGGTGAGCTCATTCTCAAGCGTTTGCTGGCTGAATTTGGTATTGCTTTCCATTGCGGACGCGCGAATAACACCAACTATACTCCGAGTCAGCACATACAAACTTTCGGGCCGCAGGCGGCGTCTTGGCGCCCCAACGATGCCGACATCGGTCTTAAGCAAATGCTGCGTGATTTTTTCGACGGGCTCTGCCAATTCTAAGGAATGCCCCTCTGCAATCATCGTTTCCAGCAGAATGCGACGCAATTTCTGACGCCCGCCGAACCCGCGAATGAGCGCGCGCAGGGCGAGCCGGGTCATCGTTTCTGCGTTCCCTTGCTCGTCGGCCGTCATAGTTTTTTGGACCGAGCGCAGTGTCTTTTCGAGTTCTCGTCGCGCCATCGCTACAAGGATGGCCTCCTTATTTGCAAAGTAGTCATAGATGGTTCCCACCCCGTAGCCCGATACTTCGGCGATGCGGATTGTGGTCAGCTCGCTCGATTCCGCGTTTTCCAAAATGCGGGCAGTCGCCTCGAAAATCGCCTCGATCGTTCCGACAGACCGCTGTTGTCTAGGCCTTCTGCGACTTCGTGACGTTATTTTATTGCGCACCGGCATTCTGACACCCTGCACCGAAAGACTGTTGAAACCATCTGTCATTAATCGCAGACAAAGACGGCCCGAGGTACCAGTCTGCGGCCAGCGCTGCTAGCTTCACATTCGGATCGCGCGCGCGAAGAATCACGCGTGCCACGGACCTCCCTGAGCGTCGGCAATACTTGAAGTGTCGTTGGCCACGAAGGCTGCTATTGTCTTTTGAGGGGGAGCGCTCCAGCGACCGCCTTCAGCCCCCAGTGCCTGCCAAGCTATAGACTTTCCGAGACTTGGAGGAATCAACTCATGCAAGGCTTCTATCGAACGAATTTGGTGGCAATGGCGATATTCGCAGCCTCTTGCTCAGCGAGTCTCGCAACAGCCAATCCACTGCTCGGTTCTTGGAAAGCGGATTTCCAAAACCCTTGATGCCCAGCGAAATAGCGATGGCGTCGACTATTGTTCGGCCAATCCCGCATTCATCTTTACGCCCAAATCCGAAATTATGTTCGGACCAGCCTCGCCGGGCCAAGCGCCGCCGCAAGGTAAGAATGACGTGATCTATTTGGTGTCGGGAAATACAATCTATGTGTCCTCAACTCCCGGTTTCGTGGATGCTCCCAAGTACACGATGCTCAACGCCAATGAGATGCAGGCCGGTCAAATTGGAAATTGCCGATACAAGCGACGGTAAATCGTTGTTCAGAGCGGGCAGAGAGTCAGCAGTCAGGACCAATCCGGTGGCGCTCAGTCTTACGACTGCGCCATTCGCTTTCTGTCTGGCGTACAGCAGCAACTCGCCAAGAAATCGGACGCACTCAGTCCTTTGTCACCAAATATGAAAATGGCGAGCGGCGAATTGATCTCGCGGAACTATTAGAGACCATCGGAATACTAAACGTCGATGGGTGCCGCATCGCACGTGCCGTCGCAGAGGCGATGTAACTCGAAAACGCGGTCCTAAGCATTCCGACCGGTACGTCGAGATAGGAAATTGGCGCGGGGACAGAATCTTACGAAGTATTAATACGCTCTCACTACCAGCAGGCCTACGCGCGACCGCGAACATCGGGCATGTAGCAGCTGTAGTTGGCGCGTGCTACCCGTTCATTTTTGCTGTTGCACAATAACGCAACAGAGTGCGTCATGACTGAAGGCGTTAATCAGATAGCCGTGGCGCAGCGCATGATTGGGCCCCCGGCGGATACCTGTTGTCCGTCAGGAACTCAAAATCCGCTTCATTGAATTGGCCAGGTGCATGATGGAGGCTTCAAACCCCGTGGAACCCGAAGTGATGTCATCGCCGAATCAGCGTCAGCGCAAACTCGCCAATCTACAAAAAATGATCGAGGGCCGGATCATTGGTCAGCATGCACTGATCCGCAACATGCTCATCTGCCTTTTGTGTGACGGACACATCCTGATCGAAGGGATGCCGGGCCTGGCCAAGACCACGGCGGCGAAGGCGATGGCGGAAGGAGTCGAAGGCGACTTTCACCGCATCCAGTTCACGCCGGACCTGTTACCTGCCGACCTGATCGGCACAGAGATTTATGTGCGTGAAAAAAGCGATTTCACGTTTCGTCGGGGTCCGATCTTCAACAACATCTTGCTGGCAGACGAAATCAATCGCGCACCGGCGAAAGTGCAATCCGCGCTGCTCGAGGCGATGGAGGAAAAACAGGTCACCGTTGGGCTCGAGGAGGAAACGCAAATATTGCGTCATCGTGATGAGCAAGCCGGGAAGCTATTAGTCAATTTAACATCGCAACACCAACCTTCACTTGTGGCACAGGTGACGGAAGTTGCCGACGTTTTGAAATCGCTGTCGGCGCCGCAATTTCTTCAGTTTGTAGCAATGAACGAAGCTGTTATTGCCGTTTGCAAAACGCAGATGATGTATTTCGCTCAAACGGGCCCATCAGAGCTAGGTAATTTCCGTTGGCGTATAGACGCCAAGGATAAAGCGCAAACTGATCCCGAGAAGATTTGGAACTTGCTATTACCGGCATTTATTGAAGGGCGCTCGTTTCGCGAACCTGAGATACGGCTGATCGGTGCTGATTATAGCCATTTCAGCCGCTTCACCGTATGGCTAAAGCCAGAAGAAGTTGCCAGACGCCAAGCAGTTCAAGGAGCGACGGTTACTCAAGATGAATTGATTGACGGGAAGGCCGGCTCTGACATTAACAAGATCATTCGTGAGGATATTGCGTTTCAGTCGTCCCATGAAAGTTTAGGTCTTCAATTGGCAGATGTTGCGACTAGCATTGCGGCGCGGGCGATGCGGGGCACTATACGGCTGAGGGGCTGGTGGAATTTGGGCAAAATAATGCTTAGTCCATTGAAGCCTGATGAGGTGATAAAATTTATTCGCTTCCAGCAGGCTAACCCTCGGTGGGAGCCGTCCCCACCATATGTGGCAGTGTGCAAAAGGTTGGGCAAAAGTTGTCTTCCACTTGTCGTGATCGAATAAAATCCAAACTGCCTCAACCTAGTCACCAACGCTATCCAACTATTGCTGAAGGTTGTTCACCGAGACGTAAAGCTGGATGAAGTGGCGAAAAATCAATCCGGCTGTCGGCATGTCGGCGTGCGACTGAGCTTGATAAAGAGAGAGGACAGCAGCGGTTTCGTCGGCGGGATGCCATGACGCGGCATTTATGCCATGCTGTTCCCCGCCAAGCAGGTGTATTCGTAGCATTGCGTGGTGTGCACCTTCCACATGCATTTACGCAGCATCGTTATCCCAATCCAAAGTGCAGGAACTAGACGGAGAAGGGCATGAACATATTGATCGCGTGGATTATTCTCGGGACTTTAGCTATTGGGGGAGCATTTGGCTGGCTTCTCAGAACTCGTCTATCGAGTAAAGATATTGCTCGCGCCAGTACCGCCGAGGGCAAAGTCACCATTCTGGAGAAGCAGGTCGAACAGGTCACGCGCGAGCGGGACGCGGCGCAGGAGCATTCTGCGTCGCAAGTCGCAACTATCGCTAGGGTGACCGCAGAGAAGGAAAACGCCATATTTATGCGATCTGAGGCGCAGAATATAGTTTTGGACGCGACCGCGAGAGCTGACGCTTCAGCGGCGACCATCGCAGAATTAAATGAGCGGAGCACACGCTTGGGCGCCGAGTTGGCTGCCGAACGCTTAAATCTTTCGGCAAAAAATGATGAACTAATGCGGCAAAAAGTTTGGTTCGACGAACAGAGTGAGCACTTGAAGACACTGTTTGCACAGTCGGCGTCTGAAATATTGGAAAATCGCGGCGCCATATTTGGTGAACAAAATAAAGAACAACTGCGATTATTGTTGGACCCCTTTCAGCAGCAATTGACCGAATATCGCGCGCGCGTAGACGCGCTGCATACAACAGACACCGAAGCGCGGACGAGATTGGAAGCACAAATTACCTCGCTTGCTCAGTCGGCAGTAGATGTCGGCGCACGTGCAGACGCACTCGCCCAGGCGATGCTCGGTAGCGCGAAGAAACAGGGGGATTGGGGTCAACTTCAGCTACGAATACTTCTCGAACGCGCGGGCTTCGTTGAAGGAAAACATTTTAAAGAACAGGTATCGACATCCGGCGACGATAATGAAGGACGATTTGCTGATATTGTTCTATGGCTTCCTTCCAATGAGTTCCTAGTAATTGACGCGAAGGTCTCGCTACCCTCTTGGGCAAGGTATTGCGCCACCAGAGAGCCGGAAGAACATCAAGCGGCGCTCGAAGATTTGGTGACTTCGATTAGAACACATTACCTCGAATTGGCACGGAAAGATTACGCCCAGTTGATTGGGAAAGGGCAGTCAATTCCGTTCACGGTGATGTTCATTCCAATAGAGGAGGCTGGAATTGCGGCATTCCGCGCCGCACCGGATATGTTCGCAGATGCACAGAGGCGTAAGGTTACTATGGTTACGCCAACCACTTTATTTGCCGTCTTGCATCTCGTGACAGCGCTTTGGAACATACATGATAAGCAAGCCAATGCGTTCAAAATTGCGGATGAAGGCCGACTGCTGCTGAAAAAGTTAGGTTCTTTTGTCGAAAGCTTCCTGTCTGTCGGAACGAGCATAAAAAGTGCGCTAGACACTTTCGATAAAGCAAGGGGCCAAATGCAATCCGGTCAAGGAAATTTGATTTCGATAGCACAGCGCATGTCAGAGCTAGGCGTGGAGAAACCTATAGGTGGAAAGTTGGAAAAATTGATGATTGACAGTGTTGAAGGAGACGGCACTATCGTTTTATCGCCAGAACTAATCGCGCCACTTTTAATAGAATCGCCGAGCGAATAACTTTAGCGTCTTTCCCACGCTTCTCCCGCTCGTCGGCTATATTTGTCCAAGTCCGGTGCGCACATATAATCCGTATAAAGATGGTTAACGAGGGTTTCAGAAACCGGCGCGAAAGAGAACGCCTAGCCGTCATTGTTGGTAAGTTCTCGATCCGGCCCCCTGCCGGCACCCACCCCCGGTCTATTTGGCTCTGTCAGCATCACCAGCAAGAGGAATGTGCGTGACCTCTGTCTTCATAGGCATCGACGTGGCCTGCGCTAAACAGAAGCGTCTGCCAATATGTTTTGCACGTCCGATGGACAGTCGGCTAGAGCCGTTAGGACTGCCAAAGGGAGTTGCACAGTTGGTTCCTCGCGGGCCTGGCAACATCGAAGTGCGCAGATCCGCGCCATTCGCCGAGCTGGCGGCCAGCACAGTGGCCGCGATCAAGGCTGTTTGTATCGAGATGGGTTGGAGTATCGCGCGTATTGCTATCGACGCGCCGGCGGCGTCAGCCCAAACCGGCAAACGACGTTGTGAGAATGAGTTGATCGCGGCCGGACTTTCAATCTTCAAAACACCAAGTGACGATGAGTGGTCACATGCGCTCGCAAAGTGCCGCGCGTATTTGGATGGCGGCGGAACACTTGCCCACTTGCCCGATGCAAACCGGATATGGATGCTCTACGGCTTCGAGTTATTCTCGGCTCTGCGGAGCGCCGGCTTCGACGTAATCGAGATCTATCCCTTTGCTATCGTTCACGCCCTTTTGCCCGTGCATCCGCACAAATCCACGGCCAAAGGCTATGGCTTGCAGCTCGACGTTATCGCCGAGCGCACGGGATGGACGTCCTCGGCCCTAGAGGCGCGGTTGCGCGGCGCGGTAGCCGGCACGCGGCATGATCGGCTGGACGCCTTCATGGCTGCCTGGGTCGCCAGTCTGCCTCCCATCGCGCGACGAGCTTACGGTAATGCTCAAAACGAAGACGATGCCATATGGGTGCCGGTTAATTGAAGCGGGGCTAGGGATGAGGTCGCACCAAGGACTATGCGGACACAGTGCGGACACAGCTAAATTTTGACCTTCCAGAATTTTCTGTAAGTATTTGAATATATTGGTGGGTGATGCAGGGATCGAACCTGCGACCCGCTGATTAAGAGTCAGCTGCTCTACCAACTGAGCTAATCACCCAACAGGCCCGTCTTATGCGGCCGGGCTCGCCGAAGGACGGGGCCTATAGCAGGCGACCTTGCCGCTGTCCATGCTGTGGAAAAGCCTAGATCAGGCCGCCCGAACGGCGCGGGATTTCGACCTGCCTGTGGACGTGTACCGACATCAAAAGCCCGAAGCCGAACAGCACCGTCAGCATCGCCGTCCCGCCGTAAGAGATCAGCGGCATCGGAATTCCGACCACGGGAATGAGGCCCATCACCATCGACGCATTGATCATGATGTAGAAGAAGAAATTGAGCGTCACGCCGAAGGCAAGCAGCCGGCCGAACTGGCTGCGCGACGACATCGCGATCCGCACGCCATAGCCGATCACGGCGGCGAACAGCAGCAGCACGGCAATGCAGCCCACGAATCCGAATTCCTCGCCCAGGGTCGTAAAGATGAAATCGGTTTCCTTTTCGGGAAGGAAGTTGAGGCGGCTTTGCGTACCCTGCACGAAACCCTTCCCGGCCAGACCGCCGGAGCCGACCGCAATTTCCGCCTGGCTGATGTTCCAGCCCGCACCCAGCGCGTCGGAGGCCGGGTTGAGAAAGGTCAACACCCGGCGCTTCTGATAGTCGTGCATGAAACGCCAGGCGATCGGCACGGCGGCGAGTCCTGCGCTGATCGTGGGCAAGATCCACCACCACGAAAGCCCCGCCAGAAACAGAAGCGACGCGCCATCGGCCACCAGAATGGTCGCCGTTCCGAGATTGGGCTGCATCAGCACCAGCACGGCCGGAATGCCGATCATGGCGAGCGGAATCGCAAGGCGCAGCGGCTTGGACACATCTTCCACCGCCTCGCCATGCAGATAGCGCGACAGCGCCAGCACCAGCGAGATTTTCATCAGCTCCGATGGCTGGATTTGCAGCGGACCCAGTTCGAGCCAGCGTTGCGCGCCAAGCCCGCCAACCTTACCCATTACGGTCGTCAGGATCAGCAGAAACAGCGCGATTCCATAGGCGGGATAAGCAATGCTCATCCAGATGCGGATATCCACCATCGCCACCGCGATCAGCAGCGCCAATCCAATCGCAAAGCGCAGCATCTGCGGTGCGGCCCATGGATGAAAATGACCGCCGGCGACGGAATAGAGCATGGAGAATCCGACGCTGGCGATCAGCGTGATCAGCAGTACAAGTCCCCAGTTCACATCCAGCAGCTTGTCGCGAATAGAGAGCGTACGCCGCGCGGCGGCATAAGGGCGATCGCTCATCCGCGCACTTTCCGGATGGGCGATGTGGCCTGCGCGGCATTCACGGGATAGGCGTTGGGCAATTTGATCGGATCGCGCTGCTGCGCATAGAGAAGAATGTCGCGTGCCATCTGCACATGCGGATGGGCCGCGGTCGCGCCATGCTCCTGGATGATGCCGAGCGCATAGCGGGGCTGCTGCACCGGCGCATAGGCGATGAACAGCGCGTGATCGCGCAAATTCCACGGCAAATTGTCGTTCTTCTTGACGCCCGTTTCGTGTTCTTCCTTGGAGATGTGGCGCACCTGCGCGGTTCCGGTCTTGCCGGCCATTTCAAAGCCGGGTTGCGTGATGCGCCATTGAAAGGCGGTGCCGCCCGGCTCGTTCGCCACCATGTTCATGCCGGCCTGCACGGCGGCCAGCGCCTTGTCGGAAAATTTCAACCGGTCGAGTTCGGGCCGCGACTGCGCCGCATGTCCGATCACGCGGGTGATGCGCGGGCTGACCGAATTGCCGCTGGCGATGCGGGCCGCCAAGGTGCAGAGCTGCAACGGCGTCGCGGTCACATAGCCCTGCCCGATTCCCGTGTTCAGCGTTTCACCCTGCTGCCAGGGAACGCCGAAGCGGGCAAGCTTCCATTCGCGGCTGGGGATGAGACCGGAGCGCTCGCCCGGAAGTTCGATTCCCGTCTTCTTGCCAAGCCCAAGCGACACAGCAGCGTCGTGCATCTTGTCGATGCCGAGTTGGCGCGCGACTTCGTAGAAAAACACGTCGCAGGAAACGGCCAGGCCGCGCTTCAGATCGACATGACCGTGCCCGCCTTTTTTCCAGCAATGGAAAACGTTGTTGCCGAGCACGATGGAGCCCGAACAGTTCACCTGCAAATTTTCGAGGCCATTGTCCATTGCCGCCATCGCCATGGTGGGCTTGAAGGTCGAGCCCGGCGGATATTCACCGGTGATGGCCTTGTTGATGAGCGGCTTGTGGTCGTCGGTCATCAGCGCCTGCCATTGCGTTGGCGTGATGCCCACATTGAAATTGTTGGGGTCGTAACCGGGGGTCGAAACCAGCGCGATCACGTCGCCGTTGGAAACATCCATGACCGCGCAGGCGGCGCTCTCGTCGCCCAGGCGCTGGCTTGCGAAATGCTGCACGTCGCGGTCGATGGTGAGATACACGTCGTCGCCCGCAACACCGGAATCGTGGCCGAGTTCGCGGATCACGCGCCCATAAGCATTGACTTCCACGCGGCTGGATCCCGCCTTGCCACGGATTTGCGTCTCAAATTCTTCTTCGATCCCGCGTTTGCCGATGCGAAAGCCGGGAAGATCGAGCAGAGGATCGCCGTCATTGGCTTTGTCGTCGAGCGAGACGGCTGAAACATAGCCGAGAATATGAGACATCTCGGTGCCGAACGGATAGTCGCGGGTCTCGCCCACGTCCGGCTGAATGCCCGGCAGATAAGGCAGATGCAGGTTGATGCGCGCGAATTCGTCCCATGACAGATTCTCGGCGATCGGCACCGGCGCAAAGGGTTTGTTCGCGGCGATGTCATGCTTCACGCGCTCGCGCTGGCGATCGGAAAGGTAGATCAGCTTGCCGACAGTCGCGATCGCCGCATCGACGCCTTCTGCTGCCTGTTCCGCCACAATCAGAACACGATAGTTTCGCCGGTTGGTAGCAAGCTCGATGCCGAAGCGATCTAGCACACGGCCGCGCAACGGCGCCACGAGCCGCTGGCTGACGCGGTTTTCTTCCGCGCGCGTTTCGAACTCCTCGCCTTCGCGAATTTGCAACTGATAGAGGCGCCCCGCGATTACCGCAAACACTGCGGAGATCCCGCCCGACACCATCAGCGAGCGGCGGGTGAAAGTGGCGTATCGGCTTTTGTCCTTCCGGTCGAACAGGGGCATCAGAAATCTCCCCTGAGCGGCCCGACAAGCCTGCGGTGTATCCAGCCAAGAATAGCCACTACTGGAAAGTAAAAAGCCACGCTCACAACAATTTCAATCACGATCGGCGCCAGCGGCGGCAAGTGCCAGTAATAAACACTCACGATCAGATACGCCGTCGTGCCTGCTGCAAGCATCGCCGCGGCGAAGCCGAGGATTGCGCCGATGCCGGCGAGGCCTGCAAAAGATTCGCGTTCGCGGTCGATCAGCGCATATGCCGCGATAAAGGACGCCGTCCACACGCCGGGCGGGCCACCGCACAGCAAATCCTCCAACACACCGATGGTGAACGCGGCGAAAGGGGGCATGAGATCGGGTCGCACCAGGCACCAGAAATAGATCGGCATTAACGCAAGCATCGGCGCGGGTAGAACGCCACCCAAAACCGAGACCGGCATATTGGCGATGATCGCGCCGATCACGGCGCAGAAAAATGGAATAACCGCGCCCAGCGTACTGCGAAACGACAAGCCGAGACGGTCCTGCATAACGCTCATTGATTCCCTGGGTCGTCGGCAGGTGGGGCGGGATTGGCATCGGACGGTGGAACCGGCTTCAATTTTACGGGCACGGATACAACGGCGGAATGCGATGGCGGAGCAGATGCACCCTGGGTGGCCGTCAAAGGCTTGGACGCAGTGACATTGGGTGCAATCGTGCTGGGCGAAGCATTACCGGGCGTTGCAGCGCCGGGCTGCGAATTATTCGTCGGCGGTGCCGGCGGCTCGGGCTTTAGGCCAGCTGCGGAGGCAGGCAAATCGTTCGGCGATGGCGCGGGCGGCTGCTCCTGCGGCAGCTTGAAATCGACGACGCGCACGTCCTCGCTGGTATCGGGATCGGACAACAGCGCCACACGAAACCCATCACCATTCGCGACAATAACCCCAACCGGAAGGCCGGGCGGAATCAATCCGCCATCCCCCGACGTCACGACTTGATCACCCGCCTTGAGTTGCGCGGTCTGCGCCAGCGTGTCGAGCGTCGGCGTGGGCGAATTGTCGCCTGCCATAATCGCCTGGATATTACCGGGCTGAATCATGACGGGAATGCGGCTGTTGAGATCGGTCAGCAGCAAAACCCATGACGTGCGATCCCCCGCCAGAAAAATTCGTCCGATCATGCCGCGCGCATCGACCACCGCTTCGCCCGGCTTCACGTTTTGCGATTTACCCGCGTCCAGAATCATCGTGTCTAGAAATGGCCGGCTCGCCCGGCCGATCACGCGCGCCGTCACCGACGACAAAGATGGATCCGGAACGGCGTTCAACAGAAGCTGATAGCGTTTCAGGCGATCGTCCAGCACAAGTGCCGCGTTCTGCCATTGCCGCAGGCGGGCGTTCTCTTCCTTGAGGCGCAGATTCTCGCGATAGACAACAAAGATATGCCCCATATTGCCGAACCAGCTGGCGGCGCCTTCGAGCGGAGCACTGACCCATTCGAGGGTCGGCCGCGTCCAGTCGGAAAACGATGCACGCGCCCTGTCGAACAATGTGGACTGCGCTTTGCCGAGCAGAACCAGGACCACTGCGAGAACGGCGACAATGGCGAGCGGAAGCTGCGCATTGCTGCGTCCCCTCGCAATCTTCCACCCGTTCGCCATGACTCTACCGGACGCCTAAGGCTGCGTTTCCCTTGCTTAAAATGCTGTCGTTAGAACGTGTCGCATCATCTTGGCGTTTTCCAGAACGCGGCCCGTCCCGAGCGCCACACAGGACAACGGATCGTCGGCAATCGAAACAGGCAGACCGGTTTCCTCGCGCAACACTTGATCGAGATTGGCGAGCAGCGAACCGCCGCCCGTCAGTACGATGCCCTTGTCCACGATGTCAGCGGCCAGTTCCGGCGGCGTTGCTTCCAACGCCACCTTCACCGCTTCCACGATCTGACTGGTCGGCTCGGCGAGCGCTTCGGCGATATGACGCTGTGTGATCGTGATTTCCTTCGGCACGCCATTCAGCAGATCGCGGCCCTTGATCTCCAGCGTCACGCCATTGCCCTCTGCAGGCGGTGCAGCGGTGCCGATTTCCTTCTTGATGCGTTCGGCGCTTGCTTCGCCGATCAGCAGATTTTGATGGCGGCGGATATAGGCGATGATCGCTTCGTCCATCTTGTCGCCTCCAACCCGCACCGAGCGCGAATAGACAATGCCACCGAGCGAGAGCACGGCAACTTCCGTGGTGCCGCCGCCGATATCGACAACCATCGATCCGGTGGGTTCTGAAACCGGAAGGCCCGCGCCGATAGCCGCCGCCATCGGTTCCTCGATCAGAAACACGCGGCGCGCGCCGGCGGAAAGAGCGGATTCTTGAATCGCGCGACGTTCCACGGCAGTCGAGCCGGATGGCACGCAAACGATGATCATGGGATTGGCGAAAGATCGGCGATTGTGAACCTTGCGGATGAAGTGCTTGATCATCTCTTCCGCGACTTCAAAATCCGCGATGACGCCGTCGCGCATCGGCCGGATCGCCTCGATGTTGCCCGGCGTGCGGCCCAGCATCATCTTGGCGTCGTTGCCGACGGCGCGGACGGATTTCTTGCCACCACGCGTGGTAATCGTGGCCACCACCGATGGCTCGTTAAGGACAATCCCGCGTCCCTTCACGTAAACCAGCGTATTCGCGGTTCCCAGATCGATTGCCATATCGCTCGACAGAATGCCGAGAAGACTGCCGAACATGCGTGTGCCCCGTAACCTTTCCAAGGCAGCCTGCAAGACCCATTCCCGCGATAAGCTCCCCGGCGCTGGTTAACGCCGGGGGGTATTGTCTCATCGTGCGACGGTCAATGCCTCCGGCGCCTTCTTTTCGCGTTTCACCAAAAGCTTGTTGAGTGCATTTACATAGGCGTTGGCCGCGGCAAGGATCGTGTCCGTATCCGCGGCGCGGCCCGTGACGGTGCGCCCATTTTCCTCAATCCGCACGCTGACCCCGGCCTGCGCATCCGTTCCCGCTGTTACAGCGTGGATCTGGAAGAGCTGCAGGTTGGCGTTGTGCGGATAAAGTTCCCGAATAGCATTGAAGATGGCATCGACCGGACCGTCGCCGGTGGTTTTGGCCGTGCGTTCCTCGCCAGAGACCGAAAGCGTCAGCTCCGCCGACGGCGCAATGCCTATACCGGATTCAATCCTGAGCGCCTTGATCGTAATCGCGTCATGGCCGCGCATGACTTCGTCATCGACCAGCGCGATGATGTCCTCGTCGAAGACATGCTTTTTCTTGTCGGCGAGATCCTTGAATCGGCGGAACGCTTCCTGAAACGCGTCGGCTTCGAGTTCGTAGCCCAACGCTTCCAGCTTGTCCTTGAAAGCGTGGCGTCCCGAGAGCTTACCCAGCACGAGCGAGCTTGCGTGCACGCCGACATCTTCCGGCCGCATGATCTCGTACGTCTCGACATTCTTCAGCATGCCATCCTGATGAATGCCGGATTCATGCGCGAAGGCGTTCTTGCCGACAATGGCCTTGTTGTATTGCACGGGAAACCCGGTGACGTTCGACACCAGCTTCGAGGCGCGTGCCAACAGTGTTGTGTCGATATTGTTTGTGAACGGCATGCGGTCGCGCCGCACTTTCAGCGCCATCACGATTTCTTCCAGCGCCGCATTGCCGGCGCGTTCGCCGATGCCGTTGATCGTGCATTCGATCTGCCGCGCACCGGCAAGAACGCCGGCGAGCGAATTGGCGACAGCCAGCCCAAGATCGTTGTGGCAATGCGTTGCAATCACCGCCTTGTCGATGTTCGGAACGCGGTTGCGCAGCATTTCGATCAGTTCGAAGAATTCCTGCGGCGTGGAATAGCCGACCGTGTCGGGGATGTTGATTGTTGTGGCGCCGCTGCGAACGGCCGTTTCGACCGCAAAACACAGGAAATCATGCTCCGTGCGTGTTGCGTCCTCCGGCGACCACTGCACATCGTCCGTGAATTTTCGCGCGTGACCGACGGACGCCGCGATCGCCTCGATCACAGAATTGGGGCCCATCTGAAGCTTGTGCTTCATATGGACCGGGCTGGTGGAGATAAAGGTGTGAATACGAAACCGCTTCGCCGGCTTCAAGGCTTCGGCGGCCCGATCGATGTCTTTCAATCCGGCGCGCGACAATCCGCAGATCACGGCGTTCTTCGTGCGCTTGGCGATTGCATGGACCGCTTCGAAATCGCCTTGCGACGAAATCGGGAAGCCTGCCTCGATAATATCGACGCCCATTTCGTCGAGCAGTTCGGCGATTTCGATTTTTTCCTCAAGCGTCATCGCGGCACCCGGCGATTGCTCGCCGTCGCGCAATGTCGTGTCGAATATCCTGATCTTTTCCGTTTTCTCTGCGCTCTCTGACATGGCTCTCATTCCTTCCGTTCGCCGCACCTAGCGGCTTCGATCGACTCCTTGCCGTGTTCGTCCCCTAAACGTCCGCCCGTACCAAGAGCAGCCGACGCCTAGGGGCGGCTAAGGAGGAGAAGCTGCGCTAGCGGCAAACCGAGGGAGGGATCGCGTGCAATCGCGGCGCGCATGAAATCGCGAGCGGAAAATTCTCCGCCTGCAATCTGCATGGTCACGCCTTCGAACATCGCCGGTCCGCCCGCTGAGTTTACGGTCCGCTAACTTAATACGAACGAGCCTTAAACCTACGTAAATGCAGCGCTTTCGGCGTCGTTTCCAAGGTTTTACGCCGATTTGGAATGCCCGCGCAATATGTAATGGCACCGATATTTTCCGCGCCCCAAGCGTGCCGCTCATGGACCATCGCGGACCTTCGGGCAGCATCAGACCCACCCCGCAATCCGCTCCAGCAACGGTCGCAAAAAATTGCTTTCCCACGGCGGCGGACAATGCTTGTGTGGCGTACGCGCGGTTTTTTCGAATCTGCGCTCCAGCCTTTTCGTTCGACCATCCTTTCGAGGCTTGCCGGATATGAGGATCCTGCCGCCCGTCTCGATCGAGGCCCGCCGCCTGCTGCCCAGCGGCTGGGATGTGCTGGCCGCGTTGCTGGTTCTGGGCTTCATTGTGGCCTTCGCCGAAGCGAGTAAGCTTCTGGCCCAGCCGCTCACTCTACTGACGGCCCAGCCCCTCTCGCTGGCGCCCAGTCATCTGCCCGAATATGCGCTGCGGACAGCCTTGCGGATGCTGATCGCCATGGTGGTTTCGTTAGGATTTACATTCACCTACGCCACTTTGGCGGCCAAAAGCGCCCGGGCCAGCGCCCTTCTCATTCCACTCCTCGACATCCTCCAATCGCTGCCGATCCTGGGCTTTATCTCGGTTACGGTGGTGTTCTTCCTGTCGCTGTCGCCGGGCAAGATTTTGGGGGCCGAGATCGCCTGCGTCTTCGTGCTCTTCACGAGTCAGGCCTGGAACATGGCTTTCAGCTTCTACCAATCGCTACGCACCGTGCCGCCGGAATTGATCGAAGCGGGGCGCATGTTTGGCCTGAACGGCTGGGCGCGCTTCTGGCGCATCGAAGTGCCTTTCGCCATGCCGCCGCTGGTCTGGAACATGATGATGTCCATGTCTGGGGGCTGGTTTTTCATCGTCGCTTCCGAAGCAATCAGCGTGGGCAAGACCTCCTTTGCCCTTCCGGGCATCGGCTCCTATATCGCACTCGCGATCGCCCATAAGGACCTGAACGCGATCTTCTGGGCGATCGGCGCGATGCTCGTCGTCATCCTGATTTACGACCAGCTTATGTTCCGTCCGCTGGTCGCCTGGGCTTATCGCTTCCGTATCGACCAGGAGCAATCCGATGACGAGCCGGAATCCTGGATGCTAACCATGTTCCGCCGCACGCGGCTGTTCAACATGGCGAGCGCGCCCTTCGACGCCTTTATGCATTGGACTTATCGCCTGCAGCCGCCTTCGCACGGCCAGAGCGGTGCCAACGCGAATCCCGTGGTTTCGCGCCTCGCCAATCTGTCGTGGACCTTCATCGTGATGGCGCTGGTCGCGTTTGCCGTCTGGCGCATCTATCTATTCACCGGTGCGGCGCTTCCCTTCAGCGAAGTGGTCAAAGCGTTCGGGCTTGGCTTTCTGACGATGATCCGCGTCTTCGTGCTCATCGCCGTCGCCAGTGCGATCTGGACACCGATCGGCATCTATGTCGGCCTGCGCCCGAAGCTGGCCGGCATCGTGCAGCCGGTGGCGCAATTCCTGGCCGCGTTCCCGGCCAATCTTCTGTTTCCTGTTGCCGTCTATGCCATCGTGACATACAGCCTCAACCCCGACATCTGGCTTTCGCCGCTGATGGTACTGGGCACGCAGTGGTACATCCTGTTCAACGTGATCGCGGGCGCCTCCACGCTACCGCGCGAATTGCGCGATGCGGGGACGAATTTCGGCGTCGGCGGCTGGCTATGGTGGCGCAAGATCGCGCTGCCCGCCGTGTTTCCCTTCTATGTCACCGGTGCGATCACGGCCTCCGGCGGATCGTGGAACGCAGCCATCGTGGCGGAGTGGGTGAACTGGGGCAGCCGCAACATCCAGGCGCACGGGCTCGGCTCCTACATTCAGAACGCGACGGTGGCCGGCGATTTTCATCGCATCGTCTTGGGCATCGCCGTGATGGCGCTTATGGTGACGGTCATCAATCGCATATTCTGGCGGCCGCTTTACTGGTACGCCGAACGCAAATACCGGCTGGCGTGAGGATTGGTCATGAACGCTCTTCTCGATCTCCATGATGTGCGGCGTGCCTTCCCGAAATCCGGCGGTGGCGAATTGCTGGTGCTCGACGGCATCGATCTCACGCTCAAACAGGGCGAGATCGTGGGACTGCTGGGCCGTTCTGGCTCCGGTAAATCGACGTTGCTGCGCATCATTGCCGGGCTTTCGCCGCCGTCCAGCGGCTCGGCCATATATCTGGATAAGCCCATCGACGGTCCGGCCAGCGGCATCGCCATGGTGTTTCAGGGCTTCGCGCTTTTCCCGTGGTTGACGGTTCTGGAGAATGTGCAGTTGGGATTGGAAGCGCTCAAACTTCCGCCCGCCGAAATCCGCACCCGCGCGTTGGCGGCCATCGATCTCATCGGTCTGGACGGTTACGAGAGCGCCTATCCGCGTGAGCTTTCCGGCGGCATGCGCCAGCGCGTCGGCTTTGCGCGCGCGCTGGTTGTGCATCCCAACATCCTTCTGATGGATGAGCCGTTCTCGGCGCTCGATGTGCTGACGGCGGAGAACCTTCGCACCGATCTGCTAGAGCTGTGGGCAGAAGGCGATCTGCCGATCAAGGGCATCATCCTCGTCACCCACAATATCGAGGAAGCGGTGCTGATGTGCGACCGCGTGCTGCTGTTCTCGACCAATCCCGGCAAGATCGTCAGCGAGATTCCGATCGCGCTGCGCCAGCCGCGCGATCGCAATGATCCGGCGTTCAGCGCGCTGGTGGAGCGCATCTATGTCGAAATGACCACGCGCCGCGCTGATCGCGCCGCACAGAAAGGCGACCGCGCGACGCTGGGCACGTTCCTGCCGCGCGTCTCCGCGAGCACGATGTCGGGCCTCGCGGAAGCCTTGATCGCGCCGCCCTATAACGGCAAAGCCGATTTGCCCGAGATCGCCTCCGAGCTTCAGCTGGAAATCGACGAGCTGTTTCCCATCGCGGAAGCGATGCAGCTTCTGCGCTTGGCGGAAATCGGCGACGGCGACATCAAGCTCACCGAAACCGGCAAGCGGTTCGCGGCGGAAGAGATCGACGAACGCAAGCGCATCTTTGCACGGCTGCTGATCCGTTACGCGCCGCTGGCGGCGCATATACGGCGCGTGCTGGACGAGCGCGAAAGCCACACTGCGCCGTGGCACCGCTTCCTCGACGAACTCGAAGACCACATGGCCGAAGACGCCGCCGATGAAACCTTGCGTACGGTGGTCGCCTGGGCGCGCTTCGCCGAACTGTTCTCCTATGACGATGATTCCCAGATGTTCAGTTTGGAGAATCCGTCCTAATCACCTTCACTTGCGCCGCAGCTTTCTTCGCTCTCTCTCGCGCCTCATCCGTATTCGCGCCGCGCGCCAGCGCCACGCCCATGCGCCGCTTCACATAGGATTCCGGCTTGCCGAACAGGCGCAATTCGGTTTGCGGATCGGCCAGCGCTGCGGCGACGCCATCGAACGCAATGCCTTTCGCATCCACGCCGCCATAGATCACGGCAGATGCGCCCGGCGATTTCAACGCGGTCGAAACCGGCAGGCCGAGAATAGCGCGGGCATGCAGCGCGAATTCGCTTTGATATTGCGACACCAGCGTGGCAAGGCCAGTATCGTGCGGCCGCGGCGAAACTTCCGAGAACCAGACGTCGTCGCCCTTCACAAACAATTCGACGCCGAATATACCGAGCCCGCCAAGCTTTGCAGTCACCGCATGGGCGATGTGATGCGCTTTCTCCAGCGCCGTCTTGCTCATCGGCTGCGGCTGCCAGGATTCCACATAATCGCCATCAACCTGCACATGGCCGATCGGTTCGCAGAAATGCGTACCGTCCTTGGCACGCAACGTCAGCAGCGTGATCTCGAAATCGAATTTGATCTCGCCTTCGACAATGACGCGTGCCGATTTCACCCGGCCTGACGACAGCGCCTTGTCCCAAGCCTTCGCAACATCCGCCGGCTCTTTGAGTTTGCTCTGGCCCTTGCCGGAGGACGACATCACCGGCTTGACGAAACAGGGAAAGCCGACGCGCTCCGCACCCTCCTGCAATTCCTCGAACGACGAGGCGAAAACATAGGGCGAGACCGGCAGCTTCAGATCTTCCGCCGCCAGCTTGCGGATGCGTTCGCGATTCATCGTGGTATGCGTTGCGAAGGCCGTGGGAATGACCTTCGCCAACCCATCCGCCTCGATACGCATCAGTTCGTCGGTCGCGATGGCCTCGATCTCCGGCACGATCAGATGCGGGCGTTCTTGCTCCACCAGCGCACGCAATGATTTCGCGTCCGTCATGTCGATGACATGCGCGCGATGCGCGACCTGCTGCGCCGGCGCGTCGGCATAGCGGTCCACCGCGATGGTTTCGACGCCCAGCCGCTGCAATTCGATGACGACTTCCTTGCCCAGCTCGCCGGAGCCCAGCAACATCACCTTCACGGCATTGGATGTCAGCGGTGTCCCGATGCGCATGATTCCACCTTTGGTTGTGCCGCGCCCGCCAATTGAACCTCGATTTTGCGCGGTCCAAATTTCCGGGCTTCCATATTTTGTTGTCCCTTTGGCCCGAACCTCGTCATCTTGATCGTTGTTTGTATGTTTTCGTACACCCCTCCCCCCTCTCCTCCCCTGTTCGGAGGTTGTTTTTCAAAAATTTTCGCGTGGCCTGTTGCGTCTCCTGTTTCTCTGCTGCGAAGCAGCCAACGCCAATTCGGCCCCGTTGGATACTCCAACAGGGTGGTTCAGGCGCGCGACTCGCGTGATGCGGCGAGTGTAAAGACCGCGCCAAAACAGTCAAGAACGATAAGCGAACAGTTCGCGCCGAACGCTTCGCCGTTCACCAAGCCGCGCGACGTCATCAAACCGGCATGGGGATTCGGGCATAATTTTGCTAGAGTGAGTTCCACGACGCGCAAGCGGCAAAACGCCGGGCGCGTCGCGGCGTGTGGGGCTACATATGTTGCAGAGTAAAATCGGGCGCAATTTCCTTATCTGTTTCGCTCTCCTGAACATTCTTCTGATCGGCCTCTTCGCCTATGCGGTGATGAAGCAGCCCGGTCTTCTGCCGACATTCCTGCCGGGCCGGTTCGGCGTCACGGCTTCGCCCGATCTCTCCGGTAACACGCTGTTCTACGCGCTGCTGCTGCTTGTGGATTCGGCGCTGTTCCTGATCTTCGGCGTGGGCGGAACCTGGCATGCACTGTGGGCGGGCCTGCGCATCAGTCCGCGCAAGATGCGCTGGTTCCTGCACGAACGCGCCGGCCTTGCGAGCGACATTTCCGGCGTGGTGGCCGTGGCGGTGCAGGAAGAAGAAAAAGAAGAACTCGAATATCTTGGCCATGCGCGCTTTCTGCTCTGGGTCGGCCTTATACTGTTCGTCGTGGCGCTGCCGGCGGTATGTCTGACCTACACACACGCCGCGCCAAACGGGGCCGCGATCTTCGAGAATTCCGGCAAACCCATAGCCAATAGCGCGGTGACGAATGACATGGTGGAACGCTTCACCGTGGATCAACTGGCCGGCGGGTTGCTGCTCGACATTCCGGAGATTTTCCATCTGCGCGCAACGCCCGTGGAAACCAACGGCGCCAATCTGCTGCTGGGGTTGCTGGTGCTGTTCTATCGCACCCTGGTCGGCTTCGGCGTGCTGCTGCTGATCGTGGGCATACGCCGCGCGAGCGCGCTGCGCTCCTATGCGATGGAAGTCGCGATGCCCGTCGCCGATATCGTGGCGATGGAGCCGGTGCTGCAGGACGGCCACGGCCATCACGATCATGATCACGGGCATGAAGATCATGGCGACCATGGGCATGGTGGGCACGAAGATCATGGACATGGCGGGCACGACGATCATGGTCACGAAGATCATGGTCATGGCGATCATGGAGGTGGCGACCATGTTGGCGATGCAGTGAGCCACGACGATCACGGCAACAGCGATGACCATGGACATGGTGAAGGCCACGGAGATCATGGCCATAACGATCATGGTCACGACAACCATGACGACCATCATGCGAAAGACGCAGCGTAGTTGGCGCGCTAGATAAAGCGGTCATCGCCGGGGAGGGCGCAGTTGCGCGCCGAGGGAGTTCATAGCGATAGCGTATGAACGACCCAGGTGCTGCCGAGAATCAATATCAAACAAAAGTTCGTCATCGCCGGCTTCATCCGGGCGACCCGAGTTTGCTTTTTCGTTCCCTTATGAAGATTATTTTTAGCGCCCCATTCTCGCCGCATCTGCCCCGTTTTGAACAATGATAGTTCCGGCGAGCGCCACATCCCATCCGTTTCCTTTTTGTCGATTGGGCATCCGAAATTTCCGCGAGTGGAGGGATGCCATGCCGGATTACGAAATCCGTTATTTTCACGCCGATGGGAGATTGGCCGTTATTTATGTCAGCAACCACGCCAGCAGACGCGAGGCGGAGGACTACGCAAGCCGCAATCTGCAAGATCACGCGCGATTCGAAATTCGCGCGGGCGATGGCTCGTTGCTGGAAGCAGCCGGTTAGTTCTTCGCCTGATCCACCAGCTTGTTCTTTCCGATCCACGGCATCATCGCGCGCAATCGCGCGCCGACGTCTTCGATGGGATGCGCGGCGAGCTTGGCGCGTGTCGCCTTGAACGAGGCCTGCCCGGCTTTGTTTTCCAGCACCCAGTCGCGCGCGAAGCGGCCGGTCTGGATGTCGTCCAACACGCGTTTCATTTCGGCCTTGGTCTCCGCCGTGATGAGCCGCGGGCCAGTGCGGTATTCGCCATACTCCGCGGTGTTGGAGATCGAGTAATTCATGTTGGCGATGCCGCCTTCGTAGATCAGGTCCACGATCAGCTTCACTTCGTGCAGGCATTCGAAATAGGCCATCTCCGGCGCGTAACCCGCTTCGGTGAGTGTCTCGAATCCGGCGCGGATGAGCTCGACCAGCCCGCCGCAGAGCACCGATTGCTCGCCGAACAAATCGGTTTCGCACTCCTCGCGGAAGCTGGTTTCGATCACGCCCGCGCGGCCGCCGCCGATGGCGCTGGCATAGGCGAGGCCGAGATCATGCGCATTGCCGCTCGCGTCCTGATGCACGGCGATGAGGCATGGCACGCCGCCGCCCTTCTGATATTCGCTGCGCACCGTGTGGCCGGGGCCCTTGGGCGCTACCATCGCGATGTCGAGATCCTTGCGCGGTTCGATCAGGCGGAAATGAATGTTGAAGCCATGCGCGAAGAGCAGTGCCGCGCCCTGCTTCATGTTGGGCGCGAGGTCTTCCTTGTAAATGTCCGCCTGCAATTCGTCGGGAGTCACCATCATCATCACATCGGCCCATTTGGCGGCATCCGCGCTGGACATGACCTTGAAGCCCGCCGCCTTTGCCTTGTCCGCCGACGTGCCCGGCCGCGCCGCGACGGCGACATCCTTGACGCCGCTGTCGCGCATGTTGAGCGCATGCGCATGGCCCTGCGATCCGAAGCCGATGATCGCAACCTTGCGGCCCTTGATAAAATTCAGATCGGCATCCCGATCGTAATACACGCGCATGACTTAACCTTTCGTGGAGTAGCGGTGTTCACCGTAGGACGGCAGGAAATAGGCGGCTGAAATCACAACGAAAATCGCGAAGGCTAGATACACGGACAGAAACGCCAGCGCTGCGCCGACCGCGTAGAGGATGCTGGAGAGTATATCCTTGCCAATGTCGAAATCGTTGCGCAGCTGCGTCCGCCGCACCGAGACGGAAAGCCTTTCCGCGTAACCGTGCAGCAGCCCGAAGGCGACAGATACCGCGCACATCAAAAGCCCGTAGAACGCAACCGCCGAAGGCTCGAACGGATTTGCGCCCATCGTGGCCGTGGCGAACGGGATAAGTGACGTCCAGAACAGTAGATGCGCATTCCACCAGTAGAGCCCGGTGGTGGCATGCGGCGCCAGGCGCATGATCGCATGATGATTCACCAGCAGGATGGCGACGACCGTGAAGCTCAGCAGGTAGCTCAGCACCTTGGGGCTGATGAATTCCACGATGCTCATCAGCGAATGCGTGCTGTAGATATTCTCCGGCAGCCGCATTCCAGCACCATGATGGTAATGATGATCGCAATCACGCCATCGCTGAACGCCTCGATACGAGCCGTGGTCGGGAGCACCCCTGTGTCCTTGGTCATGTAACAAGGTTACATCGCCTCCGGGCCGCGGGAAATCGCGGCAACACCGGTACGCGAAACATCGACCAAGCCCAAGGGCCGCATCAAATCCACAAAATTGTCGATCTTGTCGGGCGCGCCGGTGATCTCGAAGACGAAGCTGGTATGCGTCGTGTCTACGATATGGGCGCGGAAGATTTCGGATATGCGCATGGCTTCGGCGCGCTTGTCGCCGGTGCCGGCCACCTTCACCAGCGCCATTTCGCGCTCGATGCCGGGCGCGGCGGTCGTCCAGTTCGTGACGCCATGCACCGGCACGAGGCGGCGCAACTGTGCCTCGATCTGCTCGATCACGTCCGGCGTGCCGGAGGTGACGACGGTGACGCGGCTGGTATGCGCCGCGTGATCGACTTCGGCGACGGTCAGGCTCTCGATGTTGTAACCGCGCCCCGAGAACAGCCCGATGATGCGCGCCAAAACGCCCGCCTCATTGTCCACAAGCACGGCGATGGTGTGGCGTTCGATGTTTGGTGTCTTGTGCGCCGCGCTCATCACACCAGCATCTTCCCTTCGTCGCTCACTTCGGCCGTCTCCTCCGCATCGCAGAGAATCATTTCGTTATGCGCCTTGCCGGACGGGATCATGGGATAGCAATTCTCGTTTGGATCGACGCGGCAATCGAACAGCACCGGTTTCTTCACATCGATCATTTCCATGATCTTCGCGTCGAGTTCATCCGGCGTCGTCGCGCGGAAGCCCGCGCCGCCATAGGCTTCCGCCAGCTTCACGAAATCGGGCAGCGCCTGCGAATAAGAATGCGAATAGCGTCCACCATGCAGCAATTGCTGCCACTGGCGCACCATGCCCATATACTCGTTGTTGAGGATGAAGATCTTGATCGGCAGATCGTACTGCACCGCCGTGGACATCTCCTGCATCGTCATTTGCACGCTGGCCTCGCCCGCGATGTCGATGACTAGAGCGTCCGGATGCGCCATCTGCACGCCGACCGCCGCAGGCAGGCCATAGCCCATCGTGCCGAGCCCGCCGCTCGTCATCCAGCGGTTCGGCTCCTCGAATTTGAAGCGCTGCGCCGCCCACATCTGATGCTGGCCGACTTCGGTGGTGATGTAGGCATCGCGGCCGCGCGTCAGTTCATAGAGCCGGTCCACCGCATATTGCGGCTTGATGATCTTCGATGAATTCCTGAACGACAGAGATTTCTTCGCGCGCCAGTGGTCGATCTGCGTCCACCAATCCGCCAGCGCGACGCCGTCTACCTTGCGCTTCTGGGTTTTCCAGAAGTGCAGCATCTCCTTCAGCGCCTTCGCCGCATCCGCCACAATCGGCACATCGACGTGCACATTCTTGTTGATCTGCGCCGGGTCGATATCGAGATGAATCTTCTTCGAGTCCGGCGAGAACAGATCGATCTTGCCGGTGACGCGGTCGTCGAAGCGCGCGCCCAGGCAAATCATCACGTCGCAATCATGCATCGCGTGATTGGCTTCATAAGTGCCATGCATGCCGACAAGGCCGAGCCATTCCGGCGCGGACGCGGGAAATGCGCCGAGCCCCATCAAGGTCGATGTCACGGGAAATCCGGTTGCCGCCACCAGCTCGCGCAACAGCTTCGAAGCCTCCGGCCCCGCATTGATGATGCCGCCGCCGGTGTAGAACAACGGCCGTTTCGCATTCGCCATCAGATCGATGGCCCGCACGATGGCGCCGAGATCGGGATCGGTCTTCGGCCGATAAGTGCGATGCTTCACGGTTTGCGGACCGATGTAAGGCCCGCGCTTGAACTGCACGTCCTTCGGAATATCGACAACGACCGGACCGGGCCGGCCGGTGGTCGCAATTTGAAACGCCTCGTGCAAGGTGCGCGCAAGATCGTCCACATCCTTCACCAGCCAATTGTGCTTGGTGCAGGCGCGCGTGATGCCGATGGTATCGGCCTCCTGAAAAGCATCGGTGCCGATCAGATGTGTCGCCACCTGCCCGGTGATCACCACCAGTGGAATGGAATCCATCAGCGCATCGGTGAGGCCGGTCACCACATTGGTTGCGCCCGGCCCGCTCGTCACCAGCACCACGCCGGGCTTGCCGGTGGAGCGCGCATAGCCTTCGGCGGCATGCGCCGCGCCCTGCTCATGGCGGCAAAGCACATGCACGATGCCTTCCTCCGCGAAGAGCGCATCGTAAATCGGCAGTACTGCGCCGCCGGGGTAGCCGAAAATGTGCTTCACGCCCTGATCCTTGAGCGCGCGGATCACCATTTCCGCACCGCTCATCTCGACCGTGTCGGCCTTCGCCAATCCCGTTTCGTCTCTGTCCATGGTCTGCATCCAAAAGCGCCAAAAAGCGAAAGGGGCGTTTCCGCCCCTTGTTCAAACGCCGCCAACCAGGAAATCCGGGATTTATCCCGGCCCAGTCAGCGGCCCACCAATAAGTACGAGCGTGAGGTTCATGCCCCATCCCCTTGTTGCAGTTGCGAAGGCTAAAGGGCCGGAATCAGTCAGTCAAGCATTTTCATTCAACATTTGTATCATTACAGGAAGAATATTGCCCAATTGTTGATCTTCCAGCCAGTTCCAGTCGGACATCCGGCGGCGAAACCAAGTGAGCTGCCGCTTGGCGTATTGGCGTGTGGCGGCTTTGGACAGTTCCCCTGCCTCTTCCATCGACAATGTGCCTAGGGCAACGGATTGAAGTTCGCGCAGCCCGATGATCTTCGCGGCGGTGGGCGAAAGGCGAATTCCTTCCAGCGATTTCGCCTCTTCCAGCGCGCCGCGCGCAATCATGCTGTCGAACCGCGCATTGATCCGTTTGTGCAGGACATCGCGCGGCGGCGACAACACGAAGCGTGCGAGATTCAATCCCGCCAACAACGGTTCGCCCATTTCCTTTTGCCATTCCGAAAGCGGACGGCCGGTCGCTTCGAAAACTTCATAGGCGCGCAAGGTGCGCTGTGTGTCGCCATCGCGCAGGCGCTCCGCGGCGACGGGGTCGCGCGCGGCCAATTCGTCATGAAAGGCTTTGGCGCCGATCTGATTGCGCAACGCTTCGGCGGCTTCGCGCACACCGGCAGGAATGGCCGGAATGTTCGCGATGCCGTCGGTCAACACACCGAAATACAGGCCCGTGCCGCCGGCAAAGATCGGAATGCGCCCGGCCTCACGCGCGGTGCGCAACGCCTGGCCAGCTTCCGCCTGATAGCGCCCGGCGGAATAAGACTCCGTCACGCTGACATGGCCGTAGAGCAGATGCGGCGCGCGCGCGGTGTCTTCGTCGGCAGGCCGCGCTGTCAGGATGCGCGTCTCAGCATAAACCTGCATGGAATCGGCGTTGATCACCGCGCCGCCGATTTCCTGCGCCAGCGCATGCGCCGCGGCCGACTTGCCGCTCGCGGTCGGCCCTGCGATAAGCACCGCATCTACGGTCAAGGCGAAAATCCTCTATCTGCGATGAGCGGTGACATCAAAGAGATCGCGCAATTCGAAGCGTTGGCGGAAACCGCCCACGACGCCATGTACGACGCGCGCCCGCACAATGTGAAGGGGCTGTACGAAGATGCCGCCGTCAATTTCCAGCGCGCCATCGATCTGGCAAAGAAAATAGGGCTTGCGGAAGAAACGGAACGGCTGATCAAGCGCCGCGATCATGTCGAAGCCGTGTACAACCATCAATTCCGGCATGTCGGGCGCTAGGCGATGCACGGCGGCCATTACGTCCTGACAGCGATGGGAGACGACGCACTCGCGGCTTTTCCCTCGAGTTATCTGCCGCTCTCCGAAGTGCCCAAGGTGCTTTCGCGCAACCGCGCCTTCGAAATTGCCTTTCGCGGTGATGCGGAGAAGGCGCTGAAGGCGGCGCGCGATTTCAATGCTGGGCGCGGCTTCGACATCAACGTCGTGCCGTTCGAAAATCGGCGCAAGAAACTGCTTATCGCCGATATGGATTCCACCATCATCGGCTGCGAATGCCTCGACGAACTGGCCGACATGGCGGGCCTCAAACCCAAGATTTCAGCGATCACCGAGCGCGCCATGCGCGGAGAGATCGAATTCGAGGCGGCGTTGCGCGAGCGCGTGGCGATGCTGAAGGGTTTGCCGCTGGAGGCGCTGGAGCGAACTTACAGGGAGCGCGTGAAACTCAACCCCGGTGCGACCGCCCTCGTCGCCACGATGAAAAAGCATGGTGCACGGACCTGTCTCGTCTCCGGCGGCTTCACCTATTTCACGCAGCGCGTCGCGAAAGAGGCAGGCTTTGACGATCATCAGGCCAATGATCTGCTTGATGACGGCGAAAAGCTGACGGGCTTTGTGCGTGAGCCGATCCTCGGCTGTGCTGCGAAGCTTATGGCACTAAAAATCGAAATCGAGAGTTTGAAAATCGCGCCCGAAGACACGCTCGCGGTCGGCGACGGCGCCAACGATCTGGCGATGATCCAATATGCCGGCCTGGGCGTCGCCTATCATGCCAAGCCGGTTGTGGCGGAAGCCGCACATGCGTCCATCGCGCATGGCGATTTGCGCGCGCTGCTTTATTTGCAGGGCTATCGCGATGATGAGATTGTCGAACGTTGATCAGCCCGCCGAGAGCCGCACGGCCACATAAGTCAGATCGCCGCCACGGCTGACGAGCAGCAGGGCCACCTTCTTGCCGGCCTTGATGTTCTCATCGACAAGCCTGTTCACGTCATCGGGCGAGTGAACGGTATTGGCTTGCACCTGAATGATGATGTCGCCGGGGCGGAAATTCTTGTCCGCGGCTGGGCCATCGGGATCGACATCGGTGACAAGCACACCACTGGCATCCTTGGGAAGCTTGTATTTGCCGCGCGCGGAATCATCCAGAGGCGCAAGCGAAAGGCCGAGCTTGGACATTTTCGGCAGGGGCTTGGCCGGCGGCGCAGCGACCACAGGCTTCTCGGGATCGTCCTGCAGTTTGGCGACGACGACATGCAGCACCTGCTTTTTGCCGCCGCGCAGTATCTCGACATTCACCGTCTTACCGACAGCGGTGTCGGCAACTTCGCGCGGCAGCGCGCGCGAATCCGGAACCGGCTTGCCGTCAAAGCTCAGGATCACATCGCCATTTTGCAAACCGCCTTTGGCGGCCGGGCCCGTTGGCGTGACGTTCGCCACGAGCGCGCCTTGCGAGCCGCTGATGCCCATGCCTTCCGCCAGATCGTCGGTGAGGTTCTGCACCCGCACGCCAAGCCAGCCACGCCGCGTTACGCCAAAGCGCTCCAGCTGGCCGATCACATCGCGCACCATGTTGGAGGGAATGGCGAAGCCGATGCCGACCGATCCGCCGCTGGGCGAGAAGATCGCAGAGTTCACGCCCACCACATTGCCGTCCATGTCGAACAGCGGGCCGCCCGAATTGCCGCGATTGATCGGCGCGTCCGTCTGAATGAAATCGTCATAGGGGCCGGCCGCGATATCGCGATTGCGCGCGGATACGATTCCCGCCGTCACGGTCGAGCCAAGGCCGAACGGATTGCCAATCGCCATCACCCATTCGCCAACGCGCGCATGATCTGAATCGCCGAAACGCGTCGCAACGAGCGGCTTCTTGGATGAAACCTTGAGAAGCGCCAGATCGGTCTTGTCGTCGCGGCCGATCAGTTTCGCCGGCAGCGCCGTGCCGTCGTTCAACGTCACGGTAATCTGGTCCGCATCCTCGATGACATGATTGTTGGTGACGATGATGCCGGACGGATCGACGATGAACCCGGAACCGAGCGAGGTCACGTGCCGGGGCGCGTTCTTGTTCTGGTTGAGATAATCCTTGAACAGCTGCTGCAGCGGCGAGTCCGGCGGCAGATCGGGAATCTGCGCCACATCGGCATTGGGCTTTACCGTTTGGGTCGTGGCGATGTTCACCACGGTCGGCAAGAGCTGATTGGCGAGGTCGGCGAAGGAATCCGGGGCTGCCCGGGCAAAGGCCGGCCCCGCGGAAAGTGCCGCTGGCGCGGCAAGCGCAAGGGCGGCCACGGCAGCGCGGACAAACCGGATCGGGCGAAAACGCATTACAACCTCGAAAAATGGATCACTAGGGCGGGAAGCCGCCGCTCATCTGCACATATACCATGATGGGCGGGCGGCAAGAGCAGCGCCATCACATTCTATTGCCGTGGTTTCTACGTCTCTATCCCGCGACAAGAACAGGGGTTTTGCGATTCCAACTGGCGGATGGCAGCCAGTTGATGGATCATCGCTCGGGGACTGAATCGGGGCGTTTGATGAAGAACAGGGCCATTACAGTCCCACGCGGCGTGCCGCAAAATCCCGATCGGCGGACCTTCCTGGGTGGCATGGCCGCCTTGGCCGCGGCAGGATCAGGGTAGGGATCGGCAGCGGCGGAAGCAACTGCCGGTTGCGCATGGCATCCTCGCAAACAACGCGTTGGCGCTCGCCTTCGAGGCGGCCCATAGCGAACTGCCGGACTTCGCCCAGCTTCAGCAAAAATACGGCAACTCCAAATTCGCCATCGTGCCGGTGCTGACCGGAGCGCGCAAACAGATGACGCCAGCCGTGACAGCGCAAATGTTTGCTTACATTCATGCATCTGTTTTCGAACCGCTGATCGAGCAACATTTCGGCAGCCGGTTGATGGACGAGATGGCGGTACAGTCCGGCCACAGAGTAGCCATTCCGTGCAATCTGCTGGTCGCACCGGACGGCCATGTCGTGGCGCGCGAGGTAGGGCTGAAGGCAACGCCCGACGACGACGCTGCGCCGGCAGATGTGCAGGCAGCCAGGCCAGGCCGGATCGCCCGCGCGGAAGCTGGAGATATTCAGAGCCTTTGGGGCTTGCAGGCCGGTGAAGAATTCGCCGCCGCCATGGCGAACGGATTTCTGGCTTAAATCTGATCGGAATCAGTACGGACGCGAACGCCCAATGTTATTTGGAACGTTCCGGCGCTTTCGAGCCTGAGCCAAAATATTTGAAGAATTCGCTGTTGGGCGACATCACCATCGTGGTGGAACTACCCGTCAGCGCGTCCTGATAGGCCTGCATGGAGCGGTAAAAAGCGAAGAAATCCGGATCCTGCCCATATGCTTCGCCAAGGATGGCGGTTTTCTGGGCGTCGCCCTGGCCACGCAAAATATCGGACTCGCGGGTGGCTTCGGCGGTCAGCACGATCACTTCGCGATCGGCCCGCGCCTTGATGCGCTGAGAAATTTCGGAGCCCTCGGCGCGGAACTGGAACGCCTCGCGCTTTCGCTCCTGCTGCATGCGGCTGTAGATCGCGGCGCTGTTCTGCGGCGGCAGATCGGCATGGCGGATGCGTACATCCACGATCTGGATTCCGAAACTGCCGGCTTCGCGGTTCATGTTGTCGCGAATGTCGCGCATGAGCTGCGCGCGCTCGCCGGAAAGCAAAACGCCAAAATCATGCGAGCCCAGCACCTGCCGCACGTCGGAGCTCAGGATAGGCGCCAACCGCGTTTGCGCGATGTCGGTGTTGGTGAGCGTTTGATAGAACCGCAACGGATTGACGATGCGCCAGCGCGCGAATGCGTCCACCACCATGCGCTTCTTGTCCTGCGCAATCACTTCTTCGGCCGGTGCGTCCAGATTGAGCAGACGCTTGTCGATATATTCGACCTGCTGCACCCACGGAATCTTGGCGTGCAGGCCCGGCTCGGTGATGATCTCGCGCGGCGCATCGAATTGCAGCAGCAGCGCCTGTTCCGTCTGACGCACCTCGTAGAAGCATGACATGCTGAAGAGCAGAACGATTGCTGCCACCACGCCGATACCGATGACAAAATTGCGGTTCATTGGCTGCCCCCGCCATTGCCATCTGTCGAGACGGCAGCCGATGGCGCGGCGTTCGCGGGCGGCGGAGAGACGGTCACGCTTTCCATCGGCTTGCCGAGTGTTTGCGGCGGCAGATAGGGAATGATGTTCTTGGCGGCGCCCTCGTCCACGATCACTTTGTTCACGCCGCCCAGCACCTGGCTCATCGTCTCGAGATACATGCGCTTGCGCGTGATCTCGGGCGCCTTGCGATATTCCGCGTAAACGGCCGAGAACTTCTTGGCCTCTCCGCTGGCTTCCGCGATAGCTTTCTGCCGGTAGGCTTCCGCCTGCTGCACGATCTGCGCCGCGTGGCCGCGCGCTTCGGGAATGATCTTGTTGGCGTAGGCTTCTGCCGAGTTGCGCAGGGTTTCCTGATCGGCGCGCGCGGCCTGCACGTCGCGATAGGCGTCGCGCACCTGTTCCGGCGTATCGACGTTCTGCATCTTAACGCCGGTGACGGTCACGCCGATGCGATAGGTCTCGAGCGTTTTCTGCATCAGCTCGCGCACCTGGTTTTCCACCGGCGCGCGATCTTCGGTGAGGATGGGGCCGATCTGGTTCTGGCCGACCACCTCACGCATCGAGCTTTCGGCCACGGCCTTGATCGCGCTATCCGGGTTTTCGACGTTGAAAAGATACTGGCTGGCGTCCCTGATGACCCAATAGACGGTGAAGTTCACATCAACGATGTTCTCGTCGCCCGTCAGCATCAGGCTTTCTTCGGCAACATCCTCAGTGTGGGCTTCGTCGCCCTCGCCCACCTGCTGATAGCCGATATTGATCTGATGGGTGGTCGTGACTTCGGGCAGTTCCACCGTCTCGATCGGCCACGGAAGATGATAGTTGGGGCCGGGCCCGGTGATCGCCACGAATTTGCCGAAACGCAGCACCACGCCCTGCTCATGCGTGCTTACGAAATAAAGACCTGTCAGCAGCCACAGACCGATGGCGCCGATGGCCACGAGCGCAATCGCGCCGACGGTGAATTCGCCATTGGGCAGAAGTCCCCGAATGCGCGCCTGAAGATTGCCTAGGAAATTCTCGAAATCGTTGGGCGGCGTGCCGCCACCGCCGCCGATGCCGGACGGACCGCGACCCCACGGGCCTCGGCCGCCCGTATTATTTCCGCCTGACTGATTGCTCCAGGGCATGTGCTGATGTGCGCCGCAAAGGATCGAACATCCCCGCGCGCTCTTCCTTGGTTTTAGAAGGCTGGGCGGTTATATGTGCATCTCCCCCCAGGTGCAACGAAGCCAGACGGCGCATGGCCCGCGCACCGCAAGCATATTGAGGAGCCGATGGCGGCCGCAACACGCGAAGATGTTCTGAAAGCGCTCGGCGGCGTTGCCGATCCGGTGAGCGGCAAGAGCGTGACCGAAGCCGGCCTCGTGCAGGGCCTCGTTCTGCGCGACGGCCATGTCGGCTTTTCCATCGAAGTGGCGGCTTCGCAGGGCCGCGGCGCGGAGCCTCTGCGCAAAGCGGCGGAAGACGCCGTGGCCGCACTTCCGGGCATCCTTTCTGTCACAGCCGTATTGACGGCGCATAGCGAGCCTCCCAACGCCCGGGGCGCTGCCCAACAGCCGCGCGCGCTACCCCCCAAACCCGCCGGAATCGAAGGCGTGAAGGCGGTGATCGCGGTCGCCAGCGGCAAGGGCGGCGTCGGCAAATCGACGGTCGCGGTGAATCTCGCGCTCAGCCTTTCGGCGCTCGGCCTGAAGGTTGGCCTCCTGGATGCCGATATTTACGGACCCTCCGTGCCCCGCCTGCTCGGCATAACAACCAAGCCGGAAAGCGACGGACACAAACTTCAGCCGATTGAAAAATTCGGCATCAAGACGATGTCGATCGGATTTCTTGTCGCCGAGGACTCGCCGATGATATGGCGCGGTCCAATGGTGCAATCCGCGCTCACGCAGATGATGAACGATGTGGCGTGGGCGCCGCTCGATGTTCTGGTTGTCGACATGCCGCCCGGTACCGGCGATGCGCAACTCACCATCGCGCAGCGCGTTCCGCTGAAAGGCGCCGTGATCGTTTCCACGCCACAGGACATTGCTCTCATCGATGCGCGCAAAGGAATTGCGATGTTCGAAAAGACACATGTGCCCATTCTGGGCGTTGTGGAAAACATGAGTACGTTTGTTTGTGCCAACTGTGGACATGAGACACATATTTTCGGTCATGGCGGCGCGCGCGCGGAAGCGGAAAAGCTAAAAGTCTCGTTCCTCGGCGAAATTCCCTTGGTTCCGCTCATACGCGAAACATCAGATGCAGGCCGCCCCGTTGTTGCGATGCAACCGCAGGGGCGGGAAGCCGAATCGTTTCTTGCAATCGCGCGCCAAGTTGCGCAGAAGATTGCCGGGCCTTCACGTGCCGCGCCCAAAATAGTAATTGAATAGAATTCCCTGGGGATCAGATGGCCACGCCGAAGCCGCAAGTCAAAAGCACGTTTGCAACACCGACCTGCATTCACTTTCTTCCCGTGGCGAATGAAGTGAACGCGGAATTGCGCGCGGCTGTGATGGAAAAGATGCAAGGCACCGCGCCGAACGGGTCACGCGGCCAGGGCTGGCACTCGACGAGTGATTTCGAAGCGTGGGGTGGCGGCGGCGCGCAGACGTTGTTCCGCGTGTTGCGCGAACTTGCGGACAGCCTGACAGCGACGCGCGCTGGCGGCCGTGTCACGCTCGACTGGAAAATTTCCGCATGCGGCACCGTGCGTCAGAAGGGCGAATATCGCGAACTGGCCGCGCGTCCCGGCGCCTTCTGGTCCGGCATCTATGTCGTCGATGACGGCTATGCCAAATCCGACGATGAAAATCTCGGCGGCGAAGTGGAACTGGGCGATCCGCGCGGCGCACTGCCGGCAATGGTGGCGCCACAATTCGGCTTTCGCATTCCCGGCGGCGTCAGCGCCGGACAGACGGAGACGATCCGCCCGCAAGCGGGCATGATCGTTCTCCATCCCTCCTGGCAGCCACGTGGCGAGCGCCTCTACTGCGGCGAAGGCCAGCGCATCACCATCGACTTCGACCTCAGCCCACCTTAACGGCCGGCGGTGATCGTCATCGAGATGGTGCCGCCATTGTTCGGAACCGTTTCCGTCCAGGTATCGCCGACCTTGTGATTGCCTTCGATGGCGTTGCAGTTGGTCGCCTTGGAAGGATCGGCCGGTGCAGGATCGGTCTCGGTGAAGCAGGCGGTCTTGTCGTCTTTCCAGGTGTAAGTGCCCTTCACCACTTTGCCGTCGCTATGCTGTTCCCACGTCTTGTCGGCGTTCACATAAATGGTGGTGACTTTGCCTTTATAGGTCTGCGTGACGGTGTTGCCGTACGCCACGGCAAACAGGTCTTCGGCCTGGGCGGCAGCCGCGGACAAAAGAACGGCCGCGAGGCCGAGCGCTATACGCTTCATGGATTTCCCCAGTCAGTTACAAACGGGAGAAACGCCCCGCTCTGATGAAATAGGTAGGGCTCCGCCAAATGAAAAGGCCGAGGCGCAATCTCGCAAATGCGAGATCACCCGCCATGCCGCAGCACCGAGTATCTTATTGAATTCCCTGCGCCAGCGTGACCGTGCGGGCACCAGCAGTCCAGGTGTCGCCCACCTGATGCGCTTCCAGCGGCAGGCACATCGGATTTTTCACCGTGGGCGGCACCGGGTCGTAGATCAGGCAAACAGTACTGCCATCTTCCTTCCAGGTGCCCTTGAGCGCGATCTTCATGCCGATGATCTTGCCGCTGAACGTTCCGTCGGCGTTGTAATACATATGCACTTCCGGCCCGCCGCCTTTGGAGATCGTGGTGTTGCCGATACGGGTAGCCATCAGATCATCGGCTTGTGCCGAGGAGGCACACAGCGCCACGACAGCACCGGCAAGCAAAAACATGCGCATGAATTTGTCTCCCATGAATGAAACCTACTGAATGCCCTTGACCAACGTGACGGTGCGGGTCTGGCCGTTCGCCGTCACGGTCCAGGTATCGCCCACCTTGTGCGCTTCGATTGGCGTGCAAAGCGGATTGGTGACGCCCGGTGGCGGCGTTTCATAGGTGCGGCACAGATTGGTGCCATCGACTTTCCACTTACCTTTGAATTCCATGCTGAAGGCCGGAACCTTGGTGAGGAACGTATGATCCGCATTGTAGTTGGTGCGCGTGTCGGCCATGCCGCCGATGGCAACCGTGGTGTTGCCGTAATAGCCCGCCATGACGTCATCCCCGGCAAAAGCCGCGGTTGCGCGCAAGGCGGCAAGCGAAGCAGCAAGTACAAATGCACGCATGAAAATATCTTCCGGTTGATTTAAGCGTTGTAATTGAGGCGCAGCCCGGCTTGCGGCCAGTCGGCGGCGAGCAGTCTGCCCGTTCCCGACGAGGTAATGAAGGCGGTCTTCATGTTCTTTCCGCCCCAGCAAATGTTCGTTACCAGCGGATCGGGGATCGGCGTGTGCCGCACTTTCTTGCTGCCGGGCCAGAAGGTGGTGATACCGCCCGCCAATATGGTCGCCACACAGACGCCGCCATCGGCCTGCACGCCCAGCGAATCGAAATAGCCGAGGCCCGGAAAATTGTTGACGAAGGCTCCGGGCGTGAACCCCACCACCTCGCCGCGCACGCCCGGCTTTTTGAGCGGCAGACTGTAAAGACGGCCCGTGAATGTCTCGGCGTAATAGACGGTCTTGCCATCCGGCGAGAGGCCGACGCCGTTGGGCGTGATCAGTTCGCGCAGCACGCGCGTGATCTTCGAGCCATCCGCTTTCGCATAATAAAGGGCGCCATGGGTGCGCATCTTGTCGGTGGTCGTACCGTGATCGGTGAACCAGAACCCGCCCACCGTGTCGAACACGATGTCGTTCGGCGCGATCAGCTTCTCGCCGTCGCATTCGGAATAGAGCCGCTCGACTTTTCCAGTCGAGATGTTCACGCGTTCGATCCAGCCGCCGGCATGATGCTTGGGCGCGTGGCCGGGAATGAGCAGGCCCTGACGCTTGGTATAAACGAAATTCTCGCCGTTGTTGCAGACATAGAGCGCGCCATCGGGGCCAACCGCCAAACCGTTCGGGCCGCCATCCACTTTGGCCACGGTTTGCGTTTTGCCGCCGGGCTTCACGCGCGTAAGTTTCTTGCCTTTGATCTCGACGACGATCACCGAGCCGTCATCCATCGCAATCGGGCCCTCCGGAAATTGCAGACCCGTCGCGATCTCGCGAAATTCCATGGATGTTCCCTTCGAATGTTTGCCGGCGGCTAGGCTAGCGCGTGGATGGGATCGTGCAAGAGGGATGGGCTGTAAATTCGTCAGCGCCGCTCCAACGTGACGTAGCTGTAGCGCAGACCTTCGGGCGTGGCGTGATCCTCGCGCGCGGCTTCGCGCCAGATTTTCGGATCGAACGGCGGCATGCGCCTGTCGCCTTCGGCATCTAGATGAACTTCGGTGAGGTGGATACGCGTCGCGCGTGGAAGAGCCGCCCAATAAATCTCCGCGCCGCCGATGATCGCGATTTCATGGGGATTTTCTTGTTGCGCGAGCGCCAGCGCATCATCCAACGCATGAACAACGACCGCGCCGTCTGCGCGCCAGTGCCTGTCGCGGGTGATGACGATATTGGTGCGGCCCGGCAGAGGTCTTTTCGGAAAGCTGTCCCACGTCTTGCGGCCCATGATGATGGGCTTACCCATCGTCAGCGCCTTGAAGCGCTTCATGTCTTCGGGAACGCGCCAGGGAATACCGCCTTTGTCGCCGATGACTCCGTTCGACGCCATGGCCAGAACAAACGAAACCGGCGCGCTCATTGCGCAAGCTTTTCGAGAGCTGTGTCGGAAAGACAATAGGTAAACCAGTTTTGAATGCATTTGGCGCCAAGACCTTCATAGAAATCGATGGAAGGCTTGTTCCAGTCCAGCACTTCCCATGCGACATGCCCGCCGCCGCCTTCCACGGCGCGCCGGGCGAGATACGCGAGCAGCGTCTTTCCATAGCCTTTGCCGCGAAAACTGGGCCGCACGAAAAGATCTTCTAGGTGAATGCCGCGCCGTGCGGCGAAACTCGAATAGGTCCAATACCAGGTGCAGATTCCGACCGGCGCGCTACCCTCATAGGCGAGATCGCAATTCAGCAAGGGCGGCTCGCACAGATAATCGCGCGCGATCACATCTTTCGTGATCTTGAATTTGTCGAGCAGCTTTTCGTACGCGGCCAGCTCGGTGAGCAGCGTAAGGATCAGATACTCGTCGCCCTTATGTGCGCGGCGAATGGAAAGTGCGCTCATGTCGCGGCCAGCCTTTCCAGTGAATCCCCGGTGAGACGGAACGTCGTCCAGTCCGCCATTGGCACCGCGCCCAGCGATTTGTAAAAAGCGATGGACGGCTCGTTCCAGTCCAGCACCGACCATTCCAATCGTCCGCAGCCTAGTGCGACGGCGCGTTTCGCCAGATGCGCCAACAGCGCTTTGCCAATGCCTTTGCCGCGAAATTCCGGGCGCACGAACAGATCTTCGAGATAGAGGCCGCGTTTCGAAAGGAATGTGGAGAAATTAGTGAACCAAAGCGCGAAGCCGGCCGGTTCGCCGTCATATTCGGCGATGTCGCAGAACACGCGCGGGTTCGTTCCGAAGAGTTCGGCGGCGATGGATGCCTCCGTCGCCACAACCGCGCCCAGCAAACGCTCATACTCCGCCAGATCGCGAATGAAGCGAAGAATGGTGCCCTCGTCGCCCGGTTGAGCCGCGCGGATTTGCAACCCCATCACCATTTTTCGCTTTTTGCCCGTTTGATGATGCACCTCAGCATAGGTGTGGCCTTCCATTTGGTAAACCATGATGGAACTATCGGACCCGTCATTTGTTTAGGGTCTGACGAACGGAGATATTCGATGAGAGCTCTATTTCTTTCGACCGCCGCAGCTGCGTTGATTCTCGCTGCGCCTGCGGCTTTTGCCCAAGATCATCATGATAAAGGGCCACAGGGCGGTGCTGCTCACGGCGGTGGTGCTCCGCATGGCGGAGCTGCGTCCGGATCGCATGGCGGCGGCGGCCCGAGAGGCGGCGGCGGCGGAGCATCTCATGGGCATATGGGCGGAATGACTGGGCCGAGCATGTCGGGACCGTCTCACACCGGAACCACGATACATCGCGGTCCCGTCACCACAACGGCCTCGCCTGCCGCAGTCGTCCCTGGCGGGACGGTTCACAACAATATGCGCGGTAACAACGCCATGAGCGGCAACGCCATGCAGGGCGGCAATACGCGCGGCAACAATGGGCATAACGTGAATGGTAACGGCGGTGGCAGTCATGCCAACTTCAATCGCCGAAACGTCACGGCGAGTCACCACTATCGCTATCGCGGCGGTGCCTATAGCGGACCCAGCGGCTATTCCTATCGCCGCTGGAGTTATGGTCAGGTGCTGCCGTCGATCTATATCTCGCAGAACTATTGGATCAGCGATTACGAGGACTACGGCCTGCAAGATCCGCCGCCGGGCACGGTATGGGTGCGCTATGGCGACGACGCACTCCTGATCGACCAATATACGGGTGAAATTCTCGAGGTCGTATACGACCAGTTTGACTGAGTCCCGACAAGCCCACAAAACGAAGCCTCAGAAAGCGATTTCCGGGGCTTTTGTTTTAGACCGCAACTTCCGCCTTGATATGCGGATGGGCCTGGTAGTTTTCCAGTTTGAAGTCTTCGAATTTGAACCCGAAAATATCCTTCACATCGGGATTGATCGTCATGCGCGGCAAAGGATAAGGCCGCCGCGAAAGCTGCTCGCGCGCCTGATCCAGATGGTTGAGATAGAGATGCGCGTCGCCGGAGGAGTGGATGAACTCGCCAGGCTTCAGCCCCGTCACCTGCGCCACCATCAGCGTCAGGAGCGCGTAGGAGGCGATGTTAAACGGCACGCCGAGGAAAATATCGGCCGAGCGCTGATAGAGCTGGCAGCTCAGCGTTCCGTTCGCCACGTAAAATTGAAACAGGCAATGACAGGGCGGCAACGCCATCTTCGGCACATCCGCCGGATTCCACGCCGTTACGATCAGCCGCCGCGAATCCGGATTGCGCTTGATGTCGGCAATGAGGTTGGCGATCTGGTCGATGGCGCCGTGCTCACTGGGCCAGGAACGCCATTGATGACCATAGACCGGACCAAGCTCGCCATTCGCATCCGCCCATTCGTCCCAGATGCCGACGCCATGCTCTTTCAGATAGGCGATGTTGGTTTCGCCGCGCAGGAACCAGAGCAGTTCATAGACGATGGCCTTCAGGAACAGCTTCTTAGTCGTGAGCATGGGAAAGCCCTCGGCCAAGTCGAAGCGCATCTGATGACCGAAGATGGAGATCGTGCCGGTTCCCGTGCGGTCGCGTTTCTCCACGCCCGTCTTGAGCACGCGTTCCATAAGGTCGTGATATTGGCGCATGAATTAATCCGGCGATTCTGGCGCTATTCTAGCGTTCCGCCTCGCCCTTCAATAATTAAGATCGAACGACTATATTGGATATGTCGGGCAACCGACTATGGCGATAAACGGCTGCGTAATAAGCGGACTGGACCCGGGGGCGGTACCCGGCGCCTCCACCAAATGCCTGTTCGGGCCCTCATCCTAGGCTAGGGTTCGGGCGGGTATCTGTGGGGGCGAAATAGGATCGACAGACGTGTAAAGGCTGTCCTTTTGCTCGGTATGGTTCCGCCGTTATCGGGCTATTCGTACAGGTGCCAACGATAATGAAATGGCCCTCGCTGCCTAACCAAGGTTAGTCAAGCGCGGTTTCGGGGGAGCACCGGGCAACAGAAGCTCCCCCACTTATTCGCTTTGGAAGAGTTACTCCGCCGCAGCGCTTTCGGCGCGGATCGCGTCGCGTTTGCTGAAGGCGGCAATTGACGCTCCGACGATCACCACGCAGCCGCCGATGGAGACGGCGTTGGCGACGCCAAGCCGTCCCGCGATCGATCCCAGCATCAGCGAGCCCCACGGCATCATGCCGAGGAAGCATTGCGTGTAATGCGAGATTACGCGGCCGCGAAAATGCTCGCCTGCCGCGATCTGGATGATCGTGTTGGTCGTACCGCCCAGCAGCATCAGGCTGCAAGCCGTCGGCAGCAGAAGGGTCACACTCAGCCACAGAACGTGCGAATGCGAGAACGCGATCAGGCAGACGCCGAAACAGAACGAGGCCGCCACCGGCGCGAATTGCAGCCAACGCTCGTGAATGCGCGACAGAATGTAGGCGCCGATCAGTGCGCCTGCGCCCACGCTGGTCATCAAGGTGCCATAGCTGGTGGACGCGCCGTGCAGGATGTCGCGCGCGAAAGCGGGCAGCATGGAGAGATAGGCCGCGCCGAACATCGAAGACACCGCCACGAGCATCAGTGCGGTTCTGATCTGCGGATGATGGAACGAATAGCGGTAGCCCGCGAGCACTTCGCGCAGCGGATGCTGCTGTACGCGCGCCTTGCGCGCCGGAAAGCGCATCAGAAGCAGGCTCGTCAGCACGGCGGCGAAAGACAGCGCGTTCAGACTGAAGCAAATGCCCTCGCCGACCACCGCGATCAGCGCGCCGGCCAGCGACGGCCCGATCACGCGCGCCATATTGAACATCATCGAGTTGAGCGCGATGGCCGAGCGCAGATCGCCGCGTCCCACCATGTCGAGCGTCATGGATTGGCGCGTCGGCACGTCCACCGAATTGATCAGGCCAAGGCCAAAGGCCAGCGCGATGATCTCCCATACCTGCACAACGCCGGTCAGCGTCAGAACGGCGAGAAGGCCGGCCTGCAACATTGCGAGGCTTTGCGTGACCAGCAGCATTTTGCGCCGGTCCACCCGGTCGGCAATCATGCCACCCAGCGACGCCATGAAGAACACCGTCACCTGCGCGCAGAACGACGTGAAACCGAGCAGGAAAGTCGAATGGGTCAGCGAATAGACCAGCCACGCCTGCGCCACGGTCTGCATCCAGGTGCCCATCAACGAGACAAGCTGGCCGGAGAAAAACAGGCGGTAATTGCGGTGACGGAAAACATTGAAAAGAGCGCGGACACCAGTCGGTTCCGAGAGCGCGTCCAGCTCCTGTTCGGAGGGCGGCTCGTCGGGCGGGGTTCCGGCGCTTGTCAAAAGCGCGTTGCGCGTGCTTGCGTCTTGCGAACCGCTATTCGAACTCGAGGACTTATCCATGACTTCAACCGAGGTACTCTTCTCGCCCTTCCGGCTCAAGAACCTTTCTTTGCCTAACAGAATCGCCATGGCCCCCATGACGCGCTCCAAATCGCCGGATCAGATTCCGGGCGCCGATGTGGCGGCCTATTATCGCACGCGCGCCGAAGGCGGCGTCGGCCTGATCCTGACGGAAGGAACTTCGCCGGAGCACAAATCCGCCTCCAACGATGCCAATGTACCGGCTTTTTTCGGCAAGGAATCGCTGGCCGGATGGGCCAACGTCCTGAAAGAGGTGAAAGAAGCGGGCGGCCACATCATGCCGCAGCTCTGGCATCAGGGCGTGATGCGCCGCCAGGGCACGGGTCCCTATCCAGACGCACCCAGCATGGGCCCATCCGGCCTCGCCAAGCCCGGCAAGCAGGTGGCTGAGCCGATGACCCACAAGGACATCGACGATGTGATCGCCGGATTCGCCAAGAGTGCGGGCTACGCCAAGGCGTTGGGCTTCGACGGCGTCGAGATCCACGGCGCGCACGGCTATATCCTCGATCAGTTTTTCTGGGACGGCACCAACGCGCGCGACGATCATTTCGGCGGCACGCTGGGAGGCCGCACGCGTTTCGCGGCGGACATCGTAAAGGCGGTACGCGTGGCGACGGGGCCGGACTTTCCGATCCTTCTGCGATTCTCGCAATGGAAGCAGCAAGATTTTTCGGTACGGCTGGCGCATACGCCCGCGGAACTTGAAAGTTTTCTGAAGCCGCTCGCCGCCGCGGGCGTCGATTTGTTTCACTGTTCGACGCGCCGATTCTGGGAGCCGGAATTCCCCGAAACCGGATCGGACATGAATCTTGCCGGATGGACGAAGAAAATTTCAGGCCTTCCGACGATGACCGTAGGTTCCGTCAGCCTGAATGAAGATTTCATCAACGCCTATCGCGGCAAAGCGGCGGAAACCGACGGCGCCCACATTGAAGGCCTGGCGAAAATGCTGGAACGCGGCGATTTCGATCTTGTCGCCGTGGGCCGTGCGCTAATCGTGAACGCGGATTGGGCGAACAAGGTACGCAACGGGCGCATGGATCAGTTGAAGCCCTGGACGCCCGAGGCGCTGCAAACGCTCGTATAATCGCCACGCCGCACATTGACTCGTCCTTCGCCCGGATTAGTGTCCGCTTTATAGGAGCGACATGACGAAGGACTTTATCGGCTATCAGGCTTTAACGGATGCGGCCTTGCGCGGCGTCGTGCGCGATGCGCTGCGCAAGATCGAGAAGCAGGGCCTGCTCGCGTCGCACCATTTTCGCATCACCTTCAAGACGAATTATCCCGGTGTCGAGATTCCGGACTTTCTGCACGAGCAATATCCCGATGAGATGATGATCATTCTTCAGCACCAGTTCTGGGGGCTGAAGGTGAAGGACAACCATTTTGAAGTGACGTTGTCCTTCCGCAAGATTCCCGCGACGCTGACCATTCCCTTTGCCGCGCTCACGCAATTCGCCGATCCGGGCGTGCAGTTCGCCCTGCAATTCCGCGAATTGGGCGAGGACGGCGAATTGAAACCGCTGGCGCCGGCCGCGCTGGCGCCGGCCGCGAAGTTGGAGCAGCCGGAGGACGCGGCCTCCCCGTCCGAAAAACCGGCGACCCCGGGCGAAGTTGTGAGTCTCGACGCTTTCCGCAAGAAATAGCGTTCGCGAATCCCCATATAATAAGAGCCATGACCAAGACACGCACCGAGACCGACACGTTCGGTCCCATCGAAGTGGACGCCTCGAGATATTGGGGCGCGCAAGCCGAACGCTCGCTGCACAATTTCAAGATCGGTTGGGAGAAACAGCCGCTTCCGATCGTGCGGGCGCTGGGTATCGTCAAGCGTGCCGCCGCCGAAACCAACATGGCGCTCGGCCACCTCGACCCCAAGCTCGGCGAGACCATCGTCAAAGCGGCGCAGGAAGTGATCGAGGGCAAGCTCGATGCGCATTTCCCGCTCTCGGTCTGGCAGACCGGCTCCGGTACGCAATCCAACATGAACGCGAACGAAGTGATCTCCAACCGCGCCATCGAGATGCTGGGCGGCGTGATGGGATCGAAGAAGCCGGTTCATCCCAACGATCATGTGAATATGAGCCAGTCTTCGAACGACACCTATCCGACGGCTATGCACATCGCCTGCGCGGAGGAGATCGTCCATGCGCTGATCCCCGCGCTGCAGATGCTGCGCAATGCGCTGAACGACAAGGCACAGGCGTGGAAGGACATCATCAAGGTCGGCCGCACGCATACGCAGGACGCAACGCCGATCACGCTGGGCCAGGAATTCTCCGGTTACACCCAGCAGATCCAGAACGGGATCGAGCGTATCGAGCAGACCTTGCCCAAACTGATGGAACTGGCGCAGGGTGGAACGGCGGTTGGCACTGGCCTCAACGCGCCGGTTGGCTTCGACAAGATGGTGGCGGAACGCATCGCCGCGATCACCAAGCTGCCCTTCACTACCGCGCCTAACAAATTCGAGGCGCTGGCGGCGCATGACGCGATGATCTTTTCTCACGGCGCGATCAACACGGTCGCGGCGTCGATGTTCAAGATCGCCAACGACATTCGTTTTCTGGGGTCGGGTCCGCGCTCGGGCCTCGGCGAGCTATCTCTGCCGGAAAATGAGCCGGGCTCGTCGATCATGCCGGGCAAGGTGAATCCGACCCAGTGCGAAGCGGTCACGCAGGTCTGCGCGCGCATCTTCGGCAACCACTCCACAATCACCTTCGCCGGATCGCAGGGAAACTTCGAACTCAACGTTTACAATCCGGTGATGGCCTACAGTTTCCTGCAAAGCGTGCGCCTGATGGCCGATAGCGCGAAGAGTTTCACCGAGCATTGCATCGTCGGGATAGAACCACGCCTGGACAACATCAAACACGGCCTTGAGCGCTCGCTGATGCTGGTGACGGCACTGGCGCCCAAGATCGGCTATGACGCCGCCGCCAAGATCGCCAAGACAGCGCATAAGAACGGCACGACGTTGAAGGAAGAAGCCCTGAAATCCGGCCTCGTCACCTCCGAGGAATTCGACAAGATTGTGCGTCCCAAAGACATGATTGGTCCGAAATGAACTAATCCCCTCTCCCCCGCAGGACCGCAGGAGGAGAGGGCGTTAGAGTTTTCATTGTGAAACGCAAATTTCCAACCAAACCCCAGCCGCACACCGACGCGTTCGTCATCGAGCAGAATAACGCGACGGGCGGCGTTTCCTATTGGCAGCGCGGCGACAATCAGAGCGTGGCGGACCGCAATGGGGTGAGCCTGGCCGATTATATCCACGCGATGTACGGATTCCTGCGTCAGGCGAAGTGCCGGCGGATCCTGATGATCGGCTGCGGCGGCGGCACTTTGGCGACGATGCTACGGCGCGCGAACGTCACGGTCGCGATTGCGGATATCGACGGCCGCTCGTTCGAAATCGCCCGCCGCTATTTCCATATGCCGGATGACGTCGAATGCCACGTTGCTGACGGACAAACGTTTTTACGCCGCAATCCAGCGCGTTACGATGCCATCGTGCTCGACGCCTATGGCGATCAGATCGTTCCAAAACATTTCATGAAAACCGCATTCTTCAAACTGGCGAAATCGCGGCTGCGGACGCGCAATGCCATTTTTCTTGCAAACCTTGTGGTCGCGAGCGACGAGGATCGCACGCCGGATCGTATCGCGCGCCTCATGGGCGAAACTTGGCGCCACGTTCGCCTGCTTGACGCCGACGGCTGGGAGAACCGCAATACCGTCGCCATCGCGGGCGCTGTTCGCAAATTGAAACGTCCGAGGCTCCTTATGCCGCCCGCGCGCGGTGCCGGAAAAATTGTGACGGGGCTCAAAGCGCTGGAATTCAGAGCGTTGCGGGCATAGATCGGCAATGGCTCTCAAAAAACGCTCCTTCTCGCTCTCCGGCCATCGCACCAGCGTGGCGCTGGAAGCGGAGTTCTGGGCAGTGCTGGATGCACAGGCCCGGCGCGGCGGCCAGAGCCTTGCGGCCTTCGTCGCGGAGATCGACAAGAAGCGCGGCAGCCGCCCGCTTGCCAGCGCGCTCAGGCTTCATGCGCTTGCCGCCGCCAAAGCCCCACCCTAGCCTTGCCGTTGGAATGCACACTACTGACATCATGTTGTCAGCAGTCTGGCAGTAGAGCAATTGCGCAAATTGGAGTGACCTGAATGATCACGCTTTTTCATCGGCCGAAAACCCGCTCGTCGCGCTTCATCTTCCTGCTGGAAGAGCTCGGCGCGCCTTATGAGATCAAGGAAGTCACTATCCGCAGTTCCGACGGCAGCGGCGCAGTCGATGCCGCCAATCCGCATCCGCATGGCAAGGTGCCGGCAATCCGCGACAGCGAAACCGGCGACGTCGTGTATGAATCACCTGCCATCGCGCTCTATCTCACCGACAAATTTCCGAAGGCCGGTCTCGGCCCCACGATCGGCCAAAAAGGCCGCGGCGCCTATTTGTCGTGGTTGGCGTATTATGGCGACGTGCTGGAGCCGTCCGTGATGTCGAAATTCCAGAACACGCCGGTGCCACGCGGAACAGCGGGCTGGGTCGCCCTTGAAGAAGTGATGGGGCATGTCGTCGCGACACTCTCCAAGGGCCCTTACCTGCTGGGCGATGCGTTCAATGCCGCCGATATTCTGTTCGGCACGAGCTTCGCGCTTTTCGCCAATGCTCCGTTCATGCCGAAATCGCCGGTTCTCGATCTCTATGTGAAGCACGTCACCGAGCGTAAGGCCTACAAGCAGTCGCTGGAAAAGGACGCTGGTTGAAAAGATGGGAGCTGAGATCGTCAATCTTAGGCGTGTGAAAAAGACAAAGGCGCGCGCTGAGAAATCCGCCGAGGCCGATGCCAACCGCGCCAAGTACGGTGTCGCGAAGAACATTCGCGATCTGGCAAAGGCGCGCGGCGAGAAAGATATGAGTGATCTGGACTTGCGCAAGCTGGACCGTGATAAAGACGGCGCATGAGCGCCCCAGCACAACCCAAAGGCCCCTTCGCCGGACTTCTCGTTCTCGATCTCACCCGTGTTCTCGCCGGCCCCTATGCCGCGATGATGATGGGCGAGATGGGCGCGCGCATCATCAAGATCGAACCGCCCCGCAGCGGCGACGACAGCCGCCACATCGGCCCTTTCATCAAAACCAAGGCCGGCAAGATTAAGTCCGGTTATTTCATGAGCGTCAATCGCGGCAAGGAGTCCATCGCACTCGATTTGAAAGCGGACGGCGACCGCAAAATTTTCGAAGCGCTTCTCTCGCGCGCGGATGTACTGATCGAAAACTATCGCGGCGGCACGATGGAGAAATTCGGCTATGGCTATGAAGCACTGAAAGAGAAATATCCAAAACTGGTCTATGCCGCCGTCTCCGGTTTCGGCCACACCGGGCCTTATTCAAAACGTCCTGCCTATGACATGGTGGTGCAGGCGATGGGCGGCGTGATGAGCCTCACCGGCCATCCCGGCGACCCGCCCACGCGCGTCGGCACCTCGACCGGCGACATCACGGCGGCGTTGTTCGCCACAATCGGTATCGTTACCGCGCTCTACGACCGGCTGAAAACCGGGCGCGGACAGAAGGTTGATGTCGCGATGCTGGATTCGCAGGTCGCGGTGCTGGAGAACGCGATCTCGCGCTATGTGGCGACCGGCGACGTGCCGGGGCCACTCGGCTCGCGCCATCCTTCCATCGCACCTTTCGCGGCCTTCGCGACGAAAGACGGACACATCGCCATCGCGGCAGGGAACGACGACATCTTTGCCCGCGTGGCGCGCGTTCTGGGCCGCGAGGACATGATCGCGGACACCCGCTTCACGACCAATCCGCTGCGCGTGCAGCATGTCGATGCGATGGCCGCCGAAATGGAAAAGGCGCTGGCCGCGAGGGCCTCGAAGGAATGGCTGGCCGCGCTGGAAGAGGCCGGCGTGCCCTGCGGCCCGCTCAACACCGTGGCGGATGTGATGGCCGATCCGCAGATTCTCTCCCGCAATATGATCATCGAAACGCTCGATCCCGATCTCGGCCCCATCCGCATGCAGGGAAACCCGGTAAAACTCTCCGCCCACGAAGACCCGAAAACACGAGCTGCGGCACCCGATCTGGACGCAGATCGCGCGGCGATATTGAAAGAGCTTGGGCTTTAGGCTTCCAGGTTCTACATTGGTTCATGCCTTTTGAATCGACAGTTCCATGAGCGGCGCGGGCCGCTTTTCCGATCCGCTGGATGCGGCGTTTGGCGAGGAGCCGGAAGCTGCGACGCCGGCGATTCCGCGCGAACCGCCCTATCTGGCCGGGCTCAATCCCGAGCAGCGCGAAGCGGTGTTGAGCGTCGACGGTCCGGTGCTGGTGCTGGCCGGTGCCGGCACCGGCAAGACTCGCGTGCTGACCACGCGGCTGGCGCACATCCTCGCGACGCGACGCGCCTGGCCGGGACAGATGCTGTGCGTCACCTTCACCAACAAGGCCGCGCGCGAGATGAAGGAGCGCATCGGCGCGCTGATCGGCAGCGTGGTCGAGGGCATGCAATGGCTCGGCACGTTTCATTCCATCGGCGCGAAAATGCTGCGCCGCCATGCCGAACTGGCCGGCCTCAAATCCAATTTCACCATTCTGGACGCCGACGATCAGCTTCGCCTGATGAAGCAGATCCTCGAAGCCGAAGGCATCGACGACAAGCGTTGGCCGGTGCGCACCTTGGCCTCGTTCATCGACGGCTGGAAGAATCGCGGGCTTCGCCCCGAAGATGTGCCCGACGGCGAAGCGCATGGCTTTGCCTTCGGCAAGGGCCGCGATCTCTATCGCCAATATCAAGAGCGGCTGAAGGCGCTGAACGCGGCGGATTTCGGCGATCTGCTGCTGGAAGTGCTGAGCATCTTGCGCAAGGAACCGGAAATCCTCGTCGAATATCGCGACCGCTTTAAATTCATGCTGGTGGACGAATATCAGGACACCAATGTCGTTCAATATCTCTGGCTGAAATTGCTGGCGGGCACGACCGGCAATGTCTGCGTCGTCGGCGACGACGACCAATCGATCTATGGCTGGCGCGGTGCGGAGGTGGAAAACATCCTGCGCTTCGAGCGCGATTTTCCTGGCGCGAAAGTCATCCGCCTCGAACGCAATTACCGTTCGACGCCCGCCATTCTCGGCGCGGCGTCTGGATTGATCGCAGCAAACAAGGGCCGCCTTGGCAAGACGCTGTGGACCGAGGGCGACCACGGCGAGAAGATAAAAGTGCAAGGCGTGTGGGACGCGGAGGAAGAAGCGCGCGGCGTCGCCACCGAAGCAGAGAATCTGCATTCGAAGGGCGATGCCTTCGGGCAGATGGCGATATTGGTGCGCGCCTCGTTCCAGATGCGCGAGTTTGAAGACCGCTTTCTTTCGCTCGGCCTGCCCTATCGCGTGATCGGCGGCCCGCGCTTTTACGAGCGTGCCGAAATCCGCGATGCCATGGCCTATCTGCGCCTGATCGCGCAAGGCGATGACGACCTCGCCTTCGAGCGTATCGTCAACAAGCCCAAGCGCGGCATCGGCGATGCCAGCGTCCAATCGCTGCATCATTTCGCGCGGGCCCGGCACCTGCCGCTGCTGGCGGCCGCGCGCGAGATTGCTGGCACTGACGAATTGCCGCCCAAGGCGCGCAAGGCGCTGACCGAACTTTCCGTGAATTTCGCGCGCTGGAGCGAGACGGCGAAGATGCTGCCGCATACCGAACTGGCGGAAATGGTGCTGGATGAATCCGGCTACACCGACATGCTCAAGAACGACAAGTCGGCTGAAGCGCCGGGGCGGCTGGACAATCTGAAAGAACTGGTCCGCTCGATGGAGCAGTATGAATCGCTCGCGGGATTCCTCGAACACGTTTCTCTGGTGATGGAACTGGAGCAGAACGACAGCGGCGACCGCATCAATCTGATGACGCTTCATGCCGCGAAGGGGCTGGAGTTCGACACCGTGTTCCTGCCCGGCTGGGAGGAAGGGCTGTTCCCGTCCCAGCGCACCATGGACGAGAACGGTCTTGCGGGGCTGGAGGAAGAACGCCGCCTTGCCTATGTCGGCCTCACGCGCGCGCGCAAGCGCATTCTGGTGTTCTTCGCCGCCAATCGCCGCGTGCATGGCAGCTGGCAGAGTGCCCTGCCCTCGCGCTTCATTTCGGAATTGCCGGAAGAGCACGTGGATACGATTGTCGATGAGGGCTTCTACGGCGGCTCCGTCGGCTTCCGCGACAATGCGCAGGCGGCGAATTTCGGCAGCACCTATGATTCGCCAGGGTGGAAACGCGCGCAGGCCAATCGCGCGGCGCAAGGCGCGATGCGCACGCGCCCACCGATGATCGAGGCGCAGGCCTACACGGTGCAGACGTCCGATCCAGAATCGTCGCAATACACGCGCGGCGAGCGTATCTTCCACCAGAAATTCGGCTACGGCTGCGTCACTCAAGTGGAAGGCAACAAACTCACCGTCGATTTCGACAAAGCCGGCGAGAAACGCGTCATCGACAATTTCGTGCAGCGGGCCTAGCGCAATTTTTATCCACCGCACCGCTGTCATGGCCCGCCGGAGTGCAGGCCATGACAGATGAGTTTAACGAGAAAACCCGTCGATAATGAACCTCATTTCCCGCACTTCGTTACCCATGGCACGGGGCGTTTGGCGCGGACTAGCATACCGTCACGGATAAGCGCTTCGCCAGTGGCGGTGTTGGTGGAATCGATCACTTGCGTGCGGTTGCCCTTTTTTTTGAGCGTCACAAGCGAAACGTAGTTGTCAGACTCGCGGGTGAAGGTGATCACGATGCTGTCCGGCGCCAGAAGTTTAAGACCGGCCAGCGTTTCGCGCGCAGGCGGATGATCGGAGCCCATCTCCACAGTTGCCGATACGCTTTCCTGCGCGCCCACCGTGAATGTCTGGCGCATGTTCTGCAGCGACGCGGACTGCGCGCAATCCACGGCCCATTCGCCCAGCAGGCCGAACTTCGCTGCGACATCGCCATCAGACGCCTGCGCCGCGCCAACGAACGCGCACAACACCAGCACCATCGCATATTTCCGCATGAGAGCCTCCCCTCGCCGATGGTGACATGCTAAGCCCCGCCGCGCCCCGGCCCTAGCCTCACCTGTCACAGCAGAATCCCATGCCACAACCACCCCTTTGGAAAGCCTCCGTCGTTGTCTCGAAGACGCAGGCCGGCGATGTCTGCGCCGCGTTCGAACTAGGTACGGCGCCACAGGCGGTGCTGATCCACGAGGAGCCGTTCCGGGACGATGCGATTGTCGAAGCGCTCTACATTAACATGCCGGATGGCGACCTTCTGTCGAAGCTCGCGGGGCGTTTCGTGCATGTCGCACTGTTGCCGGATACCGACTGGATCAAGCTCAGCCAGGAAGGCCTGCCGCCGGTGCGCGCCGGGCGATTCTTCGTTTACGGCGCGCATGATGCGGGCGCGGTGCCGCCGGGCGTTATTCCCATCCACATCGAAGCGGGCATGGCGTTCGGCACCGGGCATCACGAAACGACGTCGCTCTGCCTTTCCGCCCTCAGCGATCTCGCCAAGAAGCGGCGCTATGAAAACGTGCTCGATCTGGGCTGCGGCACCGGCCTGCTCGCCATTGGCGCGGCGAAACTCTGGCGCAAGCGCGTCATCGCCTCCGACATTGATCCAGTCGCCGTCGAAATCACGCGCGAGAACGCGCGCGCCAACGGCGAAGCCACGCTGGTCCACGCGTTGGTCGCCGACGGCCTCACCCATCCCGCGCTTTCCGCGCGCGCGCCTTACGATCTTGTCATCGCCAATATTCTGGCCGGGCCGCTGACGCAGCTCGCACCCGCCATCAGTGCCACCGTGGCGCGGGGCGGCGCGCTGATCCTCTCCGGCCTTTTGCGCTGGCAGGAAAATCTTGTGCTCGGTTTCTATCGCCCGCATGGCCTTATATTGCGGGGTTGCCGCCGCGACAGTTCATGGTCCGCCCTCGTGCTTGAGAGGCCATCGGCCCTTCGCTAAGGTCCGGCATGGACAAAACAACCGCCTTCCAAAGTTTCGACGACCGCTCCGACGTCGCAACCTGCGCGCCGCGCCTCGCCGCCCTTTGCGCCGAACTGGCCAAACGCGGCCTCGACGGTTTCGTCATTCCCCATTCCGACGAATATCAGAGCGAATACCTGCCCGAGTGCAACGAGCGGCTGGCCTGGCTCACCTCTTTCACCGGCTCCGCCGGCGCGGCGGTGGTGCTGAAGGACAAAGCGGCCGTGTTCGTCGATGGGCGCTACACCTTGCAGGTGCAGCAGCAGACCGACACCAAATTGTTCGAACCGCGCGATCTGGTGGAAGAAGGTCCGAATGGCTGGCTCGCCGTGAACGCGCCAAAGGGCGCCAAAATCGGCTTCGATCCCTGGGTGCATTCGGCAGGCGGCGCGGATGCGCTGCGCATCGCTGTCGAAAAAGCCGGCGCGACATTGGTGCCGACCGACGGCAATCCGATCGACGCCGTATGGACCGACCGTCCCGCCGCGCCGACCGCGAAAGCCAAGCCGCACGCCATGAACCTCGCCGGCGAGAACGCGGAAGCCAAGCGGATGCGCATCGCCGAGGACGTGAAGACGCTTGGCGCCGACGCGGCGGTCATCAGCCTCGCGGATTCGATCTGCTGGCTGCTCAACATTCGCGGCGGCGACACCCCGCACACGCCCTTCGTACTTTCTTTCGCAATCCTGAATGCCGACGGTTCGACCGATCTGTTCATGGACGAATGCAAATCCTCACCCGAATTGCTCAAGCATCTGGGCAACGCCGTGCGCGTGCGCGATCCCGGTGAGTTCAATTCCGCACTGGATGCGCTGAATGGCAAGACCGTCATCGCCGATCCGACCTGGACGGCGGCGGGCGCATTCGACCGCCTCGCGAAAGCGGGCGCAACGGTCAAGCGTCGCGTCGATCCGTGTCAGCTTCCGAAAGCCTGCAAGAACCCGGTGGAAATCGAAGGCACGCGCAAGGCGCATATCCGCGACGGCGTGGCGCTGACGCGCTTTCTGTGCTGGATGGCGCGCGAGGCGCCGAATGGCCATCTCACCGAAATCGAAGCGGCCGAAGTGCTGGAAGGTTATCGCCGCCAGACCGGATCGCTCACCGATCTGTCGTTCGATTCAATCTCCGGCGCGGCGCCGCATGCGGCGCTGCCGCATTACCGCGTCACGAAATCCAGCAACCGCAAGATCAACAAGAACGAGATCTATCTGATCGATTCCGGCGGCCAATATCCTGACGGCACGACCGACGTGACGCGCACCATGATCGTGGGCACGCCCACCGCGGAAATGAAGGATCGCTTCACCCGCGTGTTGAAGGGCCACATTGCGCTGGCCACCATGAAATTCCCCGAAGGCACGACCGGCGCGGCGCTTGACGCTTTCGCGCGTAAGCCATTGTGGGATGCGGGGCTCGATTACGATCACGGCACCGGCCATGGCGTCGGCTCTTATCTCTCCGTGCATGAAGGGCCGCAAAATATCTCCAAGCGCCCGGTCACGCAGCCGCTGAAATCGGGGATGATCTGCTCCAACGAGCCGGGATTTTACAAAGCGGGCGAATACGGTATTCGCATCGAGAATCTGATCGTCGTGACCGAAGGCCGCGACGTGCCGGGCGGCGAACGCAAGATGATGGAGTTCGAAACCATCACCTGGGCGCCGATCGACCTTAATCTGGTCGAACCCAAACTGCTCACCGAAGACGAACGCAAATGGCTGAACGCCTATCACGCGAAGACGCGCGAAAAGCTTTCGCCGCTGGTGGATGATGAAACGCGCGCGTGGCTGGAAAAGGCAACGCGGACGATTTGAGGACATGATGCAGCGCGTTTTATTTCCGATATTTTTTACGGCTGTGATGCTGTCCGGCTGCACAATCTGGCCGGTCGACCAGGATCCTACCGGCATGAATTACCGGCGCGACGCGGATCGCGTCATCCTCGCGCTGCAAACCTATCGCCGCGACAAGGGCAGCTTCCCGCGCGATCTGCACACGCTGGTTCCGTCTTATCTTGCGGCGCTGCCCGAGCGCCCGATGCTGGACTATCATACATTGGACGGCTCGTTGTCCTACCGCTACACGCCGTCTTGGCCGCAGCTGCGCCCGGTCGTATGCGAATCTGTTAGCAACACCACCGAATGGCGCTGCGCCGAGCATCTGCTTTGACTGGCCTCACAAGCCTTCGATCAGTTTAAGCCAACCGTCCTCGTCGATCACCTGCACCCCGAATTTCTGCGCATCGGCCAGCTTGGAACCGGCGCCCGGGCCGGCGATGACGAGATCGGTTTTCTTCGACACCGAACCCGCCGTCTTTGCACCCAGGGCCTCGGCACGCGCCTTGGCTTCCGGCCGCGTCATCTTTTCGAGACTGCCGGTGAAAACCACCGTCTTTCCGGCAACCGGCGAGCCGGCCACTTTCGGCTTGGGAAGCGGCTTGACCGTCACTTCTTTCAGCAGGTGATCGACAAGCTTGCGGTTGTGCGGTTCGTCGAAGAAATCCTTGACCGCCTGTGCCAGAACTTCGCCGACGCCTTCGATATCGTCGAGTTCCGCAACAGCATCCTTGCTTTCCATCGCCTCGACAAACGCGTTGATGGAGGGATAGTGGCGCGCGATCAGCCGCGCGTTGGTTTCACCGACATGGCGGATACCCAGCGCATTGATGAAGCGATCCATCGCGATCTCACGGCGGGCGGCGATGGCGGCGACGAGGTTTTCAACGAGCTTGCTGTCCTCGTCTTCTTTCTTTGATTTCTTGGTGTCTTCCTTGCCTTCCTTGGCGCGGCGTTCGGCGCTGAGTTCGGCACGGCGTTCTGCCAGCGCACGGTTCAGCGCACCGGGCCTTTTTGCGAGGCGGAAAATATCGGCCGGCTCTTTCAGCAGGCCTTTCTCGAACAGAGTTTCGATATAGACCCCACCGAAGCCTTCGATATCGAAGGCCTGACGCGAAACAAAATGGCGAAGGCGCTCCACCGCCTGCGCCGGACAGATGAGCCCGCCGGTGCAGCGCCGGTCGACATCTTCCTTGCCGGTCTTTTCGTCGATCTCGCGCACGGCATGGCTGCCGCAGGCCGGACATTTGTGCGGAAACTGAAATGGCTTGGCGTTGCGCGGCCGCTTCTCGAGAATAGCGCGGACGATCTGCGGGATCACATCGCCGGCGCGCTGCACCACCACGGTGTCGCCGATGCGAACATCTTTGCGCGCAATCTCATCTTCATTGTGCAGGGTCGCGTTCTGCACCACCACGCCGCCGACCGTCACCGGCTTCAGCTTGGCGACCGGCGCGAGCTTGCCGGTGCGTCCCACCTGGATGTCGATATCCTGCAGAACCGTCTCGGTCTGCTCCGCGGCGAATTTGTGAGCGATGGCCCAGCGCGGACTGCGCGAGACAAAACCTAGTCGCTCCTGCAGCGCCAGATCGTCAACTTTGTAGACCACGCCATCGATATCGTAGCCGAGCTTGGCGCGCTTGCCTTCCATATCGCGGTAGAATTTCAGGATGCCCTCAACCGTCTCGCAGCGGCGGATCAGCGGACTGATCTTGAAACCGAACGCTTTGAATGCCTCCAACATGTCCCATTGCGTATCGGCCGGAAGTTTGCTGACTTCGCCCCAGGTGTAAGCGAAGAAGTTCAGATCGCGCGAGGCCGTGATCGCAGGATCAAGCTGGCGCACCGAGCCTGCCGCAGAATTGCGCGGATTGGCGTAAAGCGTTTCTTCTTCTTTCTCTCGGCGTTTGTTTAGCGCGGCGAAATTGGCATGCGTCATGTAAACTTCGCCGCGTACTTCCAAGATTTCCGGCGCTTTGCCGTGCAGACGCAGCGGAATATCCTTGATAGTGCGCAGATTGGCGGTGATGTCTTCGCCTTCCGCGCCGTCGCCGCGCGTCGCGCCTTGCACGAACACGCCATTCTCATAGCGCAGCGATGCTGAAAGCCCATCGATCTTCGGTTCGGCAACGAAGGCCAATTCCTGCTCGTCCTTCATGCCTAGAAAGCGGCGGATGCGCGCCACGAAATCGGTCACGTCCTCGTCATCGAAGGCATTATCCAGCGACAGCATCGGCTTGGCATGAACGACCTTGGCAAACTTCTCGCTCACGCGCGCGCCAACGCGATGCGACGGGCTGTCAGCACGGATCAGTTTGGGAAAGCGCGCTTCGATGGCCGCGTTGCGCTTGCGCAGCGCATCATAGTCCGCGTCCGAAATCGTTGGCGCGTCTTCGCCATGATAGCGCCGGTCATGTTCGGCGATCTCCGCAGCCAGTCGCGCTAGTTCTTTGCTGGCTTCGCCCGCGTCCAGCTTCTCGGCGGGCTTCTTCGCCACCGCGCTCATGCGCGTTTCCGTACCTTTTTGGGCGCGGCTTCCGCCTCGGACAGGAGGCGCCGCGCCGCGGCCCGCGCTTCGTCAGTGACATTGGCGCCGGACAGCATCCGGGCAATCTCTTCCGCGCGTTCATCGTCGTTCAGAAGATCGACCCGGGTGCGGTCGCCCTTGCGCGTAATGCGAAAATGCCGCTCGGCCCGCGCCGCGACCTGCGGGGCATGCGTGACAAGAAGCACCTGCGTCGATTTCGCCAGCCGCTGCAGCCGCTCGCCGACGGCATCGGCCATCGCGCCGCCGACGCCGCGATCCACTTCGTCGAACACCAGCGCTGCCGGCGATCCGGCTTCGGACAGCGCGACTTTCAGCGCCAGCGAGAAACGCGCGAGCTCGCCGCCCGATGCAATCTTGGTCAGCGATCCGAACGCCGCACCCTCAATGGTTGCAACTTCAAAGGCAACACGCTCAAGACCGGAGGCTGCCGCCGTGTCTTCCTCCACCACCTCAAGCGCGACACGAAATTTTGCGTGGCCAAGCTTCAGCGGCGTCAACTCGCCGGCCACGGCGCTTTCCAGCTTGCGCGCGGTGGTCTTGCGCGCTGCCGAAAGCTTTCGCGCGGTTTCCAGAAAGGCCATTCGGGCCTTGGCGGCTTCGGCTTCCGCAGCTTTCAATCCGGCGCCGCTGCCTGATATGGAGTCAAGTTTAGCCAGAAATTCCGTCAGCACGCGCGGCAGTTCATCGGGCAGAACCGCATATTTGCGGGCCGCCGCCCGCAGCGCGAACAGACGGTCCTCTTTGCGTTCCAACTCGCTGCCATCGACATCCAGCCGGGACAAAAGGCTTTCCAGCTCGCGCCGCGCATCTTCGGTCTGTGCGAACGCCTGTTCCAACGCAGCTTCCGCGCCAGCGGCCAGTTTGCGCGCCTCTTCGTTCATGCGCCCGAGCCGCTTGATCGCCGAGGCCAGGGCGGATTCCGCGCCGCGCTCGCCACCCAGCGAGTCCGTCGCCGCCGAAATGTCCTCGGCGATCTTGCCAGCGTTCATCAAAAGCGTGCGTTCGGCTGCGAGCTTTGCTTCTTCACCGGATTCCGGCGCGAGCGCAGAAAGTTCTTCGGCGGCATGTCGAATATAATCGGCGTCGGTAGCAGCGCTGGCCGTTGCCTTACGCAAATCTTCAAAATGCGCGGAGAGCTGCAGAAATTCGGCAAAGCGCGACGCGGTCTCGTCGGCCAACGCGACATGTCCGCCGAAGAGATCGAGCACTCGGCGGTGCGTCGCGGTGTCGAACAAGCCTCGGTCATCCGCCTGGCCGTGAATTTCCACCAGCCATCCACCCAGATCGCGCAACAGGCCGACACCCACCGGCTCGTCGTTCACAAAAGCGCGTGTGCGGCCATCCGCCGTGATGGCGCGCCGCAGGATGATCTCACCCTCGGAGGGGATGCCGTTTTCGGCGATGAGGGATCGCGCGTTGTGCTTTACGTCGAGGTCGAAGATGGCAACGGCAGAGCCGCTTTGCGCGCCGTTACGCACGCTGGAGCGCCCGCCCGCGCGGGCGCCAGCGGCCAGACCCAGCGCATCGAGCAAAATGGATTTCCCCGCGCCGGTCTCGCCCGTGAGGACGTTAAGACCAGGCGCGAAATCCAAAGCCACGTCCTCGATCAGAACGAGGTCACGAATTTTGAGCGTCGCGAGCATACGCCCATTTTATAGCTGGAATTGCCTGCTAAGCCACGAGCCCTTGTCGATTTCAGGACGCATATCGTGTTTCTGAAGCAGATTGTAGGCGTCCTGATACCAGGGGCTCCCGGGATAGTTCGCACCCAGCACTGCCGCCGCAGTCTTGGCTTCGTTGTAGATACCCATCGCATAATAGGCTTCGGTGAGCCGTTCGAGCGCTTCCGCGATCTGCGATGTCTTCTGGAAACGCGCGACGACGAATTTGAAGCGGTTGATCGCTCCAACGTAGTCCTTGCGGAACAGGTAGTAGCGGCCGACTTCCATTTCCTTGCCCGCCATGTGGTCGAGCGTCAGATCGATCTTCAGGCTGGCGTCGCGCGCATACTCGCTGTTGGGAAAACGCTGCACCACATCCTGCAAAGCGGTCAGCGCCTGCTCGGTGTTGGTCTGGTCACGGCCCACGTCCACGATCTGCTCGTACTGCGACATCGCCTTCAGATAGAAGGCGTAGCCCACTTCCTTGCTGCCGGGGTGAAGCTGGATGTACTGGTCCGCGGTATTGGTGGCATCGGTGTATTTGTTCGCCTGATAATAACAGAAGGCGCTCATGAGCATGGCGCGGCGCGCCCACACCGAATAGGGATGCTGGCGTTCGACCTCGTCGAACTGCTTGGCGGCATTTTCCCAATCGTGGTCGTCGATGCGCTTCCACGCGTCGGCATAGATCTGCTCCACGGGACGCTCGACATATTTGGCGTCCTTATCGTCGGTCGTGTCCGAACAAGCCGCCAGCGCCAACGCACTGATCGTAGCCACTACCAGAGCGACCGTACGCACCGGGCGCCGGCAGGACCCTTTAAGCAATAAAGTCAAAGGCATGCTGTCTCCAGGATCGGGAAGACCCACCTTATGCCACCACGACCGGACCCCGGTCCAGACCACCGCTAGCTTAACTTTTGGCATGGCAAAGATTTCAGGTACCCGCCGGTCCTGGCCAACTCCCTCCGCGCCGGAAACGGAAGGCAGGAGCACCGGGAGAAAGGATTGGCCGTCAAACCATTTCGTAGTTCGCCGGGTCCGCGAACAGAGCGCGCAGCACGGCATTGTTCGTCGCGTGGCCGGATTTCACGCCCTCGAAACGGGCCATCAGCGGCGCGCCTGCCAGCGCCATGTCGCCTATGGCATCCAATATCTTGTGGCGCACGAATTCGTCGGGAAACCTCATCAGGGCTTTGTTGACAACGTTGTCGCCATCAATCGCCAGCGTGTTTTCCAGCGATGCACCATGGCCGCGATCAATGCTTTTCAAATAAGCGAGCTCATGCACAAAGCCGAATGTGCGCGCGGGCGCGATCTCGCGCGCGAAAATTTCACGCGTAAACGTCATCTGATAGGACTGCTTGCCGATGGCCTTGGTGTTCGAATAGTCGAGTTCGTAGGAGTATTCCGGAACATCTGACGGCAACAGACGAATCTGCGCATCGCCAGCCACAACCTCGACAGGTCGCATCACCCTGATTGTCCGCCGGTCGCCCGCTTGGCTTTTCGTGCCGGCCTGTTCAAGAAGTCTGAAAAAGGAAAGCGCATCGCCATCAAGAATCGGCGGTTCGGGTCCGTCCATCGTGACGAGAAGATCGTCTATGCCCGCGCCGGCAACTGCCGCCATCAGATGCTCGATGACGCCGACACTGGTGCCTGCGCCATCGCCGATCACCGTACCCAGCCGAGTTTCGCCGACGCGATCGTAAAGCGCCGGAATTTCACGCCCGCCAAGATCGGAGCGCCGAAACACGATCCCGGAGCCCGACGGCGCAGGCGCAAAAGTCATGCGGATTTTCGAGCCCGCGTGGAGCGCGATCCCTTCGGTTGAGATTTGCGATGCGAGCGTGGTGCGGGGCATGGCTTATTGTAGCCCAGGCCAGACCCAAAACGAAGAAAGGCGGCCGCGTTGGCCGCCTTTCAACATCTCAATCTAGAGTGCTGCTAGTTTTGCTGGCGCCGCAGGAAGGCTGGAATCTCGAACTGATCGTCCTTCTTGTGATCCTGGAACAGATCGACTTCTTCCGCGGACGCTGGTTGCGCTCCGCGCGCGGCTTCCTGATTGCGGCCTATGACCTGCGCAGTGGCGCGCGGTGCCATACCCGAACGCGCCATCTGTGCTGCACTTGGTTCCTGATGCGGATCCGCCGGCTTCTCCTTGCGCGCTCCAAACAGGTTGAAACGGCGCTTGGGCTGCGGTTCCGGCACTGGCGCGCGGCGGATCTCCGCGCGCACCGGCTGCGGGCGGATGCCTTCTGGCATTGGCGGGATGTCGTCCTCACCGATGACATGACGCATTGGTGCCTGTTGCTCGTCGCCGAAAATCTCGGACTCGACCGCTGACATCGGTTTCGGTTCGTCCATCATCGGCGCGGGCGTGGCTTTCATTTCATTCGCCAATGTCCGCACATGCGCATGAACCGGATTGGCCATCATGGGCCGCTGCTCGGTTTTCGGCATTTGCGCCGGCTGCTTCTGGAACGCCCGTAGATTGGCGACATTGGGCGGCATCTGGTGCATCGCTTCGGCGTCCATGCCAGTGGCAACGACTGACACGCGGATGCGGCCTTCCATGTTCTCCAGGATCGTGCCACCGAAGATGATGTTGGCGCCGGGAACGACTTCCGCACGGATGCGGTTGGCGGCCTGATCGACCTCAAACAGCCCCATGTCCGGGCCGCCGGTGATGTTAATGAGCACGCCGCGTGCGCCCTTCATCGATACATCGTCCAGCAGCGGATTGGAGATAGCCGCTTCGGCAGCGCGTAACGCGCGGTCCTCGCCTTCGGCTTCGCCCGTGCCCATCATGGCCTTGCCCATCTCGCCCATCACCGTTTTGATGTCGGCAAAATCGAGATTGATGAGGCCTGGCATCACGATCAGATCGGTCACGCCGCGAACGCCGGAATGCAGAACATCGTCGGCCATGGCGAAGGCCTGCGCGAACGTCGTCTTCTCGTTAGCGACACGGAACAGATTCTGGTTCGGAATGATGATGAGTGTATCGACGAAGGCCTGAAGCTCTTCGATGCCACGCTCGGCTGTCTGCATGCGCTTTTCGCCTTCGAAGCCGAAAGGCTTGGTGACCACGCCGACAGTAAGCACGCCCATTTCGCGCACCGCGCGGGCTATGACCGGAGCCGCGCCCGTTCCCGTTCCACCGCCCATGCCGGCGGTGATGAAGACCATGTGCGAACCGCTGATCTGCTCGAGAATTTCATCGAGCGATTCCTCGGCGCCCGCCCGGCCGATGTCGGGCTTCGCGCCCGCGCCCAATCCCTCGGTGATCCGTGCGCCGATCTGAATGCGCCGCTGCGCCTTCGACTGGGCGAGCGCTTGCGCGTCCGTATTGGCGACGATGAAATCGACGCCCTCCAGCTTCGACGAGATCATGTTGTTGACGGCATTGCCGCCTGCGCCGCCGACGCCAAGCACCGTGATGCGCGGCCGCAATTCTTTAACTTCGGGAGCCCCGAGTTTGATCGCCATGGTTCATTCTCCTTCTTGCACTCGGCCTTTTTGGCCCTACCGAACCCAACATTTTCTTTTTGTTCGCTGCGGCGCGAATCACTTGGATTGAATCACCCGAAGAGTCCGCCCGCCAGCCGTTTGAAGAATCCGCCCTGCCGCGCCGGCTGCTCCGCCTCCAGATCGGGATTAAGGTCTTCCGGCGGCATGGTCGCTCCCGCCATAAGAAGACCCAGCGCCGTTGCGTAGTCCGGCCCGGCTGACGCGGCCGGCAGACCATGAAAGGTCTGGGGGCGGCCGAGCCGGATTTGCTTGTTCAGCACCCGTTGCGCCAGCTCGCGCGTGCCGGCCAGCTGGCAAGCCCCGCCCGTCAGCACGGCCCGGCGCCCTGCGGCCACATCGAAGCCGCTGGCGCGCAGCCGCGTCTGCACTTCCGCGAAAATCTCTTCCAGACGCGGTTGGATGATGCGGGTGAGCATCGAGCGCGGCACGCGCTGCGCATATTCATCGCCATCCTCGCCCATCTGGGGCACGGCAATCACATCCGTGCTGGTTTCGATGTCGCCCAGCGCCGCGCCATAGAGCGTCTTGAGGCGCTCGGCTGCCGAGATAGGTGCCGCCAGCATGCGGGCCAGATCGGCCGTGACGTGGCTGCCCCCCATCGGGACCACATCGGCATGGACAAGGTGTCCTTCCGCGAAAACTGCGATTGAGGTCACGCCACCGCCCATGTCGATCAAGGTCGCGCCAAGCTGCTTTTCATCTTCGGTCAACGTAGAAAGGCCGCTGGCGTAGGGGCTGAACAGCGATCCAGCGACGCTGAGGTGGCAGCGTTCCACCGCCAGCTTCAGATTGGCGAGCGGCGACGGCTTCACGCCGACCGCATGCATGGAGACGCCGATCCGCTGACAGAACATTCCGTTGGGATTGCGTACGCCGCGCGCTTCATCGACTACATAGGAGGTCGGCGCCAACTGGATAACTTCATAGCCGTCTATCTTGCACTTGTCGCGCCCTTCGCGCAGCAAGGCATGCAGATGCGAATCCGAAACCAGCGCGCCATCGAGCGAGGTGGACGCGCGCGCGTTAATGCTGACAGGCGAACCGCAGGCGACCGAAATGAGCACGTTCTGAATTCGGGCATCGGCAAGATTTTCCGCAGCCGCTACCGCTTCGCGGATCGATTCCTCCGCCTCGACGATGCTTGTCACCGTCCCGGATTTGATGCCGCTGGATTCGCGCAAGGCCGCGCCTAGGACTTTCAAATTGCCAGGTTCGGCGCGACCGATCAGACAAATCGTCTTGGTCGAGCCGACGTCCAGCACCGCCACAAGGCCGGTGCGGAAAGATCCGGTTTCGGCATTCGTCGTGCGCATTCGCGTTGCATCACCCATCAGGTCTTGTTCCCTCGTGTTTCGTGCTGCTGCTGACCGCCCCGCAACACGAAGAAATAATTATCCGCCGAACGCAGATCGATCTCGATGATGTCGCGTTCGAGCACGCTCTTATCGACGATGAGGTGTTCCAGCGCGTCAAGCTGGTCCTGCCATCCTTCTTCCGGCAGCTTCACAACGACACCATCGTCCAGAATAAGATTCCAGCGGCGGGCCGAAACACGCTGCATCGCCTTCACGCGCGCTACGACAGCGCGATGCCGGGCAATCGCCGCGACAAGATCGGCACCGCCGACCGGCGGATCGCCGATAAAGAGCGGCAGATGCGGATAATCCTGCATGCGCGCAAAGGTAATCGCTTTCGCAGAACGCTCGACGACATGAAGCCCGTCCGCCGCCTGCCAAAGCGCAAACGGTATTTTTTCGACGATGTTGATCGAAATCGAATCCGGATAGCGGCGGCTCACATCCGCCTGCGCGACCCAGTCGAGTTGCAGGAGGCGTTCGCGCGCCGCGTGGATATCGGCCTTGAAGATGGATTGGCCAGGCTCGAAACCGATCGCTTCCAGGATTGATGCCGGCGGTGTCCGGTGATTGCCGGACAGGCGCACCGCCGCGATTCCGAATCCCGCATCGGTCGCTACCGTTGTCGTGACGCCATTCACAGCCGCAACCGACCGGCCAATATAGCCGCCGGCAAAAAGGCTCACCACAAGCGTCAGGACAAGCAAGCTCGCGCTTATGTAGAGCATCGGCCGTGATGGTGTGAGGCGGCGTTTCGTCTCGCGGAAAAATCGCGTGATTGGGTCGTTGCGAAATTTCGCGCGCTTTCCGAAGCTCTCACGCTCGGGAACGCGCGCGGGCGATGCACCGCGGCGCCCTGCCTTTGCGCGCGGGTTACCGGATTTTTGGGCGTTCACCGATCGCATGACGCATCTTCCACGATCCAGCGGCAAAGTTTTCTGTAGCTCAGTCCCGCATACGCCGCCTGTTCCGGCACCAGCGAGGTTGGTGTCATGCCGGGCTGCGTGTTGGTCTCCAGCAAAACCAGGCGCGGCTTCGCGCCGGTGTCATCGAAACGCAGATCGGTGCGGCTCACGCCTCGGCAACCGAGCGCCATATGCGCGCGTTCGGAAAGCTCTTTGGCTTCGCGCGCAAGCGCTTCCGGGATTTTCGCAGGCAGCGTATGGGTCGAGCCGCCGGAGGCATATTTTGCTTCGTAGTCGTAGAATGCCAGATCGGTAGTGATCTCGGTCACGGCCAACGCCTTGCCGCCCATCACGGCGACCGTCAACTCGCGGCCGGGAACGAATTCTTCCACCATCATCTCGCTGGAAAGATTCCAGTCTTCGCGGCCAAGCTCCGCCGGCGGACGGTTGTCGCCCTTGCGAATGATGAACACGCCGACGGACGAACCTTCATTCACCGGCTTCACCACGTAAGGCGGTTCCATAAGATGCCGAGCCGCGGCCTCGCGGCGATCCACGACGATGGATTTCACGATGGGAAGCCCGGCCGCGCGATAGACATCCTTGGTGCGCTGCTTGTGCATGGCAAGGGCCGAGGCCAGCACGCCGGAATGCGTATAAGGAATACGCATCAATTCTAGCAGACCCTGCACACAACCATCCTCGCCCCAGCGGCCATGCAGCGCATTGAAGACGCAATCCGGCTTAACCGTGTGCAATTGCGCAGCCAGATCATCCGTTCGGGGGTCGATCTCGGTCACGTCGAAACCTTCTTCACGTAGCGCCTTCGCGCAACCGGCGCCCGACGAAAGGCTGACATCGCGCTCGGCGGAAAGCCCGCCCAGAAGGACTGCCACGCGCTTATATTGAGTCATGGCACGCCCACCCGCTTGATTTCCCATTCCAGTTCCACGCCGAATTTTTCTTTCACCCGTGCGCGCACATCTTCGCCAAGCCCCTCAATATCGGACGCCGTCGCGTCACCCGTATTGATGAGAAAGTTGCAATGCTTCTCCGACACTTGCGCCGCGCCGCGCTTCAATCCGCGGCATCCCGCCTTGTCGATCAACTCCCATGCCTTGTGGCCCGGCGGGTTCTTGAATGTCGAACCTCCGGTACGCGATTTCACCGGCTGGGTGCTTTCGCGCTGTTCGACCAGGGCTTCCATTCGTGCACGAATTGCCGCCGGCTCGCCTTTAGTGCCTTCGAAAACGGTCTCGACGAAAACGAAGTCATCGGGCACCGTCGCCTTGCGATACACAAAACCCATATCTGCATTCGTGAGCGTGACCTTCTCGCCCTTGCCGCTGATCGCTGTCGCTTCGACAAAAATGTCTTTGATCTCGCGACCGTAGCAACCGGCATTCATACGTAGCGCGCCGCCGATTGTGCCAGGGATGCCGCGCAGGAATTCGAGACCGCCGATGCCGGCGTCCGCCGCCGCACGCGCAACAGCCGCGTCAGGCGCCGCGGCACCAACCCGAACGCGCGTGCCGTCGGTTGAGACTTTTCCAAACACGCCGGGAAGTCGAATGACGATTCCGGGGATGCCACCGTCGCGCACCAGCAGATTGGAGCCGACTCCGATCACGCTGACAAGCAAATCGGCCGGCTTGGCGAACAGGAAAGTCGCCAGATCATCCGCATCCGCGGGGCGGAACAACACTTCCGCATTGCCGCCGGCGCGGAACCAGACAAGATCTTTCACCGGCGCGTTCTCGGCATAGGTGCCGCGTACGGGCGGAAGCGCATCGCAGGGACGGGTCATCATCACGCGGTGCCCTCCCTTGCTCTCAGCGCGCCTTCAAGATTCGCAGCCCAGGCGGAAATCGACCCCGCGCCAAGCATCACGATCACGCCGCCCTGTTTAACAAAGGGAGCAATGGCGCCCGGCAGATCGGCCTCGACGTCGATGGTCAGCACATTGCGATGGCCGTGACCGCGCAAGGCATCGGCATAGGTGTCGCGATTGAAGCCCTCGAGGGGTTGCTCGCCGGCCGGATAAACCGGCGCGATCACAGCCACATCGGCGTCGTTAAGGCAGGTCGAGAACTGTTCAAACGTATCGCGCAGGCGCGAATAGCGATGCGGCTGGACGACAGCGATCACGGGACCGGAATAGGCTTGCCGCGCGGCTTTCAGCGCGGCTGCGATCTTGAACGGATTGTGGCCGTAATCGTCGATGATGGCAGAACCATTCCATTCGCCGACGCGCGTGAAGCGCCGCTTCACGCCTTCGAAATTGGCCAATGCGAAACGAATTTTCTCGTCGGCGATGCCCAGTTCTCGCGCGACGGTTATCGCGGCCAGTGCATTCTGAATGTTGTGCTCGCCCGGCATGGGCAGTCTCATGCCGTCAAGCCGCGTTTCAGTATCCCTGCGCCGGTCAGTGACGATCACATCGAAATGCGAGGCACCTTCGGAGAATGAGATATTGATCGCCCGCACATCGGCTTGGGGACTAAGACCATAGGTAACCAGTCTGCGATCTTCGATGCGGCCGACCATCGCCTGCACTTCGGGATGATCGAGGCACAGAACCGCAAAACCATAGAACGGCACGTTTTCAACAAATCGCTGGAACGCGTCGCGCATGCGATCGAACGTCCCGAAATAATCGAGATGATCGGGATCAACATTGGTGACGACCGCGATGGTGGCCGGCAAACGCAGGAAGGTTCCGTCGCTCTCATCGGCTTCCACGATCACCCAATCGCCGGCACCGAGCCGCGCATTGGTGCCGTACTGATTGATGATGCCGCCATTGACGATGGTGGGATCGAGGCCGCCGGCATCGACCAAAGCCGCAATCAAGGTCGTCGTCGTGGTCTTGCCGTTGGTGCCGGCGATAGCGACGCAATTGCGCAGCCGCATAATTTCAGCGAGCATTTCGGCGCGGCGCACCAGCGGCAATTGCGCCGCGCGCGCGGCGTCGAACTCGACATTGCCGGGCTTTACCGCCGAAGAATAGACAACAACATAGGCGTTTTTCACATTGTCGGCGTTGTGACCGATGGTGATGGGAATGCCCATCGCGCGCAGGCGTTTGACGTTGGCATTGTCCACTGCGTCAGAGCCCTGAACCTTGTAACCGAAATTGTGCATGATCTCGGCTATACCGCTCATGCCGATGCCGCCGATGCCGATGAAATGGATCGTGCCGATATCGAGCGGAACGCGGGTCGGCGAGGCTTTGCGTGTCATGCCGCCCTCGCCAGATTCTCGACGACGTCGGCGAGATGCTGCGCCGCATCGGGCTTGGCCTGCGCATGGGCTGCGGCGGCGCGTTTGGCGAGATCGTCCGGCGCGGCGAAGGCGCTTTGCAGCATACCGGCTAACTTTGATGGTGTGAGTTCGCTTTGTGCAACACGCCAGGCCGCGCCTGCTTCGACCAATACATCCGCGTTCGGCGTCTGATTGTCGTCCAGCGCGTGCGGCAGCGGCACCAGAATAGCCGGCCTTCCGATCACCATCAGTTCCGCGACGGTTCCGGCGCCGGAGCGGCCAATTACAAGATGTGCCTTTGCCATGCGCGCCGGCAGATCTGCGTAGAATGACGCCAGCGCCGCCTTCACGCCGTTGGCCTGATAGATGGCGCGCACAGCGTCCAGGTCTTCCGGCCGGCATTGCTGCACAATGTCGAGCCGCGACTTCATCTCTGGCGGCAAGAGCGCCACAGCAGCAGGAACGATCTCGCTCAGAGCGCGCGCGCCCTGGCTTCCGCCGAAGACGAGAAGGTGCAACGGACCATTCGCGGCCGGTGTTTCGTAGCGCGTCCCGTTGAAGGCCACGACCTCGGGCCGCACCGGATTGCCTGTATAGACGACCTTGGACATGTCCTTCGGCAGAAAACGCTTCAGCGGAAGGCCGCCCGCAATCACGCGCACATAGTTGGCGACAAGACGATTGGCACGCCCAAGCACAGCATCGGGCGCAACAATCACCGTCGGATAGCGGCCAAGAAAAGCGGCGAGCATCACCGGCACGCTGGGATATCCACCGAAACCGACGACGGCCGCCGGTTTCACGCGCAACAATTTCACCAGAGCAATGGCAATACCCACCGCGATTTCAAACGGTGCCGTCGCCAACCGCAATTTCGAGCGATCCGAGAACGCCGCAGCCGGAACGATCTCGATGGCGGCGCCCGGAAAATAGGTCGGATACTGCGTGCCGCGTGCGTCCGTCATCACAACGATCTTGCGGCCACGGCGTACAAGCTCCGCCGCCAGCGCCTGCGCCGGAAACAGATGACCGCCGGTGCCGCCGGCCGCAAGAACGATGGTGCTCATGCGGTTGCACCCCGCAGAAATCCGAAAGCGCCATGATCGCGCTCGCCGACTTTCGGGCGCTGACGTGTGACCGAAAGCGCGAATCCCATCGTCATGGCCACGGCGAACAAGGACGACCCGCCATAGGAGATGAACGGCAGCGTCATGCCCTTCGCGGGCAGCATGTTCATCGCTACGCCCATATTGATAAATGCCTGAAGCGCCACCACGGCCGAAAGCGCGGCGCCGGCAAGCTGAGCGAAGGGATCGCGCGCGCGCGCCGAGCGCAGCAGCAGGCGAACGCTGAGAATGCAAAACAGCAGCGCAATGATTCCACAAAGCACCAGGCCGAATTCTTCGCCGGCAACGGCGAATATGAAATCGGAGTGCGCGTCCGGAATACGGTACTTTATGGTCCCAGCGCCCGGCCCGACACCGGCAAATCCGCCATGCTCGAATGCCATCATGGCGAGGCCCGCCTGATAGCCCGTCTTGCCGCTGTCGAGGAACTGCTCAACGCGGTGATGAATGTAAGGCACGAAGACGTAGAGCAATGACAACAGCAGGGTTCCGGCGCCACCCAGAATACTGGTCCAGATCAGCGGCAAGCCGTTGAAGAACAGGAGTGTCGCCCATAGTGCAAGCAGTACTGCCGTCTGGCCGTAGTCGGGCTGTTGCGTCAAAACGAACAAAGCGGGTGCCAGCACAAAAAAGGCGATCAATTCTTTCGGCAATGTGATGCCGCGAAATTTGATGGCGACAGGATCGGCAAGGATCGCGGCGCCGAGAATAGCAAAGCTGGGTTTGAGAAACTCTGATGGCTGCAGCGTAGTGAAGCCCAGATCGATCCAGCGTTTGGCGCCCAGCACTTCGCTGCCGGTGAACAGAACAAGGCAGGAGCCGATCACGGCAAGCGCGAAGACGATTGCGGCGCTCAGCTTGATGGCACGCAGTGAGAGCAAAGAGGTAAAGGCGAGAATTCCAGCCGCGATCAGCGCGAACGCGATTTGCTTGATGGCATAGCGAAAATCGCCCGCCGTCAACGGACCACCGGTCGCGGCCGGACTCGCGGCAAACGCGAGCATAAGGCCGACGCCGATCAGCGCGATCATGGCGCACAACGCCACGCGATCCACCGTCCACCACCAGGCGGAAAATCCACTTCTGTCGGCGCGCGACATGCTCATGATGCCTGACGCTCCAGCGCAGCGAGGTTGGAGACCAGATTGCGGAAGTGATCGCCGCGCTGTTCGAAATCCTTGAACTGGTCAAAGGACGCGCAAGCCGGTGACAGCAGAACAACCGGCGCAGCGATGTTCGCATTTCGCGCATCGCAGAACGCGGCGCGTACAGCCTTTTCAAGCGTGCCGGAGATTTCGTGCGGCGTGGTTCCCAACGTACGCGCGAAATCGCTTGCCGCTTCACCGATCAGATAGGCTTTGCGTATGCGAGCAAAATGCGGCCGCAAACTTTCGATGCCGCCCTCTTTCGCGCGGCCGCCGGCAATCCAGTAGATATCCGGAAAGCAGACCAATGCTCGCCCGGCAGCATCGGCGTTGGTCGCCTTGGAATCGTTGATAAATCGTACTTTCCCGATGCTGCCAACATCTTCCATGCGATGCGCCAAGCCCAGAAAACTCGTGATCGCATCGGTAATGGCGCGCGCATCGTTCACGAAGGGCTTTGTCGCCGCGTAAGCCAGCGCCGCGTTCTGCCAATTGTGCGCGCCTGGCAGATGCGGCGCCGTGGAAAGATCCATGACATTCGTCGCGCGCTGGCCTTGCGCATCGTAAAGCGCGCCATCCAGCACAAAGATTCCCCGACCCAGAACCTTGCCCACGGATACCGGCACGGCTTCAGGTCCGCCATTGGAGGAAAAATGCGTGTAGATCGCCGCGGCGTGCGGATCGTCCACACCGATGCAGACGCGGCCGGACTTCACCGTTTGCGACAGGAGGCGCGCTTTCACGCCGGCGTAGTTGGCGAGGTCGCCATGGCGGTCGATGTGGTCGGGCGTGATGTTGGTCAGCACCGAAACGTCAGGGACCAGGCCGGGAGAAAGATCAATCTGGTAGGACGACACTTCCAGCGCGTAGATCGTCTTGGCCGAAGGCGGCGCCAGATCCAGAGCCGGCTTGCCGATATTACCGCCCACTTCCGGCACGAAGCCGCATTGCGAGAGGATATGGCCGATCAGCGCTGTCGTTGTCGATTTTCCGTTCGTGCCGGTGATAGCGATCACTGGAGCACGGCCGGGCTTTTCGCGATCCGGTCTGATCTCGCGTGCGAAAATTTCGACATCGCCGATGATTTCGACACCGGCTTCCCGCGCGGCCAACACAACTGCGTGCGGTGCGGGATGTGTCAGCGGCACGCCGGGGCTCAGCACGAGTGCCTTGATGCGCTGCCACGGCCATTGCGCGAACGGCTTGATGACAGCGCCTTCGCGTTGCGCGGCGTCACGATCATCTTGGCTGTCGTCCCACGCGAAAACGCGCGCGCCGCCTTGCACAAGCGTGCGCACCGAAGACAAGCCGGACCGCGCCAATCCGAAGACGGCGACATCGACTTTCGCAAAGGCCCGCGACGCGATCATGGATTACCGCAGCTTGAGGGTCGAAAGGCCAAGCAGTGCCAGAACGACCGCGATGATCCAGAAGCGGATCACGACAGTGGGTTCTTTCCAGCCGAGCTGCTCGAAATGATGATGGATGGGCGCCATCTTGAAGACGCGCTTGCCCGTCAATTTGAAGGACGCAACCTGCACGATGACCGAGACCGCTTCCATGACGAAGAGGCCGCCGACGATGGCCAAGACAAGCTCATGCTTGGTCGCCACCGCGACCGCACCGAGCGCTCCGCCGAGTGCGAGCGATCCGGTGTCGCCCATGAAAACCATTGCGGGCGGCGCGTTATACCAGAGAAAACCCAGGCCGGCGCCGAACAACGCCGCCATGAACACCGTCAACTCGCCGGTGCCTCCCACATAGTGCAGCTGCAGATAATCGGCGAATTTGATGTTGCCGACGAGATAAGCGATCAGCGCGAAGGCGAGCGCGGCGATCATCACTGGCACAATAGCCAGGCCGTCCAGACCGTCGGTGAGATTCACGGCGTTGGAGGCGCCGACGATCACCAATGCGCCGAATAGCAAAAAGCCCCAGCCAAGCGGAATAAGGGCGGACTTCAGGAACGGCACCGCGACGCCGCCGGCCAGATCATGGGTTTCAAGAGCCATCACGGCATAGCTCGCAACCATCGCGACGGCGAGTTGCACAAGAAGCTTCGCGCGTCCGCTAATCCCGGCGGACGAACGCTTGGTGACTTTCTGATAATCGTCGGTGAAGCCCAGCAACCCGAAACTGAGCGTCACAAGCAGCACGATCCACACGTAGGCATCGGTCAGATCGGCCCACAGCAACGTGGCGACGACACTGGAGACGAGGATCATCAGACCGCCCATGGTCGGCGTGCCCTGCTTCTCGACAATATGGCGCTGAGGGCCGTCGCTGCGAATGGGCTGGCCCTTGCCCTGCTTCAGGCGCAACCACGCAATCATCGAAGGCCCGATGACAAAAGCAATCAGCAGCGCCGTCATCACCGCGCCGCCGGCGCGAAAGGTGATGTAACGAAAGACGTTGAACAACGCGAACTTATCTGCCAACGGAACGAGAAAATAGTGAAACACCGGTATCCTCCCCTAAACCACAACACCGCGCGCTTTGAGCGCGTCGATGATCGTGGCCATCCGGCTTCCGAGCGAACCCTTCACAAGGATCACATCGCCGTCTCGGACGGCTTGCGCGACTTGCGGCGCGATATCCGCTGACGTTGCGCCATAGGCGCCGCGCCGCGCCGCGGGAACCGAATCCCACAGTGATTTCATCTGGGAGCCGTTCAGGAACACCAGATCGACTTTTGCAGACTCGACGTCGCGTGCGAGCGCCGCGTGATACGCCGGACCATCCGGGCCCATCTCCAGCATGTCGCCCAGCACGGCGATGCGGCGCTTGGCCTTCGCCGAACCAAGTAGCGCCAATGCCGCTTTGATGGATGCCGCATTGGCGTTGTAGCTTTCGTCGATGATTTCGGCGCTGCCGCTCTCGGCATTGATCTTGAAACGCGCGCCACGGCCTCTGAGAGCCTCAAACCTGGACAGCGCTGCGGCCGCGTTCAACACGTCGCCTTCAAGTGCCGCAATGGCCAGCAATGCGCCGACGGCATTGCTGGCGATATGTGCGCCGGGAGCGCCAATGCGGAAGTCAACACGACAGCCCATGATGTCGCATTCGACCTTCATGCCGCCCGGCGTTTCGCTGAAGCCTAGCAGCTTTGCATCTGCGCCCTTCGTGCCAAACGAAAGCACGCGCCCGACATGCGCCTGCTTGGCGCGCGCCGTCAGCCTTTCGGCATAATCGCTGTCCGCCGGTATCAGAGCCGCGCCGCCCGGCAAAATGCCTTCGAAGATTTCCGATTTCGCGTCGGCGATGGCTTCGCAACTGCCGAAGAATTCGAGATGCGCGGGGGCAATCGTCGTCACCAGCGCCACATGCGGGCGCACGAAGCTGACCAGATTGCGCAGCTCGCCAAAATGATTCATGCCGACTTCGAACACGCCGAAGGCCGTTTCGCGCGGCATCGAAGCGAGACTGAGCGGAACACCCCAATGGTTGTTGTAGGACGAAGCGGAGGCGTGCGTGCTGCCGAGCGCGCCGAAGGCCAGCCGTAACATTTCCTTCGTCGTCGTCTTGCCGGCACTGCCGGTGACGGCAACGACTTTGGCATGGCTGCGCGCGCGCGATGCGACCGCCAGATCTTCGAGACCGCGCTGCACATTGGCAACGGTCAGCAACGCGCCATTCGAGCGGTCGGGTTTGTGTGAGACAAGCGCTGCGGCGGCCTTTGCATCAAAGGCGGCCTGCACGAAATCATGGCCGTCGCGGGCATCGCCTTTCAATGCGATGAAAAGATCGCCGGGCTTGAGCGTACGCGTATCGATGGACAGCCCGTTCGCTTCGAAGGATCGCGAAGCATGACCCAGCGTAGCGGCTTCAGCCTCCTGGTTTGTCCATAGCGCACTCATGCGGCCTCCGCGGCATGGCCGCCGAGCGAAATTGCCGCTTTGATTGCTTCGTCCTTGTCGAGGAACGGGCGCGTGACATTGCCGGCCGTCTGTCCGGACTCATGACCTTTGCCGGCGATGACCAGAACGTCGCCGGTTCCAAGCGCAGAGATTGCCGCATGGATCGCCTGCGCGCGGTCGCCAATGTCACGCGCACCGGGCGCACCGGCGAGAATTTCCTTGCGAATGATCGCCGGGTCCTCACTGCGCGGATTGTCGTTGGTGACGATCACATCATCCGCCAGACGCACCGCAGCAGCACCCATCAGCGGACGCTTGCCCTTGTCGCGATCGCCGCCGCAACCAAACACGACATGCAGCTTACCCTGCACATGCGGACGGATAGCTTTGAGCACGGATTCGAGCGCGTCGGGCGTGTGGGCGTAATCGACATAAATCGGCGCGCCGGATTTGGCATAAGCGACTTTTTCCAGCCGGCCAGCGGCACCGCGCAAATGCTCAAGTGCCGCGAAAACTTTTTCGGCCGGATCGCCAAGCCCGATCGCCAGACCGGCCGCGACCAAAGCGTTCGATGCCTGAAAATCTCCGGCGAGCGGAAGCGCAACGTCATACGCTTTGCCGTCAAATATGATGTTCAGCGTCTGGCCTTCACCATGCAGGACGATCCCGGCGAGCTTCAGCGTCTCACTTTCCACGCCGACCGTGATCAATTTCAATCCGCGCGATTTCGCGGCGGCGGTAAAGCTGGCAGCGTAGTCCGAATCCACATTCACCACGGCAACACCGCTGTCCCGAACGATTTCGGAGAACAGACGCAGCTTCGCGGCAAGGTAATGTTCGACGCTCGGATGATAGTCCAGATGATCGCGCGTCAGATTGGTGAACGCCGCGGCGGCAATCTGCACGCCGTCGAGCCGATATTGATCCAGTCCATGACTGGATGCTTCCAGCGCCAGATGATCGACGCCCTGCTGTGCCAATTGCTTGAGCAGGCGATGAATCTCGATCGGATCGGGCGTGGTGTGCTGAAGCGAGATGCTGCCCGCCGGCGTCACCACGCCGATCGTGCCCAGGCTCGCTGCCGCAAAACCTTCATGCGCCCAGATCTGGCGTAGAAACACTGACACGGAGGTCTTGCCGTTTGTGCCCGTGATCGCCGCAACGATCTTGGGCTGGGCAGCGAAAAACTTCGCGGCGAGGCGTGCCAATCTGAGACGGGGATTTTCATCGGGGATGAACCGCACACCCAGCGCCTCAGCGTCGCCGCGCGATTCCGGCCGGGCAAGAACGGCGACCGCACCGCGTTTCACGGCGTCGGACATGAAGGCAGCGCCATTGGCGCGCGCGCCAGTCAAAGCGGCGAACAGATAGCCGGGCTTCACGTCGCGGCTATCGCTCGCGAGTCCCGAAAAATCGGATACGGAATCCATTGGGCTTTTGCCCACATTACCCGACGCTATCGTGCCGCCAGATTGTGGTTCCATTATGATGCGCTCGCCTTCGCGGCCACTGTGATGGGCGCAGACGTGGGCATCTCAAGCATGGCCGCAATATGGGCGATAACGCTGCCGGCCAGCGGAGCAGCCGTATGGCCCGCCAGCGCCATCACGCCGCTTGCATTCGCGCCATGCGGTTCGTCGAGCATCACGAAAACCAGATAACGCGGATTGTCGATCGGAAATGCCGCACAGAACGAGGTCAGCAATTTGTGGGCGATGTAGCGCCCATGCTCATTCTTTTCGGCCGAGCCGGTTTTGCCGCCGACATCGTAGCCGGCAATGTCGGCCGACTTGCCAGTACCGTCGGTGACGACATAGCGCAGAAGTCCGCGCATCGCGATGCTGGTTTCCGGCTTGATCACCTGTTCGCCGCGCCTGTCACCATCCTGTTTGAGGAAGGTTGGCTGAACGCGCCGCCCGCCATTGACGACCATCGAAGCGGCGGTGACGAAGGCCAGCGGGCTTACCGAAATACCATGACCAAAGCCAATGGTAGCGGTTTCAATCTGTCCCCAATGGCGCGGATAGATTGGGGCCGAACCTTCCGGGATTTCCGAGCGCGGCGCCGACAGCAAACCAAGACTGGTCAGGAACGCGCGTTGTCGATCCGGACCGGAGCGCAGAGCAATCTGCGCCGTTCCGGCATTGGAGGATTGAGCCAGAATATCGCGCGCCATCATTTGCGCCGGCATGCGCTCGGCATCGCGGATCATAAAGCGGCCGATCTTGAAGCCGGGACCGACGGGAAAAAACTCATCCAGCCGCGCGGTGTGGTCTTCCAGCGCCAGCGTGAAGGCGAAGATTTTGAACACCGAGCCCAACTCGTAATCGTCCTGCGCCATGCGGTTGCGCCGTGGATCGGCGCCCTGCGCAGCGGATTGCGGCGTGTCGGGCAGCGACGCCATAGCGAGGATTTCGCCGGTATTCACGTTCATCACGATGCCCCCGGCGGCGTGCGCGTCGTATTTCTCGCGCGCCATTTCCACTTCATGCGCCAGCACATATTGAATGCGCATATCGAGCGACAGGCGAACCGGCGTTCCGCTGATAAGACGCGTGTTGAGTCCACGCTCAAGCCCGTTGATGCCTTTGCCACCGCTGACGGCTTCGGTGGCGCCGATCACCTGCACGGCGGCACTGCCTTGCGGGTAATAGCGTTTGACCGCCGGCTGAAATTCGAGGCCCGGCAGGCCCAGATGCATCACGCGATCCTGAGTCTCAGGCGTGATCTGGCGCGCGACCAATACATAATTGTGCTCGGTCGCGAAGGCATGTGTCAGCCTGTTCTCGCTGGCGCCCGTGACGCGCGCCAGATCGTGCGCGGCCTGCGCCTTGTCCCAGAAAACGTGCGGCTGGGCGTAGAGATCGAAGACCGGAAGATCGCGCGCAAGCAATTGTCCGTTGCGGTCGAGAATGTCGGCGCGCGTGGCAACGATATGGGCAGGCGCGACAACGGTCGCGCCGGTGACTTGGCCTTTGAAGATTGTGAGATCGACAACGCGAACGCCGACCAGCGCGAACGCCATGACACAGATTCCGGCCGCTACGACAATGCGTCTTTGGATCGTGGTCGGAACATTTGCGGCCATATGGTCAGTTTCCGTTCGCCACCACGAGATGAAGATTGGAACTGGTCTGTTGCGGCGTGGTCATGCTCGCGTTCTGCACTGGATCGCTGTTCAGCGGCGTAGACTCGCCGCGGCGCGGTAGAAGATCGAACGAGGACAGTTCCAGCGTCGGCGTGTCGTCCATGCCGAGGTGCGTCTGCGCCAGCTTCTGGATGCGGTCCGGATTGGCGACGCGTTGCCATTCGGCCTGCAGCACATTCATCGTGCTCTTCTCCTGCACGATCTGACGCTGGACGGACGAAAGCTGCACGCGCTCCACGCGCGTCGTTTCCGAGACTCGGTAGAGCGCGAGACAGGACAGCGCCGCGAATGAAACGAAGAAGAAGTTGAGGATGCGGACCATCGTGATTTCCTCCTAGGCCGCGAGCCGCTCGGCGGCTCTGAGACGGGCCGAACGCGCGCGCGGGTTGCGCGCGATTTCGGCATCGGTTGGCATGCGTGGGCGGGACGTGATGAGACGGAAGGTCTGGCGTTGCGCGGGCGCGCGTTCGGGCGCGTGGCGCGAGCCAGCGGGCGCGGGCTTGGCGCGTTCGGTGAAGAAACGCTTGACGATGCGGTCTTCCAGCGAATGAAACGCCACCACAACGAGACGGCCACCGGCACTCAGCACGCGTTCGGCGGCTTCGAGACCGCGTTCCAGTTCGCCAAGCTCGTCGTTCACATAGATGCGCAGGGCCTGAAAGGTACGCGTGGCGGGATGGATGGGGTGGCGCAGTGCCGCGGGGCCGAGCGCCTTTGACACAACCTCCGCAAGTTCTGCGGTGCGCGACAAGGGACGCGTGGCGATGATGGCGCGCGCGACGCGGCGGGCGAAACGCTCCTCGCCGAGATCGCGCAGGATACGAACCAGATCGTCTTCGTCTGCCGAGTTCACAACATCGGCCGCCGAAGCGCCGGACTTGCTCATGCGCATGTCGAGCGGGCCATCTTCGCGGAAGGAGAAACCGCGTTCCGCCTGGTCGAACTGAAAGGACGAGACGCCCAGATCGAGCACCACGCCATCGGCAAGCGCACCGAACAATTCGTCCATCTGCGAGAATTCGCCGGCGGCGAGTGTCAACCGTCCGCCAAATTCCTTGGCCAAAACTTCGCCGCGCTTGATCGCATCGGGATCGCGGTCAATGCCGAACACCTGGCAATCGGCGGCCTGCAAAATCGCCCGCGCATAACCGCCGCCGCCGAAAGTGCCGTCGATATAACGCGCGCCGTCGCGGGGGTTGAGCGCGTCCAGAACTTCGGCGAGCATGACGGGAAGATGGCCGCTCATGCGCCACCGCCCGCTTCGAAATCGTCATGCGCAACGCCCAGGCGCTGCGCTTCCACATCGGGAACGTCGCGCGGATTCCAGATCTCGAACACATCGCCGAGGCCGACGAAGCACACCTGATCGGTCAACCCGAGAAACGCGATGAGATCGTCCGCCAGAACCACGCGGCCGGTATCGTCGAAATTGAACTGGCGCGTCTGCCCGAAAATGGAATGGGCGATCGGCGCGTGATCCTTGCTGCGCAGCGGGTTGAGGGATTTCAGCGCCTCTTTCTGGCGCATCATCTCTTCGTTGCCGAATGCCGTCAGCGCGCGTTCGCGGGCGATGGATTTGACGCAGAAGAAACCGTTGTTGCCTTGCGACTTCAGATAGTCGCGAAAATCCGCGGGCACGCTGACGCGGCCTTTGGCGTCGAGCTTGTTCGTGATCGTTCCGACAAACCACTGCACGGTGATCCGCGCGCCCCCTCGGCCCATGCCGGGCGCCGGAGCGGCGCAACGGAGAAGGCCAAGCGAGGACTGCCTCCCTGGCCCATGGGATTTCATGGGTTTACATGGGATATCCGCGAACGTCAATCCGAAACGAGTCAAAAAGCGTAGGTAGAATAATGACTTGCGTCTATATCTGGAACCGGGATCCCTAGCTGTAGATTCGTCTGGAACGAACTGGAAACAGTGTAACCATGCCTTCATCCGGGTTAAGAAAGGGTTAAGCGCCAGAGCGCCTCGGCAAGCCACTCTACAACTCAAAGATGACGAAGAGCGGGCCGCCCGATCCGCTTTCGCTCGCCGTTCACGGGAGGTTTCCTTGAACTGGAATAGTTGGGTTCGGCAGATCCACCGCTGGCTGTCGATCATCCTTGTGGCGGTCGTCGCTGGAATTTTCATCGCCCAGGGTGCTGGAATGAAACCTGCCTTTTGGGTGTATCTCACGCCGCTGCCGCCGCTCGCTTTGCTCGCGCTGAGCGGCCTGTATCTGTTCGTGTTACCGTATGCTGCCAGATGGCGCGGCGGCAGCGAGAACTGAGCGCATGGTGCAGATGGATGATTTGCTTCGATTCACCGGCGCGGTCCGGCGCGATCACCAGATCGAGGCGTGGTTCTCCGGCTTCAACGATCCGCTGCGATTGATGGCCCGGACGTGGTTCGAACGCATGCGCGGCTGCGGCACGGATGTCCGCGAACTCCTGCATGACGGATGTCCGGTGGCCTGTGTGGGCGATGCCCCGTTCGGATATGTTAACGCGTTCAAGGCGCATGCGAATGTCGGATTCTATCACGGCGCAACGCTTGCGGATCCCGCCGGCCTACTCCAGGGCGAAGGCAAACACATGCGCCATGTGAAGTTGCACCCCGGCAAAGAACTGGACGACGCGGCGTTGAGTGCCTTGATCACAGCGGCGTATCGCGGCATCCGGCGGCGCCTCGGTCAGTTGTAGATTGGCGCATCACTATCGAAGGCGGTCAGAAGAAAGAAAAGACACCATGAAGAAGAAGAGCGGTTCCAAGGACACGAAAGATGGAGCGTCTGCCTCCAAGCTGATCGACGCGCGAATCAAGACGCTGGGCGAATGGCGCGGCGAGATGTTCGCGTACGTGCGACACATCATTCACGAGGCCGATCCCGAAGTGATCGAGACGTGGAAATGGCGCGGCGTTCCGGTGTTCGAGCACGGCGGAATCATCTGTACCGGCGAGACATATAAGAGCGTCGTGAAGCTGACCTTCGCGAGGGGCGCCTCGCTCAAGGACCCTTCGGGACTGTTCAACTCCAGCCTTGAAGGCAATGTCCGGCGCGCGATCGATATTCATGAGGGCGACAAGATCGATGCGCGTGCTCTCAAAAATCTCATCCGCGCTGCTGTCGATTGCAATCAGAGCAAAGCGAAGAAGAAAGCGCCTGCCCGAGCGAAACCACGCAAACCCAAGGACGGATAGGGAACGCGATCACGCGCATTTGGTTTTGCGTGCGGTGATGACCGGGAGACGATCAAGAGGAGATCGCGAAGCCGCCGGCGAAGGAGCGCGTTCGCACTGGGAGGGGGAATGTCATGACCGCGGAAAAAGCGACGATCGGCGGGCGCGTCTATGGCCTGGGCGTGATGGCGTTGGCTGTGCTCTGCCTCGCGTGGGGAAACTTCGATCCGGGACAGCCGGTGCCCAAGAATTTTCCCGACCGCACCGCGCTGGCCTATGCCGCCGCCGCGTTCATGTTCGTCGCGGGCGCTTTCGTCGAGTGGCGCCGGACAACGGCCCGGGGCGCCGCAGTACTCGCCGCCTATTACACGCTCATTGTCGTTATCCTGATGAATGGCCGCGTGCTGCTCGCCCATTACGCCGAATTCGGCACCTATAGCGACATCGCCGAGCAACTCGCGATCGCAGCGGGCGGGCTCATCATTTACGCCACCAATGCGCAGATCGATGCGGCACTGGCCGCACGCCTCACGCGCCTGGGCCAAATCGTGTTCGGAATTTGCGCGCTCTTGTTCGGCGGCGCGCATTTTTTCTACATGAACCTAACCGCCCCACTGGTCCCCAAATGGCTGCCGCCTTCGCAAGTGTTCTGGGCTTATGCGACCGGCATTGGTCACGTCGCGGCGGGCGTTGCGATCCTGACGGGCGTGCAGGCGCGCCTCGCCGCGATCCTGCTGACCGCCATGTACGCGTCCTTCACTCTGCTGGTGCATTTGCCGATGCTGCTGGCCGATCGCTCCAGCCATTTCATCTGGAGCGAGAATGCCCTCAATCTCGCACTGATCGGCGTCGCCTGGGTGGTGGCGGACTCGCTGGCGCAGACGAAGCGCTAGGGAAAGCGTGTAACTCGGCCGCATCCTTCAGCGTCACGGACAATTGCTTGCCGAGTGCGGCGGCGGCGCGTCCCATTGTTTGAAGCGTGACCGAGGTGTTCTCGGCATCGAGCAGTCGATCAAGCGCGGCGCGGCTCGTCTTCATGCGTTTCGCCATCGCGGATTTGGTCACGCGCTGCTTCTTCATCAACTCGCTGATGCGCCATGCCAGAACGCGCTTGGTCGCGGTCGCCGTCACGTCATCCAGAGTGCCATCTTCCGCGAGGAAGTCCTCAAAGCGTGACCCGCGATGTGGATTCTTCTTTGTCTTTTTCATTCGTACCTCCGAAATGCTTTGGGGCGCTTGCGCGCCAATTCCAGATCGTCATTCGGCGTCACCTGCGACTTCTTGATGAAGCCATGGAGCAGAACCATCTCGTCACCCACGATTCCGAACAGCACGCGCAATCCGGTCCTTCAGCGTGGTGCGGACTTCATAGAGTCCCTGGCCGAGCGGCTTGCACACCGGCATGCCGATAGGCCAGCCGAACTCGACTATGCGAATATCCTCGCCAATCTTCACACGGTCCGGTTCGTAGGGGCCTTTCAGCCAATCGCGAACCGGTTCCGCGCCTGCCTCGCTCGCGAAGAAAACCACTGTGATTTTCTTCACGATCATAAACGATATGCATCAGAAATGGTACGTCCCGGCAAGGATTAATTCTTCTTGACTTCATTCCATATTTCAGGAATCAATGAAATATGGAAACGACAGCTGCCGTGAAACGCCTTTCCGCGCTGGCGCAGGATGCCCGCCTCGAAGTCTTTCGCCTGCTGGTAAAGGCCGGACCTGAAGGGCTTGCCGCCGGTGAGATCGCCCGCACGCTCGACACCGCGCCCAACACCATGTCCGCCCAGCTTCTGCTGCTCGCCAATGCGCGGTTGATCCGAGCGCGGCGCGACGGCCGCTCGATCATCTATTGCGCCGATTACGAAGCAATGCGCGACCTGCTCGTCTTTCTCACCGAGGATTGCTGCGGCGGCCGCGCGGAGATCTGCGCGCCGCTCGCGCAAGCCGCCAAGAATTGTTGCCAACCAACCAAAGCCAAAGGAGCGCGCCATGAAGCGCCTGCACGTTCACATCGCCGTCGATAATCTCGACCGGTCTATCGGTTTCTATTCGACGCTGTTCGCTGCCGCGCCCAGCGTGCGCAAGCCGGATTACGCCAAATGGATGCTGGACGATCCCAAAGTGAACCTCGCCATTTCGCAGCGCGGCGCGCGCATCGGCGGCGTCGATCATCTAGGCATTCAGGTCGAGAGCGACGACGAGCTGCGCGATCTGGCGACGCGCCTGAAAGACGCGGGCGAATCCACGCGCGATCAGGAAGCCACCACCTGCTGTTACGCGCAATCGAACAAAGCGTGGGTCAACGATCCCTCCGGCATTCGCTGGGAAACCTTCTTCACCTTCGGCGAATCGACGCAGTACGGCGAAGACGAAACCGACGCGCCCGCGGCGAAATTTGAAACCGCGTGCTGTGCACCCAAAGCGCAAACCTGTTGCGGTTGAGGAATTGCGATGCGAACCGAACAACCGGATCATCCCTACAACGTGTTGTTTCTCTGCACGGGCAATTCCGCGCGCTCGATATTGGGCGAAGCGATCCTGAACAAGATCGGCAAGGGCAAATTCAACGCCTATTCGGCGGGCTCGATGCCCAAGGGCGCGGTGAACCCGCACAGCATCGCGCTGCTGGAGCGGCTGGGTTATCCGACGTGCGATCTGCGCTCCAAAAGCTGGGACGAATTCGCCAGGCCCGGTGCGCCTCCGCTCGATTTCGTATTCACGGTTTGCGACAACGCGGCGAACGAAGTCTGCCCGGTGTGGCCCGGCCAGCCGATGACGGCGCATTGGGGCATTCCCGATCCCGCGGCGGCGACAGGCAGCGAAACGCAAATCGCGCACGCCTTCCGCGACGCGTTCAAGCTGTTGCAGCGGCGGATCGAATTGTTCGCCAATCTGCCGGTCAAAAGCCTCGACCGCATGTCGCTGCAGAAGCATCTGAACGCAATCGGCCAAGGCACGCATGAGTCTACCTCCGCATGAGAAATTCATGACGGAAGCACTTCTTGTACGCCGCCTGGCGGCGGAGGCGCTCGGCACGGTGTTCCTGCTCATGGCCGTGGTCGGGTCGGGAATCATGGCCGAGCGATTGTCGGGCGGGAACGGAGCGCTCGCCTTGCTGTGCAACACGCTGGCGACCGGGGCTGCGCTGATGGTTCTGATCTCGATTTTCGCGCCGCTCTCCGGCGCGCATTTCAATCCGGCGGTGACGCTCTATTTCGTACTTCGCCGCGAGATCACTTTGCCCGCTGCTCTCTTCTATGTCGCGGTTCAAATCGCTGGCGCGATTCTCGGTGTGTATGCCGCGCATGCGATGTTCGCTTCTCCCATTCTTGAGCTATCGCACAAGCTGCGCGACGGGCCGTCGCAATGGTTTTCGGAATCCGTTGCGACGTTCGGATTGATCGCGGCGATTGCGGGTTCAACCCGCCACAGGCCGGGTGCCACGCCGCTACTGGTCGGCCTATATATCTCAGCGGCCTATTGGTTCACCGCCTCAACCTCGTTCGCCAATCCCGCCGTGACGATCGCGCGCGCGATGACGGACAGCTTCGCCGGAATCGCGCCGGAATCCGCGCCGGGCTTTATCGCGGCGCAGATCGTGGCCGCCATTGCGGCCTATTTTTTCTTCGGCTGGCTGTTCGACGATGACCGCAAAGCGGGCTGATCGATGTCTGTCAGCGCGCGGTAATGGTGTGAATGAGCCCGTGCCAGTAAGAGGTCTCGGCCTCGATGAAAAGCTCGGCCCGTTCTTCGGGCGAATTGGAGCCTTCGGCCCGCGCAGCATATTCCATGCCCGCTCTCAGGTAGCGCGAGGCTTTTGTGTCCGGGCCAGCATGGCCGATGTTACGCATTCTTCAATGTCCCAAAAATTCCACCGGCGAATTCGGTGCCGGGCATGATCTCCGGCTTTGGCGCGCTGCGGAGATTTTAAAATACAGAATCGCATTTGCGCAGCGTGTTGTCGGCGCGCTTGCATACGCGCTTGTTCGCGCGCATTTCGGACGATAACGCGGCGCTTTACGCCGTTTTCATCGCATCGCTGAACGGAAAGAGGGGCACCGTCGCGCCGGATTTATCGGCCACTTCGAAACGGCGATGGTTGAGTGTGCGTCCGTCTTTCAAGGACTCGGCCATCGACTCGCGCGCGGAAGACTGCGCCTCTTCGCGCGCCGCCTCCAGGTCGGCAAGTTCGGTTCCTTCCGTGTCCCGGATGAGGCCCGTCATGTCGCGGACGTTGAAATAATATCTTGCCATCCGGCGCGGTCCCAAAACATCCACGCTTAGGCAACGGCACAGCTTGCAGCCTGTTCCGGGAACCTTGGAAAAAATCAATGTACGCTAGCGGGCCTTCTAGAGCAAATTCCCTGAAATACGAGTCGCGGGGGATTCCCACCGCGAGCGTGCTGTGATTCGATTCTTCTGGTGTTAGCGGGAGATTCGAATGGGCAAGCCGTACAGCATGGATTTGCGCGAGCGG
>Ga0209483_1000097_pt1 | contig 86448 bp, 83 predicted proteins | sample NGEPerA_FD_184508 | JGI IMG/M metagenome (GOLD analysis project Ga0209483, IMG submission 184508) | Arctic peat soil microbial communities from the Barrow Environmental Observatory site, Barrow, Alaska, USA - NGEE PermafrostL2-A... | ecosystem: Environmental > Terrestrial > Soil > Wetlands >... | reverse complement strand
ACTCGCTACTTTTACTTCCCGTACGATCCTGCCTGTGTCATCCCACAATGCAGACGCTCGTCTCCTTGACCGATACGTCCAATCCAGCAAAATGGTCCATGGCTCACGCTTCTCCTTCTGATGCTTGGGGCCCGTACCTACGGTGACCCCGTTTCACCATCAGCCTGAAGCGCAGCACCCAAAATCTTCAGCTATCCACAAGCTGCCGGCCGATTACCCCATCTATTGAGCCAAATCCAGAATTAGATGTCTGACTCGTATGCGGCTTGACTTACTCGCGATCAGCCCATCTCACGTGCAAATAAACCGCGAATGTCACATTTTACAGTTTTGACGCACTCGAAACCTGTCAGGCTCCCAAAAGCTTCCCAAAAATATCTTCAAATTCCGCAGGTTCCCAACTGGGTTGTGGATTATCGATGATTTGTAAGGGGATAGTGGTGGCGGACGCAGTCACATTCGAACCGGTCTCCACTCTCCAACTCCCTGCTAACAGGGAAAAGAACAGGGAATTTCGCGAAATCGCGGCTTGGACGCGTTAGGAACTGCAACTAATGGCGTTGTCGCAGGGATTTTGGTGATATTTCCCTACGCCACATAACAGGGAATTAATTTGGCCGAACAGGGAACCTTGAAACGACAATAGGGAAATATATAAGCGGAAATTCGAACAATAATCGTGACGCGCTGACCATCCTCAGACCCGTTGATTAAGAGTCTGATCTCTCTGCGGCAATATCAACGACTTCGATGTAAAACGTGCAAAAAAACGGCCATTAAAGATCAAATGGATACGAGCGAATTGTAAAACGCGATTTTGCTTGATCTGTCCTCCGGCCAGACTGTTATGAGAGACACGCTCTCCTCGGAAAGACCGATAAAACCTGAATAACTTTGCGAAGTGTTTTGATACGTCGCCTCAATCGCGTTTCGCCTTGAGGAAATCCGTCTTGCGCATTGCTGGATGCGCCCGCTCATATTGAACAGGAAAGGTTGGTTCGACACCGAGCTCGAGCGCAGCTTGCCAGGGCCATCGCGGATTAAAAATCATACCACGTGCCAGAGCGATCAAATCAGCATCGCCTTGCGCAAGAATCGACTCGGCCTGTTTTGTCTCGGTAATGAGTCCGACAGCGACAGTAATTATTCCCACTTCACGCTTGATCGCTTTCGCGAAGGGAACCTGATAGCTCGGACCAATTTTGATATCTTGCTCGGGCACCGATCCACCGCTTGATGCCGTGATGTAATCGTACCCGAGTTTCTCAATCTCTTTCGCAAGTACGATCGTGTCGTCGATTGTCCATCCACCTGACACCCAATCGGTACACGACAAGCGGATGCCGAGCGGCTTGTGTTGAGGCCATACGTCGCGCACTGCTTTTGCTAATTCCAAAACGAACCGCATGCGACCGCCAAGATCACCGCCATATTTATCGGTACGCTTGTTCACAAGAGGAGAGAGGAAATTGTGGAGCAAGTAACCGTGAGCGCCGTGGACTTCGAGAAAGTCGAGCCCGAGTTCGTCCGCACGCTTTGCCGCAGCAACGAAATCCATGATGGTGCCCGCAATGTGTTCAGCAGTCATCGCCTTTGGCGTCCACCGGCGCGGATACGGCAAATCCGACGGACCGCACACGTCCCATCCACCTTCGTCCTTTGGGATTGGCTTATTACGCTCCCACGCTGGTCGCACAGAACCTTTACGCCCAGCGTGCCAAAGCTGGATGCCAATCTTGGCGTCTGAATTTCGTCGACAAAATCTAATCGCTGGATTGAGCGCCTCGGCTTGCTTTTCCCCCCACAAACCCAGATCTACTGGAGTGTTGCGTGCCGTGGGGCTCACCGCGGTCGCCTCGATGCAGAGTGAGCCCGCACCCGAAATCGCCATGTTACCAAGATGCATAATGTGCCAATCAGTAGCGCAACCGTCGACCGCAGAGCATTGGCCCATTGGCGACACCATTATGCGGTTGGCGAAAGTCACGGACTTGATCGACAATGGAGTAAAAAGAAACGGCCTCGACATTGATTTCGTGCGCCCTTATCTGTTCAAGTCGCGTGAATTGAGTGCTCGATCGGCGAAATTATTTCGTCGGCGGCCGCGCACTCACCCTTGCGGGAGAAGACTTACCTCGCCGTTTCGAGCGCTTTCTTGATAAATTGATTGGTGTAAGTGGCATTAAGATCAATCTTGGCCGCCGCCACTGACGGGTCCGCGTTACTAACTACGCGAAGTACGTTTTTTACCGCGCTCTCGGAGATTGGCTCGGCGCGGGCCACAGTATTGATGTTCTTTTCCAGTGAGACGCGATAGAGAGCCCGATCAGGACCAACAATATTCGGTGGCAAGATTGCGAGGATCTGATCCGCATTAGAGGCGTGTATAAACTTTAGCGCCCGTTCAATGGCATTAGTCAGCGCTTGAACGGTATTGGGATTGTTTTTGACGAAGTCGCCCGTAGCGAGAAGGCAGCCGGAAGGATATTCGCCGCCATATACTTCCTTCAGTCCTTTATCGGTCCGACTGTCGACCAGTATTTTGATAAGATCGTGAGCTTCTAGTTGCGAAATGACGGGGTCGACGCTCGAAATCGCATCAATCTTGCCATTTTCGATCCCTGCATAGGCGACAGGACCATTGCCGACGCCAATCACATTAACGTCGCTTGGCTTCAACCCATTTTTGATCAGAATTAGATTGAGATAAATATTAGTGGCAGAAAATCCTGGCGCTGACACTCCCACATTCATCCCTTTAAGATCACTGATCGACTTAAAGTCCTTAGCCTTTGCTTTGGAAATAGCGAGCACTGTGCCAACCGAACGATTAAAGAGGGCGAAACACTGAACATCACGCCCCTTAGCCTGAATTTGGAAAGTGTGCTCGTAAGAGCCAGCGTCAATATCTGCACTGCCGCCAATCACGGCCTCAAGCGACTTTGCTCCGCCAGCAAAGTTGACGGTATCAACGTCCACACCCTCCTCTTTAAAGTAATTTTTTGCTTTCGCTACATTCACTGCGAGGAAATAGATCTGACTCGATGTGCCAGCGATTGCGATCGTCACTTTTTTCTTTTCAGGCCCTGCTGCATTTCCGGCTGCTGACATTCCAAAGAGCCCAATCAGAACCAGCGCGCAAAATTTTCCGATGCTGTTCATAGCTTCTCTCCCGGTGGTGAGGGCCAGTATCCTAGCGGCGTATTGTTGAAAGCATACTATCAAATGTTCGGACATTTACAACAAGCCGCCGCACCTTCTGCTTAAGTTTGCGAGTACCTCGTTCTGCTTATGTTTGCGAGCGTTTCCTTAAGACCAAGGGCCGAGGACGATGCACCGCTGGCAGCTTTGTTGGACCTTGCGTGTTGCGGTTCGGTGAGCTCGGCCAATGTCTATTTTGTGCGGGACCACTGCTCAGTACTTTTCGCTCGCGGAGGTGAGATGCGTATCTACGGCCGCCTCTGCCAAACAGTCGTATAATTCATTCCGCAATTGTTCGTCGTTCTCTCCGAGACGACCCATGACTCGCCTGACCACGCCTGGCGTGCCAAGCAGCTTGAAAGGAAGGGAAAATACGCTCCAAGTATCGCCCTCCACCGTTTGGCACGAAACTAACAATTCTCGCGCCACGAATTGCGGATGCCGCAGCACTTCAGCGACCGCGAGAACAGGCGCAGCTTTAATTTTTTGGCTAAACCCGCTAACCATCTCGTCGCGGGTCAAAAGCTTAGAATTGTCAATCGACAACGAAGGCTCAAGCTCACCGAAGTCGGGGGCGCTTTCGCATTCAATGGCAACATAGCCATCGGCAGCGCGAACGATCGTCGGTCGATGCTGCCTGTCAATGCTTGAATTCCATTCGAGCTGAGTTGCCCAAAGCGTGGCATCCTGCATTGAGAGATCGAAGTGGTTTGACATTCCCGTTCGATCTCGGAGTTCGATCGCAGCACATATCGCCAACAGCGCAAACTGGCCGCCGAGATTATCCGACGCCGAGAAGCCGGCCTTTATCGGCGTCCCATTTTGGCGCGTAATGTCCATAAGGCCCGACATGGCTTGAATAACCGTGTCTAATGCCGGCCGCCCTGGATATGCGGAATCCGTACCAAAGCCACTTATCGAACAGTATATTAAGTTTGGATACCTTTTCCGGAGAACTTCACTCGAGAAGCCTAGCTTTGCTAATGAACCTGGTTTCAGATTTTCTATTAGTACATCGGCTGTTTTTAATAGGCGGTGTAGTAGTTCGCAGTCAGGCTCCTTGCGCAAGTCAAGAACAATGCCCCGCTTATCTGTGTTGCTCAGCGCAAAAATGTACGACGCTCCGTCTTCACGGAATAGACCGCCGCTGCGAGTGGCGTCACCGAGAGGAGACTCGACTTTGATAACATCCGCACCAAGGGCCCCCATAATTCGCGCTGCCATTGGCGCCACTGTGTATTGGCCGATTTCGATAATACGAATGGCCTCGTAGGGAAGCTGTGTAGTTGTGGGTTGAGACGCCGCCGATTGCCGATGCCGTTTCCGGCTCAGTAATTTGTCGATAGCTGTAGCATCGGCATTCGGCTGTGGACTTTCCGTCGGCGAGCAAGCCGACATAGGAAAACCTCGCATCGGAGACGCTGATAGGGATAGCCGCCCTTTACCGTTTAGGACGCTTTGTCGGTGCCTGACATTAATATCCGATTGGATATCGGCGAGACGCAAAACCGGGCCGCAAGCAATGCCGTTCTCAAGCAACAATTGTTCGCAGCCGGCGACCGACCTTTTTTTGGTCCATGACGACACGGTGGCATCCAACTCGCCTCGATTTTCGAGGCGAGCAGTCGCCGTCGCAAAGCGGGGATCATCTGCCAGTTCCGGTTTCTCGATCACACCGCAGATTGACCTCCACTGCTGGTCGGTCACCGCGCAAATCAAGAGCGAGCCGTCGGTCGCCTCAAAAAGATTCCAAGGCGCGTAAAGCGCGTGACGATTCCCAAAGCGGCTCGGATTTTTCCCCGCCATGACAAACGGCAAAAAATTAATGAGCGAAGTAGCGCCAATGTCGAATAGCGCGACGTCTATTTTTTGAGCTAACCCAACATTTCGCTGAACGCGCCGAGCGGCAATAACTGCCGAAGCCGCGTATAAAGCGGCGTGCATCTCGAGAATGGGAGTTCCAATTGGCGAAGGCGCGCCATCTGGCTGGCCTGTCGTATCCACGATCCCAGCTAATGCCTCGACCAGCCCCTCGGACATGGCTTCGCCGGCCAGCGGCCCCGAGTGCCCAAAAGACGTAATGTCGCAAATTATTGGTGAGGAGCGGCAATGATCCGTCCAAATGTAAGCCTGCAAAGGATCGATATCTGTAGATAAAAGAACAACGTCAGCCTTCTCGACGAGTTCATTGATTTTCGCGTGGTCGCTAGGATGCGCCCAGTCGAGCGTGACGCTGCTTTTGCCCGCCATCATCGTGGCGCGATAGCGCCATTTGGAGGTGGAGGCCAGCACTCTCGGCTCAACGACAACAACCTGAGCACCCAATTGGGCAAGGAGCGACCCCGCCGCACCCGAGGCAATGCGACTGCCGAGCTCAACAACAAGAAGCGGACCTATAAACCGATCTTCTGTCGCGGCGGCCATAGGACCCCGTTAATGTCTCTCTGCGGCAACCACTCATCCCGGTCCCACCGCACTGAAAACGAATAACAAAATGTCCGGACATTGCAAGTGAAGGCTAGAAAAGGTTTATCGATAAGAAAAAGCTGGCCCTTGAAATGTCCGGACATATTCGATAGCATTTCTAAAAGTGCGGCTGCTTGCAAGACGGCCGAAGACATCCGGCAAAGGGAGGGTAAGCAATGAACAAAGTTACTCGTCGGAGACTTCTGCAGGGTGCAGCGGCAATTGCGCCTTTAGCCACACTGGGCTGGCGCCGAAGTGCAAACGCCCAATCAAAGCCAATTCGTCTGGGCCATCCGAGCGACTTTACGGGTCCCTCCGCCGCTTTCGCTCGGGGGCAGTCGAACGGTATCCAGATGGCAATCGATCAAGTGAACGCTGAAGGCGGTTTGCTTGGAAGAAAGCTCGAGCTGGTCGACCGAGACTCCCAGATGAAACCGAACCTCGGCACCGAGCATGCCCGCGAACTCGTGACTTCCGGTAACGTCGACTTTCTCTTTGGCCCAGCCTCCAGCGCGGTCGCTTTAGCAATATCAAATATCGCTAAACAGTATAAAAAAATCGTGATGATGTCGACGCCGAACACTCCGCGCCTATTGATCGAACTCTTTCATCCATATGTGTTCAACGTCTCGCCGAGCGGAGTTATGGAAGCGCGCGCGCTTGCAGACGCTCTGGCTGCAAAATATCAAAAATTCGGTTTTATCGGGGCTGACTTTGAAGCCGCGCACCAGGGATTGAAGTACTTCAAGGATCGGGTAGCCATCAAAAATCCGAAGGCGACATTCACGACAGAACAGTGGCCGAAGCTCGGTGAATCAGACTACTCACCGTACATCACGGCACTGTTGAGCAGCCAGCCGGATGCAATTTACTCGTACTTGTTCGGGGCCGATATGATCGGCTTTTTCAAACAGTCGGCGGCTTACGGACTCCCCCAAAAAGCACCTGTCGGCGGATTGACCTTCTTGGTCGATCTTATATCTCTTGGCCAGGACATGCCGGATGGCATGTATGGGCTCATGCGCGCGCCATTTTTTGCTATTTCGAACGATGCGATGACGAAGTTCGGGGCCGACTACAAAAAGCGTTTCGATACCTATCCCGATGACAACGCTATCCTCGCCCATGAGGGTGCCCACGCGCTGTTCGAGGCCATCCGTAAGGCCGGAACGATCGACAGCGACGCCGTCGTAAAAACGCTAGAGACAATATCCGTGCCAGCGCTTACCGGCACGCTCAAATTCCGCGCTCTCGACCATCAATGCAATTCGCCATTGTATGTCGGCGTCACCACAAAGTCGGACAAGTACCCCTTTAAGATTTTACGCGACGTGCAGGTAGTAAAAGCTGAAGATATTTGGTCAACGCCGCAGGAAATTGAGGCAGCACGTAACAAAACATGATTCTGATTCAGATTCTGAGTGGAATCAGTCACGGAGCGGTGCTGTTTATTGCTGCTGCGGGACTGACCCTCACGTTCGGCGTACTGCGCATAGCAAATTTTGCACACGGGTCGCTCTACATGACCGGCGCGTTTGCGGCTTTTTCTATTGTGCGGTGGGTTGGCAATTCTACGGCCGGCTTTCTGACGGCGACTGTGCTCGCTCCGCTCGCCGCCGCACTGCTCGGCGCGGCAATAGAATTCTTTTTGTTGCGCCGAATAGCAAACCGATCCAACCATTATCAACTCATCCTCACTTATTCCCTCACGCTCATAATTGCTGACCTTGCGGCTATGCTGTACGGGCGCAATCACCTGTCCGTGCCGCGTCCCTCGCTGCTTGACGGGGGGATAGCTATCGCTGGATTCACGTTCCCATTTTACAACATGGTGTTGATCGTGGTCGGATTGCTCGTGGCTACATTATTGGCCCTGGTCTTTGGCTTTACCCGCCTTGGAAAAATCATCCAGGCGGCCGTCATGGATAGCGAAATGGTTGTGGCGTCCGGAATTAACGTCCCCCAACTCCATACCCTTGTCTTCGCTGCCGGTGCATGGCTGGCGGGCCTCGCCGGCGCCCTTGCTGCGCCGGTCGGGTCCATTTCTGTCGGAATGGACGCGGGTATTATTGTCGACTGCTTTGCGATCGTAATTATTGGCGGAGCGGGATCTATTAGTGGAGCCTTTATAGCAGCGATGGTCGTGGGTTTAACTCAGTCGCTTGGCATCATCGTCGCACCGCGGTTAGCCAGCGCCTTTATCTTTCTTGTGCTATTTATCATTCTGCTGGTTCGCCCCCAAGGCATCCTCGGACGTGCTTGACCGGGTCGTTGAGTCAGATCTTCCCGCAGTTCGACAAATGCAACTGCCAAAAAGCATGCAGTCATTTTTCTTTCCAAAGTTTGGGGTGTTCGCCGTTGCTTATGGAGCAATGGCGACATTTCCTCTCTTTTTCGGCGATAGCTCATTATTTTTGACGACCGACCTGCTCATTATGGCGCTGTTTGCGTGCAGTTTTAATTTGATCTTTGGCAAAGCGGGCATGCTTTCGTTCGGCCACGCCGCGTTTTACGGCGGCGGGGCTTACATGGTCGCTCTATTACAAGCCCGTACCGGATTGCCATTTTGGGTAGGGTTTGTTTCGGCGCCGGTGACGGCAGGACTCGTCGCGCTGGGGCTGGGAATCACGATCACGCGAGTCGGCGGGATCATTCTCGCAATGGTCACTTTGGCATTCGGTCAGCTCGTCTACACGCTAGCGACCGCGCTTTATGACTACACCGGCGGCGACGACGGCTTGCCAGTGAATTTACCGGCATGGCTGCTGAACAGCGGATATGCTTTTGAGTTTGTATTAATTATCGTCACTTTCTGTCTGATTTTTCTTTACGTCGTCTGGCAATCCGCATTTGGGATGGCCTTGGAAGCAATCCAGGATAATCCTCAACGCGCCTCGTATGTCGGACTCAACATAAAGGCATATCGGGTCGCGGCCTTTGTCATCGCTGGTTCTCTGGCAGGCGTGGCCGGTGCCTTGCGTGCTGTAACCCAACAAATGGCATTTCCGGGACTATTGCATTGGTCGCAGTCTGCAGAACCAGTTTTGATGACGCTAATTGGCGGCGTCGAAACTTTCGTCGGGCCGATAATCGGAGCGGCTTTCTTTGTGCTTTTCAATTTTTACCTGACAAGCACTACGGATTATCCGCTTTTAGCTTTCGGCATTCTCGTACTACTTTCCGTCCTGTTCCTGCCACAGGGACTTGCCGGCTCCTTCATCCAGTTTTGGAAGGGTTGGGGTCGTGCACCAAAACAATGACGCGGCCAAGAACTCTCCGATTTTGGAGATCGAAGGCCTTTCGCGTTCATTCGGCAGTGTTCTCGCTGTATCAGACGTCAGCCTGAAAGTTATGCCGGGACAAATTCACGCGGTGATCGGTGCTAACGGAGCCGGCAAGAGCACCCTAATCAACCTTGTCACGGGATCACTCACGCCAAGTGCAGGCGATGTACGTTTCAAGAACCGTAGCATTCTCAAGCTTGCGCCGCACCAGATAGGCAAGCTTGGAATTGCTCGGTCATTCCAAATTACAAGTATCATCAATCGATTTACCGTTTTCCAAAATGTCCAGTTGGCGCTTCTGGCTAACAACGGACGCTGCCAAAACATTTTTAAAGCGGCGCACCAGCAAATGCATTCTGAAACAGATCGCATTTTGGAGCTACTTAATTTAAGCGCGCTGCGAGATGCACTCGCAGGCAAATTGGCCGCAGGTGATCGAAAGCGGCTTGAGCTTGCGATGGCACTTACGGTCGACCCGGTCATGCTGCTCCTCGACGAACCTACGGCCGGCATGAGCCCTCAGGAGCGGCACGTCATCAAGGGCCTTTTGAAGAAGATTAATACAGAGCAAGGGCTGGCAATTTTATTCATTGAACACGATATCGACATGGTCTTCTCGATAGCGCATTGGGTGACGGTAATGCATCATGGCGCAAAGCTTGCGGAAGGTCTGCCTGCGGTCGTGAGAGGCAACCCTCGCGTTCGCGAGGTCTATACCGGAGAGGCTGCGGATGTTGGTGTGTGAGAATGTCAATAGCTATTACGGACCCGCGCACACGCTTTTCGATATCTCGTTACGCGTGAACGCTGGCACTGCTACCTGCCTGCTTGGCCGAAATGGCGCTGGGAAAACGACGACACTCCGCTCAATCATGGGATTGGTTAATCCTTCATCAGGACGCATTCTACTGTCCGACACGGACATCGTCGGGTTGCCTGCATTTGAAATCGCTCGGCGCGGTGTTGGCTACGTGCCGGAAGGCCTAAGAGTTTTTTCTGAATTGTCCGTCGAAGACAATTTGACGGTAGCCCGACGGCCAGCGCGCAATGGAAGCGACTGGACCGCTGACCGAATCTACAGCGTTTTCCCCATTCTCGGAACTTATCGACGTCGCCTCGCCGGCACGCTGAGTGGCGGCCAGCGGCAGATGCTGAATATTAGCCGTGCTTTGGTTGGAAACCCTCGCTTGTTGTTGATCGATGAGCCAACAGAAGGCCTGGCACCACTCGTCGTCCACGACTTGACCGAGTTGTTTTTAAGGATAAAACGCGAAGGCTTGACGTTGTTACTGGCTGCACAGAATGTCAATTTTGCGCTTGCTCTTTCCGACCAAATTTACGTCATCGATCGAGGTCACATCACACATCAAACCGACATCGTCACAGCAAGAAATGATTTAAAAAGCATCGCCGATCATTTGGCCGTTTAGATAAAAAGCCAAAGCCGAATTCGAAAGTTAAAGCACAATTTATCTCTTACGGAGACTTTCAATTTCATCGGGGCTGACCCCAGCATCCCGCAAAATCATGTTGGTATGCTCACCCAGATTCGGAGCGTCGTGCTTTAGGCCGATGTCGTGGTCTCCTATCGTTATCGGTAGGCGCGGCAATTTCCCGCGCACGCCTCGGACCGTAACGTCAAGGAGCGCACCGCTTTGATTTAAGTGCGGATTATCAAACAGATCTTCGACCATAGCGATGCATTTCGCAAAGTTGCAAAAGCCAAAGGCTTTCAGATGCACGCGATGGCAGATCTACCCGAGAATTGACAACATTTCGTCTTTCCACGAACGCGCGAGATCATCTCGATCATCCGGATGGGCAACCGCAATCAGTCGGCGTGCGCGCTCTTTTACCGTTCGACCCTTGAGTTCGGCAATTCCAAACTCTGTAACGACAAAATCGGCGTCGGCGCGAGCTCCGGTGACGATGCCACTTGAGAGCTTGGAAACGATCCGGCTCGGTCCACTTGCCGAGGCCCGTGCCGATAAGGCAACGATGGAGCGTCCGCGCTCGGAAATCTGTGTACCTCTGACGAAATCAGTCTGGCCGCCAATCGTGCCTATATATTTTCGGTTAGCCACCTCGCTGTTAATCTGCCCAAGCAAGTCAACTTCAATCGCAGAATTGATCGTTGCAAATCTTTTGAATTTGGCGAGTACACGTATGTCATGCGTATACGACACCGGGTCAACACGAATTGATGTGTTGTTATGTGCAAAGTCTACGAGTGCCTTTGTACCGAATAAACTTCCCGTGACGGAGATGCCAGAATCAATAGCTTTGGACGCATTCGTAACCACGCCGGAGTTGATCAACTCAATAACTCCATCTCCAATCACCCCAGAATGAATGCCAAGATCTCGATGGTTTCGAAGCTCTGAAAGAATAGCATCGGGCAAAGTGCCGATGCCGATCTGTAAAACCGCGCCGTTTTCGATCAAAGGTGCGACGTGCTTTGCTATCGTTAAGTCCTCATTGGTCCATGCACGACTTGGAACATCCAATAAGGGTCGAGAGACTCGTACAACAAAGTTGATACGAGCTGGATCAGGTTTTTGCGAGGAAATTGTATACGGAGCTTGATCATTTACTTCGGCAATAACAACTCGCGCATTGCGCACCGCATCCGGCAAATAACTGCAAACCGAACCGTAACTGTAGGCGCCAGACTGATTCTCCCGAAGCTGAAGTAAAACGACGTCAATCTTCAGCTCGCCGTCGCGCATCAGCGCGGCAAATTGCGAGAGATGGCACGGCAACACGTCAAGAGCACCAGCTTCAAGGATTTTTCGCGTACGACCCACAGCGCCGAGACCAAAAAACTCGATGACGTCGGCCTGCCCAGGTTCGAAAGTTCGGCTGTAGCTGCTTCCTAAAAAAGCCCGGAAACGTCCAATTTCGGCGCGCTGCCGAACCAGAGGCTCCGTGAGACTCAATGGCTCACTTGGCCCCTGAGACCAAATCACGGTATCCCCGCGCCTCACGAAATCGGCTAAGTTAATAGCATCAGACGGCAATTCCACGGGCATCCGGTCCATCATTTGGCTTGAACAAGTTGACCGTCGAACGTAGCTAAATGTCCGTACAATGTAAATTTTTATCTGACACATTCGGAGTCGGTATCAAAACATGGCGAATTCCAAGAAGAACAAACGCGAAAAGGTCTTTCACAGGCGGGTGGCGAGCACACTTCGTGACCGTATCTCTCGCGGAATTTATAAAAGCGACCGCATGCTCCCCACGGAGCTTTCTCTTGCTGACGAATTCGATGTGAGCAGGCATACCATGCGCGAGGCGTTGAAGACCCTCGTGCTCGAGGGTTTAATTGAACGGAGTGCCGGTCGGGGAACGGTTATTTCCTCCCGCTCAGTTCTTTCAACCACATGGGGAATAAAGTCCCTCGAAGAGTTGATTGGTGAGTTTTTCGAAGCCAGCAAAATTAATGTTCTTTACAAAGGCATTGTGCGCGCGAGGCAATACCCGGTAGCCGCTAAGGTATTCTCTATTCGTGCGGGCGCTTCATTATTCCTGTTGCGACGGGTCATGGGCGACGACAACGGTCCAGCAGTCGTCAACACGCTCTTTACGCCGCTTAAATATGCCGAAAAGATTCCCCCGGAAGTGATCGGGACGAGGCCGCTCATCGCGCAAATCGAAGAGTATTGCCACGTGCACCCCGCGCGGGCACGGCAGACTGCCTCGGCAATCGCAGCCGACTCATCCTTTGCAGGCCTGTTGGCGGTCGACATAGGAAGTCCGCTGCTACATCTACGTCGAACTTATCTCGATAATAACAATAAGCCGCTTGAGCATACCGAACTGGTCTGCAGACCAGACCGCTATCAGCAGTCCGTCGACTTCATGCGCGAAACCAAGTTCAGACCTGGGAGTTAGCCAGCGCCCACTGGTAAATGATCCAGTTGCCGTCTTTAGTCTGCGCACCCTCGAAGACTAGGCGCAGTGGCATATCCACCTGAAGCGGTTTTGCAATGGCACCGGTAAGATTGGCTATCAACAACGGTCCCTCACTTAAAGCTCCGCATACGACAGTATAGGGGATCGGAATCTCTGGAAAATATTGACGGTGAAAGACTGTCCAGCTAATTAATTTTCCTTCACCTGATACTTTTTCCCAATCATATTCGGTCGAGAGGCATTTTGGGCAACTAGGTCCCGGCGGAAATCTGAAATGGCCATTGTCGCATCGTTGAAGGCGCAACTCGCGGCCTTGAACGTAATTCCAAAAAGGCTTCTCGTAGACACCTGAGATTGGTTTTGGACGAGTGATCATCATGGCGAGGTACTGTAAATTATGCTGATAACTTTTCCGCCGACATCCGAGATATATTGGCCCGTCTCAGCGCCTTCTACCTGGCGCTGAGCTGCCTGTCCCCGTAGCTGACGGACCAATTCCACTTGGTGGTTCCAACCCTGCATGTAACTCTCGGAGAGATGCCCGCCGGACGTGTTAACTGGGACTCTACCGCCAGGCCCGATGGTGCCTCCGGCGACAAACTGAGCGAATTCACCCGGCTTGAAAAAGTCGAAGCCCTCTAGCGCGAATACAACGTGGGGGCTGAAGCTGTCGTAAATACCAACTACATCGACATCTGTCGGACCAACCCCAGCCATATTGTAAACTTCGCTAGCGGCTTTCGCATGTCCGGAATGGTAAAAGTCAAGGAGTCGCGGCCAAAGTGAAGTTGCATCGGTGTTAATCTCGCTCCGTCCTATTCCCGAAATCAATACAGGTTTTGTTTTCAGCGAACGAGCGCGCTCCGCCGTCGTCATAATGAGCGCTACCCCACCATCGTTTATGAGACAATAATCAAAGATTCGTAGGGGGTCACAAATGTAATCAGCATCCAGATAAGCGCTTAATGTCAAATCTGCCTGCATCACTGCATTCACATTGAGCTGAGCAAAAGCACGCTGCGCCAGCGCGACTTGCGCCAATTCCTCCGCCCGCAACTTATGCAATTCAATATAGCGACGGATCATCATTGCGTAGAGCGCGCCTTGCGAAGTCATTCCCCAGGGGGAATAGTAGATGTACGAGAGAAACTGTTCGCCACGCGCAGTCGGACCGCCGTACTTTGTACCAGCGGTCCTTTGATCATTCCCATAAATCAACGCTACGCACTCAGCCGCTCCCGAATGAAGTGCCAAGGCGCCCTGCAGCACTGCGTTGATAGCATCGGCTTGCGAGCTCCAAGCGGGATTGACGCCGAGGATCTCGCCTGCTCGTTCGGTCGATAACGTTGGCCCTACTATTAGCCCGTCGATGTCGTCCCTTTCTAACCCGCAATCAGTCAGCGCGCGATTGAATGCCTGCACAGCGTAACCGTAGGAATCCTGATAAGCCGGCCCACGCCGTGCGCGCACATAATCTTCAGCGTAATCGGTATCTCCGATACCGACTATTGCGATATCGTCTCGCAGCCCCAATAACCGCTTTTCATCAGTCATATCAACTCCAAAGCTGACCCAAGATTTTGCCGCCTTGCAAATGTCCGGACATTATTCTACAGATTTTCCAAAATGGAGGCAAACGTGTCCTACTCCACAATTCAGCTTGCTGTTGAAGGTCCCGCTGCAATCATCCGCTTGAATCGGCCGGAAAAGCGAAATGCTATCAATTTCGAGATGATGGACGAAATTGAGGGTGCCCTCGCCGCGTTGAATGATGATTCCAAAGTATCGGGGATTATCTTTAGTGGTGGCGACAAGTTTTTTTCCGCTGGGATGGACCTCAACACTGCGAAGCACCTTGGTTCACCTAAAAAATTCAATGACTTCATGCAGCACTGGCGGCGCCTCAACAAGGCTCAGGAGGACAACGCCAAGCCGATAATTGCTGCCATCGAAGGCTTTTGCTTTACGGGAGGCCTAGAGCTTGCGCTCGCTTGTGACCTGCGTGTCGCGTCCAGGAGCGCGCAATTCGCAATAACAAGCTCGAAGATTGGTACGGTCGCTGGAGCCGGCGGGACCCAACGGCTACCACGTATCGTTGGCATTCCAAACGCTTTGGAGATGCTCTTTTCGGCAGATCCATATGACGCCGAGCACGCGTATCGAATTGGTCTGGTAAACAAATTGACCGAAGTCGGGAAAGCGCTCGAAGAAGCCAAAAAATTGGTTGCGGTCTACAGCCAGCGCGCGCCGCTAAGCTTACGTTTTGTTAAGCGCGCTGTCTATGGCGGCATGCAGATGCCGCTCGGTGAGGCGATCGAGTTTGAAGGCTTTATTGTCAATACGATCTACACGACGAATGACAAACTGGAAGGGATTTCAGCGTTCCTCGAAAAGCGCCCGGCCAAATTTCGCGGAGAGTAAAGCAAATGAAGAAACGTAATGCGGTCGTTATCGGTGGCGCACAAGGTATTGGATTTTCGACGTGTGAACGTCTGGTAAAGGACTGCGATTCTTTGACGATCGTGGACCTCAAGAAAGACGCGGTGGAATCTGCAGCACGAAGACTTGCTGCTGAAGGAAAAATTCGACCTTTAGGTCTAGAGGCCAACATTACCAGTAAGGAGCAGGTCGCCGCTGTTCGCGAAAAAATCGAGCGTGACTTTGGACCAACTTCTATTTTAGTCAACTCCGCCGCAATCGTTGACGACAAGCTGTTCCTCGACTCGAGGCCGGCTGACTGGCAGCGGATGATAGATGTTTGCCTGTACGGGCCCATGAACGTCCTTCATGAGTTTCTGCCTTCGATGGTCGCGAACAAATATGGGCGCGTTGTTTGCATGGCATCCGACAGTTACAAGTTGGGGCAAGCACGGCTCTCGTATTACGCCGCGGCGAAAGCCGGCGTTGTTGCCCTCGTAAAATCTTTAGCGCAGGAACTCGGCCCCTCCGGCATCACTCTGAATGTTGTTTCGCCCGGCGCCACTAACACCGAAATGCGACGCGCGCGCGAAGAGCAGCTTTTGGCACAAATGGGGCCTGAGAAGTATGAGCGGCGGCAGAAAGCTGTGCTCAAGATGTATCCGACCGCCCGGCTCGGCGAGCCGGAGGATATTTCGGCGGCCGTGCATTTTCTGACGACAGACGACGCTTCATGGATCACTGGCCAAGTGATTAGTGTCAACGGCGGCTTTACGATGGCTTGACCGATGAACTTCGAACTTACGTCCGACCAAAAATTGATGATTGAGGCTGTCCAGCACGCCGTGGAGCGCGATATTAAACCGCTCCTTGATGGAGTTCCTGCGGACAGGCCTTTAACGAAATCCGTCGCACAGGAGATTATGCAGCACGGTGCAAATCTCGGGCTCACTGCGGCGCGAGTACCAGAAGCCTTTGGCGGGTCCGGCCTGACAGCGCTTGACTACGGGCTGATGTGCGAACAGCTCCCCACCGCCGCGTTATTTGTCATAATGCCACAGGAAACTACCGTCACGCGAATTTGTTTCGGTTCCAGTGCTGAGCAAAAGGAGAGATTCCTCCCTGATCTCATCGCCGCAAAGAGGATTACCTGCACCGCGGCAACCGAGCCAGGTGTTGGCTCGGACCCGCGGGGCATCAAAACTCGTGCCCGTGAAGACGGAGATTCTCTCCTTATCACCGGGCGGAAGATGTGGATCTCGAACGCTACCATAGCCGACGTTATCAACGTCACTTGCATGTTAGAACGCGGTGATAAGAAGGAAATGGTCCGCGTTCTCGTCGAACGGGATGACTCTGAGTTTGAGGCTCGCGAGATTGACGTGATTGGTATGAACCAATCGCATCTCGGCGAGGTTGTCTTTCAGGACTGCCGCGTGCCTAAACGCAATCTGCTCGCAGGCGCCGGGGATGCGGCAAGGATACTTACCATCACGTGGCTCGCAAACCGACCGATTATTGGGTTGTGTGCCGTGCAAATGGCTCAGCGGGCGTTTGAAATGGCCAAGACCTTCGCAAAAGACCGGGTGCAATTTGGCCGACCAATCGGGTCGTTTCAGCTCGTGCAAGAGCGCCTCGCCGACATCGAGACCGCTATCGTGACGAGCCGCCTTGTTTGTTATCAGGCTTTGGCCGCGATCGATCGTGGTGAGCGCGCCAATGGCATTTCTGCGATGGCAAAACGTTACGCGGTGTCTTCTTGTGACAAGGCGATCGCGTTAGCTATGCAGATCCACGGATCAATGGGTCTGAGCCGTGAGTTAGGGCTGGAGCGTCTGGCACGTGATGTGCGGATGCTTACCATTCCGGACGGCACCCCTGAAATCCTTGCGCTCATTCAGGGGCGCGAGATTACGGGCCACGACGCATTCAGAGGCTAGTAGCTTCGACTAAGCGCCTTCGTTCATGACTTCACGAAAACGGGGCGGCCGCTTCTCGCGGCGAGCATTGCCACCTTCTTTTGCCTCCGCGGTTTGGTAGTAAAGCGCAAGGGCCTGGTAGCCCATGCTTGCAATGCCGCGGATATTCTCGGAATCAGCGTTGAAGGACCGCTTTGCGATCGCTATCGCCGTGGGCGAACGAAGCGCAATCTCTTCACACCAGCGATCTACCTCAGCATCGAGCTCGTCATCGGAAACAACGACGTTTACTAAACCCATTGCGAGCGCCTGTTGCGCGTTATAACGGCGGCACAAATACCAGATTTCCCGTGCCTTCTTCTCTCCCACGATACGTGCGAGCAGTGCTGTGCCATAACCTGGATCAACGGAGCCCACTTTTGGACCGACTTGACCAAAGATGGCGCCTTCTGACGCAATAGTGAGGTCGCAGATAGTCACCATGACGTGCCCTCCGCCGATCGCATAGCCGCGCACCTTTGCGATAACAGGTTTGGGAACATCGCGGATCGCACTATGAAGGAGTTCGACTGGGACGCCTACGGTGCCGAACCCTCCCTTCCGTTCTGACTTCTTTTCATTCGTGTCGCCGCCGGTGCAGAATGCCTTTCCGCCCGCTCCCGTAATCACGATAGTACTGACATTGGGATCCCAGCCGGCGGTCAAAACGGCATCGGTGATTTCACCATACGTCTTTGACCGAAGAGCGTTCATCACGTTCGGACGATTGATCGTAATCGTGACGTTCGCACCCTTTTGTTCATAGATGACGTCTTCATACTCGTGCATTCACCCTCTCCTTTCAATTTTGAAAGCAGCGTAATCAAATGTCCGGACATTTGCAACCAGCCTTGACGGTGTTCCCTATTTATCCAATATTGGATGCAATGAGCGTCCAGCCCGAAATTTCCAGCGCCAGCGCTGTAATTCGCAAGGAACTTGGCATGAAGACCAAACTATTCTCGCCAATCAAGTTACGCGGACTCGAATTACCCAATCGAATTGTGGTTTCTCCGATGGGGCAATATTCGGCGAACAACGGAAATGCCTCCGATTGGCATTACGTTCACCTCGGGCATCTTTCGCTATCAGGCTCCGGTCTGTTGATCACGGAGGCGACCGTGGTGCACCCTAACGGCCGATTAAGCCCAGGTGATCTCGGCATCTGGTCCGATGAGAATGCAGCAGCGCTAGAACCAGCGATTGCTTTCTGCCGGAAATATGGCGGCGCCAAACTCGGTATGCAACTCTGGCACGCCGGCCGCAAAGGCTCGCTCTCCGTTGCTTGGGAAGGCCAGCGGCCGCTGAGCAAGGAACAAGGCGGTTGGACAATCTATAGTGCGTCGGCCATTCCCTACCCAGGTCGTCACACGCCAGTCGCGCTCGATAAGAATGCGATCATCGAACAAATTAATTGTTACGCGAAGGCAGCGGAGCGTGCCAATCGAATTGGTCTCGACCTTCTTGAGATCCATGGAGCACATGGATATTTGATTCATAACTTTCTTTCGCCCCTAACGAATAATCGTACCGACGAATACGGCGGTAGTTTACAAAATCGGATGCGCTTCGGTTTAGAAATCTTCAAAGCCATTCGCAATGTGTGGCCCGACAATAAGCCTATCGGCATGCGTGTTTCCGCTACGGATTGGGCTACGGGCGGCTGGGACATCGAAGAGACCATTGAATTTTCCAGGGAGCTCAAGGAGCTTGGCTGCGACTATATTTGCGCCTCGAGTGGCGGTTCCGTTCCAGAGCAGAATTTGAAGGTCTACCCGGGCTATCAAATCCCATTCGCCGAGCGAATCCGCAAAGAGGCGGGCATTCCGACGATGGCTGTGGGCCTGATTACTGAACCGCAGCAGGCCGAAACAGCCTTGCAGGAAGGCCGCACCGATATGATCGCACTCGGACGAGGCATGCTCTATAATCCACGCTGGCCTTGGCATGCTGCAACCGAGTTCAAGGAAGAATTCTTTTATCCGAAGCAGTACGAGCGTGCGCATCCTTCGATGCGCTCAGGCGATTTTCTCAAGCCCATGCGCGGGTAAAAGATTTCAATGCTTCCAACTCACGACCATCGCAGAATAGTTCGCCAATCACCGTAGAGTGCCTTGACCGAGAGCACGGGCGACCAGGCCCGACTGCTCGATCTCGTGACGTTCAATGGATCCGCGGGCTGCGACTGGCAGCGGAGGCCGGGCTACGACCGTGACGACACGATTGGCAGTCGTTTTCTCGCGCTGCAAATGAGCCAACACAAGATTCGCCGCCCCCTGGTTCTCGGGTTCTTCCTGGCACCAAATCCACGCCGCCTCAGGATGTTCGGCAAGTTCCTTCAGCAACTCTGCCGTCGGAAAGGGATACAGCTGCTCTATCCGAACTAGCGATACATCATTCTCGACAGCTGATGCGGCACGTGCCTTCGCAAGATCATAAAAGATCTTGCCGCTGCACATCACGACACGTTTGGCAGGTCGTTTGCCTTTTCTGATCACCGCGCGGAATGTTGTACCAGTCGCAATCTCATCAATGTTCGAAACGCACTCTTTATGACGCAAGAGAGATTTTGGTGCGATGATGAATAAGGGCTTGCGCCAGGGAGCAACGATCTGACGGCGTAGCAGATGAAACAGGTTTGCCGGGGTGGAGGGATTGGCAATAACAATATTACCCCCGGCCGCGAGTTGCAGCAGCCGTTCAATTCGAGCCGAGGAATGGTCCGGCCCCTGCCCTTCCAGACCGTGCGGCAGCAGAATGACGAGACCCGACATCATTTGCCATTTCGCCTCGGCCGATACGATAAATTGGTCGACAACCGTCTGGGCTCCATTCAGGAAGTCACCGAACTGTGCCTCCCAAAGTGTCAAATGATGAGGATCGGCCAGGCTATGGCCGTATTCGAAACCGAGCACGGCGTATTCGGACAGCGGGCTATTGATTGCATCGAAACGCGCTTCCTGTGCGGCCGAGGCCAGCAGCGGGATCACCTTCTCGCCGGTGGCCATGTCGTAAACGGCCCAATGGCGCTGGGTGAACGTGCCCCGCACGCTGTCCTGGCCGGAAAGGCGTACCGACACCCCTTCAGCGAGCAAGGACGCGAAAGCCAGAGCTTCGGCCGTTGCAAAGTTAATGCCATGTCCGGTTTCGATGCTTTCAAGCCGCTTCTGGTAGAATTGAGCGACCTTCTGATGCGCATTCATAGACCCCGGGATGACGCTAGAAACCCGCCCGAGGTCGCGGAGCTTCTCGACCGGCAACCCCGTCGCAACGGGTCGAAGGATCTCTGCAGCATCCGCCCGCCTGATGCCCACCCAAGATGGCATCTGGCCAGGAGAACTATTGGGCCTCAAGGTTTCGATGGATCCGTATCCGCGCTGCAGCTCGGCGCGAAAATCGGCGGCCCTCTCGTCGACCCTTTCGCAAATACCGGGATCGACGCCTGCCACTTCAGCGGCAAAGGCGGCCCGTAACGATGGCTTGCTGTCGACGACCGTCCACACCTTCGGCTGCGTGAAGCGCGGCTCGTCGAGTTCGTTATGGCCGTTCCGGCGATAGCAAACCAAATCGATCAAGATGTCGCGAGATGTGTGTCGTCGCCACGCCAGCGCGATTGACGCCATACGCATGACGGCCACCGGATCGTCGCCGTTGACATGTAATATCGGTACACCGGCAGCCTTGCCAATATCCGTGCAGTAGCGGGACGATCGCCCTTCCGAAGCCGTCGTCGTGAAGCCGATCTGGTTGTTGACGACAAGATGGATTGTGCCGCCGACTTTATAGCCGGCCAAGCCGCCCAGTTGCAGGACTTCGCTGGTGAGTCCCTGGCCGCAAAACGCGGCGTCGGTATGAAGCAGCAGGCACAACACATCGCCGTTGGCTGATGCGCGCTTGGCACGGGCAAGTCCTGTCACGACCGGTGCAACTGTCATAAGATGAGATGGATGAGGTGAAATGGAGACCCTCATACAGCATCCTTCGTGCACCAACTCGCCGGCGTAACCCAAATGATAAGGTACGTCGCCGGTGAAATCGGGCCCGCCGTCGGTCAGGTCCCGTCCCTTAATCTCGGCAAGTAGGATATCAACGGGTTTGTCGAGGACAGTGGCGAGAGTCGCCAAACGCCCGCGATGCATCCCCCCTATCGTCGTTTCCACAAAGCCGAATAGGCAGGCGCTTCTTAGCAGTTCACGCAAAAAAACGATGACCGATTCCGCCCCTTCGATACCAAAGCGTTTTTTCGACGGAAATTTCGTCTGAACAAACGTTTCGAACGTATCGGCGAGCGAAATGGATTCCAGCGCACGGGCGACGAGCTCGGCGGGAGCCGATGCACTCAACGAAGATTCATACGTGCGGTAAATCCAATCTCGCGCTGCCTCGTCATCGACGTGCGCCGCCTCTAATGCCGAAGTTCCGGAGTATATGCGGCGCAATTCCGCTTCCAATACAGCCAGCTTCATCGTTTGTGTTTGACCAAGGCTCACGGTCGTTTGGAAGTCCGGCTGGGCTTCTACCTCCTGTCGCACGCGGTCCAAGATGCCGGCAGTCTTCCGCTGATCGAGGCCCAGCGGATCAAGTTTAGCGTTCTCATGCCCATGAACGCGGTACGCCTCGATCAAGCGGCAAGCCAGATCGTCGATCGAGCGCGTGGTCGGTTGATCGCCGTTGTCTAGTTCCTCGAAGTGAATGCGCCAATCAACTGGAACACAAAAAGGATCGCGCCGGTAACGGGCGTACATATCTAGAAAAAATGCACTTGAAGTGGCGATAGGCAGGTTCATAAGCGAGGTCCGAATTTCGCTGCAAAGGCCTACATGTCAGAAGAACAGATGTATCGCCTGCTTTAGCGGATGTAATTTGCATCCGACGCGGCGTCCTTGAACGACGTGCCACGTTCAATCGCTTGCTGCATCGTGTGGTCAATGGTGAGCATCTTATCGGCCTCGGCTAGAACTCTCTCAACAGCATTGCGCGGCACCACGACGATACCGGTATCATCTCCCACAACGATGTCACCCGGTCGAACCGCAATGCCGCCAATCGTGACAGGCTCATTGATGCTTTCGAGCTTCAGGCGGGTCTTGCCGGTGACCGGCGTAACAAAGCGGCTTGCGAGCCACAGCCCGCAGGCGCGCATCTCGTCGATATCGCGGCAACCGCCGTCGATCACAACAGCGGCCGCGGATCTTCGCGCTGCCGCAAGTGACGCCAAACCGCCGAATGTCGATACGTCCGCGCCGTCCATATCTACCAAAAGTACCTGTCCTGGCCCAACCGCATTGATGACCTCGCCGACACCGAACGCTGACCGCGGAAACTGCCCACGCGTGCCGGCAGTTTCACGAGCCGTAACGGCGAACCCCGCGAAGCGACCTGTACCGCTTCGCTGCACCAAACCCCGCACAACTCCATCGAGACCGCAGGCATCCATTGCGTCAGACCACGTACTTGTACCGATCTCGCCGCAGCGGGCTAATAGCTGGCTGTCCTTATCGTTCATTTTATCTCTCCTCCGGTTTTCGTCGAAAGCACGCTGTGAGACGCCGCGGTCAAGAGCATGCTCCTGCACCTAGCGCTGCGCGCAGGCGCGCAAGGCTGCCACCATGAATCACCGAGCCTGGCAGCCGATGGCCGACAACAGCTTCTGCTAAAAGCGCGGACTCGATTAGCTTTTCAAGGTTTACACCCGTCTCAATACCCATTTCGTCGCACATAAAGACAAGGTCCTCAGTACAAACATTGCCCGCCGCGCCTTTGTGCGCAGCAAATGGACAGCCACCCAATCCTGCAACAGATCCGTCAAAAATTGTAACGCCCATTTCCAGGCCCGCATAAGCGTTTGCAATGCCCATGCCGCGCGTATCATGAAGATGCAGAGCAATTGTTAGATCCGGATTCAATTCGCGAACTGCAGCAAGGAGACGTTTCACGGATTTTGGCGTGGCCCAAGCCATCGTGTCCGCAAGTGAAACAATACGGATTCTGAAACCTTCTTCGTTGGCGAGCTCCGCAAGTTGGCTGATGAGAAATGTTACCTTGGAAGGTGATATTTCCCCTTCGAAGTTGCAGCCAAACGCGGCGCGGATCGAAATGCGTTCGACAGGGATGTGATAAGTTTTATACATCTTCGCAAGGCGTCTTTCACCGGCGAGATCATCGGCTGCCGTTCGATTCTGATTGCGTTTTAGGAAGGTCTCAGATGCGGTTAGCGACAGCGAGCCGACAATATCGACCCGCCCGGAAGCAATGGCTCGCTGCAGCCCTTTTTCGTTTAGCCATAGCCCAGTATAGCGGACGCCTGGAATCCGCTTGAAGCCGGCAACGATCTCTTCGGCATCTGCCATGCCTGGGACGGCGTTCGGATTCACAAAAGAAGCGACCTGGATCTGCTTCAGGCCGGTCTGCGATAGGCTATCGATTAGCTCGATCTTCCGAGCGGTCGGAATAGGTCCCTTCTCGAATTGAAACCCTTCGCGCGGTCCTTCTTCATTAATTTGAACCATCTTGGGTAAATCGGACATCGCCAACTCCTCTGATTACAGTCGCGCTGGCGTGCCGCACGGACGATAAACTCGGCAAGATGCCGAAGGGTCGGTCTTAACTCTATCGAGCAACAACTCTACGCCTTGGTCTCGCCGGTCCGGACCTTGAGCTCGCATGTCGCCGTCACTACACACCTAGGGCAACACAGATGCTATTCATCGCCAAGTATCCGAAACCCCAATCATCGAAAGCCGGGCCTCGCGGCGGACCCGAACTATCAAGAACGTAGCCGCGAGTAACCCTCGACAGTGATCGCATCTAATCGTATCCTATTTTGCATGAAAAATTATGCTATGCAAGATGCGTTGTAATTCGGCATTTTTTGGGACTTTTCCAGGACTAGACCTCCTGCTGCGGGCCAAGGCCGGCCGCCAATGTTTTGATTTTAATCAATCCGCGGTTCACAAAAACTGGTTTGCAAGAATATATAATGGAAACCATGGGGGGAGGATAAGACTGTGCCCAAAACTGCGCCGAAAATCCATGGAACGTCTGCCCGCAACGGTAAACGGTCTGAAAAGATATCTCCAACGCGCCCAGCCCTTGATTGGGAACTAATCTGGAATTTCGCTAATTCGGCGGCTAATGAAAGCCCTGACGATCAGGCGAGTCGCAACGCAACGACTTATTCCGCGCTCAAGCGCATGATCTTGAGTGGCCATTTTGGTCCTGGCAACAAGCTCGTGCATGAAGACCTAGCAGATCAACTTCACGTCTCGCGCACGCCGGTTCGCGAGGCTCTCGAGCGCCTCTACCAGGAAGGTTTTGTTACGCGTCTGCCGCGACGTGGATTCTATGTGACAGGGGTAACGCGGGATGAAGCCTACGACCTTTACAGCACACGCGAGGCTCTCGAATTGTTTGCGTTGCAAGTAACGCTCGCGCACGGCCCGATCGCACAGCCGTCAATGGACCGACTCTGGCACTATCTGCAGAGGTATGAGGAGCTTGCGAATTCACAGGCTATCGGTCAGCGGATAATTGCCGACGTGCTGTTCCATCTAAACCTCGCGACCCTATCCGGCAACCGCTATCTTGTCAGCAGGCTCGCTCAAATCTTTGAACTTCTCGGACTTAAACGACGACATGAGGGCTATAATCACAGCCGCGCGCAAATGGCGATTGCCGAACATAAACAGCTGCTCAACGCATTGGGCGCGTATGATAAGAACACTGCAACACAAACATTGCGCACCCACATCTCGTCTGCGCGTGATGCGTTGCTGTCTCAGTTATACGAGGAGCCGTCGGCATAAACAATTTGACAAAATTTGCCTTCGCACGGTCTGAGCAAAATAAACTCGCCCAAGCGTATCGAGGCAATGACCATTAGGTTAGCTGTTAGGTAACCCGAGCGCGATCTCCGCAATGCGCGGCAGAGCACCTGCTACTGTATTGCGCATGGCGCGCGCTTCCCGCCATTTTCGTTCGATGTCGTATTCGCGCGCGAAGGCAAACCCGCCATGCGTAGAGAAGGCAGCATCGGCAGCTTCCCACGCCGCATTCGCTGCTAAATAATGCGCCATAGTCGCTTCGCTGCGGCAGTCCCGTCCGGCTTCCCAGAGGGCGACTGCTAACTTCAATGCAAGCTCCGCGCCTTGGGATTCGATATAGGTTCGAGCAAGTGGAAATTGGATGCCCTGATACTTGCCGATCGGATTCCCAAACACCACCCGCTCCTTCGCATAATTCGTTGCCTTCCGGGAGAAGAACCGGGTATCGCCGTAAGCGGCGGCGGCGGCAAGGATGCTCTCAACCGCTTGGCTGCCTTCAAGATAGGCCGCCGCGCCGTTAACTTCACCGACGACACTTTTTTCGCTTAGTTCGAGATCCTTTAGAATGATTTCTGCGCCGCCGTTATTGTTCATGGCATCAATCAATTCAAATTGGATCGCATTGCCGCGGTGCTTCTCCAAATCAACTAGAAATAGAGAAACATCACCCGGCTCATCGCCAGAGCGCGCAGCGAGGAGCATAAAGTCAGATTTATCGATGTAGTAGACCCAGCGTTTCCGGCCGTCGATGATCCACCCATTGTCAGTCTTTAAGGCCCGAGTCTCCATTCGTTCGATGTTGTCACCAGCGTCTGGTTCAAACACTGCAAGGCTTTGAATTCTCGTCGTGTTGGCCGCAATGCGCGGAAATATACTCCGCTTCACCTCCTCGCCCGCGTATTTTGCGAGCAGCTGCACCAACCGGTTCTGTGCAATAAAAACACTGCCATTGCCCCCACAGGCGTGGATCGTTTCCACGATTTTTGCGACCGCCTCTAAGGAAAGGCCGACTCCGTCGAAGTCCTCTGGCAATGATGGGGATAAGAATCCGGATTGCGCAAGTGTCTTCACAAAATCCTCAGGATAACGCGCAGCTAATGGCGCATCTTCCAGATCCCGCCAGTATTTCGCTGGGAACCGCTCGCATATCGCTTCAATCGATTCGCAAATATCCTCGTATTCGTTGCTGGCCGCGGCAATTGTCAAACTTGCGTCTTTCATTAGACTCTCCCCGTCGTGCTGTCAGTAGGATCGAGGCAGACCAAGGACGTGCTGGCCAACGAAGTTTAGAATCATATTGGGGGAAACAGGCGAGTTGCGAGACATCCGCGTGTCGCGCCACTTACGCTCCACATCCGCCTCGCGGTCCAACGCGTCAGGGCCATAGGCCGAAAAACACAAGTCAGAACACGCCCAAACGGCCTCGCCAGAGAGGTATTTTGCCATGTTGACCTCGGCGCCGCATTTCAGGCCAGCATCGAACATCCCGGTGGCTTTTCGCACCATTAGATCTGCGACGCGCAGCTGTGCGTAGGCTGCTGCTATCGCAATATGCGTAGACTGATTGTTGCCCACCGCCCGATTCGAGAGACTAGTGGACTTTACATATCCAACGACCTTATCAAGAAAATACCAGGCATTGCCGATGGCCTCCGTAGAGACCAGGCAGCGTTCGGCGTTCATACCGTCTAGGATGTAGCGGAAACCTTTGCCTTCTTCGCCAATCAAGGCAGACGCGGGAATCCAAACATTGTCGAAGAAGATCTCCGTGGTGTTATGATTGACCATTGCGTCAATCGGTCGGATTTCCATGCCATTTTTCTTGGCATCGCGCATGTCGACTAGGAAGACCGAAACGCCCTCAGCGCGCTGTTTCACCTGGGCAACGGGCGTGGTCCGAGCCAACAGCAGCATTAAATCGGAGTGGGCTGCACGGGAGATCCAGACCTTTTGTCCGTTGATGACATAGCCATTGCCGCTTTTCTCCGCTCGAGTTTTGAGTTGAGTGGTATCTGAGCCTGTGGTTGGCTCTGTCACTCCGAAAGCCTGCAAGCGAAGTTCGCCGCGCGCGACTTTCGGCAGATACTCCTGTTTTTGATCGGGACTTCCGTGGCGAAGCACAGTTCCCATGGTATACATCTGGGCGTGACAAGCACCCGCTGCACATCCACTTCTGTGGATCGTCTCCAGAATAACCGCGCCAGCGCGAATCGGCAGGCCCCAACCGCCATATTCTTTGGGAATAAGAGCGGAGAGATACCCAGCGCTCGTCAGAGCCGTAACGAATTCGGTCGGATAGTTTCCGGACGGAGGCTTGTCCTCAAGCTCCCGCCAATAGTCGGCTGGAAAGCTCTTGCATAGCTCTCTTACGCTTTCCCGAAGCTCTTGGTAGTCGTCTCCGACCTCGAATTTTACTGTCTGGTCATTCATAAACCTGCCTCGTATTAAGTGTTTGGCGCAGCCCTTTGTGTTTCCCAATCCTTAGGCTGAGTTCGGGCTTACGATCTTCTATTGCCCCTTGAAGTCTGCTTTACGTTTTTCGTTGAACGCTCTGACACCCTCGAGTCGATCTTCGGTGCCTACTAGGCGGTTGTACGCTTCGATCTCAAAGGCAAAGCCATTGTAGAGGTCGACTTGTGCCGCGATGTTGATCGACTTCTTGGCCTGAATGATCGAAAGAGGCGCGTTGGTGCATATCAATCGCGCAACCTCCAGCGTCTCATCCATCAAAGTTTCATTTTCGCAAACCTTATTGACTAGCCCCCATTCGTAGGCCTCTTCCGCGGTAAACGGCTTGCCGGTGAGGATAATCTGTTTGGCACGACGCGCACCCACGGCCCGCGGAAGATATTGGGTACCCATGCCGCCCGGCATAATACCCAGAGTTACTTCCGTTAGCGCGAACTTGGCTTTCTTGGCGGCATAAATGAAGTCGCAGCCAAGCGCGGTTTCCGCGCCGCCGCCATAGGCGGCGCCGTTAACTGCAGCGATGATCGGCACAGGGCACTGCATCAATGCTTGCCGCGCTTTCTCAAAAAGACTGTGCTGACGCTTCCATTGCGCATCGGTCATATTGTTGCGCTCTTTTAGATCGCCGCCAGCGGCGAAAACTTTGTCGCCAGCTCCGGTAAGTACAATGCATCTGATGTTCTGCTGGTCGATATAAAGGCTCGTCCAAAGATCGAGAAAATCGTACCCCATCTGTGTGTTCGTCGAGTTTGCTGCCTCCGGACGATTAATCGTAACAATAAGTAAATGATCATCAATCCGATCGAGCTTCAGGGTTTCGTATTGTTCCTTCATGACCCCTCCCACACAGTTACTCACGATGATTTCAATGATTCACAGACAGCCGCTCGGCGATACTTTTAAAGGTCGGTCAAAGCTCGCTTAGATGTTGCTGCAGTTCCGGCAATACGGCGAATAGATCGGCGACTAGCCCGTAGTCGGCGACCTGGAAGATCGGCGCCTCCTCGTCCTTATTGATAGCAACAATCACCTTGGAGTCTTTCATCCCAGCGAGATGCTGAATCGCACCGGAAATTCCGACCGCGATGTAGAGATCTGGCGCCACCACCTTGCCGGTCTGACCGACCTGCCAGTCGTTCGGCGCATAACCGGCGTCGACCGCGGCCCGCGAGGCGCCCATGGCGGCGCCAAGCCTGTCGGCCACCGGCTCGATATATTTGGTGAAGTTCTCGCGGCTCTGCATGGCGCGGCCGCCGGAAATGATGATCTTGGCCGAGGTCAATTCGGGACGATCCGACTTCGACAGTTCTTCGCCGACGAAGGACGATAGCCCCGGATCGGCCGCCGCCGCGACATTCTCCACGCTGGCCGAGCCGCCCTCGCCCGCCGCCTGGAAGGTCGACGTACGCACGGTGATGATTTTCTTGGTGTCGCTCGATTTTACAGTCTGGATCGCGTTGCCGGCATAGATCGGCCGCTCGAAGGTGTCGGGCGCGATCACCTTGGTGATCTCGGAAATTTGCATCACGTCAAGCGCCACCGCCAGCGGCTCGACGGCGCCTTCCGTCTTCACCAGGATGCCGCGGTCGGCGCCCATGGCAAGCGCGGTGCGGATGGTTTCGGAGGCCTGTTGCGGTCCGATCGACACCGCGACGATCTCAATCGCCTTGCCGACTTCCTTTAGTCGGATCGCCTCTTCGACGGCGATTTCGTCGAACGGATTCATCGACATCTTGATGTTGGCGAGTTCGACGCCGGAGCCGTCCGGCTTGACGCGGATCTTGACGTTGAAGTCGACCACACGTTTAACGGGCACTAGAATTTTCATTCCTTTTGCCACATTGCGTACCAATCGGATCCATTATTGCATCCAATAACGTGACGGTGCTATAACGTCAAGATCTCGTCAAAATGGATGGGTCGGCCAACATCTTAGGAAAGGGCGAGCAAAAATGGACCATCGCCAATCGACGACTTTAGCGCCGATAGCGTTATGGCTCACCGAATTATGCCACGCGCCGCCTCTCCACTGGCAAGGATATGGCAGCACGTAGGTCCCGTTGTGGTCCTCACAGAGCAGCTCTACCAGATGATCGCGAGGTGGGGCCCGCTGACACAGCGTTCCAACGACGAAAACCCGTATACCGAGGTTAAATTGAAGCAAACCGCGCCAGGTTGGCAATGCGTGTTTGACCGTGGCCGTTGCACCGCGGGCAACGAACATCATCAAGTGCGGTGCAGATTGGTGCATTCGGGTCGCGTCGCTTAAAAGTCAGATCAAGATCGACGATCGTGCCGCAACTATCGCAGGCGACTATTAGCCAATGATGTTTTGAAATAAGCGCAGCAGCAATCGTAGGCCATGACCAAACAATCTTTTTAGCTGCAAGTTGAGCGTTGAACTGCTCCACTGTGGCCTTCGCCTCGGCCACCGCTTTCCAGTCGTGCTCCATGGCTCGCAAGACATTGCGGATTTGCTCGCTTCTGGCGCGGCCATTTCGCTCCGGCATATCGTTCCCCGTTTCGACCCCGGCACAAAGTGAGAACACCACCAAGCGGAAGTCAATAAAAGAAGCCCCAGCCGTAGGGCCGGGGCAAGTATGGGGGATTCAATAAAGGCGTCCAGGGGACGGACACCTTTACCGGTGTATCAACCCCGCCCCATGGTGTTAGTTGCACGGACGTACGAAAATCAGGGAACGGCCACCCCAGCGCAGCGTTGAATCGCGTCAGTCAGTTGCGTTTTGTGGAGTGAGTTATGGCCCCGCGTGCGTACTGGAAAGGCTATTTGCGCCTTTCTCTCGTCACCTGCCCCATCGCGCTTTTTCCGGCAACGTCCGAGCGCGATAAAATCCGTTTCCATCAGCTCAACAAAGCCACTGGCAACCGCGTCCGCTATCGGAAAGTTGACGAAGGTAGTGGCGAGGAAGTTGAGCAGTCAGACATTATCAAGGGATACGAAGTCGAAAAAGGTCAGTACCTCGAACTGACGGCGGACGAATTGGAAGCGGCTGCTGTCGAAAGCCTTCGCAAAATCGACATCGAACAGTTCGTTCCTCAAAAAGAAATCGACGAACTTTATATTGGCAGCCCGTATTACATCGTCCCGGACGGCGATGTCGGCGCCCAAGCGTTCGCCGTCATCCGTGAAGCAATTAAGGAAGCCGGCATGGTTGCCCTGGGACGTGTCGTCTTCACATCACGCGAACATGTCATCGGTATTAAGCAGCGCGGCAAAGGCATGATGGGTGTGACGCTGCGCTACCCATATGAAGTGCGCAAAGAGGACGACTATTTCACAGACATAACGGATGAGAAAGTGACCAAAGATATGCTCGAACTTGCTCGACATATCGTCCAGAAAAAGGCAGGTCACTTCGATCCTAACAATTTTGAAGACCATTACGAAAACGCCTTAAAAGAACTGCTCAAGAAAAAACAGCACGGAGAAAAAATTATCTCTGGGGCCGGGGAAAAGCTGCCGTCCAAGGTCATCAATCTCATGGATGCTCTGCGTAAAAGTGTGAAGGCCGATTCTGCACGGCGCGATCCTGCAAAGCGCGGCAGCCCTCATCCTGCTCGGAAACTAGCGGGACGCTCCGCAGCACGCCACCGGAAGGCTGGGTAGTATCATGCAGATGAAAGAAGCACTTCTGGCTTTGGTCGAAGCCGTGCGGCTCGCCCGCTTAGAACTGTCTGTATATCGCGATGAACAATACCGAGCCACGCCCGAATGGACGGTAAATCGCCTCGCTACACTTCTCGAAGACAGGTCAGTTGACGCAGCTATGGCATTGGTCGCACCAGACGCTGAAAGCCCTTCCATCGTGCCGCATAATGAACAGAGGCAGCAAAATAATGCGTAGTCCAAGCCTCGCGCCCTCTCATGACCCTGTTTATCTTGTCCTATGCGACTACGGCAAGCTGGGGTCTGCGTATGTCGAGACGCCGTCCGTCAGCACCGAACGCGATGTCGTCGAGAATATTCTCCGCGGCGAATACGACCGGCCGCTAGAAGTCACGGCCTTTGACATAGGTGAAGGCTGGTCACGCGATGTATCGGAAGACGTGGCAGGCCGCGTAGTGGAGCGCGCTCGTTCTGAGAATCGAAAGCTCGCAGAAGGCGCAAAGTCTTTTGTAGAAAAGCATCTTGATGAAAAGCTGGAACCAGAACTGTGCCTTGGGCCAGATTGAAGAAGTCCAATATTCGTTGAAGGCCGCGTCCCCTAAGGATTTATTTTTCATGTGTGGTGCGTTCGTTAAAGAAGACGAAGGAATGGGGCCCTTCCCGAGCGACCTACATCCCCCGCCCAAATTACGAAACTATGTTTAAAGTGGCGCTCTTGGAGCAATGCGCAGAAAAAGTTTTGCGACCGCCGAGTAACCTATTGATTGTTCTAGATACGAAAAGCGTGAGTTTTGCTGCTATCTCGCTGATATTTCTACAGACCATCTAGCTTCCCAAGCTGCATACGAGGGTTCGATTCCCTTCGCCCGCTCCAATAGTTAGCCGAAATTGGCAAGACAGTTTTGTCAATGGTTTTGCAGGATTTGTTCATCCTTTAAATCGAGGTAGATCTCACCGCGAGATTGAAGGCGGATTAGATCTCGGCCTGATTTTGGTCGGGGACTACGCGTCCGTTGAGTAGGGAGTTTGCGTCGAAAGCCCTGTGCTGACGCCATTATTTGCAGTCTCTGGTGTTCCCAGAGCCTTATTTCGGTAAATGACATTGAATGGATTGGCGTCTACCCGTTAGACTGGTTAAGTTCGATGATGTGCAACTGCAGCAAAACGCGGAGTGCCTACGATGGTTCGGTATCTTGCCGCTCTTTCCCTGGTTGCGCTCATGATGGTTGGGCCCGCGAGTGCTGCAGAATTCGGGTCGAAAGAGGAAGCGATCGCGATGGTCAAACGCGTTCAGGCCGAATTCAAGAAGGACGGCCCCGCGGCGACCTTTAAAGATGTCTCAGATAAATCGACAAAAGATTACCACGACCGCGACTTATACCCGTTCATTTATGACATGGATGGCAAATGTGTTGCCCATGGCGCGCGGCCGGCGCTGATTGGAAAGAATCTGATCGATCTAAAAGATCAGGACGGAAAATATCTCATTCGTGAATTGATCAAGATTTCCAAGGACCCGGGCTCCGGCTGGGTTGACTACAAATGGCCTAATCCGATTACCAACAAAATCGAGGACAAGTCGAGCTACGTTGAGAAAATGGGAAACTACTTCGTGGGTGTCGGAGTCTATAAACAATAAGTCATATCGCTCTTCCCGAAAGGGGCGATAAAAACAAGTCAATGGAAGCATCCAGAGTTTGAGAGTTTTCACGCCTTTGGAAAACCTTCCAATTCAAATCAAAGCATTCGCAGCATCGGCCGTGCTGCTAATTTGTCTGATTTTCCTCGGCGCAATTGCCTACGTGACATTGGACAATTCGCAAAAGGGTCTCCAGACCCTCTCCACTACGATTTTGCCAAAGCAGCAGGCATTCGCGTCGGTTAAGGATGCGATCGTTGCGGTGCAGATGAAAACGTTCCGTTACGTCTCCTGGGCCAGCAATAGCGTCAATGAAAGTTTGCTCAAAGCGCTGAGCAATGAAATCGATAGCGATTTGCGCACAATCGGCAAGGATCTTGGGACACTCGCAAACCGGACGGATTTGTCCGCCACCCAAAAATTGGAATTGAACGACCTCATTTCAAAATGGAAAAAATACGACAGCTCGGCGCGAGACAATCTCGACGTGGCCAGTACCGACGCCGCGATGGGAACTATGATGCTCGGCCAATCCGATGAGAAGTTTATGGACGTGGCGAACGATTTTCAGAAAATCGCCAATTCTGTGGTGGCGCGGACAAATGAAATAACGACCGAACTCTACACCGACGCGCAGCGCAAGAAACTCGTTTTGGCGATCGGTGCATCAATCGGGCTGCTGCTCAGCATTGTCGTTTCGATTCTAGTTTCAAGGTCGATCGTGCTGCCGATTAAATCTGTAACCAATGCCATGCAGCAATTGTCGTCAGGCGATACGGAGGTGGAGGTCGGTTATAGCGGTCGCCGCGATGAGATCGGGCAAATGGTGGAAGCCATCAAGGTATTTCGCAAGACCACGATAGAGATGCGAGCACTGGAGATTGAGAGCTTCGAAAGCGAGAAGAAGAACCTGCAAGAAATTGGAGAGGCTCGAACGCGCCTGACCGACGCAATCGAAACGATTTCCGACGGATTTTCTCTGTACGACGCGGACGACAAACTCATCATATGTAATAGCCGGTACAAGGATCTATTTGCCTCTCATATTGATGTCCTGGAGCCCGGGACGCCTTTCGAAAAAATCATTCGCACCACCGTTGGACGCGGGCAGATCAAAGATATGGACGGCGACGCTGAAGCCTGGGTGGCAGACAGAATCGCCAAGCATAAGTCCGCCAGCGGCACGCATATCCAGCACCGTAGCGATGGTCGTTGGGTCCGCGTCAGCGAGCGGCGGACCGGTAACGGTGGTGTTGTTGCGATCTACGCCGATATCACCGAGCTCAAGCAACGTGAAGCCGAACTCGCAAGTCTTGTGCATGAACTGGAGGTTGCGCGTGACGCCGCGCAGGAAGCAAGCCGCACGAAATCCAGTTTCCTCGCCAACATGTCGCATGAATTGCGCACGCCGCTTAACGCCATCATCGGCGTGACCGAAATGTTGCGTGAGGATGCGCAGGATCTCAAACGCGATGATGAGATGGAGCCGTTGGACCGCGTCCTGCGCGCCGCCCGCCATTTGTTGGCGCTAATTAACGACATTCTCGATTTGTCGAAGATCGAGGCCGGAAAAATGGAGCTTTTGCTGGAGCGTTTTTCGATTGCAACTTTGATCAACGACGTCAGCCAAACGGTCGAGTCAATCGCGAGCACGAACGGCAACCAAATCCTGGTGCATTGCCCCGAAGCGGTTGGTTCGATGTATGCCGATCAGATTCGTGTGCGCCAAGCTTTGATGAACTTGGTCAGCAATGCGAGCAAATTCACCTCCAACGGTACGGTCACGATTTCCGCCTCCAGGGTACGATTGCCCATTGGCGAAGGCGTAGAAATTGTCGTTACGGACACCGGGATCGGCATGACGCCCGAGCAGCTTGGCAAGCTGTTCCAGGAGTTTTCCCAGGCCGATTCATCGACGACTCGCAAATATGGTGGAACCGGGCTTGGTCTCGCGATCAGCCGCCGCTTCTGCCAGATGATGGGCGGGGACATCTTAGTGGAAAGTGCGATCGGTCGCGGCTCGAAGTTCACGATCACGCTGCCAGCGCACGTCGGCGAAGCGGCGGAGCAAACCCGGGCGCCGGAACCAATGCGGCCCCGCGTCCCGGGGTCGTCGCAGCGGGCGCCTTTGATACTCATTGTGGACGACGACGCGACAGTCCGCGAAGTGGTCCGACGCTATCTTGAGCGCGAAGGATTTACCGTTGCCGAAGCGGACGGAGGACGGGAGGGCCTTCGACTGGCACGCGAATTGAACCCTGCGGCGATTACGCTTGATATCACAATGCCGGATTTGGACGGCTGGACGGTGCTCGCCGCGATCAAGGGCGATCCGGCACTGGCGGCCATCCCCGTTGTCCTGTTGACCATCCTCGATGAAAAAAATCGCGGCTTTGCGTTGGGCGCCAACGAATATCTGGTCAAGCCGGTCGATCGGGATCAACTCATTCGCGTGCTGCGGCAACTCAGTACGCCGAAAGACAGCAATATACTTGTCGTGGACGATGACGAATTAAGCCGCCATGGTTTGCGGACGGCGCTGGAACAAGCCGGATGGCAGGTCGCGGAAGCGGGTAACGGCCAAGTAGCGCTGGCGCGGCTCAAGGAAGCGAGGCCGAACGCTATACTGCTCGATCTCATGATGCCGGAGATGAACGGCTTTGAATTTCTCGATGAGGTCCGTCAGCGCGACGACTGGCAGGATATTCCGGTCATTGTGATCACCGCCCGCGATGTCAGTGCGGAAGATCGTGCGCGCCTCAACGGAAGGGTCGAGAGTATCATTCAAAAGGGCGGGCGGGACGACATGCTGCGTCAGGTTTGTGCCGTCCTTGAAAAATGTATCGACCGCCAAGCGCGGGAAAGGACGGCGGTCGCATGATCAAAGTTCTGTATGTCGAGGACAACGAAGACAATGTCTATATGCTCAAGAGTCGGCTGACGAGAAAGGGCTTTGACGTCCTGATCGCCACCGATGGCGCGCAAGGCGTCGCAATGGCTGCAGTCGAACAGCCCGAATTGATCATCATGGACCTGAGCCTACCGGTACTTGACGGTTGGGAGGCCACGCGACAGATCAAGGCGGCCGCCAGCACGCGACATATTCCGATTATCGCGCTCTCGGCCCATGCCATGACCGGTGACCGTGAGAAGGCGCTCGCTGCCGGTTGCGATGATTTCGACACCAAGCCGGTCGATCTCGATCGCCTGATAAAAAAGATGGAAAATGCGCGCGCAAAGGGCGGGGCATCGTGACAAATTCGGATGCCGCGCTTCTGGTGGTCGATGATAACGAGGACAATCGTTACACGTTAACGCGCCGTTTGAACCGGGAGGGCTATCAAAACCTCACGACTGCCAATAACGGGCGCCAGGCATTGGAGTGTTTAACGTCGCAAGCATTCGATCTTGTTCTGCTCGATGTCATGATGCCGGACATGAATGGCTACGAGGTGCTCGAACACGTCAAAGCCAATGCCTCATTACGTGACGTCCCGATCATCATGATCTCGGCGCTCGACGAAATCGACAGCGTCATCCGCTGCATTGAGCTCGGCGCCGAGGATTATCTCAATAAGCCGTTCAACCCCGTTCTTTTGCGCGCGCGCGTCGGCGCCTTGTTGGAAAAAAAGCGTCTTCGCGACGAGGTACGTAAAAACCTTGTTCGGCTCGAAGAAGAGATGGATTCCGCACGCGCGTTGCAAATCGGGATGTTGCCGCGTCATTTTCCCGTCTGTTCCCCCGAACAGCCGGTAGCCGTGCATGCCGTCATGCATCCGGCACGCGAGGTCGGCGGCGATCTTTACGATTGCTTTTATGCCGGCGAAAACACGTTTTGCTTTCTTGTCGGTGACGTCTCCGGTAAAGGTGCCTCCGCGGCGATGTTCATGGCGCGCACTCGCAGTCTGGTTCGGATAGCGGTAGAGTTATGGCGGCAATGGCGCACCGATGAGGTCCAACCGGGTCAGTTGCTCGAAGCCGTCAATCGGGAGCTCTGTCAGAACAACGACGAACGAATGTTTGTCACCGTGTTCCTGGGCATGTTCGATACGCGGACCGGCGTGCTGTCGTTCGTCAACGCAGGCCATCCGGCGCCGCATTTGATGCGCGCCGGGGGGGGCACCGCCCAGATCGATGCGAAGCCCGCGTTGCCGCTCGGTGTCCGTGCGCACGCAAAATTCGTAGGGCGAACGTTGTCGATCCAGCCCGACGACGCATTGTTCGTTTGTTCGGACGGTGTCTTTGAGGCGTTAAATGAAAAGGGCGACCTGTTTTCGATCGATCGGCTGAACAAGGAGCTGACCGCGGCCAACGGCGAGGATCCGGTTGAAATCGTTCGCGTCATAAAGAATGCCGTGGATGTCTTTACCGGTTCAGCGCCTAAGGCCGACGACGTCACCGCACTCGCTCTGCGCTGGCGGCCTGCTGGCAAAATTGCCGAAAAGGCCCGCGTATGAACCGTTCGGTCGAGATTTTAATCCACAACGACATTTCGGAGATTGCGGTCGTTCGGGACGCGCTCGAACAACTGGGGAACGAATTCAGTGTGCCTATGCGCGCGATCACGCAATTGCAGGTAGCGCTCGATGAGGTCGTCAGCAATGTCGTGAAATATTCATGGCCGGACGACGAAAAGCATAAGCTGCTCGTGCGCATCACGGTCGATGCCGCCGGCGTGGTGCTTGATATCTACGATGACGGCCAGCCATTCGATCCGCGCGACGCGCCCGAACCAGTGGCCCCGCCGGCAGGAAAACGCCCGCGCCCGGGTGGGATTGGCATTCACATGATCAAACAACTCGTCGATGATTTGGCATACGAGCGTATCGATGGACGCAACCACACTAGCCTGAAGAAGAAATGCGCCATCGGAGCGGTTTATACGGAGGATAAACAATGAATGCTAGCGCGCTTACCATTGGCCAGAGCCGCGACGACGGCGTCTGCGTGGTGACGCTGTCGGGCCGTATCGACAGCACCAATGCCAACGATCTCATGAACCAGCTTACCAGTCTGATCGCGTCGGGCGAGAAATCCATTGTCGTGGACTTCGCCGCGGTCTTGTATCTGACCAGCGCGGCGTTTCGTGCCTTACTAGTGGCGACCGACGAGGCCGAGCGAAATGCCGCGAAATTTGTTCTCTGCAGTCTGGGAGGCCATGTGCGCGAATTGTTCGAGATGGGTGGACTGTTGGAAGTGTTTACGATCCACCCGTCCCGTGCCGAAGCTGTTGCCCAGCTTGGTTGATTGGCTGTCCCACCATGGCTCGACCGCCTAATCTAGTTTACGCCGTAGACGAGGTTCCACCGCCGGCAATTTTAATCATTTCGGCCATCCAGCATGTCGCTGTAATGGCAATTACATTGATTTTTCCGCTTATTCTTGCACGCGAGGCCAACCTGCCGCAGGCGCAGGTTCTCGATCTGGTGTCGCTTTCCATGATCGGCCTCGGCTTCGCGACCGTGTGTTTCTCAATTCGTTCGCACTTCATCGGCAGTGGGTATCTCAGCCCGGCCGCCTATACAGCGATCTATCTTGGGCCCTCGCTGTTTGCGCTCCGCCGGGGCGGGCTGGACCTAGTGTTCGGCATGACGGTTGTCGCCGGACTTATCCAGCTTGGTGTGGCACCGATTCTTAATCGGCTGCGGGCACTCCTGCCATCGGAGATTGCCGGCCTAGTTATCGCGATCGTCGGCCTTTCGCTCGCGTCGCTGGGCGCGCGTTACAGCCTCGGCATCGACAGCAGCCAGTCGATCAGGCCGGAATACGTGATCGTATCGGGCGTGTCACTGGCGACGATGTGTATTCTCAATATCTGGACGAAGGGCTACGGCAAAATGTTCTGCGTGCTAATCGGCATAGTGGTCGGGTATTTCGTCAGCTATCTCGTTGGAGTGCTTGATCTTTCGGCCATCGTTCCGAAGACCGGATTAGTGCTATTCCACCTGCCGCGGCTCGACCACGTCGGCTGGTCGTTCGATGCGTATCTACTTGCGCCGTTCATGGTCGCCGCGCTGGCCGCGACGCTTCGGGTGATGGGCGATATTTCGAACGCGCAGCGCCTGAATGACGCCGATTGGGTTCGCCCCAGCTTTTCGTCGTTGGCCGGCGGCGTTTCCGCAAATGGCATTGCTATGATCTTCTGCGGGCTGACGGGCAGTTTCGGGATTAACAGCTACAGCTCTTCAATCGGCCTCTCCGGTGCCACGGGTGTGACTAGTCGTAGCGTCGGCTACGCCGTCGGGATCGGCTTCACCGTCCTCGCACTGATCCCGCCTGCGGCCGCCGCCTTTGCGATTATGCCGCTTCCGGTGATGGGAGCGGCGCTATTTTTTACTGCGGCATTCGTTCTCACCAGCGGGTTGCAGATGATCACGGCGCGCATGCTCGATGCGCGCAAGAATATTGTGATCGGATTCTCTTTTGCGATGGCGGTAGTTGCAGACATCTATCACGATGCGCTCACCGCGGTGCCGTTGGCACTCCAGCCGATCTTCGGAAATTCATTGGTGCTTGGTACAGTGTGCGCGGTGCTGCTCAATCTGATCATGCGCATTGGTGTGCGACAGCGCGTGTCGATCAGGCTCGCGGCTGGCGGCATCAATCGTGAGGCAGTCGAACAATTGTTGTCGGAGCAGGGCGCCCGCTGGGCCGCCCGCCGCGACGTTATCAACCGGGCGACGTTCGGCGTGGTGCAACTACTTGAGATCTTGGGCGATCCGCCCGACGGCGTCGAAGTTGAAGCAAGCTTCGATGAATTCAATCTGGACGTACACGTGAGATATGCGGGCACGCCTTTAGATATTCCCGAGCGCAAGCCGACCCCGCGTGAAATCATGGCGAGCGAGGACGGCGAACGGCTGCTAGCCGGCTATCTGTTGCGGCGGAGTGCAGACCGCATCGCATCGCGCCAAAGCGGCGATGCCGCCGAAGTCACTTTGCATTACGATCACTAGTCCCGGCTTAGAATAGGACCGATGGTTATTCTCGCAACTAAAAATTTTATTCAAATGTCGTGTGCAGAATAATCGAACTAACTTCAACCATTAAAAGAAAATATAATAAACTCAAATCATTACAAAGCGCTCAGGCATTGAATCTAAATAAAGAAATGGCGCGCCCGGAGAGATTCGAACTCCCGACCCCCAGATTCGTAGTCTGGGGCTGTGTTCGATAATTCCCGGTTATGTTCATCCAGCAAGACTGTCACGGTCAAAGCGACTCAAAAGTACTTGGTAATTGAGCTTCGGAATTACCGCCGTCTCCTTGCTGCTCGCCGTAGCCTTTGTGCCCACTGCCGGTCTTGGTGCCATCTTAGACGGGTCCGCATCTGCGACACACTATCCGGCATCGGTAGTGGTCTCTCGCAAATTTCGCTGTCGAGCCAAGCGACCCGCCGCTTGCCGTAATGTTCCGCCGGCTCATTGGAGATATGGCCGATGAGTGCGGCAACTTCAGCCGGCGGGTAAAGGGCTCTCATGTTAGCGATGAACTGGTCGCGCAAGCTGTATAGCGAGTAACGCTGGCGCTGACGCGGGAAAAGCGCCGCGCACACCTCATACAGCAGTTGCGCAACCTGCGAATGCCGCATCTCGAACTCATCCGCTATTGTCCACTTCCCGGCGCGGTCCACCATCTCCTTAATCGCTTCGAATGCGTGATCGGAAAAATTCGAGATTTCGAGAGTGCGGTAGCAGAAATTGGAGCGGCCGAAACTCGCGTCCGCGTTGACCACGTGCAGCCATGCCTGGCGGCCGCGCGAGCGGCTCGGATCGCTCCTAACCTCAAGATCCGTTGTCGCCCATTCAAACGGGCGCAAGCCGGTGGCGACACCGGCCGACAGCCAGCCCTTTAGCCACGGCACCGCCGCCGAGCGTGAGAACGTCGGCAAGATCTGCACGATCTCGTCAAAATCTTTCTTGTCGAACCGCTTGGCTCGCTCCTGTCGCGCCAGTCCTACCCGCCGGCCGAACTGCTCCGCTCGACCCTCATCAGCCCCGACGCCAATGTCGGCCTCTAATAGCGCGGCCGCCTCCTCCATCCAGATGTGCGGCAGCGTCTGCAACCAAATCAACGCCGCCGACCGGTACTGGCGCCAGCTTGTCATCTTCAGGCTCGGCTTTAGGCCGAATAACCAGTTGACGAAATCTCGCGGGTCGAGGTCTTCGGCAGCAAGATTCAACCCACTTTCCCGCCGGTAGCGGGCGAACAAGCCCCACCCGCGGGTCAGGTACGCCGCTTGGGTCGCAACACTCAGTAAAGCGGCGCCACCTTCCGCCGGAAGTGGACCGCAGATCACTACCCGGTGCGCGTCGCCCTGGCGCACCCGTGCCTCAACTAGCGCTCGCATCCGGTCCGGATCCGGTCCCACCGGAATAGTCCGCGGCGCTGCGTTATAGTCGGCCGGATCCGGCATTTTTTCGATGCCGTCCCGAGGTTGTTCGGTCAGATCCGCCATCACCTTGTCTCCCGTCCGTGATCAACGCCTCGCACCAATTTCGACGTCACTTACGCGGAAATTGCCCGGTTCCGTTGGCGGGGCAGTCTGAAAGTTCTCCCCCCGTTACATCAGTGGAAATGTAGTGTTTGCTTGTGACTTTTGTAGGGCCTTTTTATGGAAAAGACGTCAAGCCGTTTGGCAGTCAGTTTCCAAAAGCTATCGCCATATAACTCCAAGCAATTGCTACAATAATCCGCTGTAGGCCGTCAGCGACGTTAATGGTGGCACCGTGATCCACGGTATTTATGATCGCGTCGATTCGAACCGACAGTACGGTTTCCACTGGCAGGCCGGTCACGCAGCGCAATCGAACTTAGTCTCCGGCTCGTTTCTCCAGAAAACGGCCACAAAGCAGAAGATACGCGGAGACTTTCAGCAGAACCGCCCAAAGAATTTTCAAATTTGGGACGCAGAGATTCATCGCCTCGGGCAAGAAGCCCGCGAACGGCGGCCTTTCTCGCTGCGTTGAAACCCAGACATCCAGAGACCGGACTGGCTGGCTGGGGTGGCAAGATTCGAACCGCGAGATGGTCGCTTTCGCCTTGCTGGGTGACGAAATATCCACAAAAAGTGGTCAGGTTCCCAAAAGCTTCCCAAAAATATCTTCAACCGCTGCAGGTTCCCAGCGGCCTTTGGATTATCGATTGTTTGCAAGAGGATAGTGGTGGGCGCACCAGGGCTCGAACCTGGGACCCGCTGATTAAGAGTCAGCTGCTCTACCAACTGAGCTATGCGCCCGGAATGCCGTTTGCGGAGACCCCGCCCGGCGCGCGTGGCTTAGCAAAGCGATCCCGCGCTGTCCAGGCAGCACGGCAACAAACGAAAAGCCGCCGGGCGAACCCGGCGGCTTCTGGAGCCGGCGCTGAACGGATCAACGCAACCCGTGTCAACTAACCACCCCAACTACTCGTCGTGGACCGCCCTATTGCGGTTGCGGGCCACGCTGCGGTCCCATCGGGCCGCGTTCATTGTCGCCTTGACCGCGATGCATCCCGCCGTGCTGGCCATGTTCACCTCGTTCGCCACCACGCCCACCGAGCTTGGCGAGCATGACGAAGCGATGCTGCTGGCCCTCGTCCAGGCTCTTGTAGAGCGGGCCGGCGGCGTCAGCGAGTTTCTTGAGCGCGGCGCCGCGCTTGGTCATCACGTCGGCGCGCAAGTTGAGCCGCTCGACCGGATCCTTGGGCTTGTCGGCGCTGGCGCGCGCGGCAAACCAGTCGGAGCGTTGCTTGGCAAGATCGCGCAGCGCACTTTCCACCGGCGGCCAGTTCTTCTCCTGCTCGGCCGTCAGCTTGAGCCCGGCGTGAACCGCCGCGATCCGCGCATCACCGAACGCAGTGATGTCGGCCGCAGTGGGCCGCCAGTGTCGCGCGTGGTCGCGTCCGCCCGGCGCCTGTTGCGCGTAGGCGAGCGTAGCACCGGCGATCGCAAGCGCGGTCGATCCGGCAAGTACAGTCTTCCACATGAGATTCCTCCAAAGGTATTTTCCGATGGAGTAATAGTGGAATGCCGCGGCGGCTTTACAAGTTAAAGTTTGGACAGAGATTACGTGCACGCAATCTAGATTTATAATTATTCATTTAGCCGGATTTACAATTGTTCACCGGGCCGTAAAATATTAATAAAGCACCCCGAGCGCGCGCGGCAGCCACAGCGAAATTTCGGGGATGTAAGTCACCATCACCAGGAAAACCAGCATGGTTGCGAGCCACGGCAGCACCGCCACTGTAAGCTCCGCAATTCCCATTTTTGTAATTCCGGCAGCGACATAAAGATTAAGCCCGACCGGCGGATGGCAGAGGCCGACCTCCATGTTCACCATCATCAGGATTCCGAGGTGAACCGGATGCACGCCCAAGGCGGCAGCCATCGGAAACAAAATCGGCGCCATGATCAAAACGATGGCCGCCGGGTCCATGAAGTTGCCGGCCGCCAGCAACACGATATTGGTGATCAGCAAGAACGCGACCTGGCCAAATCCCTGCGCGGTCATCCACTCCGCCATCGACTGCGGAATCTGCTCAGATGTGAGCAACCAGGAGAACACCGCGGCATTGGTGATGATGTAGAGAATCATCGCGCTCAGCGAGGCGGCGCGCAGTAGCACCTTCGGCACGTCGGTGAACTTTAATTCCTTGTAGACAAACACCGCGATGAAGAAGGCATAGACCGCGGCGACGGCGGCCGCCTCGGTCGGCGTGAACAAACCGGTATAGATACCACCGAGCACCAGCACGATCAGGAACAGGCCCCAGAAGGCCTCGCGAAAGGCGCGGAACCGGTCGCGCCACGCGGATTTGTTCATGCGCGGATAATCGTTGCGCCAGGCGCGATACCACGTGGTCACACCCAGCAAAAAAGCCAGGATCAATCCGGGCACAAGGCCGGCAATGAAGAGCTGGCCGACCGAGGCCGAATCGACAATGTGTCCGTCCGGGCCTTTCGGTTGCATGCCGCTGGTCGCGACCGCGAAGATGACGAGATTGATTGACGGCGGAAACAGGATGCCGAGCGCGCCCGAGGTCGCGATCACGCCGGCGCCGAATCGTTTCGGATAACCGTGCTCGACCAGCGCCGGCAAGATGATGGTTCCGATGCCGACCACGGTTGCCACCGACGAACCGGAAATCGCTGCGAATCGCGCGCAAGCGACCACGCCAGCCAGCCCCAGACCGCCGTACCAGTGCCCGATCATCGATGTCGCAAAGGCGATCATGCGGCGCGCTACACCGCCGGAGGTGAGGAAATTGCCGGCCAGGATGAAGAATGGAATCGCCATGATCTCGAAGCGATCGATGCTGGTGAACAGCTTGAGACCGACCATCTTCGGATCGACGCTGCTCAGGATGAACAGATAGGTGAGCACCGAGAGGCCGAGCGCGATGGAAATCGGGATGCCACTCGCCATCAGCGCCAGCAGCAGCGCAAACAGCAGCTCCGCCCGTACCGTTTGCGAGAGGTGGATAATTTCGAACCGGGTGGCGACGCAGATCAGCGTGAGCGCCACCGGAATCGCGATCAATAAAAACGCCGAATATTCGGAGGCGCTCGAACGCGGCGATGCGGTTTGAATGGACATCACACCGGCGCCGCCGCTGGATCGACGACGGCCGGCACATGATCCGGCGTCGCAACATGGGCATCATGGGGATTAATGCCCGTGCGTAAGAAATTCCACGTCACCTGCAAGAACCGGAAGCACATCAGGTAGGAGCCGAGCGGGATGCACAAATAGATCATCCAACTCGGCCACTCGAGCTCGGGCGACACCTGATCGCCATCGAGGTCGTAGACATAGACCGCGCCCAAGCTGCCGATGACGCCGGTAAACAGCGCACCGCAAAGCAACGCGAATACGACGACCGGCTTGCGTGCGGAAGGCCGCAGCATGTTGACGAACACATCGACGCCGACATGGATGCCGGTCCGAACGCCGAGCGCGGCGCCGAATTTCGCCATCCAGACGAACATGTAGGTCGCAAGTTCCTGCGCCCAGGAGAGATTGATCGAGGTCAGCTCTTCATAAACCCAATTGAACGTCACATAGATCCACATAATGCCATGCGCTTTGCCCCAATTGGCGAAAACGACGGAATTGCTCGCCCCATAACGGTGGACGACGCCGACAAAGGTGATAATCGTCGCCGCTGCAATGAGCGAGACGATAATCACCTCCTCAAGCCGATTGAGGATTCGATTGAGCAAGGCGCCTTCCCCCACGGAAGTCCGGGTTCGTGCCCGGATTATTTTTTAGGCCTTATGACAGCAGCCGCCCTTGCGAGCGGCTGCCGTTGGTTGCGCTAGGCCGCCCCCTCAGAACGCCGGTGTAAAACCAGAAGCTGCGTAGATCTTCTCAATGAATTCCTTGCCGAACCGCTTCTGCATTTCGAGATGAACCGGCATCAGCTTGGCGATCCACGCCTTCTTCTCGGCGGGCGTTTGGTCGTGGACCTGGATTTTGCCGGAAGCCCTAATCTTCGCCAGCGCGTCGGCATTGTCCTTGGCCGCGGTATCGTTGAAGAACACGGTGGTCTCCTTCACCGCCTTGTCCAGTCCAGCGCGCACGTCCGGCGGCAGGCCTTTCCACCACTTGTCGTTGGTGATCAGGGCGTAGGTCAGCCGGCCGTGATAGGACACGGTCAGATTCTTCTGAACCTCGTAGAGCTTCTGCGTCAGGATGTTGGACGGCACCTTGTCCTCGCCATCCACGACACCGGTCTGCAGCGCCTGATAAAGCTCGCCGAAGCCCATGATCTGCGGGATGGCGCCGAGTTCGCGCGCCACGGCATCAAGCACCTTCGAGCCTTGGATGCGCATCTTTAGGCCGCGGAAATCGTCCGGCATGATCAGCGGCTTGTTGCAGGTGTAGACGTGCGCGCCGTTGTCCCAATAGGCCAATGGCTCGACACCTTTGGCCTCGAGCTTCTTGTTGAGATCGGCCATCATCGGGCTAGAAAACATCTGGCGTGCGCGCGCATCGTCGCTCAGCAGGAACGGCAGATCGAAAATGTCGAATTCCTTGACGCCGAGGGGACCGAACTTGGAGATCGACGGCGCCAGGATCTGCACCGATCCGAGCTGCAGCGCTTCGAGTTCTTCCTTGTCCTTGTAGAGTGAGGAATTCGGGTAGATCTCGACCTTCACTTTGCCATCGGTGTATTTCTCGGCGAGCGTCTTGAACAGCAACGCCGCCTTGCCCTTAGGCGCGTCCGGCGAAACCACGTGGCTGAATTTGACGATGATCGGGTCGGCCTTGGCGATAGCCGGCACCGCGATGACGGCAGCCGCGGCTGCCGCGAGAATCCACTTACGCATTGACGTTCCTCCCGATTTAAGCGTGTAAGAACCGCTTTTTGTTAGGTTTTTCCGTCGCTCAAGCTGCCATTAAACCCCATTTCCGGCACGTAGACCTATAACCAGCTTTGGTGAGGGCGGCAGGCCGCCGGAGCTTACGAAAAATGCCGCGCTCCATGACAGGGCGCGGCATTCTGCGTTGCAGCACACAGCCGCGGCATCAGCCGACGTCGGTGGAGTGGATGCGGTTCTCGACCCCCGGCACCCGGTTCCGCTTGCTAGTCAGCTTGTTGAGCGCGCCGAGATAGGCCTTAGCCGAAGCCACCAGCGTATCCGGGTCGGCACCTTTGGCGGTATAGGCACGGCCGTTCTCCGACAGCCTCACCGAAACCTCAGCCTGCGCGTCGGTACCCTCTGTCACCGCGTGGACTTGGTAGAGCTCGAGCTTGGCCTCATGCGGCACCAATTCGCGGATCGCCTTGAAGATCGCATCCACTGGACCGTTGCCGATCGATTGCGTGGTGATATGGCGGCCCTCGATGTCGAGCGTGAGCGTGGCGGATTGCGGGCCCATGGTGCCGGCGATCACCGTGAGCGACAGCACCTTGATGCGATCATGCGCGGTGGCGATCTCCTCGTCGACCAGCGCCTCGATGTCCTCGTCGTAGATCTGCTTTTTCTTGTCGGCCAGCGCCTTGAAGCGCACGAAGGCGTCCTCGAGCTGATTGGCGGCCAATTGATAACCGAGCTCTTCCAGCTTGTGCACGAAGGCATGACGGCCGGAATGCTTGCCCATGACCAGCGAGGTCTGTTTCACGCCGACCGATTCCGGCGTCATGATCTCGTAAGTCTGCGCGTTCTTGAGCATGCCGTCCTGGTGGATGCCGCTCTCGTGCGCAAACGCATTACGCCCGACGATCGCCTTGTTGTATTGCACCGGGAACGAGGTCGCCGCCGACACCAGCTTCGAGGCACGCATCAGCATGCTGGCGTCGATCTTGGTGGGAAACGGCAGCACGTCGGCGCGGGTGCGAAGCGCCATCACGATTTCTTCCAGCGCGGCATTGCCGGCGCGCTCGCCAATGCCGTTGATGGTGCATTCGATCTGGCGCGCGCCCGCCTTCACACCGGCGAGCGAATTGGCCACCGCCATACCGAGATCGTTATGGCAGTGGGTCGAAAAGCGCGCTTTGTCCGAATTGGGCACGCGATTACGCACCATCTCGAACAGCGCGAAATATTCCTCCGGCACCGTGTAGCCGACGGTGTCGGGGATATTGATGGTGGTGGCGCCGGCATTGATGGCGGCCTCCACGCAGCGGCAGAGGAAATCGTGCTCGGTGCGGGTGCCATCCTCGGCCGACCACTCGACGTCATCGGTGTGGCCGCGCGCGCGGGTGACCTGCCCAATCACCATCTCGTAGACCTCGTGCGGCTCCTTCTGGAGTTTGTATTTCATGTGCACCGGCGAGGTGGAGAGGAATGTGTGGATGCGCTTGCGCTTGGCTGGCTTGATCGCCTCGGCGCAACGATCGATGTCCTTGAAGGCCGCGCGTGACAGCCCACAGATGACCGCGTTTTTGGAGCGTTTGGCGATTTCATGCACGGCGGCAAAATCGCCTTCCGAGGCGATCGGGAAGCCGGCTTCGATGATGTCCACGCCCATGGTGTCGAGCAACTCGGCAACTTCGAGCTTTTCTTCATGGGTCATAGTGGCGCCGGGACACTGCTCGCCGTCGCGCAAGGTCGTGTCGAAGATAACGACGCGGTCCTTGTCGGACTGGGTCTTGGAAGTCATGGGATTAAGTCCTTCTCGTCGAATGCGCCGTGGCGCGCGTCTCAAGGGTGCTGATTTTCTGTCCGTCGATCCCCCAAGTGCCCAGGCGTGCAATGCCCAGCCGGCTCTCAGGGGCGGATAAGCAGAAGGAGCGTTCCCAGAATGAGGGCGGCCGCGGGTTCGGCTTGCGCCGCCCGCTCGATCGCGCAGATGGTCTGCCGCGTCGACATTTGCCTTCGTACCCTCGTCTTCGACGGTTAAGGTCGCGGAACTAGGTAAAGTCCGCGTTAACCGCACGCTGAAGGCCCAGCTTTTAGCGGACAGGGGACGACGAAATCAAGCGCTTCGCCGCGATAGGTCAGCATTGCTGCCTGATCGCCAAAAGAAAACGGCATGAACAAGCAAGACGCATGAACACGGACGCAGGCGACCTCACCCGCAACGCGCTGCTGCGATCGGCTCTGTCGGTGCTGTTCATGGCTGCGATGCTGTTCGCGCCGGCCGGCACGATGGCCTACTGGCAGGCCTGGCTTTACGGCTTCGTGTTTATCGCGGGGACGGCAGCGCTCTCGGTCTATTTCCTCAAACACGACCCAGAGCTGGTCAGACGCCGCATGAAGGTCGGTCCAAGGGCTGAAACAGAACCCGCGCAAAAAATTATCATGGTTCTGGTTTTCAGCGGCTTCCTGCTGCTGATAATCGTCCCCGGTTTGGACCACCGGTGGCATTGGTCCGCCGTTCCAGTGTGGCTCGTGCTGGTCGCCAATGGGCTTGTTGCCCTGAGCTTCGTCGCGTTTTTCGTCGTCATGAAGCAAAACAGCTACGCGGCATCGACCATCAGGGTCGAGGCTGGGCAACCGGTCGTCTCGACCGGCCTTTATGGAATTGTCCGCCATCCGATGTATTCGGGCGCATTGCTGCTGCTGTTCTTCGCGCCGCTGGCGCTTGGATCGTATTGGGGCTTGCTTGTCAGCGCGGCCATGCTGCCGGCGCTGATCTGGCGGCTGCTGGACGAGGAAAAGGTCTTGTCACGCGGTTTGTCGGGTTACACGGACTATTGTCTGAAGATCCGCTATCGACTCATCCCGCATGTCTGGTGACGCACGCTACTTTTCCGCCTTCAGCGCCTTCTTCGCTTTTCTCAATTCCTTGAGCGCCTTGCCCGTAACCTTGGGGTAATCCAGCGCGAGTCCTTGCATCGCCTGCACCATGACGCCTGCCACCACCCTGCGCGTGAACCATTTGTGGTCGGCCGGAACCACGAACCATGGCGCTTGCGGCGTACTGGTGTGCCGGATCATGTCCTCGTAGGCGACCATGTATTTGTCCCAAAGCTTGCGCTCGGCCACGTCACCCATGGAGAATTTCCAACGCTTGGCCGGCTCGGCAATACGATCGAGGAAGCGTTTGCGCTGCTCGTCCTTCGAGATGTTGAGGAAGAACTTCAGGATCAAGGTGCCGTTGCGCGCAAGATGACGCTCGAAAGCGCGAATGTCTTCGAAACGCTGCTGCCAGATGCCCTTGCCGGCGGCAGGCTTTGGCAGCTTCTCACGATCCAGCAATTCCTTGTGCACGCGCACGGTCAGCACTTCCTCGTAGTGCGAGCGGTTGAAGATGCCAATGCGTCCGCTGGTCGGCAGGCGTTGCGCGGCACGCCAGAGGAAATCGTGCTCCAGTTCCTCCGCACTTGGCTGTTTGAAGGAATGTACCTCGCAGCCTTGCGGGTTGATGCCGCTCATCACGTGCTTGATGATGCTGTCTTTGCCGGCGGCATCCATCGCCTGCAACACGATCAGCACCGACCGCCGGCCGTTGGCGTAGAGCCGCTGCTGTAATTCGGCGAGCCGCTCGATGCCTTCGGCGAGCATGGCTTTAGCTTCTTTTTTGTCAACAGTAAGCTCGTAGAACTGCCTGGGATCATGATCGGCGAGGTGGAATTTATCCGGTTTGTTGACGCGAAAGCGCTTGGCGACATGACCGAGCTGCATGGTGTAGAGCCTAGCGCATGGCGAAGTGCTGCGCCAGAAACGCAGTGACAAAGCGCGGCATCGCATCGGTGAAATCGCTCACGCCGCGCACGATGCGGATGCCGGCAAGTTCCGGCTGCTTCTGGTGCGCCATATTCTTAAGGATGCGCACACGTAACGCCTCGGCGCCCTCCCCGCTCCGCAGCACTTTGACCTGCATGATGAGCGAACCGTCGAATACCGCCGTCCATCCGGGTTCGGCGGTAAATTCCGCTACATCCAATCCCGTTTCCTCTTTGAGCTCGCGTTGCACACTTGCGTCGAGATCGACCTGGCCATCCACGATGTCGTTGGGGTCGGGGGTCCCGCAAGGAAAATAAATGCGGCCGGCTTGCGCCGTATGCTCGCCCATGACGCCGAGCAAGAACGCGCCGTCGGCGCTGACAATGGCGGCAGCACCAAAGCAATCATGCACGCCCACGGGCGGGCGCCCCCAAGCGCGCCAGGCGGCGAAGCTCGCATAGTCGGTTTCCAGGTAGGCGCCGCGAAACACGCGGTCTGCCAGCGACTGGCTGTGCAGCACCAGCACGCGGCCGTTCCATACCGCCGGGACCTTGCGTTGTAACGCAGCGAAGAATTCGTCGATCGCGCCGCGCTTTTCCACCGCGTAGCTCCATGGCTGCGGCGCGAAGGACAATTCCAGCCGGTCGATATGGATGACTGATGGCTGGCCGCTCATGCGATCTTCTTTGCCTCGAACACGCGGCTTGGCGCAACGATCTCATTCTGCGCGGCGACCAACTGGATTTCGCGGCTGCCCGCCTCCGCTGTCTTGGCCAGCACACCGAAAATCGCGGACCCTGCAGCCGACAACGCGTGGCCGATCGCCCCGGTGCGCAAATAATGCGCAAAGAACAGCGCGGCGATGGTATCGCCCGCCCCGTTCACGCTGAGCGGAAGTTTCGGCGTGCGCAGATGAAAGCAGCCGGTCTCGTCCGACGCCAGCAGGTCGATGGTGTCCTCCGGCGTTTCATCGGTGTACAGCGACGTAACTAAAATAGCGCGCGGACCCAGATCGTGCAGCGCCTTCACCGCGTCGCGCGCCTGCGCCAAGGTTTTGCTCTCGCGCCCGGACAAATGATCCAACTCGAACTGATTAGGCGTCACGATATCGGCCGCCGGCACCGCTTGGCCGCTCAAGAACTCCGGAATGCCGCGTGCCACATACACGCCGCGCCCAATGTCGCCGATCACCGGATCGCAGCAGTAACGCGCCGCCGGATTGGCGCGCTTGAGGGTTGCTACCGCGTCGAGAATGGCTGCGCCGATGTCGGCCCCACCCATATAACCCGACAGTACGCCGTCGCATTCGCCCAATGCGCCGCGCTTCTCGATGCCGCCGACGACCTCGCGGATCAGGCTCGCGTCGAACACGCGGCCCTGCCAATCGCCATAGCCGGTGTGGTTGGAGAACTGCACGGTGTGAACCGGCCACACCTCCACGCCCAGGCGCTGGAGCGGAAACACCGCGGCCGAATTGCCGACATGGCCGTAAGCGACGTGCGACTGGATCGAGAGGATATTCATGCGGCCGACAATAACAGACACGGCGGGGAAATCCCCCGCCGTGTGCCGCCTTTGCAATTCCGCGCGGTCGCGAAGCTACTTCATCCCGGTCGTACCGGTCGCTTCGACATATTTGTTGGTGTAGGTCTTGCTCACATCAATGTTGGCCTTGGCCACGTCGGGCGAGGACAGGCTGAACACCGCCAGCACCGCGGCGGCACCCTTCGGGTCCATCTTGCCGGTGGTCGAATACATCGGAATGGTATTCTTCAAGGCCTGGAGATAGCCGGCCTTGTCCGGACCGACGAGATTTTGCGGCATTTTCTCCATCACCTCTTCGGGCGTGTGCGAATGGATCCAGGCCAGGGTGTGGACGATCGCCGTGGTCAAGCCTTGCGTTTCCTTCGGATGTTTCTCGATCCAGTCGGCCTTCGAATATAGCGCGCCCCGGGATAATCGCCGCCGAACACCGCCTGGGTGTCTTTTTGCGTGCGCGTGTCGCTCAGAATCTTGAGATCCTTGAACTTGTTCTGCAACACGGTCACCGACGGATCGAGCATGACGGCGGCATCGATCTGCCCCTGCTCCATGGCGGCGATCGCGGTCGCGCCCAGTCCGACACCAATCACTGCGGTCGAGTTCGGATCGACGCCGTTTTTCTTGAGCAGATATTTGAGGAAGAAGTCGGTCGAGGAACCCGGCGCGCTGACGCCGACTTTCTTGCCGGCGAGGTCCTTGATCGATTTGATTTCGTCTTTGTGCGCGGGCGACACGACCAGCACCAAGCCCGGATAACGGTCATAGGTCACGAACGCGACCAGCGACTGGTTCTTGGCGGCCAAATTGACGCAGTGGTCGAAATAGCCGGAGACCACGTCAGCGCTGCCGCCGATCACCGCGGTCAGAGATTGCGAGCCGCCTTTGAAGTCGACGATCTCGGCATCGAGCCCCGCCTTTTTGTACTCCCCAAGCTCTTGCGCCAGCATGGTCGGCAAATAGCAAAGGCATCCTGCCCCGCCGACTGAAATGATGACCTTGGATTGCGCGAGCGCGAAGCCCGACGACAGCAGCAGCGCGGCGGTGCCGATAACGAGCCGCCGGATGATTGCGGGCATGATGTCCTCCCTGATGTGCAAGGCCTTTGCTCAGGCCCTTTCGGGATCGAGGATAAGCCAGCATGGCGGGGATGACTAGGGCCGGGCGTCGGCGGCCAGCGGCCGCCAGACCAGCAGGCGTTTTTCCACCATCGTGACCAGCACATCGATGACGATCACGAACGCCGCCAGCACAAACATGCCGGCAAACACGCCGGCCACGTCGAACACGCCTTCCGCCTGCTGGATCAGGTAGCCAAGGCCCGCGGCGGAGCCGAGATATTCGCCCACCACCGCGCCGACCACGGCAAAGCCCACCGAGGTGTGAAGCGAGGAAAACATCCAGGACAATGCCGACGGCCAATAGACGTGGCGCATCAATTGCCGTTCGCTCATGCCCAGCATGCGCGCGTTGGCAAGCACCGTCGGGCTGACTTCCTTGACACCCTGATAGACGTTGAAGAAAACGATGAAGAACACCAGCGTGACGCCGAGCGCCACCTTCGACCAAATCCCTAAGCCCAGCCACAACGTGAAAATCGGCGCCAGCACCACGCGCGGCAGCGCATTGGCCATCTTCACGTAAGGATCGAACACCGCGGCGGTGCGCGGCTGACGAGCGAACCAGAAACCGACCAGCACGCCGCCGATCGAGCCCAGCATAAAGGCCAGCATCGACTCGAGCAGCGTGACCCACAGATGCTTCCAGATCACACCGGTCGCGAACCAGACAACGATCTGGGCAGCGACGTCCACCGGGTTGGAAAAGAAAAACGGCGGCAGCAGCACATGGCCAAATACCGCGTAGGTCGAGAATACGTACCACGCCACGACGAAAACGACCGCAACGAAAGCCTGCAGCAGGAGGAGCGAGACTCGGGACACGATTCAGGCTCCTCCCAGCTGCATCAAACGGCGGACGATCAGTACGGGTTCTTGAACAAGCCGATCATGCCGGTCGAACCCTTCACATGCCCGCCGAGCTTGTCGAACAGCTCCAGCCTGGTGAGGCCGGCCGGCAGCGCCTTCGGGTCGAGGTCGGTCGCGATCAGCACGAAGGTGTAGTGATGCGGCGATCCCGGCGGCGTGCACGGGCCCATGTAAGTGCTCTGCTTGGCGGTGCCGATGCCGCCAATATATTTGTCGGACGGTTTGCTGGTCTCGCCTTCGGCGAAAGACGTCACCGAGGCGGGAATGCCGTAGGCGATCCAATGATCGACGCCGGTGCCGCGGCCTTCCGGATCGGTCATCACCAGTGCGAAGCTGGTAGTGCCCGCCGGCACGCTCGTCCATGTGAACGCCGGCGACACATTTTCGCCGACACAATTTGGATTGGCTTTGCTGGCACCAGCCATCTTTTTCGGCAGCAAAGTGCCATCCTTGAAGCTGGAAGAGGTAATCGTAAACACATCTGCCGCCGAAGCACTCCCGGCCAGCATCAAAACGGTAGCGGCGGTCGCGAAGAGCAGTTTTTTCATTGCATTCCTCCAGTTTGTTTTTTGGTAGCCCTCATCACCAACAATGCTAGCGCAGTTAAATTCCCAATAATACCCAACGCATCAGGCCCCCTCCGCCTGCGCGTAGCCCTTGATCACCTCGGCCTTGAGCATCTGCCATATATCGCGGTGCAATGCGTGGAACTTAGGATCGAGCTTGACCTCGGAAATGTCGCGCGGCCGCGTCAGCCCCACCTTCCAGTCGCCGATGATGCGCGCCGCGGGCCCCGCCGACATGATCACCACGCGGTCCGACAGCGCGATCGCTTCTTCGAGATCATGGGTGACGAACAGCACCGCCTTGCGGTCGGTGCTCCACAGATCGAGCAGCAGGTTTCCCATGATCTGCCGAGTCTGCGCGTCGAGCGGGCCGAATGGCTCATCCATCAGTAGGATTTTCGGATCGCGGATCAACACTTGGGCCAAGCCCACGCGCTTGCGCTGGCCGCCCGAGAGCATGTGCGGATAGCGGTCGCCGAATGAGCCAAGGCCCATGCGCGTCAGCCAGTTTTGCGCCCGCGCGCGTGCTTCGTCGGACGCGGTGCCGGCTGTCTCCAGCCCGATGGCGACATTCTCCAGCGCGGTCTTCCACGGGAACAGTGCGTCGGCCTGGAACAGATAGCCGGCCTGGCGGTTGAGCGCGGCGAGCGGGCTGCCAAAAATATCGACGCGGCCGGCCGACGGCCCGATCAGCCCAGCGGAAACATTAAGCAGCGTAGATTTGCCGCAGCCCGTCGGCCCCACGATAGAGACGAACTCACCATCAGCCACATGAAGCGAGGCGCGCTCGACCGCGGTATAGCTGCCGCCGCCGGCGAGCCGAAACGCGATCGAAACGTCGCTCAGCGCGACGGCGGAAGTCTGCGCACTCGCTGTCGCTCCATCGGCCATGCAGATCCCTCGCGCCTTGCGCGCTTCGACGTTCTTGGGACGCACGCTATCCGGACCGCTCCGGCTTGCAAAGTATGGCCTAGAGCCCCTTGATCAGCCCAGCGTCGATCAGCAGCCGGTTGAAGCGGCGTGCTTCGGCGCCTTCGGCGCAGCCATAGAACAGGCCCCGGCACCGTTGCAGGACCCGCTTCTGCTCGGCGAAAGTCGGATCGAGCGGCAGACCAGCAGCTTCCTGGATGACGAGCGGCAGATACGGTGCTTCCAGCGTGCCGAGCGCCGAAGTCACATCGACCGGTTTGAAATTGACGGCATCGATTGCGTAATAGGTGGTGAAATAGCGCGGATCGTAGGCGTCCAGCCGGTCCGCGATCTGCCATTCTGCGAGCGATGGATCGATGATGCGCTCGGCAAAATCGGGCTGATGATCACCGAACCGCACCAGCATGAACGATTCATCGGGGAAGTCCCGGCGCAGCCGTTCCAGGAAGGCGCCATAGTCGCGCTCGCTCAAGCCTTGGCGCCGCACGTATTCGTCCACGATCGGCACATTGCCGAGGTTACGCCAGTCCGGCGTCAAATCCGGACGGAACGTGTAGTCCCAAGGAAAGTGATTGGCGGCCAGATAGGAGAAAATAAAAAGCGGCCCATTCTTGCGCTCGCGCGCGATCACCTGCGCGGCCTGGTCATAGAAGAAAAAGTCCGGTTCGACGCCCTTGGAGCCGAGGTCCTTGCTGTCGCGGAACTGCTCGACGCCGGTGGTGGTCTGGAAACCGCGCGCACTCATGAACGCGCCACGCGCCGGATAGAGCGTGAAGGTCTTGTAGCCGCAGTGCCGCAGCGCGTGCGGCAGACCGCGTTCGACACGTCCGGCTGCGATGCGGGTGACGAAATAGGCAAAGCGGCCGAACGAGCGCGCCGACAGTCCGGTGAGGACGCTGTATTCTGAAAACCAAGTGGGGCCGCCGGCGCCCTCCACGATGAACGAGCGCTCTTTGCCGTCGAAAGAATTGAAATGCCGGCCGTAACCCTCGGGCACCTTGATGCCGGGCGCCTTGCGGATGTCAAAGCTCGACTCGTCAAGGATCAGGATAATATGCGGTAGCTTGGCGGCAGGCTTGCAGGCGCCGGCGGCAACGAGACGGAATTTGCCGGCGACATCGGCGTCCGATTCCATATAGCCGCGCGTGGCGTAGGCCACGATCGCATCGACACCGGAATTGACGAATTTCGACACATAGCCGTCGCCCGAGAAGGCTTCGTGCGGCTCCATCGGGTCCGCGGCACATATGGCGGTGGCGGCGGCGAGGCAGAGCATGCCACCGGCAGCAGCGGCGCGCAGCCGCACGCGATAGGGATCGAGCCACCACAGAAAGGCGAACACCGGAATTGTTACACAGGCCGCAAGGATCACGCGGCGCAACAGATCGGGATAGATCGTCAGGAAGAACGCAATGGTATCGCGATCGAGAATCATCACGTCGACGAAATTAACTGTCATCATCAGCTTGTCGTACTTAAACTGCGACAGCAGAATGAGCGTGACGAATAGCGCGAGCGATAGCAGCGCCGCGATGGCCGGCCGCCGCAGCACGGCGAGCCAGAAAAAATTCAACAGCAACCAGGCGAACAAGAAAGTGGCCTTGCTCTCCAGATCGGGCTCGGTCGACGCCATGATGACGAGCGCTGCGGCGTGCAGCATGGCGGTGATAATGAGGGCCGCGCAATCGCGGCGCGACAGCGCCGGATAACTCGCAAAACGCGCAAACAATGCAGATGCAACAGGCGGCATGACCCCTTGACGACCCGGCCTGTCGCAACCCCACGCAGCGACCAGTCCACGGCCCCGCCGTCATAAGACTGTAATCAAATCATCATGGCAAGTTATCCGGGCCCGTCCCGGCACGATTTTCCTTTTGCGGTCAATACGATGGGCCAAAAGCCGCGATAAATGATGGTTTCCCGTCCGGCATCACGCATGCCATCATCGCCGCGATGATCACGGACGCCCGTCTTGCCGAAGCCTTCGCGCGGCTGCCCGATTACCTCGGCAGCCACGTGCTGGTGAGCATCACCGCGCTGGCCCTGGGGCTGGGCATCAGCCTGCCGCTGGCGATCGTCTCGCGGCAGCGGCCGGTGCTGCGCGCCGGCCTGCTCACGATTGTCAGCATCGTGCAAACCATTCCCGGCCTGGCGCTGCTGGCGCTGTTTTATCCGATGCTGCTCGCGCTCGCCGGCCTATCGGAACGGCTGTTCGGCCAAGGCTTCTCCGCGCTCGGCTTTCTGCCCTCGGTGCTGGCGCTGGCGCTCTATTCGATGCTGCCGGTGCTGCGCAACACCGTGATCGGGCTCAACGGCGTCGATCGCTCGTTGCTCGAAGCCGGACGCGTCATCGGCTCGAAGCCCGGTAAAGTGTTGCGCGACATCGAATTGCCGCTGGCGATGCCGGTGATCATGGCCGGCATCCGCACCTCGGCGGTGTGGGTGATCGGCACCGCCACGCTGTCGACGCCGATCGGTCAGACTAGTCTGGGCAATTACATCTTCGCGGGACTGCAGACTCAGAATTGGGTATTCGTGCTGTTCGGCTGTGTGGCAGCGGCGGGATTGGCGCTGATCGTCGATCAACTGCTGGCGCTGATGGAGCGCGGCGTCGAGTCGCATCGCCGCAGCATGGTGGTGGCTGGCGGCATCGGCCTGGCGCTGGTCGTGCTGGCCGCGTTGCTGCCCGGTTATGGCCGCGCGCAAGGCGGCTACCTGATCGGCGCCAAGCCGTTCACCGAGCAATACGTGCTGGCCGCGCTGATCGAGCAGCGGCTCGAAGCGCGCGGCTTGTCCGCGCAAGGGCGCAATGGGCTTGGCTCCGGCGTCATCTTCAATGCGCTCGCCGCCAACGACATCGATGTCTATGTGGATTATTCCGGCACGCTCTGGGCCAACCAGCTGCACCGCACCGACATCAAGCCGCGCTCCGAAGTGCTGGCCGAGGTTTCGCGCTGGCTCGAGACGACGCACGGCATCCGCATGCTCGGCTCGCTCGGCTTCGAGAACGCCTACGCGCTGGCGATGCCACGCGCGCGCGCGCAGAAACTCGGCATCCGCTCGATCGCCGATCTCGCCGCCCACGCCGGAGAGCTAACCATTGCCGGTGATTACGAATTTTTCGAGCGCCCCGAATGGCAGGCGATCCGCGACGCCTATGGCCTGCGGTTCCGCGCTCAGCGCACCATGCAATCGGACTTCATGTATCAGGCCGCGAAGGCCGGCGACGTCGACGTGGTGTCGGCCTACACCAGTGACGGCCGGGTCGCGCAATTCGACCTCGCCGTGCTCGACGACCCCAAGCACGCCATCCCGCCTTACGACGCGATTCTGCTGCTGGCGCCCAAACGCGCCCATGACGAGGCGTTGATCGCCGCGCTCCAGCCGCTGATCGGCGCCGTTCCGGTCGAACTGATGCGCGCCGCTAATTTGCGCGCGGCCGGCGGCGGGGCCGAAGCCTCGGCGGTCGAGGTGGCAAAATGGCTGGGGGAGCAGATTGGAAAGCGCTAGTTCGGGTAAGGGCTTTCGGCGAGCTCTTTGGCGCGCTTTTCGGTCATGTCGCGCATGCACCAGGCGGCATTGACCCTACTGATGCTACCCTCGCCCGCGGCATAGTAATCGCAATTGGCATCGCGATACTTGATCCAGGCGCGCTCCGCCGCGCGCAGCAAGTCGCGCTGGGCGGGCTCCGCGTCCTTGAGCGCCTGCTGATAGGCGGCCGTCAGCTTGCCGTCCCAATACTGTCGCTGCCTTTCCATGCACTCGATGATTTGCAACGTGCCGCCGTCGCAGTTTTCTCCCTTGTCGGACGGATCGCCTTGCGCGCCGGCAAAAGCCGGCCCTGCGAAAACCGCAAGGCCAGCCGCAAGAGCAAGGGCTTTCAACATCGAAGGGCTAGTTCTTCGACTTGTCGACCAGCGCGCGCTGCTTGATCCAGGGCATCATTTCACGAAGTTTCGCGCCAACTTGCTCGATCGGATGCTCGGCGAGCTTGGCGCGGGTCGCCTTGAACGAAGTCTGGTTGACCTTGTTCTCCAGCATCCAGTCGCGTGTGAAGCGGCCGGACTGAATATCGCCGAGGATGCGCTTCATCTCCGCCTTGGTCTCGGCATTCACCACGCGCGGACCTGAGACGTATTCGCCGTATTCCGCGGTGTTCGACACCGAGTAATTCATGTTGGCGATGCCGCCTTCGTAGATCAGGTCGACGATCAGCTTCACTTCATGCACGCACTCGAAATAGGCCATTTCGGGCGCGTAGCCGGCCTCGACCAGCGTCTCGTAACCGGCCTTCATCAGCTCGACCAGACCGCCGCACAGCACGGTCTGCTCGCCGAACAGATCGGTCTCGCATTCTTCCTTGAACGTGGTCTCGATGATGCCGGCACGACCGCCGCCGATCGCTGAGGCATACGAGAGCCCGAGATCGTGCGCGTTGCCGGAGGCATCTTTGTGAATGGCCACCAGGCACGGCACGCCGGCGCCGCGCTGATATTCCGAGCGCACGGTGTGACCGGGGCCTTTTGGCGCGATCATCAGCACGTCGAGATCCCCGCGCGGCTCGATCAGATTGAAATGCACATTGAGGCCGTGCGCGAACATCAGCGCCGCGCCGTCTTTCATGTTCTTGACGAGCGACTCGCGATAGATGTCGCCCTGCAATTCGTCGGGCGTGAGCATCATCATGACGTCGGCCCATTTGGCGGCCTCCGCCACCTCCATGACCTTGAACTTCTCGGCCTCGGCCTTCTTGACGCCGGCGGAGGTCTTGCGCAAAGCGACCGCGACCTCCTTGACGCCGCTGTCGCGCAGATTGAGCGCGTGGGCGTGGCCCTGGCTGCCATAGCCGATAATGGCGACCTTCTTGCCCTTGATCAGGTTTAGGTCGGCGTCGCGATCGTAGTAAACACGCATGATTCTTACCCCTACTCAGGCCACTCGATCGGGCCGATTTTTCGTTGCCGTGTCGATAGCAAGACGTGGATGCCCGGGACAAGCCCGGGCACGACGAAATCTAGCGAGCGTCCATCCCCTCCGGCCCTCTGGCGATGGCCGCGATGCCGGTGCGCGAGACCTCGACCAGGCCAAGCGGCAGCATCAGCTCTACGAATTGGTCGATCTTGTCGCTTTTGCCGGTGATCTCAAACACGAAGCTTTCGGTGGTGGCGTCGATCACCCGGGCGCGGAAGGCGTCGGCTAAGCGAAGCGCCTCGACCCGTTGCTCGCCTTTGCCCTTGATCTTGACCATGGCGAGTTCGCGCTCGATCGAGCGCCCGGTCAGCGTCATGTCGACCACGCGATGTACGGGCACCAGCCGGTCGAGCTGGTTCTTGATCTGCTCAATTACCATCGGTGTGCCGGTGGTGACGATGGTAATAAGCGACAGATGCTTGGCGTGCTCGGTCTCCGACACCGTTAGCGACTCGATATTGTAGCCGCGGCCGGCGAACAGGCCGATGACGCGCGCCAGCACGCCCGGTTCGTTGTCGACCAGCACCGACAGCGTATGCGATTCCTGCTTCTGCGCCGTCGGCGCGGCCGGATAGTGGCTCGTCGTGGGGGCGTTCATCAGACCATCACCTTGCCTGCTTCGGTGATCGCGCTGTCGAGACTTTCAGCGGCGTCGCCGAGGATCATTTCATTATGCGCGCGTCCCGACGGGATCATCGGGAAGCAGTTTTCTTTCGGATCGACCACGCAGTCGAACAGCACCGGCTTGTCGACGTCGATCATTTCCTTGATCGCGTGGTCCAGATCGCCCGGCTTTTCGCAGCGGATGCCGTGGGCGTGATAGGCCTCGGCCAGCTTGACGAAATCCGGCAGCGCTTCCGAATAGCTCTCGGAGTAACGTCCGCCGTGCAGCAATTCCTGCCACTGCCGCACCATGCCCATGTAGCGATTGTTGAGGATGAAAATCTTGACCGGCAGCCGGTATTGCACCGCGGTCGAAATCTCCTGCATGGTCATCAGCACCGAGGCCTCGCCGGCGATGTCGATCACCAGCGATTTCGGATGTGCAAGCTGCACGCCGACCGAGGCCGGCAGGCCATAGCCCATGGTGCCGAGGCCGCCGGAGGTCATCCAGCGGTTCGGCTCCTGGAAATTATAGAACTGCGCCGCCCACATCTGATGCTGACCGACTTCGGTAGTGATGTAGCAGTCGCGATCCTTGGTCAGTTCATAGAGCCGCTGGATGGCATATTGCGGCTTGATGATGTCGCCAGACTGCCGGTAGGCCAACGACTTGCGCGCGCGCCATTTATCGATCTGCTTCCACCAGTCGCCCAACGTCTTCTTGTCGGGATGCCTGGCGCCAGCGCGCCATAGCCGCACCATGTCTTCCAGGACATGCGCGCAGTCGCCGACGATCGGCACATCGACCTTGATGTTCTTGTTGATCGAGGAGGCGTCGATGTCGACATGGATTTTCTTCGAGCCGGGCGAGAACGCATCGATCCGGCCGGTGATGCGGTCGTCGAAACGCGCGCCGATGCAGATCATGACGTCGCAATCGTGCATCGCCATATTGGCTTCAAGCGTGCCGTGCATGCCGAGCATGCCCATCCATTGCGGATCGGCGGCCGGAAAGGCGCCGAGCCCCATCAGCGTCGAGGTGATCGGAAATCCCGTGAGCTTGACCAGTTCGCGCAAGAGGTCGCTCGCGGCCTTGCCGGAATTGATCACGCCGCCGCCGGTATAGAACAGTGGACGCTTGGCGTTCGTCATCAACTCGATCGCCTGCTTGATCTTCTCGATGTCGCCCTTGAGCCGGGGCTTGTAGCCGGTATGCGGAAAATCCTTCGGTTTGGAATAGACGCCCTTGGCGAACTGGATGTCCTTCGGGATATCGACCACCACCGGGCCCGGCCGTCCGGTCGAGGCGATGTGGAACGCCTCGTGCAGCACGCGCGGCAAATCCTCGATGCGCTTGACCAGATAATTATGCTTGGTGCAGGGCCGGGTGATACCGACGGTGTCGCATTCCTGGAACGCGTCGTTACCGATCAGATGCGTCGGCACTTGGCCGGTGATGCACACGATCGGGATCGAGTCGCACAGCGCGTCGGTTAGTCCCGTCACCGCATTGGTGGCGCCGGGGCCGGAGGTAACCAGAACGCAGCCGACCTTGCCGGTCGAACGCGCATAGCCCTCGGCCGCATGCACAGCGCCCTGCTCGTGCCGCACTAGAATGTGCTGGACCGAGTTCTGCGCGAAGATCGCGTCATAGATCGGTAGCACCGCGCCGCCCGGATAGCCGAACAAATGCCTCACGTTCTGGTCGGCGAGCGCCCGGATCACCATTTCGGCGCCGGTCATTTCCTCGGTCATCGTCGTCATCCTTCTCGCTTCGCGTATGCGCAATAAAAAAGGCCCGTGAAGGGCCATGTCCGGACGCTTCCCTGGCGGCCTATTTCAAGGCCGAGGCGGCATCCGAACCTGTACCACTACGGTAATAATATTGCGCATGACTTCGTCCACATGAACTTTCATTGCGCGGTTTTATAATAGGGGCCAAAGCCTGGGTCAAGTCCAATTTGTGAGCGCCGTGAGGTCTTTAGCCGCCTGCCAACTGCTTTTCGAGGGCTTTTTGGGCTGATTCAGGCGCTTCCCAAGGCCAATCCTTCATCTGATTGCGGAACCAGGTGAGCTGGCGCTTGGCATAGCGGCGGGTATCCATGATGGCGCCTGCCGCCGCCTCGTCGCGCGAGATCTCGCCGTTGAGATGGCGAATGAGCCAAGCCACGCCATGCGCCTTCATAACTGGTAGCAAGGGATCGAGCTTTCGGGCCGACAGCTCCGTCACTTCCTTCAATGCGCCGGCTTTGAGCATGGCGGCAAAGCGCGCCTCGATCCGAGCAACCAAAGGCCGACGCTCGCAGGTCAGAAAGATTTTGGCCGTCCGCGCGGAATCGATCAACGGTGGCATGCCCTCTTTGTGCCAATCGGACAGCGAGCGCCCGGTCGCCTCGAGTACCTCCAGCGCGCGGCAAATGCGCGAGCGGTCATTCGGCATCAGGCGATGCGCGCTGCGCTCATCGCGCTCCATGAGCTCGGCATAAAGGACTGCGACGCCTTCGCTATCCATGCGGTCGCGCACCTGGGCACGGGTTTCCGCCGGAACCGGCGGCACCGCCGCCAACCCCGAGGTCAGCGCCTTGAAATACAAACCGGTGCCGCCGACCAGGATCGGCACACGGCCCTGCGCGGCAATCTCGCCAAGCGCTTCGCCAACGTCGCGGCACCAACGCCCGACCGAATAGTTCTCGCCCGCGTCCACATGACCGTAGAGCCGGTGCGGCACGCGCGCTTCTTCCGCGGGCGACGGCCGCGCGGTGATCACGCGCAGATCGCGATAGACTTGCATGGAATCGGCATTGACGATCACGCCGCCGATCTTCTCGGCCAACGCCAACGCCAGCGCCGACTTGCCGCTCGCCGTCGGCCCTGCAATAAGCACCACTGGTTTGGCATCGTGCATCGCAAGACTCTTGGCAAGATCCTTGGCATGACTCATGTCGCGACCCTGATCGCCGCCTCAGGCACTCTCGACCATTCGGCGGTCGAGCGCGCGCGCGGCGCTTTGCCGGCTGCCGGCGCGTCGCAACGGCTTGGGCCGGATGCCACCGATATTCCCTTTAGCGCGGAAAGCGCCGCCGACCAACGCGCACTGACGGAAAGCATACTTAAGCTGATCGGCGGCGGCATCGACGTGGTGGTGCAAGCGTCCGCCAACCGGCGCAAGAAGCTGTTTCTGGCCGACATGGATTCCACCATGATTGGCCAGGAATGCATTGATGAACTAGCTGACTATGCCGGTCTGAAAGACCGAATCGCTGCGATCACCGAGCACGCCATGCGCGGCGAGATCGCGTTCGAGCCGGCGTTGCGCGAGCGCGTCGCGCTGCTCAAGGGCCTGCCGGTCAAGACCATCGGCGAGGTCATCACCAAGCGCATCACATTGACGCCTGGCGCGCTCACGCTGATCGCGACCCTGCGCGCCCATGGCACCTATACCTGCATGGTGTCCGGCGGCTTCACGTTGTTCACACAACCGATCGCCGCCATGATTGGTTTCGATGAGACACGCGCCAATACTTTGACGCTTGATAGCGGCAAACTGGCCGGCAGCGTCAGCGAGCCGATCTTCGGTCGCGAGACCAAACGCGCGGCATTGATCGATCTGCGCACGCGGTTAAAGCTTGCCGAAGACGAAACGATGGCCGCCGGTGACGGCGCCAACGACATCGACATGATCGCGGAGGCCGGTTTGGGCGTCGCCTATCACGCCAAGCCGAAAGTAGCCGAGGCGGCCGCCGCGCGTATCGAATACGCCGACCTGACCGCGCTGCTTTATGTGCAGGGCTACCGGCGCGACGAATTTGTCGCGGCCTAGCTCAGCCGCGCGCAGCCCATATACATGATCCGCGTGCTGGCAAGCCGGCCGAAGGTGACGTCGAAATTCCGGCTGATGCCGCGCGGCCCGAGCCCTTCGAAAGCACGATCCGCGAAGCCGCGCGCGGCCAGCTTGGCGTCAAGTTCGGCGGGTGTGATGAACTTGGCGGGATCATGCGTGCCGCGCGGTAACAGCCGCAAGATCCGCTCGCCGCAAAACACGATGACAAATCGCGCCATCCAGGTCCGGTTGATCGTATCGAAAAGAAACAGTCCCCCGGGTCGCAGCACACGGTGAACTTCCGCGAGAACATGATCGAGGCTCCGGACATGTTCCAGGACGTCGACGCATACGACGCAATCGACCGACCCGCTTACCAGTGGAATAGCCTCGCCCGATCCGACCAGATAGCGGACCGCAAGCCCTCGGCTCGCGGCATGCCGCGTCGCGATCGCGACGGCGCCGCGTGACGGATCGACGCCGACAACGTCGGCGCCACGCGCCGCCAGCGCTTCCGACATGAAGCCGCCACCGCAGCCGAGGTCCAAAACCGTTCGCCCCGGCCAGGCGGCCACTTGATCGAAATAAGCCAGCCGCAGCGGCACCAAATTTTGCAGTGCGCGCAGCCATTTTTGCGATCCGTCCCACCATTGATCGGCATAGCTATCGTAAAGCGACAGATCGTTTTGAACGGGCAGCTGCCGGTGCCCCCTTGGAATGGGAAGCCAATAAGGATGACGCGCCCGGTACGCTTCGAACTCGTTGCCAAACCTGCGCGCGAAACGCGCTTCCTTAAGCAGAGGTCCGGTCAGGCAATAGACCGAAAGAACCACGGCCAGCATCAATTGATCCGGCGTCCAGGTCGGCACGGTCCAAAGCGTGATCGTGAAGGCGACATAAATCGGCTGCCGGCATAGACGAAAAAGCCCGCCGGTCGGCAGCGGCGGAAACACCGGCTTTTTATTCTTGAAGACCGCCCACCAGCCCAGCGACCCGATCTGGAGCGTGATCCCCGCGTCGAACATCGCTTTCACCAGCAGCAGCCAGCCCGCGGCATAGAGGACGATCATGACCGGCAGCATCGGCCCCTGCGCCTGCCACCAGACCACTCCGCTCGGCGACCACCAGCCGAACAGCAGCAGGACCTGGACCGAGGCCACGATGACGTAGCTGGTGGCCGAAAGATCAGACCCAAAACCGGCCGGCGCCATGCCGCGCAACAAACCCCGCCCGCGCCCTGTCAGCAGGAATGAATGTGCGAGCGGGAATTGCAGCAGCAGGACGGCATTGCCGATCCAGTTCCAGGGCGCGTGCAATGCGCCCCGCGACCGGCTCAGGCCGAAGAACATCTCATAGATCATCACCGCGACGGCGAGCGCGAACAATCCGTGACATAAGACGCCGTAGGCTAACGCCAGATATTTGCGCTTGCTCGCCGTTTTGCGGGACTGTGTCGACGACATCGGCCGCGATCCTTGCCGCGCGAAGGCCGGTCGACGCGGGCACCGGTTATTGCAGGCTCAGCGCCACGAAGGTCGGGTCGCCGTCGGGCGATACCACCAGCAGCACTACCGCCTTCTTGCCGTCCTTCTTGAGCTTTTCGATTCGCTGTTGCAGTTCGGCGGCGGTGGCGACCGGCTGCTGCTGCACCTCCGCGATCACCATGCCGGGCATCAGGCGCTTTTCCGACGCCGCCGAATTCGGATCGACGCCTGTGATCAGCACACCCTTCACCTTGTCCTTGATGTCGTACTTCTTACGCAACTCGGCGGTGAGATTGGCGAGGTCGAGGCCGAGCGCCTTCTTGATCGCCGGCTTATCGTCACCGGCGTCATCCTTCTTCGGCGTCAGTGCGGCCTCTTTCTTGTCGTCTTCGAGCCGGCCAAGCTTGACCGTTTTCTTTTCTTCCTTGCCCTTGCGGATGATCGTGACCTCGACATCCTTGCCGACCGGCGTCTCGGCGACGATCTTCGGCAGGTCGCGCATCTCCTTGATGTCCTGGCCGTCGAATTTGACCACGACGTCGCCCGGTTCGATGCCGGCGGGCTTGGCCGGGCCCTTGTCGTCGATACCGGCGATCAGCGCACCGCGCGGCGGCTTGATGTTGAGGCTGTCGGCGATCTCCTCGCTCACCTGCTGGATACGCACGCCGAGCCAGCCGCGCCGCACTTCCTTGAACTGGCGCAGCTGATCGATCACCGCCACCACGGTCTTCGATGGCACCGCAAAGCCGATACCGATCGAACCGCCCGACGGCGAGATGATCGCGGTATTGACGCCGATCACGTCGCCGTTGAGGTTGAACAATGGCCCACCCGAATTGCCGCGATTGATGGCGGCGTCGGTCTGGATGTAGTTGTCGTAGGGCCCGGAATTGATGTCGCGATTGCGCGCGGAGACGATGCCGGCGGTCACGGTGCCGCCCAGGCTGAACGGATTGCCGATCGCGATCACCCATTCGCCGAGCCGCAATTTGTCGCTGTCGCCGAATTTGACCGCCTTGAGCGGCTTGTCCGACTTGATGCGCAGCAGCGCGAGATCGGTCTTGGTGTCGCGGCCGACGATCTCGGCCTTGAGATTGGTACTGTCGTTCAAGATCACTGTGATCTCGTCGGAATCGGCGATGACGTGATTGTTGGTGACCACCAGGCCGGACGAGTCGATGATGAAGCCGGAGCCGAGCGAATTGACGCGGCGCGGCGTCTGGCCGCCCTGCCCGCCTTGGCCTTTGCGATTCTTGAAGAACTCATCGAAAAATTCCTCGAACGGCGAGCCGGGCGGCAGTTCCGGCATGGCGTTGTTTTTCATGTCGACGCTCTGCTTGGTCGAAATGTTGACCACCGCGTCGATCACGGCTTCGGCCACGTCGGAGATGGCGTCCGGCCCGCGCGGGGCGGCCTGCGCGGCAGGCTCCGGCCAAGCGATTGCGGCGGCGGCGAAAATCGCCAAGCCAAGGCGGCCGGAACGATGCGTCATCTGCTTGACGATAGCGCCCATGGGCGTCGATTCTCCTTAAGGAACTGCGTTGAATGGCGACACTGCCGGGGTATTCACGGCGATTCAAGGGCGTCGGCCATCAACACGCTGAGAGGCCGGAAAGTCCGCAAAAGCGGCGGGTTAACTTCGCACCAGCCACACCAGAATGACGCCGATCACCGCCGAGCCGATGCCGATTAAGCGTAACGTCGCCTCAGGCGTCGCCACGACACTCGCCATCGCGCGCTTGGCCTGCTCCGGAAAGGCAGCAAACAGCAGCCCCTCGATCACGAAAACCAGCCCGAGCGCGGCCAGAAAATCTTCCATCCCAATCCGCGACGCTAACGCGCCGGCGCGGCAGGCGCCGCCGTCTTCGCCTTGCCGGACGGATCATTGAAGTAGCGGAAGAAGTTGGTGTCCGGCTTGAGCACAAAGCGCGTGTCGGAATGCTTGAGGCCGGCTTCGTAGGCCTGCATCGAGCGGTAGAAGGCGAAGAAATCCGGATCCTTGTTGAACGCGTCGGCAAAGATCTGGTTGCGGGTGGCGTCACCTTCGCCGCGGATCTGCTCCGACTTTGAAGTGGCTTCGGCCACTAGCACGGTCACCTCGCGGTCGGCGCGCGAGCGGATTTCCTGCGCGCGCTGGGCGCCCTGCGCACGGAATTCCGCGGCCTCGCGCTGACGTTCGGTCTGCATGCGCTGGTAGACAGCCTGGCTGTTCTGCTCCGGCAAGTCGGCACGCCGGATACGCACGTCAACCACCTGAATGCCGTAGCCGGTCGCCTCATGATCGACCAACTCACGGATGCGCGACATCAAGTCGGCGCGCTGGTCGCGCACGACGTGGGTAAAAGTCACCTCGCCGAGCACGCGGCGCAGCGCCGAATTGAGCAATATCGCGAGCTGCGAATTGGCGCCCTGGATCGAGCCGAGCGTCTGATAGAAGCGCAGCGGGTCCTGGATTTTGTAACGCGCAAAGGCATCGACCACTAACCGCTTCTGGTCGGAGGCGATGACTTCCTGAGCCGGCGCCTCAAGATCGAGGATGCGCTTGTCGATGCCGATCACGTTGTCGATGAACGGCACTTTAAAGTGCAGTCCCGGCTCGCTGACCACATGTACCGGTTGGCCGAGCCGGACGACCAGCGCCTGCTGGGTCTGATAAACGGTGAACAGCGCGCTGTAGACGACGATCAGCGCGGCGAAGGCGAGGACTGCGGCGACGCCGCCGATAAAATTGAGTTTCATCGCTGGCCTCCCGTCTGGGACGGGCTGCGCGGTGCCGCCGGCTCCAGCTCGCCGAGCGGCAGATAGGGCACCACGCCCTGCGATCCGGGATTGGAATCCACGATGATCTTGTTGGAGCCACCGAGCACGCGCTCCATAGTCTCCAGGTACATGCGCTCGCGGGTAACGTCGGGCGCCTTCTTGTATTCGTCGTAGATTTTCAAGAAGCGCGACGTTTGGCCGGTAGCTTCCGCCACCGTCTGCGACTTGTAGGCTTCCGCGGCTTGCGTAATCTTGGCGACGTTGCCGCGCGCTTCCGGCACCACGCGGTTAGCATATGTCTGCGACTCGTTGACCGCGCGCTCGAGGTCGGCGCGCGCCGCCTGAACGTCGCGGAACGCGTCGATCACCTGCGCTGGCGGATCGACCTTCTGCAATTGCACTTGCTGCACGAGAATGCCGGCGCCGTAATGATCGAGCGTCTTCTGCATCAGGTCTTGCACTGCGGTCTCGATGGTCTGCCGCGCGCCGGTCAGGATCGGCTGGATTTCGGAGCGGCCGACCACTTCGCGCATGGCGCTTTCGGCCACTGCCTTCACAGTGCCTTCAGGATTCTGGATGTTGAACAGATATTCGCCGACGCCGGTCGGCTTTACCTTCCACAGCACCGAGAAATCCACGTCGACGATATTCTCGTCGCCTGTCAGCATCAGGCTTTCTTCAGGCACATCGCGGGTGGCGGAGCGGCGGCCGTCCTCGACTTGACGCATGCCGATGTCGATCTTGTTGACGCGCAGCGCCTTCGGCGTGAGCACGGTCTCGATCGGATAAGGCAGATGGTAATTCAATCCGGGTTGCACCTCGCGCACGTCCTGTCCGAAACGGAGAACAACACCGAGTTCGTCGGGCTCGACCCGGAAGAAGCCGGAGAAACCCCACAGCGCGATGGCTGCTAGCGCCAGTAGCGCGAAACCCTTGCCGCCCAGATTGCCGCCGGGCAGCACGCGCCGCAACTTGTCCTGGCCGCGGCGGAGGATTTCCTCCAGATCGGGCGGCGTTGAGCCTGGAGGTTGCGAGCCCGAGCCCCAGGGGCCTTTACCGCCCGAGCCCCAAGGGCCGCCGCCACCGCCGCCGCCGCCCTGATTGGTCCATGGCATTGAAACATTCTCCCGGCCGGTATTGTCCGGCTAGCCCTTAGTTGGGAGGGGTTATAGGGGACACAAGGGTACGTTACAACGCGCCACAAATGACGTTTATTGCGCGCCACAACGGCCGATTTTCAGCTCCTTGCACTCGTCCTTGACCGCCCGGATGGAGCCGAGAACCTTGGTGCCGAGTTTGCCGTCCGGCTTGCGGATGACCTCCATCGCATGCTCGTCGTTGACGATGTCGCGCGTCGCCGGATCGATGCTGACATGCCCGCGCGGGCCGTCGCCCGAATAGTTCTTGATCGCGTCCACGAAAGCGTCGCCATCGAACTTGCCGTTGAGTTTCTTGATGGTCTTGAAGACGGCATCGATGCCATCCCAGGTATTGGCCGATTCAAAGTCCGGATAATTGTCGTTGCCGTAGGCCTCATGCCACGCCTTGACGAAGGCTTTGTTGGCAGGATTGTCGAGATCGTTGCTGTACGAACTCATCACGATCGTTCCGATCGCGATGTCTCCCATAGTCTGAAGATTGCTGTCGGGTATCACGTCTTTCGGCCCAATGAGCTTGATGCCGGATTGGCGCAGACCGAGCTGACCATAGGTTTTCATCACCGCCTTGGCATGCGAGCCGGACGGAATGAACACGAACAGGCAATCCGGTTTTTCATCCTTCACGCGCTGGAAGAACGGCGTCATGTCGGGCACCTGCGCCGGATTGCCCATCGGGATGGCGTCGATAACCTTGCCGCCGGCCTTCTCGAAACTGGTCTTGAACGCTTCCGTCGAATCTTTGCCGGGCGGGAAATCGGTATAGGCGGTAGCGGCGGTCTTGCACTTGAGTTTGTTCTCCGCATAGGTACCCATCGCGTAGCCGTCGTGCCACATGCTGAATGAAAAGCGCACGATGTAGGGCGACAGCGTGGTGATCCAGGCGGTCCCTGCATTGGTGATGATGAACGGCACCTTGGCCTGCGTCACCAACGGCGCCATCGCGATCGCGGACGGCGAGAATATGACTCCGAACAGCAGATTGACCTTGTCGCGGGTGATGAGTTCGGTCGCCGCCGTCTTGGCATTGGCGCCGGACGGCGGACCTTCATCGCGCTTGATGATCTCGACCGTGTGCGGAAGGATATCCTTGGCGTGCAGCTTGACGTACAGGTCGAGCGCCTTGTCCGCCACATCGCCGAGATCGGCATTGGTCCCGGAATAGGGAAACAAAACTCCGATTTTGATGTTCTCGGCGCGCGCCGCTCCGCACAGAAGCACGCCGAGCGCCACGCAGCCCAGCAATTTCACGGTACGCATTGTTTCCCCCATTCTTTGATTGGCGGAGGATAGCAAACTCGATTGCCGCGCGCCTAGCGCCTTGAATAGGTGGCGACGCTGAAACCGGCGTCGTCGTCGGGTCCGGCCGGATGCTTCACGCGGGAAACCTCGGCCCACGTTGTGGGATCGATGGGCGGAAACAGCGCATCGCCCTCTGGCGCGGCATGGACGTGGGTGATCTCCAGCCGGTCAGCCATCGGCATTGCGGCGGCGAACACGTCGCTGCCGCCGATCACCATGATCTCTTGCGCGCCGCGCTTTTCGGCATCCTGCCACGCGGCCTCGATCGCCGCGTCCAGGCTGGCGGCCGGCACCGTGCCGGGAGCGGCCCAGTCGGAATCGCGTGTCAGCACAATATTGGTGCGGTCCTTGAGCGGCTTGCCGATCGATTCATAAGTCTTGCGTCCCATGACGACCGGCTTGTCAACGGTGAGCGCGCGAAAGTGCGCGAGATCGGATTTTAGCCGCCAGGGAAGCTGGCCGTTGCGGCCGATGACGTTGTTTTCGCCGATCGCGGCGATCAGCACGATTTGCATCAGCGCGCGCCCTCGCCCGCGAAGCTGGCCAACGCCTTGCCGCTCAAGCGGCAAATCCGCCATTCGTCCATGAGCGTCGCGCCAATCGCCCGATAGAAATCGATCGACGGCTTGTTCCAGTCGAGCACCGCCCATTCGATACGCGCCCAGCCTTCGTCGACGCACCGTTTCGCCAGCCGCGCCATCAGCGTCTTACCGATGCCTTTGTTGCGAAACGGCGGCCGCACGAAAATATCCTCAAGATAGATGCCATGGCAGCCGCGGAAGGTCGAGAAATTGAGAAACCAGACCGCAAAGCCCGCCGGCTCGCCGTTCCATTCCGCAATGTCGCAAAACAACCGCGGCTCACGTGCAAACAGAGCCGCCGCGATCGCCTCCGGCGTGGCGTCGACCTCGCCCGACAATTTTTCGTACTCGGCCAGTTCGCGCACCAGCGCAAAAATCAGCGCACTATCCGCTTTGACCGCCGCGCGGATGGCGAGGCTCACACCGCCACCGCGGCTTTGATATGCGGATGCGCGTCATAGCCTTCGACGGTGAAATCCTCGTAACGGAAACCGAAAATATCCTTGACCGCCGGATTGAGCATCATCAACGGCAGCGACTTGGGCGCGCGCGACAATTGCAGCCGCGCCTGCTCCAGATGATTCGAATACAGATGCGCATCGCCGAACGTATGGATGAATTCGCCGGGCTTGAAGCCGGTCACCTGTGCCACCATCAGCGTCAACAATGCGTAAGACGCGATGTTGAACGGCACGCCGAGAAACACATCGGCCGAGCGCTGGTAGAGCTGGCACGACAGTCTGCCATTGGCGACATAGAACTGGAACAGGCAATGGCAAGGCGGCAGCGCCATCTTGTCGACGTCGGCCGGATTCCACGCCGTAACGATCAGCCGACGCGAATCCGGATTGCGCTTGATCATCGCGATCACGTTGGCGATCTGGTCGATGGTCTTGCCGTCTTGCGCCGGCCATGAGCGCCACTGCTGGCCATAGACCGGGCCGAGATCGCCGCGCTCGTCGGCCCATTCGTCCCAGATGCGTACGCCGTGCTCGTTGAGATATTTGATGTTGGTGTCGCCGGCCAGGAACCAGAGCAATTCATGCACGATCGATTTGACGTGCAGCTTCTTGGTGGTGGTGAGCGGGAAGCCGTCGGCGAGGTCAAAACGCATCTGATGGCCGAATACCGACAGCGTGCCGGTGCCGGTGCGGTCGTGCTTTTGCGCCCCGCGGCTCAGGATAAGTTCCATCAAATCGAGGTATTGGCGCATCGTTTGTTGCCGGCTCCCGCGACTCAAGATGGGGAAGTTTACCCCTCCGGGCAACCGCGCGGCAGGTGCTTATCAACGGCGAAACTTTGCTAGGATAGGCCACCGTTGGGGGACTATCGCCATGGCTTTCGACCGGATTCTGCTCGCCCGCGTCCTGTTCACACTGATGACCGCCGGCTGGGCCGTCGCCACCGTGATCGCCGACTTCAACAAGACGCACGCCACCAATCCGCAATGGACGCCGCACGCCCGCTTCCACGTGGTCTGGCAGATCTCGAGCTATGTCGGCTTCGGCCTGCTCGCCTTCGCGCTGATCTGGTGGCCCGGTCCGCTGGTCATCGAGCGGCTCTATCTGGTCGCGCTGATGGGCACGATCGTTTACGCCGCCTTCTTCGCGGCCTTGCTCGCGATGCCGGTTTACGGCGGCGCGGCCTACGACAAGAACGGATATAAGCCGTTCGACGCGCCGATCCCGATCATCGCCAAAAAATGGGACGCCAACGTCACCATCTTCTGCGTCCAGTTGTTGATCCTGGCAGCGGGAATTCTGTCGGTCGCCAGCGCGTCCAGTTGAGCTAGAGCCAGCCGCTCAATCCCAGCAGGCCGCCGCACAGGAACATCCACAGCGGATTGATACGCGTGAAAAACGCCACCGCCACGGTCGCAGCGGTGATCAGGCCGGCATACATCGTATGGTCGGCTGAGCGCGCCAGCACGAAGGCGCTCGCCGCGATCAGCCCGATCGAGAGCGGCACCATGCCGGCCTGGATCGCGATCCGCCAGCGCGCCTCCTTGAAGCGGTCCCAGACCCGCGCCACGAAAAACGCCAGCATGCAGGTCGGGCCGCACATCGCGGCGGTCGCGACCGCGCCACCGGCAAAACCCGCGACGTGGTAGCCGATTAGTGCGACGATGATGACATTCGGCCCCGGCGACATCTGCGCGATCGCGTACATGTCGGCGAACTGGCGGTCGTTCATCCAATGCATCAGTTCGACCGCAACGCGGTGCATTTCCGGGATCGCCGCATTGGCGCCGCCGACCGCAAACAGCGACAGCAGCGCGAAATAACCGGCCAGCGACGTGAGCGGGTGATCGTTCATCGCTTGAACCACGCCAAAGCGATGCTGAACGGCGCCAGCCCCAGGAACACATAAGGCAGCGGCCAATGCATGAGAGCGACGCCGGTGAAGGCGAGGATCGCGAACACCGGCGCCCAATCCCAGCGCTTGAGAAACATCGGCGCCGCCATCTTGATGACCACCGCGATCAACAGGCCGACGGCCGCGGCGGTGATGCCGGTGAGAGCGCGGCTCAATGTCTCAACTCCGCCAAACCGCTCGTACAAAATCGCCAGCACGGTGACAATCATCAGAGGCGGCCCGAGCAGGCCGGCGAGCGCCACCGCGGCGCCGGCCGGGCCGCCGAAGCGCGAGCCGAACACCACCGAGAAATTGATCACATTCGGACCGGGTAAAAATTGCGACAGCGCGAAGGTCTCGTTGAACTCCTCCGTCGTCATCCAGCGCTTTTTCTCAACGATGGCGCGGCGCGCCCACGGCAGCGCGCCGCCGAAGCCGGAGATCGACACCAGCGCGAAGGCGAGAAACAGTTCGGAGAGCGAGGGTTGGATGGCGGCAGGCGGGGAATCGGACATCGCCAAAGGCTTACATCGCGATGGTACGGGCGACTAGGCGCCTTGGTGCGGCCGCATGATGCGCCGCAGGAATGCCTCTCGCCGAGTGGTCACCGGGACTGGCGCGGTGGGGTAAATGCTGATTTCATCAGCCTTTCCCGGGAGGATAAAATGCGTTTCTACAAATCGGCAATCGCCCTATGCACCGCGCTGGCGGCCGTGACCGCCGCCGGCGCTCGCGCCGAGGTGAGCGAAATCACGATCGCCCAGCAATACGGCGTGAGCTTCCTGCCACTGATGGTGATGCAGAAGGAAGGCCTGGTCGAAAAACACGCCGCGCAACTGGGCCTGCCCGGCATCACCGTGAGATGGGCGAAGGTCGCCGGCCCCAGCGTCATGAACGATGGATTGATCTCCGGTGCGCTGCATTTCGCGGCGCAGGGCGCGCCGTCGTTGATCACGCTGTGGTCCAAGACCAATGGCCAGATCAAGGCCGCGGCCGCGATGACGACCTATCCGCTTTATCTCGTCACCCGCGATCCGAACGTCAAGAAACTGAGCGACTTCAGCGACAAGGATAAAATCGCCGTCCCTTCGGTGAAGATATCGACCCAGGCGATCATGCTGCAAATGGCGGCGGCCAAGGAATTCGGCGAGAAGGAATACGCCAAGCTCGATCCGTTGACGATTTCGCTGTCGCACCCCGATGCGACGCTGGCGTTCATCGGCAACACCGCCGGGGTAAATACGCACTTTTCGACGTCGCCATTCTACGAACAGGAAATAAAGGTGCCGGGCGCGCACCTGATCACGACCAGCTACAAAATCCTCGGCGGCCCTGCGACCGCGCTGGTGTTGACGACGAGCGCTAAATTCCGCGAGGCAAATCCGAAGGCCTATAAGGCGACCTACGACGCGCTCAGCGAAGCGATCAATATCATCAACAAGGACAAGCGCGCCGCGGCACAGCTTTATCTCGATGTCGCCCACGACACCAAATCGTCGCTCGACGAGGTCGTCGCGATGATCAGCGACAAGGATTACGCCTTCACGCTCAAGTCGGACAAGGTGTTCGCGACCGCGCAGTTCATGGCCAAGATCGGCTCGATCAAGCAATCGCCCGCCGCGATCGGCGATCTGTTCTTTCCGGAAAACGCCGTACAGAAAGGCGACTAGCGCATGATCCCGAAAAGTGGGAATCGGTTTTCGGATAAGATCATGCGCAAAGAAAACGTCAGGGACGCGCGATGAGCCAATTTCAACGCATCACGCTCTAGAGGCGCTCACTTGGCAACCTTTCGCATCGGCACCGGCGCCGGCTTCTCGTCCGACCGGCTCGACCCGGCGGTTGACCTGGTCGAGCGCGGCAAGCTCGACGCGGTCGTGCTGGAATGCCTGGGCGAGCGCACCGTCGCCTTCGCGCACCGCGACCGCATGGCCGATCCGGCGCGCGGCTATAATTCGCATCTCGAACGCCGCATGCGCGCGCTGCTGCCGGCTTGCCGCAAAGCCGGCACCGTCATGATCACCAATATGGGCGCCGCCAATCCGCGCGCTGCCGCCGAGCGCACGCTGACAATCGCGCGCGAACTCGGCTTGAAGGGCCTCAAGGTGGCTTGCATCGAAGGCGATGACGTCACGGCCCTCGTTCCGGCCAATCAGCCGTTCATGGACGAGCCCGGCACGCTCGCCGATATCGACATGCCGGTGGTCGGTATGAATGCCTATCTCGGCGCCGACGCGATCTCGCCCGCGCTCGAGGCCGGCGCCGACGTGATCATCGGCGGCCGGCTCGCCGACCCGTCGATGTTTCTGGCGCCGCTGGCGCATCGCTTCGGCTGGGCTGCCACCGACATGCCGCGCATGGGCGCCGGCACATTGGTCGGCCACCTGCTGGAATGCGGCATGCAAGTGACCGGCGGCTATTTCGCCGATCCGGGCGTCAAGGATGTCGCTGATCTGGCGGCCTGCGGCTATCCGATCGCCGAGGTGCAATCGGACGGCAGCGCCATTATCACCAAGCTCGGCGGCACCGGCGGCTGCGTCAGCACGCAGACGGTGAAGGAGCAGCTTCTGTATGAAGTGCACGACCCGGCGCGCTATCTGACGCCCGATGTCACTGCCGATTTCAGCCGCGTCGCTATCGCGGCGGTTGGCGAGGACCGCGTCAAAGTCTCGAACGCCGGCGGCAGTAAGCGGCCCGATACGCTGAAGGTCACCGTCGGCTTCGACGGCGGCTTCCAGGGCGAAGCCGGCGTGAGCTATGCCGGCCCGGGGGCGCAAGAGCGCGCACGTCTCGCCGCGGGAATCGTCGTCGAGCGGATGGCGCGCGTGCACGGCGTCAAATCCGATCTGCGCGCCGACCTGATCGGCGTGAGCTCTCTGTTTGCCACCGCCGGCGTGCATGCCGCCGATGCGCAGGACGTGCGGCTGCACGTCACGCTGCGCTCGCGAGCCAAGGAATACGCCGAACTGATGCTGTGGGAGGCCGAATCGCTGCTGTGCTGCGGCCCGGCCGGCGGCGGCGGCTATCGCGGCGCGATCACGCCCTGCGTGATGACGAAATCGATCCTGGTTGCGCGCGAACGGATCAAACCGACTTTGGACATTTTGACCGCATGAACGCGCCGCGCCGAAACGCCCGCCGTATCGTCCGCGATATCGCGCATGCGCGCGCCGGCGACAAAGGCAACACGTCGAACATCAATGTCTGGGCTTACGATGCAGCGGATTTCGAGTTGCTTAAGCGCACGCTCACGCCCGAGCGCATCAAACAGACCTTCCCTCAGCTGATCCGCGGCAAGGTCGAGCGCTACGAAATGCCGCAGCTCCACGGTCTCAACTTCGTCCTGCACGACGCGCTCGAAGGCGGCGTCAACAGTTCACTCAATCTCGACTCGCACGGCAAGTCGTGGAGTTATTTGTTTCTCGGGCTCGAACTCGACGGTGACGACGAAGAGTCGTAACCTGAGAGGTCCTGGAGACCGCCATGCAACGACGCGATTTTCTGACGCTTCTGGGCACCGCCGCCGCCTGGCCGTTTGCCGCGCGCGCCCAGCAGCCGACGGCCGATTTTCCCAACCATCCGATCACGCTGATTGTCCCTTACGCGCCCGGCGGCGGGAACGATGTGCTGGCGCGCGGCGTTGCCGAACCCATGGGTAAGATACTAGGCCAACAGATCGTGATCGAAAACCACGGCGGCGCCGGCGGCGCGCTCGGCACGCGCCAGGTCGCTAAATCCGCATCGGACGGCTACACGCTCGGCCTCGGCGGCACCGGTACGCTGGCGATCGACCCGACGCTTTATCCCAATGTGGGTTACGACCCACGCAAGGACTTCGCGCCGGTCGGCCTGATCGCCACAAGCCCGCTCATCATCTTGGTCAACCCGGCGCTGCCGGCGCACAACGTGCAGGAACTGATCGCGCTCGCCAAGGCGCAGCCGGGCAAGCTCAATTACGCTTCGGCCGGCAAAGGCAGCGGCATTCACCTCGGCACCGTGCTGTTCGCCGACACCGCCGGCATCGAGCTCACGCATATTCCCTACAAGGGCTCGGGGCCGGCGCTGACCGACCTGCTCGGCAATCACGTGTCGATCTATTTCTCGTCGCTGCCGCCGGCCATCGGGCTGGTCAAGGAAGGAAAATTGCGCGCACTCGGCGTCACTGGCCTGACGCGCTCGCCGATTTTTCCCGATGTACCCACCGTCGCCGAGCAAGGCTTGCCCGGCTTCGAGGCGGTGCTGCATTATGGCATTGTCGCCCCGGCCGGCACGCCGCGCCCCGTCGTCGACAGACTCAACGCCGCGCTGCGCCAGGCGCTCGGCTCCGAGGAGGTGCACAAGCGCATCGCCACCGAAGGCGCCGAGCCGCTCTCGACCACGCCGGACGAATATGCCGCCGATATCGACCGCGAGGAGACCAAATGGTCGGCGCTGGTGAAAAAAGCCGGCGCCAAAGCCGAGTGACGCAATCAGAATTTTTGGAGACTAATCAATGCGCATGTTCAACATCATTCCAGTGATCGCCATCGCAGCCATGATGGCAGGCTGCGGCCAGCCAGCACCCGGCGCGCAAGGACCCAAGGGCGATCCCGGCCCGAAAGGCGATGCCGGCGCGCAAGGACCCATCGGGCCTCCCGGCGCGCAAGGCCTGCAAGGACCGCCCGGCCCTCCCGGCGCCTCGTCGCAATTCCGCTTGGTACGCGCCCAATGCACGACCGCTGCCGCATGCACGGCGGCGTGCCGTGACGACGAAATCGTCATCGTTGCGTTTTGCGGCGCGCAACGCGCGCGCGCCACTTACCTGACCGAGCGCTCGGTCTCCTGCGGAACCAATCCCGATCCGAACAATGGTCCGCTGATCGCAGTCTGCGGCAAGTAGCGCACGCAGGTGCGCCGGATCACTGCAGCTTGGTGATGTTGGCGGCTGTGATGACCTTTGCCCAGCGGGCGATTTCGTCGCCGATATAGGTCTTGGCGGCTTGCGTCGAGCCGCCGACCGGCTCGGCAGACATTTTGGCGAAGCGCTCCTTTACCTCAGGCGCGCGCAGTGCTTCATTGATATCGGAATTAATTTTCTCGACCACCGCCTTGGGCGTCTTGGGCGGCGCTGCGACAGCATACCATGCTGACGACTCGAAGCCGGGGAGAGTCTCGGCTACCGCCGGTACGTCTGGGAGCAACGCCAATCGTTTGGCGGTCGCGGTGGCGATGAGTTTCAGCTTGCCGGCGCGCACCTGCGCGAGCGTGACGCCGAGATTATCGAACATGAAGTCGATATCGCCAGCCATTAGCGCCTGCATCGCCGGCGCCGAGCCGCGGTAGGGCACGTTCTGCGCCTTGACCAGCGCCATCATTTGAAACATTTCCAGCGTCAGATGCGAGGTGGTGCCGTTGCCCTGCGTGCCGCAATTCAGCTTCATCGGATTGGCTTTCAGATAGGCGATGAACTCGGCGACCGTGTTGGCGGAAACCTTTGCTGGATTAACCAGCAGCGCATTCGGAATCAGCGCCATAATGACGATCGGTTCGAATGCGAGTGGATCGAAATTGAGCTTGGCGTAAAGATTCTGGTTGATGGCGAACGGCGGTGGTGGCGCCGAGAACAAAGTGTAGCCGTCAGGCGGTGCATTGTAGGCCGCGGCGGCGCCGATATTACCGCCCGCGCCGGAAATATTCTCGATCACCACCGGCTGGCCCCATTTCTTCGACAAAAATTCGGCGACGATGCGCGGCAGCACGTCGGCCGATCCGCCCGCCGGGAAAGGCACGATGATCTTGACGGTGCGATCCGGAAAGCCTTGCGCCAATGCCCGATCAGGGGCCGCAAACAATGCGGCCACGATGAGCAACGCAGACGCAACCGCTACGTACCAAAACACCCGTCCTCTGCTTATATGTTTCTCATTGCAATGCGACATTTTGAATCCCCCAGAAATGCTCATTGGGCGCAGCGTCCCCGAAGGGGGCCTGAAAATCAATCGCTAATGTGCGGGAGTGAGAGTCGGAACTTCCGATGGCTTTGCAGAGTTGTTGCAGAACGGGGAGAGCCATGACCAAACCAACCGCGAGTCCCACCAGCCGTCAGATTTACAAAGTTGCCCTCGCCAGCATCGTCGGCTCGGTGATCGAGCAATACGACTTCCTGATCACCGGGGTGATCGCAGCCACCATCTGGGGCGAAATTTTCTTTAAGCTGCCGGGCCTTGCCGCCGTCGCCGCGGCGATCAGCGTCTATGGTCTCGGCATAATCATCCGCCCCGTCGGCGCTTTTATTTTCGGCCATCTCGCCGATCGCTACGGCCGCAAGGACGCGCTAGTTTACGCGCTGGTGCTGATGGGCGTTAGCACGCTCGCCATCGGCCTCACGCCGGCCTATGACAGCATCGGCGTCGCCGCGCCGGTGCTGCTGATCTGCTTCCGGCTATTGCAAGGCATCAGCTTCGGCGCCGAATTCGGTACCGCCGCCACCTGGGTGGTCGAACAAGCGGCACATTCCAAATACCGCGCGTTCTGGGGCGCATGGGTCGGCTTTGCGATCCCAATCGGGCTGCTGCTTGGTTTCGGCTCGGTGATCCTAACCAAGTCGCTGATGACCCCCGAACACTTCACCGCATGGGGCTGGCGCATTTTGTTCGTGATCGGATTCCTCGTCGCGATCGTCGGCATTTTCATCCGCCGACGCACCGAAGACTCCTTCGTGTTCGAGCGCCATCGCACTCAGAACGCGGTGCTCGAAAGCCCGGCGCGGCAGGTCTGGCACGATATGCCGGGCACCATCCTACGCACCTCGCTGGTCAACGCCATGTTCGGCGGCGCGTTCTTCCTCTACTTCGTGTTCGGCACCGGCTACATGAAGGCGGTCGGCTTCACCGGATCGACGCCCGAATATATCGGCTTGATCGCCGCGGCCTTCATGCTGGTGTTCATGATCATCGGCGCGCTGCTCGCCGACGCCATCAACCGCCGCACCGTCCTGCTGATCGCCGCGATCGTGTTCCTGGTTTTCGCGATCCCGTATTTCTACATGGTCAACACCGGCAGCTTCCTGCTGGCGGCCATCGCTGAAATCATCGGCTTCGGCTTCGTGTTTGGTTTCGGCTACGGCGCGATCCCGACTTTTTATACCGAGAATTTCCCGACCCGCTACCGCGCCTCAGGCGCCAGCGCCGCCTATCAAATCGCGCAGGTCTACGGCGGCGGCCTGATCCCGATTGTCGCCGGACTGATCCTGAAGTCCTACGGCATCAAGGAGGCCTATCTCTATATTGGCGGCCTGGTGATGCTCTACGCCGTGCTCGCGATCTACGCGATCATCGTCACGCCGGAGACCAAAGGCGCCGATCTCGAGAACTAGCGGGCGCCGCGTTTGAGCTCACTGAGGATCTCGTCATTGTGCTGGCCGAGCGTTGGTGGCGGTGCATCGATGCGCGGGCCGCCATGCGCGAACGTGAACGCGGCGAGCGGCACGCCAAAACTGCCCTCGATCCCGGCGCCGCCTTGATGGCGATGGATGATGCCGCGGCTTGCCAATTGCGGATCGGCAGCCGCTTCGCCCATGCTGCGCACGCGCGCCGCCGGCACATGACGCGCTTGCAGGAATGTTTCCCACTCGTCGGCGCTACGCGTCATCATGATTTCGTTAAGCAGCGCGGTTTCCTGCTCGCGGTCGGCCTCGCGCTCCTCGTTGGTTTTCTTGATCATGTCGGGCCGCTCCAGCGACACCCATAACCGCCGCTGCTGGCGCAAGTTACTGGCGCCCAGCATCACCATGCCGTCTTTGGTGACGTAGGCGCTGTTGGTGGCGTGCGAATGGCGGTTGCCGCTCGGCTTGGGATGCGCGCCGTTGCGCAGGTATCCGGTGAGGTGCGAACTCATCAGGATCATCGCCACGTCGAGCATCGCCATATCGATGCGCTGACCCTTGCCGGTGCGCTCGCGCTGATACAGCGCCGCCGACAATGCAAACGCGCCGGTCATGCCTGTGGCGTAATCGATCGCCGGCGAGCCGAACTTGATCGGATTGACCTCCGGCGTGCCGGTCATCGCCATGATGCCGGAGGTGGCCTGGATAACATGGTCGTAGGCCGTATGTTTTCCACGCGGTCCGTTCTGCCCGAACGCCGAGAACGAGGCATAGATTAGCCGCGGATTGATCGCCGCGAGCGCCTCGTAGCCCAAGCCCAGCGCTTCAAACGCGCCGGGCCGGTAATTTTCCACGAACACGTCGGCGGTCGCGACCAGCTTTTTCAGAATCGCGCGGTCCTTCTCCTGCTTGAGGTCGAGCGTGATCGAACGCTTGTTGGACGCCTGCGTCAGGAACGCGGTGCCCATGTTGCGGCGGTTAAGCTCTTTGTCGGTGCCGACGCCGCGGCTCTGGTCGGGATCGTCGGGATGCTCGACCTTGATGACGTCGGCGCCCAGCACCGCGAGCTGATAGGCCGCGAACGGCCCGGCTAGCACATGGGTGATGTCGATCACCCGGATTCCCTCGAACGGCCTCATCGCACTCTCCCCCTGAATTCACATCGCTCGAACGATCGGCTCCAGCCCCTTGGCCTTGTACAACGCCGCCGCCGCAGACGCCGCCAGTGCCTCGACGAAAACTGTCGCCGCCGCGCGCTGCTGCGACGCCGTAGCGACGCCGGCCGCGAAAGCCGTATAGACCTGCAGCTCGGCCGGAAACGGCCCGACGAAGTCCGCGCCTTTCACCGGTACGAGTTCCGGCACCTGTTGGATGGCCAACTCGCCCTCGCCGCGTGCGACGAGCTCAGCAATACGGCCGGCCGGCCCGACGATGATCTTGTCGCGCATCGCCTCGGTGATGCCGAGCCGCTCCAGCAGCGCCTCGAAAGTCTTGCCGCTGGCGCCGTCTTTGGACCGCACCACGGACTTCGCGTTCAGCAGCGCGCGCTTGAAGGCCTCGACCGTGCCGATGTCGGGCTTGGGCGCGTCCTTCCGCACCGATACGCCAAGCCCACAGCGGGCGAGATCGATGCTGCTCTCGCGCAGGATGACACCGCGTGCCGTCAATTCATCGACGCCAGCCCTCGTAATGATCGCGACATCGAACGCCGCGCCGCCATCGATCTCGCGTCTGATCGCCGCGGTCGGGTTGTAATTGAACGACAACCTGTGCCCGCTCGCCCGCTCGAACGCCGGGACGAGTTCGACGAGCACTTCGTAAAGCGCGTGGGTACTAAGTACCTTAATGTCGGACATAGCTGCCATGACTTTGCGAGCTTACAGGCGAAGAACGATACTATGCCACAGTTGCGTTGGCATTGATCCCGGCGCGCAATAGAGTGGCGGACGACAAGCAACGGGAGTTGACCATGCCGGCCGATGCTCAACATGAGGTCAAAATGTATTCGGACTTTAAAAGTCCCTATGCCTTTCTGGCCTTCGACCCCGCCTTCGCGCTTGAGGACAAATACAACATCAGCCTGAAATGGAAGCCGTTCCAACTCCGCCTCAAGGGCAAGGGCCAGCGCAGCGTCTATTCCGAATACAAAATCAAATATTCCTACATGGACGCCCGGCGCTGGGCCAACATGAAAGGCGGGCTGATGATCCGCGGCCCACTGAAGATTTTTGACACCACGCCGGCTTTGATCGGCGGCCTGTTCGCGGAAAAACACCGCAAGGTTCGCGACTACGGCAACAAGGTCTTCGAACTATTCTTCAAGCGCGAACTCGCCGCCGACGAAGCCGACGCGATCGCGCCGATGATCGCCGGCCTCGGCCTGTCCGAACAAGGCTACCGCGACTACCTCGCCGGCGACGGGCCCGCCGATTACGAGCGCGCACAGGAAGATGCCGTTGCCGACCAGGTGTTTGGCGTGCCGATGTTTTATTTCAACAACGAGCAATTCTGGGGCTATGACCGCATGGGCCTGCTCGAACACCGGCTGACCGAAGCCGGCCTCAAGCGCGAGCAGCCGCTCAAGCAGGCGATCTGAGAATGATCGACGTCTATTTCTGGACGACCCCGAACGGCTACAAGGTCACCATTCTGCTCGAAGAGCTGGGCCTGCCATACAACGCCATCCCGGTGCACATCGGCAAAGGCGAACAGTTTACACCCGAATTTCTCAAGATCAGCCCGAACAACAAAATCCCGGCGCTGGTCGATCACGAGGCGTCGGACGGCAAACCGATCGCGCTGTTCGAGTCGGGCGCCATCATGATGTATCTCGCCGAGAAAAGCGGCTGGCGCTTCATGCCCGCCGATTTGCGCAAGCGCTACGACGTCATTCAGTGGCTGATGTTCCAGATGGGAGGCGTCGGTCCGATGCTCGGCCAGGCGCATCACTTCCGCCGCTACGCCAAGGAGCAAATCCCCTACGCCATCGAGCGCTACACCAGCGAAGCCACCCGGCTCTATCGCGTGCTCGACACGCGTCTGGGCGAAGCCGAGTACCTGGCCGGCGACTATTCGATCGCCGATATGTCGGTCTATCCCTGGCTGCGGCCGTACAAATGGCAGGGCCAGGACATCGCGGCCTGGCCGCACCTCCAGCGCTGGTACAATGCCGTGCGTGCGCGTCCCGCGGTGCAACGCGGCCTGGCGGTCATGAGCGACAAGATCGAGCGCTACAAAGAAAAGCCCGCGGGCGAGTCATGGGATGTCTTGTTCGCCGCCAAACAATTCGAGAAGCGATGATGAGCGAAAACCTGCCAATGCTCAAAGGCTACCGCGTGCTCGACATCACGCAGTTCGTCGCCGGGCCGACTGCCACCCGCATTCTCGCGGAAATGGGCGCCGAGGTGATCAAGCTCGAGCTCGCGCCCTTGGGCGACCGCGGACGCGCCGCCGGCGACAGGCCGCGCGATCCGGCGCACAAGAACACCTCGCAGAGCACATATTTCTTCCAGCACAATCATTCGAAGAAAAGCTTCGCCGTCGACATCAAGCAGCCGCGCGGGCTGGCGCTGGTCAAGACGCTCATTCCCAAGGTCGATGTGCTGGTGGAAAATTTCGCACCCGGCGTGATGGCACGCGCAGGCTTAGGCTATGACGCGTTGCGCCCGCTCAATCCGAAACTGGTGATGTGCTCGATTTCTCTGGCCGGCCAAACCGGTCCGCTCAGCCACGCTCCGGGCTACGATTACATGGGCGCGGCCTATGCCGGCATCACGTCGGCCATCGGCGAAGGCGACCGCGGCCCGGCGCAATTGCCGATCGCGATCGGCGACAGCGCCACCGGCGTCACCGCCGCGATGTCGATCGGTTTCGCACTGTTACATCGCGAGCGCACCGGCGAAGGCCAATATATCGAATGCTCGCTGGTCGACACTTATTTCAACATGCACGAAGTGAATATTCCGAAGGCCTCGCTGCGCGGCCCGTCGTTTGCGCCCCAGCGCGCCGGCTCGCTGCATGCCGACGGCGGGCCGACCGGCGTGTTCCGCTATAAAGGCGACGAATTCATCGCCATCATGGTGATGCCGCACCAATGGCCGCAGATGGTCAAAGCAATGAATAGGCCTGAACTGGCAGCCGACCCGCGTTTCAACAATCCGCGGACGCGGCGCGACAATAACGTAGCGCTGAAAGACTTGATCGAACAATGGCTCGGCGGTTTTGCCAGCCGCGATGCTGCCGTGGCGGCGCTGGAAGCCGACCGCGTGCCCTGCGCGCCGGTGCTGTCGCTGCACGAGGCGATGGCGCATCCGCATTTGCGCGAGCGGGGCACGGTCCGCCGCGTCAAAGACAAAGAGATCGGCGAGTTCGACATCCCCGGCATGGCGGCCAAGTTCTCACGCTGGAAAAATTCCGGCGATCTGGTCGCCGACCGGCTCGGCGAACACAACGAGGAAATCCTGCGCGATCTGTTGTCGCTGAGCGACGACGACATCGCCGGGCTTTACGCCGACAAGATCATCGCGCGCGACCCGACGCTTAAAGCTTAGCGCCGGCGGCCTTGATCACCTTGGCCCACTTTTCGGTTTCCTTGGCCATCAACCGTCCGAAATCGGCCGGTGAGCCCGGAAGCGCGATACCACCGGTGTCGGCAAAGCGCGCCTTTATCGCCGGATCGGCGAGGGCCGCGTTGATCTCGGCGTTGAGCCGCTCGATGATACCGGCAGGCGTGTTGGCGGGAGCGCCGATGCCGGTCACCACACTCACCTCATAGCCCGGCACGGCATCGCTCAGGCTCGGAACGTCCGGCAGCGCGATGGAGCGCGTCAATGTCGTCACCGCCAGCGCGCGCAGTTTGCCGGCCCGGACCGCTTCGATCGCGGCCGACATCGGCTCGAACATCATGTCCATCTGTCCCTCGGCCATGTCCTTGATCGCGGGGCCGCCGCCGGAGTACTGCACGATGCGCAGGTCGACCCCGGCCATCATGGCGAACAACAGATGGGGTAATCGGCCGGCCGGCGTTTCGATCGCTGGAGATTTTGGGTGCTGCGCTTCAGGCTGATGGTGGAACGAGGTCCGCATTCGCGGCCTCAAGCATCAGAAGGAGAAGCGTGAGTCATG